>PPYE01384230.1_pt1 | contig 68151 bp, 61 predicted proteins | sample 1559881 | NCBI WGS metagenome assembly PPYE01 (sample SAMN08240022, study PRJNA423297) | Human gut metagenome, whole genome shotgun sequencing project. | reverse complement strand
ATGAATCTAAAAAAACTAGCAATGATGCTTCAAAAAAGCGGTAGGAAAGGCTGCTTAATATCGACTTTTTTATCATTTTGGGCGAACGATTGCTGCAAACAGAGAAAAATGGTGCTAGGACAACAGTCCTAGCACCACTTTGTCTACAATCTGAAAGGACCCTCAAAAAGAGGGTCCTTTAAAAATCTTTAATTCGCTGTTCAATCTCTGAATCTTTCAAAATGACACAAGTTTTGTTACGAATTTCATAGACATGGTCGCACATAGATAATACGGTAGGACGATGCGTTGTGACGATGCAGGTGCGAGGCGTAGTATCTTCTCGGATGCGTTTTAAGATTTTTCGCTCGGTTGCTACATCGAGAGCTGAGGTAGCTTCGTCCAGCAGTAAGATGGGAGAGCGGCGCAGTAAGGCACGGGCGATGGAAAGACGCTGTGCCTGCCCTTCGGACAACCCACCGCCTCGTTCCATAAGGACAGAGTGAATTCCGTCCTTCATTGCATTGACGAAATCCCAGGCACAGGCAATACTCAGGGCTTCTTTAATCTCTTCGTCGGTGGCATCCGGTTTGACATGGCGCATGTTTTCAGCAATTGTTCCGGAAAACATGGTATTGCCCTGGGGAACATAGGAAAATAACTGACGGCAGGAGGGGCTTAAGGAAAGTGTTTTTCGGGAAGTGTCAAGCTCACTCCACAGTGTGATCGTTCCGTTTCCGGGAGTCAAAAGTGCAAGGATCAAACGAAGCATCGTCGTCTTTCCCTCGCCGGAAGGCCCGACTAAGGCTACAATTTCGTGTGGGGCCGCCTGTAATGAGGCATCACAGAAAACCTCAGTACCATTGTGGTACGTGTAATCAAGTCGGTCAATAGAAATGTGGATGCCGGCAGTCTCAGATTCCTTTTTAAACGCCTGAACCTCTTTATCGTGGCTGAAATCTTCCCGTGGCATATCTAAAATATCCATAATACGACCGGCAGATGTGGTCAGATTGATTGCATTTGGTACAAGGGAGATCAGGGAATTGAGTGTACCGGTAAGTGTACTGGACAAAGATAAAAACATTGTCATTGTTCCATAACTGATGACACCATCCCAAACACGGTAAATTCCCCAGCCATATGAACTGTATGAGACGAGAAGTCCCATTGTTGCCATCAAAAAGGAAGTTACCATTGACATACGTTGAAAATCCATTCGCATTTTTACATAGTCCTTTTGTAACTGTTTTAAATAATCTACATATAAAGGAATCAGATTAAAGGCTTTGATTGTCTGAATGTTGGAAAAACATTCCTGGTTAAAGCCGGATATTTTTGCATCCATCGCAGCACTGCGTCGGTTATTATTTAACATACGTTTCATTAGTGTCTTTGACATCAATAAGGTGACCGGGACGCCAAGAAAGGAAAAGATGGCAAAACTGGCATCGTAGTAAATAACGATGATAAAGGCACTAATAAAGCGGAAAAGATTGATGATCAGGTTGGGGATCCAGTTTAAAATGCCGTTGGAAATATTGGATGCATCGTCATCCCAGCGGGTTAAAAGGTCGCCGGTGTGATAGGAAGCGATGGATTCCCAGTCGGTCACAAGCATTTTGGAAAAAATATCTGCTTTGATCTCATTGTCTACCTTTAAACTGATCCAGTTTGAGGCATAATTTGAAAGCTGCGTCATCACGGTGGAACCAATGGCGAGCCCGATCATGGCAGCAAAGGTGGATAAAAGAGCACCGGTCTGGTGGCCGGTGATAATGTCAACGAGATCTTTGGAGACAAGACTGGAACCCAGCGAAACGACAGTTCCTAAAAGTCCGATCAAAGTATAAAAAAGGATGACAAGCCAGTATTGTCTGGCATAACCGTAGATCCAGCGGGTCTGATGGAGCATGGTTTTCAGTGCACCTTCGCGGATCCGTTTGGAAACATGTTTTATTTTTTCAAATGCCAAGATGTTACCCCTTTCTATCGTAAAGCATCAATTTGTTCTTTCATATAAATAGCAGCCTGTGGCTCTTTGGTGCAGTGCAGGCGGAATACCGGTATCTGTTTTGTAATCTCTCCGATGACTTCTAAATTTTTACATAGGGAAAAACAGGTGTCACTCGAAGAGATGATACGCTGTAACAATCCGATGATCTGTTCATCCGGAGACAGCGTCTCTAACCGTTCTCCGGAAGCCTGTTTTAATAGCACGACACCGCCCAAAGGATAGCTGGCACTGTCGCTGATTCCGGAAGTGCCGCACCACGGAGTGCCATAGATCATAGGTTTTCCGTCTTTGATGGCAAGAAGATTCAAATCTCCATTCAGAACCGGAGTACCCCAAAGGGTATGCCACAAGTTTGTGTGCGTGGACTTCCCGGTGCCGGAAGAACCGGAAAACAACCAAGCCTTTCCCTCATATAAAAGGGAGGCAGAATGCAGAAAAAGCATTCCCTTTGTCTGGGCATACCGGTTAAATAAAAGGCGGATCACCGGGATCAATTCTTCCGTCAGCGAGTCCTCCCACGGTGGGAGACAGAAAATGTCAGCCAAAGTGTCTTCCCGGTTTGTACGCACTTCGAAAATGTGTGCCAAGGAGGGAAAGTGGATCACACTGCCAGTTGTTTGCTGTACGATCTGGAGTTCCGGATCGTATACCAGCAGCTCGCCTCCAAGAGGTGCCGTCGAAAGAGGAGCAGACGGGTGAATCCGTATATCAAGTTCTGACGAGGTGCTATCCGCAGCTGCATACGGTGCAAAAAAAGCTGACAGGGAATCCGGTGCGCCCTGAATTCGAATCCGAATGTCCGCAATGTTATAATAACTTACAGAATTTGGGGACCCTGATTCTTCCCGGAAAGGTTCAATGAGTCCAAATGCCTGAAATTGTGCAAGGATCCCCTGCAGATCCTGCCACAACCGGTCGCGTTCTTCCGCTGTTTCGGCCTCCCAGTGAGTTGTCATTTTTTCATGAAGCTCATGGGGAGAAGCACATTCCGGCAGAATTTCCCAGAGATAGGCACTGGTTTCATTGAGACGCAGATTTCGCCGGTGTTCGACAATCCGCTGACCGTAAGGGAGCAGATAAGGAACCCCTTCAATATATTTTAAAAGAAAACCGTCCGTTCGTTTCATCGGAATCTCCTTTCGCTACAATTGCCCGCAGGCATCAGATAGAAAATATTATAGCATTTTTCGCGTGAAAATGCTATAATTGTTGCAAAGAAAATTGCAGGAGGATCGAATGGATATTGAGAAGTTATTGGAGCAGGGAAAGCGGCTTCGTATCAAGCCGCGGGGATACAGTATGTATCCGCTGATCGTTCCGGGACGCGATGAGGTTTTTGTGGAACGTGTTTCGCCGGAATCACTGCGTCGGGGCGATGTGGTGTTATACCGCAGAAGGGATGAAGATATACTTGTTCTTCACCGCATCTGGAAGAGGGAAGGAGATGCGTTTTTTTTGGTGGGCGATAATCAGAAAGTGATCGAAGGTCCCCTTGAAGCCTCGCAGATTAAAGGAAAAATGACAGGTATCCTGCGAAACGGGCACGAAATTTCCACGTCAAATGGTATTTATCTTTTGTATTCCCGCATATGGCTGTGGCTTCGTCCATGTCGTCCGCAGATTTCGCGTGTGATCCATAAGATACGAAGGAAATGTTAGACCACATTTCACCATGGAAAATTAACATTATTCCATGGGCGGTTGGAAAAAAATATGATAAGGTAAAGGCATCATTGAGAATAGAAGGAGTTAGAACGATGGCAGAGACAATGAAGAAAAAAAATATTTCCAATATAAAACTTGGTGATATGGCCGCTGTGTTTGAACAGTCAGAGGATACCGGAAAAGTGGGATTTTATATTATGCCGGCAGATCTTGCGGAAAAGAGCCGGGTGGAGGAAAAATATTACCGCGTCAATAACATGATTCAGTTAAAAATCGTCGGAGACATTTATCCGGGATCGTACGGGAATGGACAGACGATGCACAATTCCGGATCCACGGACCTTATGATCTATCGGTCACAGAAGGTAGAAGAGGTGGATGGGTATACGGAAATACATACCTTTTTTAAAGATGACAGGGGATACACGGTAGAAAATGTGATCATCTATTATCCTGGTGACGAAAGTTTTGAAATGAAAAATTGCTTTGCCAATGAAAGCAGCGAAGCGGTTACGTTAGAGATGTTTTCCAGTTTTGAGATGGAAAATCTGTCGCCGTTTCTTCCGGGAGACGGAGCCGGCAGTTTATTGGTACACCGGCTTCTCAGCAAATGGAGCCATGAGGGACGGCTTGTAACGGAGCACATCGAGGATATGCAGCTCGAGCCAAGCTGGTCGACCTGGTCGGTTGCCGTAGAACGTTTTGGACAGCGGGGCTCGATGCCGGTAATGAAATATTTTCCGTTTGTGGCGGTCGAAGATGAGACGACAGGGGTAACCTGGGGTGTTCAGCTGGCGCACGAGGCATCCTGGCAAATGGAGATCTACCGACAGGACGATGGACTGCATCTGAGCGGAGGACTGGCAGACCGTGAATTTGGAGACTGGAAAAAAACGGTAAAACCGGGGGAGCATTTCGAAACACCGACGGCAATTCTTTCTGTGTGTGAAGGTGGGATCGATGACATCTGTCACCGCCTTGTATGTGCCGGAAATAAATATGTCGATAACGGACCGGAAAGCGAACAGGAGCTGCCGATCATTTTCAATGAATACTGTACGACATGGGGAAATCCATCCCATGAAAATATTTGTCAGATTTTGGAAAGCATAAAGGGCAAGGGATTTGACTATTTTGTCATTGACTGCGGCTGGTTCAAAGAGGACGGAATCCCGTGGGATATCAGCATGGGAGATTATAACGTATCTCCGACCTTGTTTCCGCAGGGGCTGGAAAAGACGGTGGAAGCAATCCGCGACAAGGGGATGAAACCGGGAATCTGGTTTGAAATCGACAATGTCGGCCGGGCGGCAAAAGCCTATGAACTTACCGATCATCTTTTAAAACGTGACGGCTATCCGCTTACGACGCACAACCGCAGATTCTGGGATATGAGTGATCCGTGGGTGAAAAAGTATCTTCATAAAAAGGTCATTGAGATGCTGCAGACGTATGGATTTGAATATATGAAAATGGACTACAATGACACGATCGGGCTTGGTTGTGACGGAGCCGAATCTCTTGGGGAGGGACTTCGTAAAAACCAGGAGGAATCGGTAAATTTTGTCAGACAAGTCAAAGAGGAAGTGCCGGGAATTATTTTGGAAAATTGTGCCTCCGGCGGACACCGTCTCGAACCGCTTATGATGAGCCTTTGTTCGATGGCTTCTTTCTCGGATGCGCATGAGACAGAAGAGATTCCCATTATTGCGGCAAATCTGCACCGTGCGATCCTGCCGAGACAGAGCCAGATCTGGGCGGTGATCCGAAAGAGTGACTCCCTGAAACGAATCGGGTATTCCATTGCCAATACGTTTCTTGGCAGAATGTGTCTTTCCGGCGATGTGACCGATCTGAGTGCGGAGCAGTGGGATGTCATTGACCGCGGAATGGCGTTTTACCGGGAAATTGCACCGATCATCCGTGACGGAAAAAGTTACCGCAGGGGACCTAAGATTCTCAGCGACCGTCATCCGGAAGGCTATCAGGCGATGATCCGCATGAAAAAGGACGGAGAGGCGATGGTTGTCATTCATTGTTTTGATGGAGAACTTCCGGAAGAAATCCGGGTAGAACTGCCGAAAGGCTGTGGGACACAGATTGCGTCCGTATATTCTTATGATGTGCCGGAAATGTTTGCGGAAGGAAATGTACTTGTTTATAAGCCGACGGAAAACCGCAATGCGGCAGCAGTACATTTGATGTGAGTAGATAACTATTCAGGACTCCCCTGCCACACATTCGCATTTCGAACACTTCGTGTTCTTTTCCCGCCTTTGTCAAGGCTAAAAATGCTCATATGTGGAGGGGAGCCCTATTAGGCCCTGAATAGTTACTGAAGTTACTGAAGAAAAATTTCAGACGTTGGCATCCGGATCCAGATCTTTGCCGATTTTTAACATTTTCAAGATACGTTCTTTTTCGGTTTTATTGTAATTCTGCAATACACGCAGAATATCTTCATCTAATGTAGAAATATTGTCGGCTTTGATCATTCGTGGATTTCCTGCACTCAATAAGTAGTCAACGGAAACATGACACATCTGGGCGTAGTAAAGAAGTACACGAAGATTGATTTTGGTATAATTATTTTCAATGTTGCTGACGAAGGAAATCGTAGCACCAAGGTCTTTTGCTACCTGATCCTGAGAGATGCGCTGTTCTTTACGCAGCTTTTTCATACGTTTTCCTACTTTTTCGAAATCAATCTTTTCTATTGCTTCCATATACTTGTCCTCCTAGCATAGTTATTGTTACTTATTAGTTTATTATAAGATGATATCGTTTTCAAGAGGAAATTGAAAAAAATGTTACGCAGACTTGACAGTGAACGTCATTTTGCTATATACTTAAAAAGTTAATAATTATGGAGAACTATATCAACGAGGAGGAAGCCATGAATTTTCATATCGCAGTGATTCCCGGGGACGGTATTGGCCCGGAAATCGTAACACAAGCAAAGAAGGTATTAGATAAAGTTGGGGAGGTATACGGCCATACATTTGAGTATGAAGAACTGTTGATGGGCGGATGTTCCATCGATGCGTATGGAGAGCCGTTGACCGATGAGACATTGGAGCGCGCAAAGAAAAGCGATTCCGTACTGCTCGGAGCCGTCGGAGGAAATGTCGGACAGAGCAACTGGTACCAGCTGCCACCGGACAAGAGACCGGAAGCAGGTTTGCTGAAGATTCGAAAAGGACTTGGTTTGTTTTGTAACCTTCGCCCGGCCGTGCTGTTTGATGAATTAAGCGGTGCGTGTCCATTGAAAAGTGAATTGACAGAGGGCGGATTTGATTTTGTCGTCACGAGAGAGCTGACCGGCGGTCTTTATTTTGGAGAGCGCTTTACGAAGGAAGTAGACGGACAGCTTCAGGCGACGGATACACTTACATATAATGAAACGGAGATTCGCCGTATCGCCAAATGGGCATTTGATATTGCCATGAAGAGAAATAAAAAAGTATGTAGTGTAGACAAAGCCAATGTATTGGATTCTTCCCGTTTGTGGAGAAAAGTCGTAAAAGAAGTAAGCGCAGACTACCCAGAGGTAGAACTTTCTGACATGCTCGTAGATAACTGTGCAATGCAGCTTGTACGTGATCCAAAACAGTTTGACGTCATTTTGACAGAGAATATGTTTGGTGACATTTTGTCAGATGAGGCAAGCATGGTAACCGGATCGATCGGTATGCTTTCTTCTGCAAGTCTCGGAGAGGGAACACTTGGACTCTATGAGCCAAGTCATGGCTCTGCACCGGATATCGCCGGACAGAATAAGGCCAATCCGATCGCGACGATCTTATCTGCAGCGATGATGTTAAAGTATTCTTTCAATTTGATAAAAGAATCCGATGCGATCGAAAATGCGGTAAAGGCAGTATTGAAGAAAGGGCTTCGCACAATCGACATCATGGATGAAGGAAAAACTTGTCTGGGAACAGAGGAAATGGGAAAAGCCATTTGCGATGAGATTCGATAAAAAGACGATAGATAGATGAAATTTGAACCGGAATGAATGGAGGTTAAATCAATGAAAAGTGATTCAGTGAAAAAGGGGATGCAGACAGCACCTCAGCGTTCTTTGTTTAACGCATTGGGTATGACAAAAGAGGAACTCGAAAAACCGCTTGTTGGTATCGTCAGTTCGTACAATGAAATCGTCCCTGGTCATATGAATATTGATAAGATTGTAGAGGCAGTAAAGCTCGGTGTAGCGATGGCTGGCGGAACACCGGTCGTATTCCCGGCGATTGCTGTATGTGATGGGATTGCGATGGGACATGTCGGAATGAAATACTCACTTGTTACCCGTGACCTGATCGCAGATTCTACCGAATGTATGGCACTTGCTCATGCATTTGATGCACTCGTTATGGTGCCAAACTGTGACAAAAATGTACCGGGACTTTTGATGGCAGCAGCCAGAGTCAATGTTCCGACTGTATTTGTCAGCGGTGGTCCGATGCTTGCCGGTCATGTACAGGGAAAGAAAACCAGTCTTTCCAGTATGTTTGAAGCAGTCGGTGCACATGCAGCAGGTAAAATGACGGAAGAAGAAGTAGACGATTTTGTAAGCCATGCTTGTCCTACCTGTGGTTCCTGTTCCGGTATGTATACCGCAAACAGTATGAACTGCCTGACGGAGGCAATTGGTATGGGACTTCAGGGAAATGGTACGATTCCTGCCGTTTATTCCGAACGAATCAAACTTGCGAAACATGCAGGTATGAAAGTAATGGAGCTTTATAATAAAAATATCCGTCCAAGAGACATTATGACAGAGAAAGCATTTTTGAATGCACTTACTGTCGATATGGCACTTGGATGTTCGACAAACAGTATGCTTCACCTGCCGGCGATCGCACATGAAGCCGGTGTGGATCTGAATCTGGATCTGGCGAACGAGATCAGTGCAAAGACTCCAAACCTTTGCCACCTCGCACCGGCCGGACACACTTATATCGAAGAACTCAATGAAGCAGGCGGTGTTTATGCCGTTATGAATGAATTGAATAAAAAAGGCTTGCTGTACACTGATCTGATGACAGCAACCGGAAAGACGGTTGGAGAAAATATCGAGGGCGTTGTCAACCGCAATCCGGAAGTCATCCGTCCAATCGATAATCCATACAGCCAGACTGGCGGAATCGCCATCTTGAAGGGAAATCTGGCACCGGATTCTGCCGTTGTTAAACGTTCTGCAGTTGTAGAAGAAATGATGGTTCATGAAGGACCGGCCCGCGTATTTGACTGTGAAGAAGATGCGATCGCAGCAATCAAAGGTGGAAAGATCGTTGCCGGCGATGTTGTCGTGATCCGTTATGAGGGACCAAAAGGCGGCCCCGGTATGAGAGAGATGCTCAATCCTACATCAGCAATCGCAGGTATGGGACTTGGCTCTTCGGTGGCATTGATCACAGATGGACGTTTTTCCGGAGCAAGCCGTGGAGCTTCCATCGGTCATGTATCACCGGAGGCAGCAGTCGGTGGTCCGATCGCACTTGTAGAAGAGGGCGACATCATTAAGATCAATATTCCGGAAAATACATTGCAGTTAGATGTCAGCGATGAAGTTCTTGCCGAGAGAAAGAAAAACTGGAAACCGAGAGCACCAAAGGTAACGACCGGTTATCTGGCACGTTATGCCAATATGGTAACATCCGGGAATACCGGAGCAATCTTGAAACAGGAGTTTTAAAGAACTCACAGCGCAGTGAGGGTGAAACACGAAAATATTAACGAGAAAGAGGTGCATTTTCATGCAATTAAATGGCTCCCAAATTTTAATCGAATGTTTATTGGAACAAGGGGTAGACACAATTTTTGGATATCCCGGCGGAGCGATTTTGAATGTATACGATGAATTGTATCGTTATCAGGATAAAATCAGACATGTATTAACATCCCATGAGCAGGGCGCATCCCATGCAGCCGATGGTTATGCGCGTTCTACCGGAAAAGTCGGAGTCTGTATGGCGACAAGTGGTCCGGGTGCAACCAATCTGGTAACCGGAATTGCGACCGCTTATATGGATTCTGTTCCGATGGTAGCTATCACATGCAATGTCGGACTTCCATTGCTTGGAAAAGACAGTTTTCAGGAAGTGGATATTGCGGGTATTACGATGCCAATCACAAAGCATAGTTTCATTGTAAAAGATATCAATGATCTGGCAAAAGTGGTACGCCGTGCCTTTGCTATCGCACAGACCGGCAGACCGGGACCGGTTCTTGTGGATATTACCAAGGATGTAACTGCCGCTGTGACAGAGTTTACACCACAGACACCGGATCTGATCCAGAGACAGACCGATACGATCTGTGAAAAAGACATTGAAGATGTGCTTCAGGCAATCCGCAAGGCAGAAAAACCGATGATCTTTGTCGGTGGCGGATGCATTTTGTCAGGTGCCAGTGCGGAATTAAAGGAATTTGTCAAAAAAGTAGATGCACCGGTAACGGATACCTTGATGGGAAAAGGTGCCTTTGACGGGACCGATGAATATTATACCGGTATGCTGGGAATGCATGGAACCAAGACGGCAAACCTGAGTGTGACAGAATGTGACTTGTTACTTGCGCTTGGTGTTCGTTTCTCTGATCGTGTTACAGGAAATGCAAAGAAATTTGCTACCAATGCAAAGATTGTTCATATCGATATCGATGCGGCTGAAATTAATAAAAATATCCAGGTAGATTATTCCATCGTAGGAGATTTGAAGGCCGTACTTGAAATTCTCAATAAAAAATTAGAAAACCAGTATCATAAAGCATGGATTGATAAAGTACTTGCAAGGAAAGCGGCACTTCCAATGACCTATCGTGAGGATGTGCTTACCGGTCCGTATGTGATCGAACGCATCAATGAAGCGACACAGGGAGATGCGATCATTACGACAGACGTCGGACAGCATCAGATGTGGGCAGCACAGTACTATCAATATAAAAATCCACGTTCTTTCCTTAGTTCCGGTGGTATGGGAACGATGGGATACGGACTGGGTGCTTGTATCGGAGCGAAAGTCGGAAATCCGGATAAGACGGTATTTAATATCGCCGGAGACGGATGTTTCCGTATGAATATGAACGAGTTAGCAACTGCTTCCCGTTATGATATTCCGATCATTCAGGTCGTGTTTGATAATCATGCACTTGGTATGGTTCGCCAGTGGCAGACGTTGTTCTATGGTAAACGTTATTCAAGTACGATTCTTCAAGATAAAGTGGATTATGTAAAAGTGTCCGAAGCACTTGGTGCAAAGGCATTTTTGGTAACAAAACGAGAAGAAGTAGATGATGTACTGAAACAGGCAATGCAGGAAAAGGGTCCGGTAGTGATCTGCTGCGTTCTGGATCAGGATGACAAAGTGTGGCCGATGGTGGCACCTGGAGAGGCGATTGAAAAAGCCTTTACAGAAGAAGATTTAAAGAAGTCAGAATCATAATCTATGATTTTAGATAAATATTTTAAGGAGGTTTTAGCCGTGGCTAGAGTTTACAATTTTTCAGCTGGACCAGCTGTATTACCAGAGGAAGTTTTACAAGAAGCAGCAGATGAGATGCTTGATTACAGAGGAACAGGGATGTCTGTAATGGAGATGAGCCATCGTTCCAAAGCATACGATGAGATCATTAAGACAGCAGAAGCAGATCTTAGAGATTTGATGAATATTCCGGACAATTACAAAGTATTGTTCCTTCAGGGCGGTGCTTCCCAGCAGTTTGCCATGATTCCTATGAATTTGATGAAGAATGGTGTTGCGGACTATATTGTAACCGGACAGTGGGCAAAAAAAGCGTATACAGAGGCTTGCAAATATGGAAAAGCAAATAAGATCGCTTCTTCCGAAGACAAAACATTTTCTTACATACCGGATTGCTCGGATCTGCCGATCGATGAGGATGCAGATTATGTATATATTTGTGAAAATAATACAATTTACGGAACAAAATACAAAACACTGCCAAATACAAAAGGAAAGACATTGGTAGCAGACGTTTCTTCCTGCTTCTTGTCAGAACCTGTGGATGTGACAAAATATGGTGTTATCTATGGCGGTGTTCAGAAAAATATCGGACCTGCCGGCGTTGTTATCGTGATCATCCGCGAAGATTTGATTCCTGAGAGCGTAGATGAAAAAGTACCTACGATGCTTCAGTACAAGATTCACGCAGATGCACAGAGCCTTTATAATACACCTCCTGCTTATGGTATTTATATCTGCGGTAAAGTATTCAAATGGCTCAAGAAAATGGGCGGTCTTGAAGTGATGAAACAGCGCAATGAAGAAAAAGCAAAAATCCTTTACGATTTCCTGGATTCCAGCAAATTGTTCAAAGGAACCGTTCGCAAAGAAGATCGTTCTTTGATGAACGTACCATTTGTCACAGGAAGTGATGAGCTGGATGCTAAATTTGTCAAAGAGGCAAAAGAGGCAGGACTTGAAAACCTGAAGGGACATCGTACTGTCGGCGGAATGCGTGCAAGTATTTACAACGCTATGCCAAAAGCCGGTGTAGAAAAATTGGTTGAATTCATGAAGAAATTTGAAGAGGAGAATCTGTAATGAGTGTAAAAGTAAATTGCTTAAATCCAATTGCAAAATGCGGTCTGGATTTATTGGATGACAATTATGAGATGGTAGATGATGCCGCGCAGGCAGAGGCAATTTTGGTTCGAAGTGCTTCCATGCATGAGATGGAATTGTCCGATGATCTGGTGGCGGTAGCGAGAGCCGGAGCCGGTGTAAATAACATTCCTTTGGACAAATGTGCAGAAAAAGGAATCGTTGTATTTAATACACCGGGAGCCAATGCAAACGGTGTAAAAGAACTTGTGGTCGCAGCAATGCTTCTTGCTTCCCGTGATATCGTAGGCGGTATTGAGTGGACTAAGGAAAACAAAGACGACGAGGGTATTGCCAAAGCAGCAGAAAAAGCAAAAAAAGCATTTGCAGGAACCGAGATTGCCGGTAAAAAACTTGGAATCATCGGTTTGGGAGCAATCGGTGTACTGGTTGCCAATGCAGCAAACCGTCTTGGCATGGAAGTATATGGATGTGATCCATATCTTTCTGTAGACAATGCATTGAATATGTCCCGCGATATCACGATCGTAAAGACATACGAAGAGATTTATGATGTCTGCGATTTTATCACAGTACATGTACCTCTTTTGGATTCTACGAAGGGAATGTTTGACAAAGCTGCTTTTGATAAAATGAAAGATGGCGTTGTATTCTTGAACTTCTCCCGTGATACTCTGGTAAATGAGCCGGATATGAAAGCAGCACTTGAAAGCGGAAAAGTGAAGAAATACGTAGTGGATTTCCCAAATCCTACAACAGTAAATCTTCCAAATACCATCGTAACTCCTCATTTGGGAGCTTCTACGCAGGAGTCTGAAGATAACTGTGCGAAGATGGCAGTAAAAGAAATCCGTGACTTTATTGAAAACGGTAATATTAAGAATTCTGTAAACTATCCTGCATGTGATGCCGGAGTATGTGCGACAGAAGGCCGTATTGCGGTAGCACATAAAAACGTACATTCCATGTTGTCACAGTTTACTACGTTATTTGCAAACGATGGCATTAACATCGAAAACATGGTAAATAAGAGCCGCGGCGATTATGCGTATACAATTTTCGATATCTGCAACCCATCGACAGAGAAATTGGTAAATGAATTGCAGGCAATTGACGGTGTAATCAAGGTACGTATTGTAAAATAAACAGACGTGCCGGAGAAAGAGAAAGGAAGGTACTCCTTATGAAATTGAAAAAATTGATCGCAGCAGCACTTACTGCAGTGATGACGATGTCTTTGACTGCTTGTGGCAGTGGCAACACGACAGGAACAACTTCCGGTGGTGCAGTGGACGATGGAAAAACGTATAACATCGGTATTTGCCAGCTGGTACAGCATGAGGCATTGGATGCAGCAACCAAAGGATTTAAAGATGCGTTGACCGAAAAATTGGGTGACAAAGTGAAATTCGATGAGCAGAATGCACAGGGAGATTCTCCAACATGTGCAACCATCGTAAACTCCTTTGTTTCGGAAAACGTAGATTTGATCCTTGCCAATGCGACAGCGCCTCTTCAGGCGGCAGCGACAGGCACAACAGATATTCCGATCCTCGGAACTTCCGTAACCGATTATGGTACGGCTTTGAATATCAAAGACTGGAAAGGGACGACAGGTGTTAATGTATCCGGTACTTCGGATCTTGCCCCGCTCGATCAGCAGGCAGCGATGATCAAAGAATTGTTCCCGGATAAGAAAAAAGTGGGACTCCTTTACTGTTCCGCAGAAGCGAACTCTCTGTATCAGGTAGAGACAATCAAAGGATATCTGGAAAAAGATGGATATACTTGTACCAACTATTCTTTTGTAGATTCCAATGATATTGCATCCGTAGTAAGCAATGCAGCGAAAAACAGTGACGTGATCTATGTACCTACCGATAATACCGCGGCTTCTAATACCGAAGTGATCCGCAATACATGTGTTCCTGCAAAAGTTCCGGTTGTTGCCGGCGAGCAGGGTATCTGCAGCGGATGTGGTGTAGCAACTCTTTCCATCAGTTATTATGACCTTGGTTATACAACCGGTGAGATGGCTTACGATGTTTTGGTAAATGGAAAAGATGTTTCTACAATGGAAGTAAAGTTTGCACCAAAAGTAACCAAACAGTACAACGAAAGTATTTGTAAGGAATTGGGAATTAACATTCCGGAAGGATACGAAAAAATCGAAGCTTCCAAATAAGCTGACGAATACGGAGGTAAGGTTTTTTGGATATTTCAGTGTTATTTAGTGCCATGCCCGGAGCAGTCGCACAGGGACTGATCTGGGGAATTATGGCAATCGGAGTTTATATTACATACAAAATCCTGGATGTAGCGGATCTGACGGTAGACGGTTCCATGTGTACCGGCGGAGCAGTCAGTATCATGATGATGCTGAATGGATATAATGTGTGGGTAAGTTTACTGGCAGCATTTATTGCCGGTATGTTAGCAGGTCTGGTAACCGGAATTTTTCATACGTTTATGGGAATTCCGGCGATCCTTGCCGGTATTTTGACACAGCTGGCATTGTACTCGATCAACTTGAAGATCATGGGACGTGCCAATCAGGCGATCAGTGTAATGAATTATGATCTGCTTGTGTCACTTCGAAATGTAAAAAATGTACCATTTTACCAGAATTCAATTTTTGTGGTAGCCATTTTCTGTATTGTGATCATCGGAATCCTGTACTGGTTCTTCGGAACGGAACTTGGATGCTCTCTTCGTGCGACCGGGTGTAATCCGAATATGAGCCGTGCGCAGGGAATCAATACGAATTTTAATATCGTACTTGGTCTGATGATCTCCAACGGACTGGTTGCTCTTGCGAGTGCACTTTGTTCCCAGTATCAGGGATTTGCGGACATCAATATGGGACGTGGTGCGATCGTAATCGGTCTTGCCGCTGTTATCATCGGTAAAGTGGTATTTGAGAAAGTGTTCCACAATTTTGCATTGAAACTGCTCAGTGTCGTACTGGGTGCCGTGATCTACTATGCGGTATTGCAGGTAGTTATCTGGTTTGGTCTGGATACCGATCTTCTCAAACTTCTTTCTGCTCTTGTTGTGGCATTGTTCCTTGCACTGCCATACTGGAAAAAGAAGTATATTGTAAAACCGGTAAAGAGAGGAGGGGTTCAAAATGTTGGAAGTAAATAATATTTACAAGACATTTAATCCGGGAACCGTCAATGAAAAGCTTGCACTTGACGGACTCTCTTTAAAACTCAAAGAAGGCGATTTTGTCACCGTGATCGGTGGAAATGGTGCCGGGAAATCGACACTTTTAAATGCGCTTGCCGGAGTATGGTTTGTCGATGAAGGACAGATCATCATCGATGGTAAAGACGTTACGAAAGTACCGGAACATAAGCGTGCTGCTTATCTTGGCCGTGTTTTCCAGGATCCGATGATGGGAACTGCTGCGACGATGGGAATTGACGAAAATATGGCACTTGCCATGCGCCGAGGAAAAAGCAGAGGACTGCGTATCGGAATTACCCAGAAGGAGCGGAATCAGTTCCGTGAAATGTTAAAGGTTCTGGATCTTGGCTTGGAGGATCGTCTGACATCGAAAGTCGGACTGCTTTCCGGAGGACAGAGACAGGCAGTTACCCTGTTGATGGCTGCATTGAAAAAGCCACGTCTTTTGCTGTTGGATGAGCATACCGCAGCATTGGACCCTAAGACGGCAGCCAAAGTGCTGCAGGCGACAAATAACATCGTAAACAAAGACCATTTGACGACATTGATGATCACACATAATATGCGTGATGCGATTGCAAACGGAAATCGTTTAATTATGTTAAATAATGGAAAAGTTATTTTAGATATCGAAGGGGAAGAAAAGAAAAAGCTGACCGTCGATGATCTTCTTCATCAATTTGCACAGGTGAGCGGAGAAGATTTTGCAAACGATCGTACCTTGCTTTCTTAATTCCTTTTCTGATCGAGGTTGTTATGAATTATAAGGAAATGAGACAATATATTCAGGCGGTACAGACCGGTGCCGCCATACAACCCGGCTTGGAGACCATTTCCCTCCTGCTTTCTAAGATAGGGAATCCTCAAGATGCGTGTTCTTTTATCCATCTGGCAGGGACGAACGGAAAGGGTTCCACGGGAACATTTATAACAAACGTATTGGCACAGAGCGGACGAAAAATAGGACGATATTTTTCACCCGCTCTTTTTTCGAAAAACGAAACAATACAATGGAATCAGGGTGAGAAAACTCACTATATTACGGAAAAGGAATACGAAGCCGGGTATGTGCGGATTGGAGAAGCCATTCGTGAGATGAAAGAGAAAGGACAGCCGGTTCCAACCGATTTTGAGATTGAAACGGCGCTTGCTTTTTTGGCCTTTTCGGAGTGGAAATGCGACCTTGTTGTACTGGAAACCGGTATGGGAGGGGCACTGGATGCTACCAATGTGGTAAAAAATGTAAAAATGAATGTCGTTACGACCATTGCGATGGATCATCAAAAATTTCTGGGAGATACGATCGAAGAGATCGCGGTGCAGAAAGCCGGAATTATTACGAATGCAGCGCCGGTTGTGACCGTACAGGAATCGTCGGAAGCATTGCAGGTCATTCAAAACCGCTGTGAGGAGAAAAAAGCCCCTCTTTATGTTCTGAATCGAAAAGAGATCAGCGGTCTTTCCTGTGAGGCGGGAGAAACGAAGTTCTGCTACCGGGGAGAAACGTATACCATTCGGATGTGCGGGCAGTATCAGGTCGAAAATGCGTGCCTTGCACTTCTTGCCTTGCAGGTGTTGGAACCACTGCCACCGGAAATCATTCAGAAAGGAATGGCAGAAGCAAGGTGGCTTGGACGGTTTGATTACGTGAAAAAAAGCCCGGTATGGATCGCAGACGGGGCACACAATCCGCAGGGGATGGAAAGTCTGCTGGCATCGCTCCGACAGATGTATCCGGACAAAAAACGGATTGGGATCATGGGGGTATTTGCGGATAAGGATCATCGGAAGATGTGCCGGAAACTAGCGGAAGACAGCTTGTTTCAGAAGATATTTACCATTCAGGCACCCGGACCGAGGGGACTTTCCGCGGAAAGTCTGGCAGAAGAACTTGCCTCTTTTGGTATGCAGAGCCGGTCCTGTACTTCCCTTGCAGAGGCAGTGGAAGAAGTGAAAAAATTACAAAAAATGGAAGAAAAGGGCACAGTCGTTGTCTGTTTTGGTTCCCTTTCTTTCATGAAGGAACTTTATCAAATCATGGGAGAATGAGATTTTACATAGATTTTACATAAGGTATATTTGCATTTTACAATGGTATACTATCATGAAGAAGTGTGAAAAATATGTAAAATACGTGATTTGAAAGGAGAACCCCATGAACATTTTTGGAGTATTATCCATGCTTGGCGGCCTTGCCTTGTTTTTGTATGGAATGAATACAATGGGCGAGGGACTGACAAAAGTTTCAGGAGGAAAATTAGAGAGGATTTTGGAAAAACTGACATCCAGTCCGATCCGTGCCGTGTGCCTTGGTGCACTTGTGACAGCAGTAATTCAGTCGTCATCGGCAACGACGGTTATGGTCGTTGGCTTTGTGAATTCCGGTATTATGAAGCTGTCGCAGGCGATCGGAATTATCATGGGTGCCAATATCGGTACGACGATCACATCGTGGATCTTAAGTTTGTCCGGGATTGAGAGTGACAATTTCTGGATGCAGTTTTTGAAACCATCGAATTTTTCGCCGGTTCTTGCAGTTATAGGTATCATTTTTATCATGTTTATCAATAACCAGAAAAAGAAAGACATCGGTATGATCTTAGTGGGGTTCGCCATTTTGATGTTTGGTATGGAAACGATGAGCGGTGCCGTGGCACCTCTTGCGGATGTGCCGGAATTTACAGGCATTCTTACCATGTTCAGCAACCCGATCCTGGGAATGCTTGCGGGACTTGTGCTGACTGCCGTGATCCAGAGTTCTTCGGCGTCTGTCGGTATTCTGCAGGCATTATGTGCAACCGGTGCGATCACCTATGGAACTGCTTTCCCGATCATTATGGGACAGAACATCGGAACCTGTGTGACAGCCCTTTTGTCAAGTGTAGGAGCAAACCGGAGTGCGCGGCGTGCGGCACTGGTGCATTTGTATTTTAATGTGATCGGAACCGTAGTGTTTATGGTAGGTTTTTACAGTATTCATGCCATTGTGCCGTTTGGATTTGTAGAAGATACGGCTGGTCCGATGGGAATTGCCGTCATCCACAGTGTGTTTAACGTGGTAGCAACGCTGTTACTGCTTCCATTTTCACGAGGTCTTGAAAAACTGGCCTATCTCAGTATCCAGGAGACGGAAGAAGAAAAACAGCAGAAAGAAATGGGAACACTTCTTGATGAACGTTTTTTGGAACAGCCGGCATTTGCCATGGAACGTTGTAAAAAAGTAGCAATGACAATGGCAGAAACTGCCAAACAGGGTTTCCTTGATGCGATGAGCCTTCTGGATGAATACGATGAAAAGACTGCTAGAAAAGTGTATCAGAAGGAAGAGGAAGTCGATCATTATGAAGATGAACTGGGAAGTTATCTCGTGAAATTAAGCTCGAAAAATTTATCGCAGCAGGATGCAGAAACGTTATCCATGATCCTGCACTCCATCAGTGATTTTGAAAGAATTTCCGATCATGCGATGAACATCGAAGAGTCTGCGAGAAAGATAAAAGAAAAAGAAATTGTTTTCTCGGATAAAGCAAAAGAAGAATTGAAGGTATTTGAAAAGATCATTCAGGATATATTAAATTTGTCAGTAACGGTGTTCCTGGAAGAGGATTCTGAGCAGGCACGAGAAATCGAACCGATGGAAGAAGTTGTGGATCGATTGACAAAAAAAGTAAAAAAACGTCATATCAAACGTCTGGAAAAAGGAAAATGTACGATGGATGCCGGACTTGTGTTAAATGATCTGGCAACCAATTTTGAGCGTGTGGCAGATCATTGCTCAAACATCGGCGTGTGCGTGATCCAAAGCGAAGAAGAGGCTTTTGACACCCATGAATATCTGGATACGTTAGACAAGGGAAAAGATTCCTGGTTTAATGCAAGATATGAGGTGTATAAACAAAAATATATGCTGCCGTAACTGGCAGAAAAAAAGCAGGAAATGCAAGCAGTAATGTTGAATAAAAGAATCCGTAAGCGGAGATACTAACCCCTGTTAAACTACTTACAGGAAAGGGGGAAGGTGCGTGAAATGGATTCGTCTGATCATTGCAGCTGGTATTTGCCTGCTTTTTCTTTTGTCCGGAAAAGAACTTTCTACCGGTGACTGTGAGGAAAAAATTGTACGGTATGTAGCACTGGGAGACAGTATTGCCGGGGGATATGGGCTGAAAGATGTGCAAAATGACAGCTATGTTGCGCTGGTGCAGAAAAAACTGGAATCGGTCTGCGAAGGAGTGTATGCGTGGAATTTTGGGGAAAATGGATTAAAGAGCAAAGAATTGTTAGAACGTCTTACAGATTCTTCCAATCCACATTATGAAGAATACAATGAAGCACTGAAAGAGGCGGATCTGGTTACGGTGTCGATCGGCTCCAATGACCTGATGCAGTATTTATCCCAAAGCCCGGATGTGGAAAAACTAAAAAAAGAGGGTGATATGTTGTTTTCCAAAGCCTGTACGGAGTTTCAAGTGACATTGCCTCATCTGGTAGAAGAAATTGAAAAAAGGGCACCGAAGGCGGAAATTGTTATGAATAATATTTACAATCCCTGCGATGACGTGTCATTTACGATGGATGAGGTCTTTGGGATCAATATCAAAAGTATAGCGAGCCGGTACATTGGAAGATTAAACAACAGTTATGAAGAGATTGAGACCTTGCAAGTTTTTGCAAATTCGGGTACAATAAAAGAAACGCCAAGAGTTCGGATCGCGGATGTGAGTTCGGTTTTTGCAGAAAGCCGGGAAGTGTGTGTCAACCGCATGATCTCGCTGCGTGGCATTGATCCGCATCCGAATAAGACCGGACATGCGCGGATTGCCGAGGAAGTGATCGGGGATCTTGAGAAAGACGGATTTTTTGAAAGGATACAATGAAACATGGAGATAAAAGGTGCAATATTTGATCTGGATGGAACGCTGCTGGATTCCATGTGGGTCTGGAATCAGGTGGATATCGATTTTCTGGGAAAACGTGGATTTGATGTTCCACCGGATTATCCGAAGGCCATTGCTGCGATGGGTTTCCATGAGACGGCAGAATACACGATAAAGCGGTTTGACTTAAAGGAAAAGGTGAAGGATGTGATCGCGGAATGGGATCGCATGGCAGCACAGATGTACCACGAGAGGGTTCAGATCAAACCCTATGTGCGGGAAGTGCTGGAATGGATGAAACAGCAGGGCATTCATCTGGGCGTGGCGACCGCTTCGTATCGCACCTTATTTGAGCCGTGCCTCCGCCGAAACGGAGTGTTTGAATATTTTGAAGCGGTTACGGAAACTTCTGAAGTGGAGCGGGGCAAGGAATTTCCGGACATTTACATAAAAGCCGCAGAAAAAATGAACTGTCGGCCGGAAGAGTGCCTTGTGTTTGAAGATATTACAAAAGGAATCGAAGCTGCACGAATCGGGGGATTCCGGACGGTTGCGGTATACGATCCGGCAGCACAGGCAGAGTGGGAAGAGAATACAAAAAAAGCTGACTATCATATCGTGAAATTTAAAGAACTGCTGGAGCCGTCAAGTTTTCTCAACCGGCTGTAGTTCAATCTTGACGGAATGCAGAATTTCGTGTAAAATTAGATAGAGATAGTTTTCAAAAAACTGCCATTTATTGGTAAAGATAAAGGAACGGGGACTGGCATGAAAAGTAAAAATGATGTAGATGTATTGATCAATGGTCGTAAATATACACTCTGTGGATTTGAAAGCGCAGATTATATCCAGAAAGTGGCTACGTATATTAACAGCAAACTTTCGGAATTTCAGAAAAAAGAATATTATGCCAATATGGATATTGAACTGAAAAATATTTTATTGGCGATCAATATTGCAGATGATTATTTTAAGGTGGACCGCGATGTCAAGTCTGTGATGAAAGATAATGAGCGCAAGGACAAGATGGTTCTTGAGATGAAACATAAGATTTTGGAGCAGGAGACGGCAGAAGCGGAACTGAAAGAGCAGATGGAAGAACTTCGTAAGACATTGGAGACGTCCGAGAAAAAAGTGGTGGAACTCAATGTCATCAATCAGGAAAACGTTTCCAAAGCAACCGAGGCAGAAAAAAAGGTATCCGAAAGTGAAGCAGAAAAAACGTCAACGAAGACAAAGCTAGAGGCGGCGAACGAAGAAATCGAGCAGCTGAAAAAAGATTTGGAAGAAGCTGCGAAGAGAGAAACATCGCTGCAGGAAAAATATGACAAGCAGGAAGAAAAACTTGCGGATCTCCGTGAAAAGAGCAAAAAAGATCTGGCAGATGCAAAAGCAAAATATACGCAGGATGGCAAGAAATTGAAAGAAAAATTTGAGACAGCAAAAGCCGATCTTGTGAAAAAATATGAAGCAGCAAAAGCTGATATTAATAAAAAGGTGGAAGACGGAACGGCAGAATGGAAAGAAAAATATGAGCAGGGCGAGAGCGAACGCGGAGAATTGAAAGCCAAATTGGAAGCGGCAGAACGCCGTATTACGGATTTGGAATCGAGAAACCGCAAAGGAAAAAGATAAGAACAGAGAAATGGACGGGAAACAGCGGAGACACTTGTTTCTCGTCTGTCTTTCTACGGATGTTTCAGAATGGAGAGAACGATGAGTGTAGAAATATTGGCACCGGGCGGCTCGTTAGATGGGATTTATGCTGCCATGCTGCATGGGGCAGATGCAATTTATACAGGGACACAGAGGTTTTCTGCGCGAGCTTTTGCGGACAATCCGTCGGTGGAGCAATTGTGTGATATTCTTGATTTTGCCCATGCCCGGGACAAGAAAATATACCTTACTGTCAATACGCTTTTGACAGATGAAGAATTGGAAGACCATCTGTATGATCTTCTTCTGCCGCTTTATGACAATGGATTGGATGCGGTAATTGTTCAGGATATTGGGGTGATGCAGTTTATTCATGAGGCATTTCCGGCTCTGGATATCCATGCGAGTACCCAGATGACGATTGTTACGGCAGACGGGGCGAACCAGTGGAAACCGTATGGAGTGACCCGTGTCGTGCCGGCCAGAGAACTTAGCATCGGCGAGATTGCACAGATGCGTAAACATACCGATCTTGAGATGGAAGTGTTTGTTCATGGGGCCTTGTGTTACTGCTATTCCGGGCAGTGTATGATGAGCCAGTCAATCGGTGGAAGAAGCGGAAACCGTGGCATGTGTGCTCAGCCTTGCCGCCTTCCTTATCGGTTGTCATCCGGAAAAACCGGATACTATCTGAGCCCGAAGGACATGTGTACGCTCGGACAGGTGGGAGAATTGATGGATGCCGGCGTGGATTCATTTAAGATCGAAGGCCGCATGAAAAAGTTAGAATATGCCGCCATGACAGCAAGATTATACCGTATGTATGCGGATGCGCATGAGGCGGGAATCCGGCCAAACGATAAAGAACTGGAAAAAGATGTAAAAAAGCTGATGGATCTGTATAATCGTGGTGGATTCTGCAAAGGCTATTTGTTTGAAAAAGACAAAAAAGAGATTATTTATAAAGACAAAAATGGACATTATGGTGTCGAAGTGGGAACGGTTCTACGCGTGAAAAAAGGAGAAGTGGTGTACCGGCTGACAGAGGAGATTTCTTATCAGGATGTCCTTGAATTCCGCGATGCAAAGGGCGAAAAACTGTACGAGTATACGGTCAAAAACGGCTGTGTTCCACCGGCTGAAGTGACGGCGAGATATCAAAAAGGCTGTGTGATAAAACCGGGGCAGAAAGTGTTTCGTACAAAAAATGCAGCCCTTTTACAAGAAATTGATGCAGCTGTGGAACAAGAAAAGAAGGAAAACAAACTGCCGGTCCAGGGAACATTTCAGGCAGAAATTGGGAAAGAAATGCGTCTTCAGCTTTTCTGTGGTGCAGTTTCCTGCGAAGTGACAGGAATCCAAGCTGAACCGGCAAAGGGGAAAGCGGTTTCCGCAGAAGATGTCCGTAAGCGCCTTCATAAGACAGGGGAAAGTGAGTTTACCTTTTCTTCTCTGGAAGTCTCGGTGGAAGAGGGGGCGTTCCTGCCGCTCGGGCAGATCGCGGCACTGCGCCGGGAAGGGTTTGCTGAACTCGGACAGAAATTGAAAGAAAAACAGTTGGAAAAACGTCGGAAAATTCCTGCAAAACGGCCAGAAACGCCGGCAAGATCGAAAAAAACAAAAAAAGAACATTTGTTTGCAAATGTGACAGATTTTCGACAAATTTATGAGGTAAAATCAATTCAAATAGAAGGAAACACAAAAATCCTACCGGTTTTTCCCTTAGAATGGTTCCCGGGAAAGAGCTGGAAAGAGCTGGCCGATACGATGGGGGATCTTCCTTTTATGATCTCACTTCCGGTGATCTTGGATCTTCCGGCAAGGAAACATTTCCTGCAGATTTGGAAACAATATGGTCAGGAACTGCAGAAAGGAAATCTGGCGGGGATTCTGATTCAGTCATTGGAACATTTGACGATACTAAAACAATTGGAGATTGACCACCTTCCGAGGATTGCCGGACCACGTCTGTATCAGTGGAATGAGCGGACGAGACAGGTATATCAGAAGTTTGGGATGGAAGACCATGTCAGTCTGGCTGCCGGAAGGCTTGCCGTGATGGTGACAAAGGGCTGTGTAAACCAGCAGACCGAAAACTGCCTTCGAACCGGAGGTAAGCCGGTGCCGTTAGAAATTACGACACCGAAAAAAGATGGGTTTGTCTCCGTACCAATTTGTGAATATTGCTGCAATTTCTGCTATGAGAAAGAAGGAAAGGTGCAGGAATTACAATGTGAGGATGACCTGCCGATGGTTGATCTGGCATTGGTAGAGCCTCATGACATTAGAAAGGTTTTGAAACAATGGAACTTTTTATCGTAGAGATGGCACGTTATGTGATCATTTTACTGTTTGCACTTTATACATTTTATTCGTTTCGTGCTTTTGCCGGACACAATAAACAAAGGCAGAACCGTGTCTTTGCTGCGCAGCGAACCTTGACACTGCTTCTGCATACGGTCATGAGCGCAATCTTGATCATGGAAAATAAGGATATTATGTATGTCGGATTGTGGGCGGCAGAATTTGCCTTTTATCTTATTTTTATTAAGGTGTATCAGGCTTGTTATAAGGGATTGTCAAAGCTGGTGCTGAATAATATGATGATGTGTATGATGGTCGGTTTTGTCATTTTAGGCAGGCTGGCATCGGATTATGCGGTTCATCAGATTATTCTGGCAGCGGCGGCGATGGTGCTTTGCATCTTTGTACCGCTGATTATCGAAAAATTCCGAATTTTGGAAAAAATGGGATGGTATTTTGCCGTCATAGGGATTGTGTTTTTGATGCTGGTTTTTGTGATCGGAGTGGAAAAATACGGATCGAGAAACTGGATCAGTGTCGGTGGAATTGCGATTCAGCCTTCGGAATTTGTAAAGATATTGTATGTATTTTTTATGGCATCGCTTTTATCCCAGACGACAAAATTTAAACATATTGTCATCATATCGGCGGTGGCCGCAGTTCATGTCGTGATTTTGGTGGCAGAAAAGGACCTGGGTGCCGCTCTGATCTATTTTGTGACTTATATATTTGTGTTATATGTGGCGACGACAAAAGTGCAGTATCTGGGAGCCGGGCTTGCCGGCGGTACGCTGGCTTCGATCGTGGCATATCATTTGTTTTCGCATGTGAAGACCCGTGTACAGGCATGGCGTGATCCCTGGGCAGAGATCCGCGGCGGCGGTTACCAGGTGGCGCAGTCTCTGTTTGCCATCGGAACCGGTGGATTTATCGGTATGGGATTAGGAAAAGGACTGCCGGGAAGTGTTCCTGTCGTAGAAAGTGATTTTGTATTTTCGGCGATTTCGGAGGAACTTGGCGGTGTGTTTGCTATCTGCCTTATCATGGTCTATTTGAGCAGTTATATTATGTTTGTAAACATTGCGATGAAGATGAAAAAACAGTTTTATAAACTGACTGCATTTGGACTTAGTGTGGTATTTATCTTTCAGGTGTTTTTATGTGTCGGTGGTGTTACAAAATTTATTCCATCCACCGGAGTGACACTCCCTCTTATCAGTTACGGAGGAAGTTCTATTGTAACGACGATCATTATATTCAGTGTCATACAGGGTATGTATGTGTTAAACGGAAAAGAGGAGGAGAGCCTTGAAGAAGAGACAGAAAAAGAATCTTCCAAACGAAAATCCAGAGGATAAGAAAAAGCACAAACGGATGAACCGCGAGATGGCGACGGTAACGTATCTTGTCATGGCACTGTTTGTCTTTATGGCAGGGTATGTGATCTGGTTTTTGTCGGGGGATACGGACAGGATTCTAAATAACAGTTACAATAAACGGCAGGATCTGATGGCAGAACGAGTGACAAAAGGAAGCATCCTTTCCGATAGTGGAGCGGTACTTGCCAAAACACAGAAAACCGGAAGTGGAAATGAAGTAAGAGTATATCCGTATGAGGGTTTGTTTGCCCATGTGGTAGGACGTGCGACACACGGGAAGACCGGACTTGAGGCATCCGAAAGTTATACGATGCTGACTTCCGGTATTAACCAGATGACCGCACTGATCAACGAATTAAAAGGAAAGAAAAATCCCGGAAATAATGTGGTGACGACACTCAATCTGAAAATGTCACAGACGGCGAGTGAAGCTCTCGGAAGTCATCGGGGAGCGGTGGTGGTTATGGAGCCGGACACGGGAAAGATTTTATGTATGGTGTCCAAACCGACGTATGATCCAAATCAACTGGAAGCAAACTGGGAAAGACTGACCCAGGCATCTTCGGACAATTCATCGCTTTATAACCGCGCGACACAGGGATTGTATCCGCCGGGATCGACGTTTAAATTGTACACGCTGCTCGAATACATGCGTGAAAACGAGGATTTCAACAAATTTTCGTACCGTTGTACCGGAAAGATCGGAACCGGAGACGGAAGCATCCGTTGTTATGGCAACGAAGTGCATGGAAAGATAAATCTGAAACAGGCATTTGCAGAGTCCTGTAATGCCGCCTTTGCGCAGATCGGAAGCGGATTGAATACGAAATCCTGGACAAAACTCTGTGAACAGTTTTATTATAATACAACATTGCCAATCAAAGAACTGGAGCAGAAGTCTTCCCGGTTTTCATTGGATAAGGCGTCGACCGGAGATATTATGCAGGCGGCGATTGGACAGGGAACGGTTCTGACGACGCCACTACAAAATAGTTTTCTTGTAAGTGCAGCATTAAATGACGGGGTGTTAATGAAACCGTATTTGGTTGACCGCATTCAGACGCATGATGGCGATGTGGTTACAAAAAATGAGCCGGAGCAGGCAAAGCAGCTGCTGTCTACGGAAGAGGCAGCTGTCTTGAGAAGATATATGAGGGAAACCGTGACGAGTGGAACGGCGACCGCCCTTTCTGCCGGCAGTTATAAGGCTGGTGGAAAGACGGGATCAGCGCAGTATAAAGCGGGTTCCAGTGATTCTCACGCTTGGTTTGTCGGTTATGCGGTAAAAGGAGAGAAAAAATTGGTTGTCAGCATCGTGGTAGAGGGTGCCGGCACAGGAAGTGCTTATGCTGTGCCGATTGCCAGAAAGATTTTTGATCAATATTTTTAAGGATTGGAAATGGAGGTAGACGGAAATGAAAAAATGGATTTCTAATGTTTTTTTACTCGGTATGCTGTTTGTTTTTGCCACGATTATTCCGGAACGACAGACAAACGCAGCAGAAGAGTATACGTATTATCTTACCATTAACCAAGTGTACCAATATGAAATTACGAAAGAGCAATTTGAGAGCATTCGTGGAAGCTGGGATTCGCTGACAGCAGAAGGTGTGTTAGAGATTGCCAGACAGATCGTGCCGCCGGAGCAGATCCCTTCCCGGGTTACGAATATCGGTATTCGCGCAGTACCAAAAAATAGTGCGGAGGGAACACTTCCGGTTTACCCGTTTGATTCGGAAGAAGATTTTGCAGCGGATAATGATTTTGTTATTTCGCAGGGCATTCTGCTGCGGTATAAGGGAAATGAGGAAGTGGTGACCATCCCGGAAAATGTTACATCGATTTATCAGGGCGCCTTTATGCAGAATACGGCAGTAAAAAAAGTGATAATTCCCAAAACGGTAAAAAGTATCGCAAATGCTTCTTTTTATCAATGCCCGAATTTGAAGATTATCGTTTGCGCAGGAAAGGCGGGTTCTGTCGGTTCCTATATGATGTATCAATGCAATGCCCTTGTAAATATGGTGGCACCGAAAGGGTCTAAGGAATATGCCTATGCAAAAGAACATGAAATTCCGGTTACAGTCAGTGAAAAAACAGCATTAGAGGCAAAGAAGCTTCATCTCCTGAAAGGGGATAAACATATGGTAAAATTGTATAATGCCCTGGGAAATGTTCGCTGGAGTTCTTCTGCACCTTCCATCGTATCGGTAGATGCAAAGGGAAAACTGCAGGCAAAAGGAGTGGGCAAAGCGAAGATTACAGCGCGGTTTGGAAAAAAGAAATATACTCTTACGGTGCAGGTTCAGACAAAGTCCGAAGATAAAAGAGTAGATCAAGTAATAAAAACCGTGATCAAAAAGGGAATGTCTACGCGTGATAAAGTAAAAGCCGTGCATAACTGGCTGATCCGCAATGTCAAATACGATTATGACAATTATCTGCGGGGGACGGTTCCGAAGGTGTCGCATACTTCGAAAGGGGTACTTGTGCGCGGACTGGCAGTGTGTGATGGATATTCCAAGGCCTTTATGAAAATCATGAGAAAATTAAAGATCCCTTGCAGGATGCTCGCCGGGGTATCGGAAGGCGGCGGACATGCATGGAATCTTGTAAAAGTAGGCGGAAAATGGCTTCATGTTGACGTGACTTTTGACGATCCTATCGTAAATGGCAAAAATACAAACACGAGACCACGATATACGTATTTCCTAAAGACGGATGCCCAGATGCGCAAAGACCATGCCTGGTGATTATTTGCAAAAATGAGCAAAGTCTTTTGGCGACATATTTTCAGTTTTTAAGAAAGCCCGGTAAAAGGTAGAGTAATCACTAAAACCGGTCTCCAGATAAACCTTCGACGGAAGCGCGCCGGAGGTTATTTTTTGCTTTGCCATACTGATCCGTTTCAAAAGGATGTAATTGTGTATTGTAAGAGAAGTCTGCTTTTTAAACAACTTTGTCATTGTAAACTTATTGATATAAAAGCGCGCAGCCAGATCATCGAGCGAGAGAGGACTGGCATAATTGTCGTTGATATAAGAAAGGATCTTGTCAATAACCGGATTTACATGCGTCACTTTTTTAGGTCCCATATCCATAAAAATGTGCTTATTGATCAATGTCACAAGTTTTGTAATACCGGAGCGGTTCATCATTTCTTTTTCAAAAATTTTCTGATTTTTATTTTTGTAAATCGCAAACATTGCCTCATAAATCTGTTCATAATCATTTTCATCCGCAATATGAAAATGAAAGCGTTTTTCTTGCATCGCCATCTGAAGTGGGCTGAGAAGAGAATGCTCGTTAAACTGGAATGATTTCAGACATGGCTCGGAAATATACATATAAATGCGGTCATAAATCTGATCCGGATTTTTCGGTAAAAGCTGATGAATCGTAAAAGGCGGGATCACGATAATGTCTCCCCGTCGTACATTGTAAATTTTATCTTCAATGGCAAGTTTTACAGAACCGGTGCGGAAGATATAAATTTCATAAAAATTGTGCGTGTGAGCCGGTATATCCGGAAAATGATCGTTCGTTGTTTTAGTAGCCTCATAATAATAATCTCCGGCAAGAGGTCGTTCTGCTTCTCTTAATATATAGCGCATATTTTCCTCCAATCCAATTATGCGTTGTAATTATTTTCTATATTGCGATTATAAAAAAAGTATCTCCAAATGTCAATAGTTTGCAATACGTCAACGAAAAACAGACAATAATTGCAAAGAAGGAGTGTAAATATGCAATCATAAAATTAAAAAATATAAATAATGAACAAGAAATGCAATATAAAAATAGCGTGATTTGAGACGATACAAATTTTTTGTAAAAAAGTTTAGAAAAGGTATTGACAAAACAGATAACGGATGGTAAGATATTGATTGTTGTGAGGCAAACATTTCACACATGCGGATGTGGCGGAATGGCAGACGCACAAGACTCAAAATCTTGCGGGGGTGACCTCGTGTGGGTTCAAGTCCCACCATCCGCACGAAAAGAACTTTGGTATCTACCAAGGTTCTTTTTTTATGGTTATGAATAAAGAACTGCGGATCCCATGTGCAGGGAAGAGCAGTTCTTTTTCGTTCGAATATTTATTTGGTAATACGTGTACCACGGCGGCCACGGATGAGATGATACGCATCATCCAGATTTCCAATGATCGCGGTACGTTCTTCGCCGGAAGTAACAAACGATACACAGGCATCAATTTTTGGAAGGGTAGTGATTTCGTCAAAATGTCCTTCATCCATCAATTGGATCGCTTCTTCGGAAGTCAACGCATCGATTGGTTTTCCGTCTGCTTCCATCTGATCCCGTGCGGTCAGAATGAGAAGCGTAGAGGCATCTAACATGTCTGCAAGCTTAGCTGCTGTGTAGTCTTTTTCGATAACAGCGCTGGCACCTTTTAACTTGGTGCCCTGTTCCATAACAGGAATACCGCCACCTCCGGCAGCAATTACAATCTGACCGGCATCGATAAGTGCTTTTACGGCATCGATTTCATAGATATCAACCGGCCGCGGAGAAGCGATGATTCTTCGGTAAGAGCCATTTTCTTCTACAACGTGGTTTCCTTTTTCTTCTTCTGCCTCGGCTTCTTCGGCGGTCATATAACGGCCGATCACTTTGGTAGGGTGGTTGAATGCTTTGTCAAAAGGATCCACGCGGACCTGCGTAATCACAGTGGAAACCGGTTTGAAAATGCCGCGGTTCAAAAGCTCTGAGCGGACGGCATTCTGCAGGTCATAGCCGATGTAACCCTGGCTCATGGCACCACACAGGGACATCGGTGCTACGGTATAGCGTTTGTCCAGTCTTGCAAATTCGGTCATGGCGGTCTGAATCATGCCGACCTGCGGACCATTGCTGTGTGTGATGACAATCTCATATTTGGCTTCTACGAGATCGGCGATGGCTTCTGCTGCTTTTTTTACATTTTTCTGCTGCTCCGGAAACGTTTCTCCAAAGGCGTTTCTTCCAAGAGCGACAACAATTCTATTATTTTTCATATGGGTGTCCTCCCTTGTATAATGTACAATCTCAGACTATTATTATAGCAAATCTGCGGACAATAATCAACAAGAAGAAAGACAAAAAAGAAGTTGAAAAAAAATGCCATGTGAGTTATACTATTAGTAACATTTGATGAGTTTCGAAAATACATTATGGGGCAAGATAAAGAATCCTTTCGGATAGAGAATCACGAATCCGGGATGCAAAAAAAGTAAAGGAGGGGGTAGCGATGAAACTAGAATTTCTTGGGGCTGCTCACGAAGTGACAGGAAGTTGTCATTATCTTGAAATAGGCGATAAACGTCTTTGTGTAGACATTGGTATGGAACAGGGAAGAGATTTGTTTGAAAATCAGGAAATTCCTGTGAATGCGGCAGAAATTGATTACATACTGCTTACCCATGCACATATTGATCATACAGGTCTTTTGCCGATGCTTTATGCCAACGGATTCCGCGGACAGGTATTTGCAACCAAAGCGACTGCGGAACTCAGTGCGATCATGCTGCGTGACAGTGCACATATCCAGCAGTTTGAGGCAGAGTGGAGAAACCGGAAAGCCAAACGTTCCGGCGGGGAACCTTATGTACCTCTGTATACGATGGAAGATGCACTTGCGGCGGTAAGGCTTCTGATTCCCTGTGATTATGATAAGAAAATTAAATTGTGTGATGGGATTACGATTCGGTTTACGGATGTCGGACATTTGCTTGGATCTTCTTCGATTGAAGTGTTTGCTGCCGAAAATGGAGAATCCAGAACGATTGTATTTTCCGGAGATCTCGGAAATGTCAATAAGCCGATCCTGCGGGATCCGATTCCGACACACAGTGCAGATTACGTAGTCATGGAGTCTACTTATGGAGACAGGTATCATGGAGATACACCAGACTATGTTGCTGAACTGGCTGAGATCATTGAGCGGACATTTGCCCGTGGCGGAAATGTTGTCATTCCTGCATTTGCGGTAGGAAGAACACAGGAACTTCTGTATTTTATCCGCCAGATCAAGGAACAGGAATTGATTACAACAAATCCTAATTTTGAAGTATATGTAGATAGTCCTCTGGCCGTAGAGGCGACAAGTATTTTCGGAAAAAATGTGAAAGAATGTTTTGATGAGGAAGCAAAGGCTTTGGTAGAAAATGGAATCAATCCATTGAGTTTTAAAGGCTTGAAACTTTCCATTACCAGTGATGACAGCAAGGAGATCAACTTTGATCCCAATCCGAAAGTCATCATTTCCGCATCGGGTATGTGCGAAGCCGGAAGAATCCGTCATCATTTAAAACATAACTTATGGAGAGAAGACAGTACCATTGTCTTTGTAGGATATCAGGCAGTAGGAACTCTTGGACGTTCCTTGTTAGAGGGAGCGACAAATGTAAAATTGTTTGGTGAGCCTGTGGAAGTACGGGCAGAAATTGTAAAGATATCCGGTATCAGCGGACATGCAGATAAGAAAGGTTTGATTCACTGGGTTACCGGTTTTGATGAAAAACAGCCGAAGCGTGTCTTTGTGGTGCATGGAGAAGATCAGGTGTGCGACAGCTTCGCAGAATGCCTGGAAAAAGAACATGGCCTGCCGGCGACAGCACCTTACAGCGGTACGATATTTAATCTTATCACAGGTGAGTTTGACTATATCGCAGAGCCGGTTTATGTAAAGAAAAAAGACGGAGCAAAGAAACGTGCAATGGATGTATTTGGACGTCTGCTCCTGGCTGGCGAACGCTTGATGGCAGTCATTCGAAAGAACGAAGGACTCAGCAACAAAGAGACAGCCAGATTTACCGATCAGATCAACGCATTGTGCGACAAATGGGATCGGTAGTGAGTTTGAAATTATGTGATATTTCAAGGGTCAGGTGGAAATTGTCCGCATAAGATGTGGAGAGTTTCCACCGGGAGATTCCGGTATCATATGATATAAATATTTAACTTTCAGGAGGGTATTAAACATGAAATTTTTTGTAGACACAGCAAAAATTGAAGACATCAAAAAGGCAAATGATATGGGAGTAATCTGTGGTGTGACAACAAACCCATCTTTGATCGCCAAAGAAGGCGGAAGAAGCCAGGAAGATGTATTGAAAGAAATCGCATCCATTGTTGACGGACCAATCAGTGGTGAAGTAAAAGCGACAACAGTAGATGCAGAAGGTATGATCGCAGAAGGTAGAGAAATTGCAAAACTTCATGAAAATATGGTAGTTAAAATTCCTATGACAGTAGAAGGATTGAAAGCTACAAAAGTATTGGCAAGTGAGGGAATCGCTGTTAATGTAACATTGATCTTCACAGCAAACCAGGCACTTCTTGCAGCTCGTGCAGGAGCAGCTTACGTATCTCCATTCTTAGGACGTCTGGATGATATTTCACAGCCGGGAATCGATTTGATCGAGTCCATCGCAGCTATTTTTGCAAACTATCCGGAAATTGATACTGAGATTATCGCAGCAAGTGTACGTAATCCGATTCATGTTACAGATTGTGCATTGGCTGGTGCAGATATTGCAACCGTTCCATATGGTGTTATCGAACAGATGACAAAACATCCATTGACAGATCAGGGTATTGCAAAATTCCAGGCAGATTATAAAGCTGTATTTGGTGAATAAAACTAAAAGGAGATAGGTGTATGAATACGTTAGAATTAAAGAAAATGGCTAACGAAGTTCGTAAGGGTATAGTAACTGCTGTACATAGTGCAAAATCCGGACATCCGGGTGGCTCTTTGTCCGCTGCAGATATTTATACATATTTGTTCTTCGAAGAGTTGAATATCGATCCAAAAGATCCGAAAAAACCGGATCGCGATCGTTTTGTATTGAGTAAAGGACATACAGCGCCGGGATATTATTCCGCACTGGCTCACAGAGGATTTTTCCCGGTTGAAGATCTGAAGACATTGCGTCATACCGGATCTTATCTGCAGGGACATCCGGATATGAAACACATTCCGGGTGTAGATATGTCAAGTGGTTCTCTGGGACAGGGAATTTCTGCTGCAGTTGGTATGGCACTTTCTGCAAAATTGAGCAATGAAGATTATCGTGTATATACGCTTCTTGGAGATGGTGAGATTCAGGAAGGCCAGGTCTGGGAGGCTGCTATGTTTGCCGGACACCGTAAACTGGATAACTTTGTGGCAATCGTTGACAACAACGGTCTGCAGATCGATGGTAAGATTGATGACGTATGTTCTCCTTATCCGATCGAGGACAAGTTTAAAGCATTTAACTTCCATGTGATCAATGTCGATGCACATGATTTTGATGCATTGCGCAAAGCATTTGATGAAGCAAAAGCAACCAAAGGAATGCCAACTGCCATTATTGCAAAGAGTATCAAAGGAAAAGGCGTTTCTTTCATGGAAAATCAGGCAAGCTGGCATGGAACGGCTCCGAATGACGAGCAATATGCACAGGCTATGGCAGATTTAGAGAAAGTAGGTGAATCCCTGTGAGTGAAGTAAAAAAAATAGCAACTCGTGAGAGTTATGGAAATGCACTTGCAGAGCTTGGTGCAGAATATGAGAATCTGGTAGTTCTGGATGCTGACCTTGCAGCTGCGACAAAAACAGGAATCTTTAAGAAAGCTTTCCCGGATCGTCATATCGACTGTGGAATTGCAGAGTGTAACATGATGGGAATCGCTGCAGGCCTTGCGACAACCGGTAAAATTCCATTTGCAAGTTCTTTTGCCATGTTTGCAGCAGGACGTGCATTTGAGCAGGTTCGTAACTCCATCGGTTATCCGAAACTGAATGTAAAAATTGGTGCGACACACGCCGGAATCTCTGTAGGAGAAGATGGTGCGACACACCAGTGTAATGAAGATATCGCTTTGATGCGTACGATCCCGGGAATGGTTGTTATCAACCCGGCCGATGATGTCGAGGCAAAAGCAGCAGTACGTGCCGCTATCGAGCATGAGGGACCGGTATATCTTCGTTTTGGAAGATTGGCAGTTCCTGTGATCAATGATACACCGGATTACAAGTTTGAACTTGGAAAAGGCGTTGTCCTTCGTGAAGGAAAAGATGTAACGATCATCGCTACCGGACTTCCGGTATCCGAATGCCTCGCAGCAGCAGATAAGCTGGCAGCCGACGGCATCGATGCAAAAGTGATCAACATTCATACCATCAAACCATTGGATGAAGACTTGGTCGTAAAAGCAGCAAAAGAGACCGGGAAAGTGGTTACCGTAGAAGAGCATTCTGTAATCGGCGGTCTCGGAAGTGCAGTTTGTGATGTACTCTCCGAAAAATGTCCGACACAGGTAATGAAGATCGGTATCAATGATACCTTTGGTGAATCCGGACCGGCCGTAGAACTCGTTAAGAAATATGGCTTGGACGCAGACAGCATTTACGAAAAAGTAAAAGCATTTGCCAAATAGAGAGCCTGAATAGTTACAAATAAAGAAGAATAAAAGAACCTAAACGATGGGAAACCTCAAAGTTTAGGTTCTTTTTTTGCGGATTTCGTGGAAATTTTTACAAAAGTATGGTACGATAGTAGGTATCAGACCACAGAATGGAGGAGTTTCATGGATTATCAATGCAAACCATTGAAAAACGGGCGGTCGTACAAAGTGACGGTGCCGGGATCCAAAAGCATTACAAATCGCGCACTGCTGCTGGGAGCATTGGCAGAGGGAAAGACGTTAGTGCGGGGAGTGCTTTTCAGCGAGGATTCCCGTGTGTTTATGAAAGCATTGGAGGAGATTGGATTCTCCGTGAAAATAGACGAAGAAAAAAAAGAAGTAGAGATCGAAGGACTTGGCGGACGTGTGCCGACAGGCCCGGAGAGAAATGTGTATGTCGGAAGTGCAGGGACGGCAGCCCGCTTTTTGACGGCGATGCTTGCGCTTTCCGGGGAGCATTTTCTGGTGGAGTCCTCTGAGCAGATGAAGGCAAGACCGATGGAGCCGCTTTTGCGTGCACTGGAGATGCTCGGAGTGACGTTTGAATATTTAGAAAAACCGTATGCATTTCCATTCCGCATCTGCGGAAGAAAGGAAAATGGGGTGCGGGAAGTGGACTTGAATATTGATGCAAGCAGCCAGTTTCTGAGTGCGCTTCTTCTCAGCGGAGTAATGTGCAACGAGGGACTGCAGATTCATCTGACGGGGACAAGGGATGCAAGATCCTATGTGCACATATCCATGAAGATGATGGAAGAATTTGGTGTTCATGTGGAGCAGACCGGAGAAAACAGTTATTTTGTGGCTCCGGGACAGACGTATCGGTGTGAAAAAGGCAGTTATCAGGTAGAACCGGATGTGTCCGCAGCCTGCTATTTTTACGGAATTGCGGCATTGACAGAAAGCCGTGTCAAGGTAATGCATGTGCATTCTGACAGTACACAGGGAGACATTCGATTCCTCGATGTATTGCGAGAAATGGGCTGCGGTGTCGAAGAGGAAAACGATGGCATCGTAGTAAAAGGACCAAAAAACAGAGCATTGCACGGCATTCATGTAAAAATGACAGATTTTTCCGATCAGACGATGACATTGGCGGCAATCGCTCCGTTTGCAGAGGGGGAAACCGTCATTGACGGGATAGAACATATCCGTAGACAGGAATCGGACCGGATCCGAGGAATTGTGACAGAACTTACCAGACTTGGCATCCGATGTGAGGAACGGGAAGACGGGATAACCATTTATCCCGGAGAAATCACCCCGGGAGAAGTGGAGACTTACGATGACCACCGGATGGCGATGGCATTTTCGCTGATCGGACAGGTTGTGGATGGCATTGTGATCAAAGATGCCGAGTGCTGCAAAAAGACATTTGAAGATTACTTTGATGTATTGACAAACCTTGATTTAGCATCTAAGATAGAAGAATAAGACAGCGACGAAAGGATAGAAGACGATGAAAAAAATAATCGATGTATTACAAGAAGTGATGGAAGGCGGATTTGAGCAGGCCGGCTATGATAAGAAATTTGGATTTGTAACCGTTTCCAACCGCCCGGATCTCTGCCAGTATCAGTGTAATGGTGCGATGGCGGCAGCAAAACAGTACAAAATGGCGCCGTTTCAAATTGCGGAAAAAGTAGTAGAAGCAGTAAAAGAGAACGATATTTTTGAAAAAATAGAGATGGTAAAACCGGGATTTATCAACATAACCGTAAGCGGAAAACTGCTTGTGGATTTTGGAAAAGCCATGATGACAGAGGAAAAATTTGGTATTCCGGCGCCGGAAAAAGAGCGCACGATAGTCATTGATTACGGTGGGGCCAATGTCGCAAAGCCACTTCACGTAGGACATTTGCGCCCGGCAATCATTGGAGAGAGTGTAAAACGTATCTGCCGCTTCATGGGAGATAAGGTGATCGGAGATGTGCACTTGGGTGACTGGGGACTGCAGATCGGTCTGATCATCAACGAAGTACGTCATCGTCAGCCGGAACTTCCGTATTTTGATGCTGATTTTACGGGAGAATATCCGAAAGAGGCACCATTTACGATTTCGGATCTGGAGCAGATCTATCCACATGCGAGCGGATATGCGAAAGAGCATGAAGATTACATGCAGGAGGCACAGCAGATCACAGCGCAGCTGCAGGAAGGACATCCTGGATATATCGCCTTGTGGCAGCATATTTTGTCTGTTTCGATTGAAGATTTAAAGAAAAATTATGATAAATTAGACGTTCATTTTGACCTTTGGAAAAAGGAGAGCGATGCCCAGCCTTACATCCCGGATATGGTAGAAAAGATGAAGGCAGACGGACTTGCGTATATGAGCGAAGGGGCACTGGTTGTCGATGTGACCGAAGAAGGGGATAAAAAGGAACTTCCTCCGTGTCTGATCGTAAAATCAAACGGTGCTTCGCTGTATGCAACGACCGATCTTGCTACAATTGTAGAACGAGAGAAATTGTTCCAGCCGGATGAGATCATTTATTTGGCAGATAAACGCCAGTCTCTGCATTTTACCCAGGTGTTCCGTGTGGCAAAGAAAGCAAAGATCACAAGACCGGAAGTCGGACTTGTATTTATCGGTTTTGGTACGATGAACGGAAAAGACGGAAAGCCGTTTAAGACGAGAGATGGCGGAGTTCTTCGTCTGCAGGCACTTCGTGAACAGATCAATGAAGAAGTGTATAAGAAAATGATGGAAAACCGTGATTATGAAGAGACAGAGGCGAGAGAAATCTCCGAGACTGTAGGCCTTGCCGCATTGAAATACGGCGATCTGTCCAATCAGGCATCCAAAGATTACATTTTTGATATCGAGAGATTTGCGTCCTTTGAGGGAAATACAGGTCCTTATATTTTGTATACGATCGTCCGCATCAAATCCCTTTTGGCAAAATACAGCCAGAATGGCGGTAGTGTGACAGAAAAAGGGGAAGCAGAGAAGCTGATGACACCGGACAGCCGGAGCGAGATTAATCTGTACCTGACACTTGCCAAATTTGGGGATATGATGGAAGCTGCTTACAATGAAAAGGCACCTCATAAGATCTGTCAGTTTATTTATGAATTAAGTGAAAACTTTAACCATTTTTATCATGAAAATTCGATTCTGGCAAATGAGAATGAAGAGCAGAAGGCATCGTATATCCAGCTTCTGATCTTAGTGAAAAATGTGCTGGAGCAGTGTATTGATCTGCTTGGATTCCAGGCACCGGAAAAGATGTAAAAAAGGTCCTGAATAGTTACAAAAATTGAAAAGAAAGTCGAGGCGTGAGCTCATGTATCGAGAAGTATCAAGATTGATCATGTATGGAAATCTGGGTCAGGATGAAATTTTAATGCGACTCAGTGATATTTTTAAAGAAATAGAAGAAGATAAAGAGTGTGCACAGAAAGAAGCTCATGTGCGGGCTCTTTATGACCAGATTTACCGCATTTTGGATCTGGCGACAAAATACGGATTTGATAATAATTTATGGCAGTGTTACATCGCCTATCTGCTTGCCACTGACGAAAATCCGTTTAGTGTGATCTGTGAAAAAGTGGGAGCAAAGACAGACGATGCCGCAAGTGTGAATCAGATCGTCAAACAGGACATGGAGTGCTTTTACAAATTATTCTATTTTGATTTTCAGGCGATCGAAACACTTTTGGAAGTGAAATGTTTTTCGATTCTGACAGAATATCATTCGATGGCGAAGGCAGAAAATACATACAATAAAAGTGTCAGCGAAAAAGTAAAAGAACTTGCTGCGGAATTGGGAAAAGCCAAAGATGCCGAGGATTTCTTTGACATTGTGACGAACTTTTACCGGGTTTACGGCGTTGGCAAATTCGGATTAAATAAGGCATTCCGCGTGACACATACGAGTACCGGAGAATTGAATCTGGCTCCGATCACGCATACAAGTGATGTGACATTGGAGCATCTCGTAGGGTATGAGATCCAGAAAAAACAGCTGGTTGACAATACCGAGGCATTTGTGGAAGGGCGAAAGGCAAATAACTGTCTTTTGTTTGGCGACAGCGGAACCGGAAAATCCACCTGTATCAAGGCAATATTGAACCGATATTATGATCAGGGGCTGCGCTTGATCGAAGTGTACAAACACCAGTTTCAGGATCTGTCTGCTATCATTGAGCAGGTGAAAAACCGCAATTACAAATTTATTATTTATATGGACGATCTGTCATTTGAAGAATTTGAGATTGAATACAAATATTTGAAAGCGGTGATTGAAGGCGGCTTGGAAGTGAAGCCGGATAATGTGCTGATCTATGCGACTTCGAACCGTCGTCATTTGATCCGCGAGACGTGGAGTGACCGCTCGGATATGGCCAATGATGAGTTACATCGTTCTGATACGATGCAGGAAAAATTGTCGCTGGTGGCCCGTTTTGGTGTCAGCATTAATTTCTCCAAGCCATCCAGAAAAGAATATGAGGATATTATTCTGGGGCTGGCGGCAGAAAATCCGGATATCCGGTTGTCGAAAGAAGAACTTCTCCTGCAGGCCAATGCATGGAGTGTACGAAATGGTGGATATTCCGGCCGTGTAGCGGAACAGTTTATCATTCATTTGAAATCGATAGAATCATAGAAAGGACAGGTGGCCTTATGTGGGAATGCTTTTTCCCCGATTCGCGCGCTGTCTCTGCGTATGAGATTGCTTACGAAACGTATTATGAAAAAGGATATCGGGGAATTATATTTGATATTGATAATACGCTTGTCGAGCATGGCAGAGACGCGACAAAGAGAGCGGTGGAATTGCTTGAAAAACTGCGTGAGATCGGTTTTGCGACGGCATTGCTTTCCAATAATAAAAAAGAAAGAGTGGACCGCTTTAACAAAGAAATTGGCACACACGTGGTCTGGAAGGCCGGAAAACCCGGCAAAAAAGGATATCTTCTCGCAATGGAAAAGATGCACACGACAAGAGAGACGACATTGTTTGTCGGAGATCAGCTGTTTACTGATGTATGGGGCGCAAAAAGGCTGGGAATCCGCAATGTGCTCGTAAATCCCATTGATAAAAAAGAAGAGATTCAGATCGTGCTAAAACGCTATCTGGAGCGGATTGTTTTGAAATCGTATGAAAAGCAGTCCGGATTGGAGATGACAACAAAATGAAAGAATTTTTAGAACAGTATAAATTGGATGCGGTCCTTGTTCATACCCCTGCCAATATGCGCAATATCAGCGGTTTTACAGGAGAAGGACTGGTCTATGTATCCAAAGAAGATGCCTGGATCCTCACCGATTCCCGTTATACGATTGCAGCGGCAAAGGAGAGCAGAGGTTTTGAAGTGCTGGAATATAAGAGAAATATGCAGCAGTACCTTGTGGAAAAAATTGTAAAAGAACATCCGGAACTGGCGGAAAAAACGTTTCGTATCGGATTTGAAGATGCCGTTATGACGGTAGAGACCTATCGGACATTGGAAGCGCTGTTTGAAAAGATGAATCTGAAGCAATGGGAACTTGTTCCGCTGCATAAAAAATTAGATAAAATGCGCCGGATCAAAACACCGGAAGAAATTGAATCGATAAAAAAAGCCGAGAAAATCGGGGATGAAGCCTTTACCAAAGTGACAGACTGGTTGACAAAATGTTATCGGGAAAAAACGTCTGTCACGGAAAAACAGGTAGCGGCGCACATTGAGTTTTATATGCGGGATGCCGGGGCTGAGGGAACGAGTTTTGATACGATCGCGGCAAGCGGAATTCATTCTTCGATGCCGCATGCCGTGCCGACGGATAAAGTGCTGGAAGAGGGCGATTTCCTGACGATGGATTTTGGCTGCCTTGTCAATGGATATTGTTCCGATATGACGCGTACGATTGTGTACGGCAGAGCCGATGAAAAACAAAAGGAAATTTACGATGTCGTTTTGCAGGCACAAATGACGGCACTGCAGGCGATAAAGCCGGGGATGACCGGAAAAGAGGTCGATGCCATTGCCCGCGATGTCATAAAAGAGGCCGGTTACGGTGATTGCTTCGGTCACAGCCTCGGCCACAGTGTAGGACTTGAAATCCATGAGACTCCTTGCTTTTCTCCGCGAGAAGAAAGTGTGATCGAGCCGGGAATGGTCATTACGGTAGAACCGGGAATTTACGTAGAAGGATTTGGCGGAGTACGCATCGAAGACGTCGTCGTGATCACAGAAAACGGCTGTGAAAATATCACACATTCCCCAAAAGAAAGGATGGAAATACAATGACAAACAGACCTAAGATCTGTATCCCGATTACTTCTGTAACGAGGGATGAGATTACGGAAACCGCGCGGAAATTTGCCACCCTTCCGGCAGAAATGGTGGAATGGCGCGTGGATTTTTTTGCCGGATATGAAAGAGAGATTCCTGCAGTGACGAAAGAATTGAAGGAAATTCTTGGAAATAAGGAATTAATTACGACGATCCGTACGACGCACGAAGGTGGCGAAAGCAACGGAGACCGTTTCCCGTATAAAGAGACAATCTGTAAAATTTTGACAGAAGGGAAAGCCGATTATATCGATGTGGAGATCCATCGAGGAAAAGAAATTGTGTCAGAGGTTGTTTCGAAAGCGAAAGAAAATGGAGTAAAGGTGATCGGTTCGTATCATAATTTTGAAAAAACCCCTTCGCAAGAAGAATTGACGGATGTTTTAGAAGAAGCACGTGAACTTGGTGTGGATATTGGAAAAGCAGCCTGCATGCCGGCAGGGTCCGACGAAGAGCAGTGGGAAGATGTTATGCGGCTTCTGTCTGTTACGGAGAAGATGTGTGAAATGCATCCGGAATTTCCCCTCATTACAATGAGCATGGGGAAAGCCGGAGAGATGTCAAGATTGTATGGCGGCTTGTATGGCTCGATCGTATCGTTTGGCTGTGCAGGAAAGGCTTCTGCACCGGGGCAGATTGAACTGGATGCTATGATGGCGGTCTTTGATAAGATTTACGCCGGAGGAGACCAGATCAGTCTGATTGGATTTATGGGGGTAGGAAAATCTACGATATCCCATAAACTTCATGAACTTACCGGCCGTCCGGAAGTGGACACGGACAAGCGCATTGTGGAAGAGCAGGGATGTCCAATCCCTCGGATTTTTGAGGAAAAAGGCGAGGCGTATTTCCGCCGGTTAGAGACAGATCTCATCGATGAACTGGGAACCCTTCCGCCGGGAATCATTTCCTGTGGCGGTGGAATGGCACTTCGCGACATCAATGTGAAAAAATTACGTGCCATCGGAAATATCGTACTTTTGACCGCAACGCCTGAGACCATCTATGAACGGGTGAAAGACAGCACAGACCGTCCATTGTTAAATGGCAACATGAATGTGCCTTATATCCGGCAGTTGATGGAAAAACGCCGCCCATTTTATGAAAAGGCAGCGACCATCCGTGTGGCGACCGATGGAAAGACGGCGACGGAAATTGCGGAAGAAATTATAGAAAAATGCAAATAATATCAATTCTATGGAAAGTTTTTCTTGAAAAAAACTTTCAAATATAATAAAATAGTGAGTAGATATATTGCTTTTATCAAGAACAATACTTGCAGAGGAGTTCTGCATATAGAAAATTTTAGGAGGAACTGTTATGATTTCAGCAGGAGATTTTAAAAACGGATTGACAATTGAGATTGATGGTGTTGTATACCAGATTCTTGAATTCCAGCACGTAAAACCAGGAAAAGGTGCAGCATTCGTACGTACAAAATTGAAAAATGTAGTGGATGGTGGAGCTGTAGAAAGAACTTTCCGTCCAAATGAAAAATATCCTCAGGCTCATATCGACAAGAAAGATATGCAGTATCTGTATTCTGAGGGAGATATGTACAACTTCATGGATATGGAGACATACGATCAGATCGCATTGCCGGAAGAGACCGTAGGCGATGCTATGAAATTTGTAAAAGAAAATGATATGGTTAAGATGGTTTCTTACAAAGGAAACATTTTCTCCGTAGAGCCACCGATGTTTGTAGAATTGGAAATAACAGAGACAGAGCCTGGTGTAAAAGGCGACACTGCTACAAACGTTACCAAACCAGCTACGGTTGAGACTGGTGCACAGGTAAATGTACCGATTTTCGTAAATCAGGGCGACAAGATCCAGATCGATACACGTACCGGTGAATATTTGAAACGAATCTAATTTGTAGTATAAGATTAGAAAGCAATAACAGCCCTCTTTATCATATTTTGGTAAGGAGGGCTTTTCATATTGCCGGGAAAGAAAAGAGAAGTCAGTGGAAGCGACAAGACGTAGTAATCAAAACCATGATGATGTGGTTTTGATTGCTACGATTGACAAATAAAATGAGCTACTTTATAATAATTATAGACGACGGCGAGTATCGCAAAAAGTGTGGTGGACGCCGTCGCTATTATGTATACAAGTATGTTTTGATTTTTTGGAGGATTGACATGGCTATAAAAATAATTGGAACGGGAAGCTATTTACCGGAGAATGTAGCAGATAATCATTTTTTGTCGACAATCGTGGATACGAATGACGAATGGATCAGCCAGCGTACCGGAATCAAAGAACGGCGTTTGTCAAGCGGAAGCAAAGAGGGGACAACATACATGGCAACGCAGGCAGCGAAGAATGCGATGGAAGATGCCGGCGTGACGGCAGAGGAAATTGATCTGATCATCGTTGCCACGGCTTCTGCGGATACATATGTACCTAATACATCCTGTCAGGTACAGGGAGAGATCGGGGCAATCCGTGCAACCTGCTTTGACTTAAATGCAGCCTGTTCCGGTTTTTTATTTGCTCTAAATACAGCAGATGCGTATCTTGAGACGGGGATGGCAAAGACGGTTCTTGTCATCGGATCCGAGACATTGTCGCGTGAAGTGGACTGGTCTGACCGCAGTACGTGCATTTTGTTTGGTGATGGCGCCGGTGCTGCCATTCTGCGTAAAGTGGAAGGAAAAGGCGGTATCCTTGCGAGTGTAACCGGTTCTGATGGTACACAGGGCGAGGTGCTTACGTGTAAAGGACGTGGAATCCAGAATCCATTTTACAAGAGCCGCAGAAAGAAAGATTATATTCAGATGAATGGACAGGCCGTATTCCGTTTTGCGGTAACAACGGTGCCAAAATACATCAAACAGATTTTGAAAAAGACGAATACCGAAGCAGATGAGATCAAATATTTTGTACTTCATCAGGCAAACCGGCGTATCTTGGAATTGATCGCCAAACGTCTTAAAGTAGATATGGATAAGATTCCGATGAATCTGGATCATTATGGAAATACGTCATCGGCAAGTATTCCAATCCTTCTTGATGAGCTCAATAAAAATAACCTTTTGGAAGCGGGAGACAAATTAATCTTGTCCGGCTTTGGTGGTGGACTTACGTGGGGAGCTGTTTTGCTTGAATGGTAAGAGTAAGATACAGATTGACCTGATTACCGGATTTTTGGGATCCGGAAAGACGACATTTATTAAAAAATATGCGGCCTATTTTCTAAAGCAGGGAAAGAAAATAGGAATCCTGGAAAATGATTTTGGAGCCGTTAATGTAGATATGATGCTTTTGCAGGATGTCATGAGTGACTCGTGTGATGTGGATATGATCGCGGGAGCCTGTGACAAAGACTGCCATCGACGAAGAATGAAGACAAAACTGATCGCGATGGGGATGCTCGGATATGACAGAGTATTGATCGAACCATCCGGGATTTTTGATGTCGATGAATTTTTTGATATTTTGCATGAAGATCCGCTCGAACGCTGGTATGAGATTGGTAATGTGATCGCCATTGTGGATGCTTCCATGCCGGCAGGAATGTCGAAAGAAGCGGAGTATCTTTTTGCCACACAGATTTCTTGTGCCGGGCAGATTGTTTTCAGCAAATGTCAGGATACGACGTCAGAACGTATCGAGCAGACGATACAGCAGATGAACGCGGCGATGGAACAATTTGGCTGTAAACGGCGTTTTCAGAAGGAAGACATTCTGTTAAAAGACTGGGAAATTCTGGAAGAAGATGACTTTTTGAAAATAGCATCCGGCGGCTATACGACAGACCGTTTTGCAAAATTGTGGTTCGAAAACGAAGACGCATTTTCGACGCTGTATTTTATGGAGCCGACGGTTTCCTCGGACAAGGTTTCGGAGATTACGGATCGTATTATGAACAATCCGGCTTGTGGAAAGGTAATCCGTATGAAAGGTTTTTTTAAGACTCCGGAGGGAAGCTGGATCGAGTTAAATGCGACGGCGGAAAACAAGAAAATAGAGCCGATCAAAGAGGGCCAGGAAGTGGTTATCGTGATCGGAGAACATTTAGTAGAAGAAGAGATACGAAAGTATTTGTATGAGGAGCCTGCCGGGTAAAGTGCAGGCTTTTTTATTTCATGCCGCGGATTGCATACATCGGAATGGCGAAGAGAAAAACGCCGCCGATCATATTTCCCACAGTGACAAAAAACATATGCTGCAATAACGTGAGCAGTGATACGCCGTCAAGCAGAAGGTAGCCAATGGTAAATGTTGACATATTGGCGATACAGTGTTCAAAACCGCAGATCACAAAGGTGGTGATGATGCCGGCAATTACAAGAATTTTGCCGCTTTCGGATTTCATCCGTGTACCGGTCCACACCGCAAGACAGACCAGAAAATTACATAAGATGCCACGCAGTATCAGTTCGGAAGGGTGGATACTTATTTTATCCATAAAGAAACTTTTGTAAAATTCTGTTAAAATTTGGTGTGAGGCACCGCTAGCGACAAAAAGCAGAGACAGTCCCGCCGCTCCGATGAAGTTCCCGATATAGTTAAAGATCCAGATGTGAAAGACGTCCCGCAGCTGACATTGTTCCAGCAAATAGCCAAATGTCATGGTCATGGTATTGCCGGTAAAAAGTTCGCCACCCTGAAATACAACCAAAATGATCGCGATGGAAAATACGACAGAGCCGATCATTTTTCCGACGGCAGGAGAAGTGGCTAAAAATGTAGCATTTACAGCTTGTGACAGCATGGTTGCGATTACGATAAACACACCTGCCTGTATGCTGCGTAATCCGTATTTGACAGGCGATTTGCGGCAGACCTCTGTTTTTCGCCGGCAGCAATGCCTAATTTTGCAATTTCTTCGATATACATAATTGCCTCCCTGATTGTGTTGATACTTTTATTATAGGTTTTCCACTTGGCGGATTTCAATCCTTTTTTGTCAATTAAAATGATACTCTTTCTCAATTAAATTATGCTTTTCATAGGGTGCAATATGTGCTAGAATGAAAGGCGGAAAGGTTGGTTTTTACTATGAAAAAAGAAGAAAAAACAAATGTAATGCGTGTGTTAGACGCGAAGAAAATTTCCTATCAAAGTCATAATTATGTGGATTCCGGCGCAATCAGCGGAACAGAAGTGGCAAAGGCGTTGGGGCAGAATCCGGATGCGGTATTTAAAACATTGGTTACCGTAAGTAAATCGAAAAATTATTATGTATTTCTTGTGCCGGTCGAAAAAGAACTGGATCTGAAAAAGGCGGCAGCCTGCGCCGGTGAGAAAAAGATAGAGATGCTGAAAGCCAAAGAACTGCTTGGACTTACCGGATACATCCACGGTGGATGTTCGCCGATTGGCATGAAAAAAATTTTCCCTACGTTTATCGATAAAAGTGCAGCAGAGCAGGAGACAATCTGTTTCAGCGGCGGAAAGATCGGATTTCAGGTGCAGCTTAGTTTAGAGGATCTGAAAAAAGTGATCCGGTTTGAACTGGCGGATATTGTAGAGGAATAAACAATAAGTTATAATACCTATTTCCCCGGCATAAGTTAGTAAAAAACGCCGGGGTTTTATTATGGAACCAAATTCAATAGAAATAGAAAAAGAAAAACTCATCTTATTTACCAAAGTGGGGGCAATTGTTCTGACTTCACTGCTTCTTCTGGCTACCAGCATTCATTTTTATCCGCAGACAGTGGCGACATTGAATACGAAACTCGGACAGGGAATCGCGGCAAAAGAACTGCCGATCTATTGTGTGGATAAGGGGGAGGAAAAGAAGATCGCCCTTAGTTTTGATGCCGCTTGGGGAAATGAAGATACGGCTAAAATTTTAGAAATTTTAAAGAAAAACAATGTGCGGGTTACCTTTTTTATGACGGGAGGCTGGATTGAAAAATATCCGGATGATGTGAAGGCAATCGCTGCCGCAGGGCATGATCTGGGAAATCACAGCGAAAATCACAAGCAGATGTCTCAGCTGTCAGCGGAGCAGTGTAAGGAAGAATTGTTGAAACCGCATGAAAAAGTAAAAGCATTGACGGGAAAAGAGATGATCCTTTTCCGGCCTCCGTATGGGGATTACAATGACAATCTGATCCGAGTATGTAGAGAAATCAATTATTATCCGATTCAGTGGGACGTAGATTCCCTGGATTGGAAGGATTACGATGCTGATACGATCGTGCGTCGGGTGACGGAACACAAACATTTGGGAAATGGTTCCATTATTTTATGTCACAATGGAGCAAAACATACGGCGGAGGCATTGGACACGATGATTAAGACGTTGAAAGAGAAAGGATACGAGTTTGTACCGATTTCAGAATTGATCTTAAAAGATAATTATGAGATCGATACGGAGGGAAGACAGCATAAGGCAGGATGAATTTAGGGTTGTATTCTTAAGCTGTTTTATGGTATGATAGAGTGAGTACATAAGGTGAGGTGAATAACAAACATGATTAACAGAATCCATTTGGAAATGATTAAATTGTATCGCGGGGATCCGAAGAGAATCCAGCATTTTTGCAAGGTACACAGTTATGCAAAATTAATCGCAGAAACGGAAAGAGTTGATGAAGGAGATGTCTTTGTTATCGAAATTGCGGCATTGACGCATGATATCGGCATTCATGTGTGTGAGGAAAAATATGGTGACTGCAATGGAAAATTACAGGAGCAGGAAGGACCGGCTCTTGCAGAAGAATTGTTGACGAAGATTGAAATTACAAAAGGCGTGATCCGCCGGGTGAAATATTTGATCGCACACCATCATACCTATGACAACATTGATGGAATTGATTATCAGATTCTTGTTGAGGCAGATTTTCTTGTGAATTTTCTGGAGGACAATGTGCCAAAAGAAAATATAAGAAAAGTTTACGAAACGATATTTAAGACTGAGACGGGAAAGCAAATGTGTGAAGAAATGTTTTTGCAATAAAAAGGATGACTGTCATATTGAAAGCAATGTGGCAGTCATTTTTTATGTGACGCATAAAAAAGATAGAGAATAGAGAGAAAAAATGAAACACACAAGAGAATTGACGAAAGGAAATATTTTAATCGGGCTGTGGGCCTTTGCCGTGCCGTTGATGCTTGGCAATGTGATGCAGCAGTTATACAATCTGGTCGACACGTGGGTGGTCGGCAAATATATCGGGGAGCAGGCGTTGGCGGCAGTAGGAGCTTCCTATACGCTGGTGACATTTTTGACCTCGGTGATCCTTGGACTTTGTCTTGGCGCCGGAGCTTTTTTTTCGATGGCATACGGAAAAAAAGACTGGGATGCCTTTCGAAATGGTTTGGTCATGTCATTTACCGCAATCGGTGGGCTGGCACTAATCGTGATGACGGTTGTATATTTATTGCTGAATTCTATTATACAATGGCTTCAGGTACCCCAGGAAACGTTTGCGGATATGCGGACCTATCTGGTTTACGTGATGGCAGGTTTTTTTGCGACATTTTTATATAATTATTATGCCAATGTACTGCGGGGTGTAGGAAATTCCGTGATTCCTCTTGTGTTTTTGGCAGTTTCCGTCGTGTTGAATATCGGACTGGATCTTTTGTTTGTGATCCCGCTTCAAGGGGGTATTGCCGGGGCTGCGGTAGCGACGGTTATTTCACAGTATATATCCGGGATCGGAATTGGCTTGTATTTTATCAAAATGTATCCGGAATACCGGCCGCAGAGAAAAGATGTCCGATGGGATGGAAAGAATTTGAAGCATATTATGTCATTGTCTGGATTTACGTGCTTGCAGCAGTCGGTAATGAATTTTGGGATTTTGATGATACAGGGATTGGTAAACAGTTTTGGCGCGGTTATTATGGCTGCATTTGCGGTGGCTGTAAAAATAGATACGATCGCCTATATGCCGGTGCAGGATTTTGGAAATGCGTTTTCGGTATTTGCCGCACAGAATTTTGGTGCCGGAAAGAGAGAGCGGATCCGCGAAGGAGTGAAATATGCGGTACTGAGTGTCGTGGTTTTCTGCGTGATCGTAAGTTCGCTGGTTGTTTGCTTTTCTCATGCCTTGATGAATTTATTTGTGGATGCCGGAAGTGCCGTATCCGAAGCAGGGGCATGGTATCTTCAGATCGAAGGGGCCTTTTATGTGGGCATTGGAATATTGTTCCTGCTTTACGGATATTTTCGCGCAGTCAATAAACCGGTGGTGTCTGTTATCTTAACGGTGATTTCTTTGGGAATGAGAGTAGCATTGGCGTATGGATTGACGAAGATCGCCGGTGTAGGAGTGACGGGGATCTGGATATCGATTCCGATTGGATGGTTTTTAGCAGATTTCGCCGGCATTATTTTTTACCGGCGAAACCAGTATTGACATTGGATCCTGAATAGTTACGTGTTAACGTACGATTTTACGGATCTGTGGTACGATCTGCGCTGCGATCACCGCTTTTACCACATCCAAAACGATAAATGGCAGGAATCCGGCTACAAGAGCAGGAACGAGAGCGATATCGCTTACGACCATCATCCAGATGCTGCCGAACAGATCGACAAAAGCGGCAGAAAGAATGGCGATAATGGTATAAAGAACACGGTTGTATCTGCGGGTGCAAATCAGAGGAACCAGCGCTGCTACGATAAGAAATGCGATACTGTAACCACCCCATGGCCCTAACACGTAACCGATGCCGGAAGCTCCGCCGATAAGAACCGGAAGTCCCAAAAGTCCGAGTAAAAACCAGATCAAATTGATCAAAAAGGATTCCCGTATGGAAAATACCAAAGCGACAAGCATTACGATAAAATTCAATGCGGTAATGTGAGAGCCGTTTGGCAGGGGAATACTGATGTAAGCAGATACGCACAGTACCGCTGCCATTAAAGCGATTGTCACAAGAGACTGCGCGGAATGTGCAGATTTTACTGCTGTCTGAGTTGGTTGCGTTTGTTCGTTCATAATGTCCTCCAAAAAGTTATTTTCTTGCTCCATTATAACGAGGATAAAATGAAATGTCAACCTGTTTTTGAGAAAAGGTTGACATTAACGACGGAGCCTATTATACTGATAATGTAACTATTCAGAAAACAATGTTTCTTACGTGCAAGCACGACAATCCATTGTTTTTGCACAGCGGTCCTGAATAGTTACCTGATAATAAATATCAATGTTTTCAGGAGGAAATGTCATGGACAATAAGATTGAAATGTATAAGGAAATGGTGTTAAAAGGAGAAAAGTTGGAAAAAGAACAGGCGATGGAATTGCTGACCGTGGATCTGGATGAATTATGCAAGGCGGCAGACGAGATCCGAAAAGCCTTTTGTGATAATAAATTTGATATGTGTACAATCATCAATGGAAAGAGCGGAAGATGTTCGGAAAATTGTAAATATTGTGCGCAGGCAGCCTGCCATAAGACCGAAGTGGAAAATTATCCACTGCTTTCCACGGAAGAGATTTTGGAAGATGCAAAAAAGATAGAAAGCCAGGGCGTGCGGAGATATTCGATCGTAACATCCGGAAAACGGCTGAATGCAGCAGAAGTAGACCAGATGTGCGAGTGTATCAAGAAACTCCGGGAAGAGACGAATCTTCACGTATGCGGCTCCTTTGGTCTCCTTGACAAGGAAGCTTTCAGCAAATTAAAAGAAGCCGGTCTTACAAGAGTACATAACAATTTAGAGACGTCGCGAAGGTATTTCCCGGATGTCTGTACGACGCATACGTTTGATGACAAGATTGCAGCGATCACAGCCGCCAAAGAGGCCGGATTGGAAGTATGCAGTGGTGGAATTATGGGAATCGGAGAGACGATGGAAGACCGTATCGATATGGCATTGGAAGTCCGCAGACTGGGGGTGCATTCGGTTCCGGTCAACATGCTCAATGCGATCCCGGGAACCCCGTACGAAAACGAACCACGTCTGACAACGGACGAGATGCGCCGGATCGTGGCGGTTTACCGTTTTCTTCTCCCGGATGCCTTTATCCGTCTCGCCGGCGGAAGAGGCCTGATGGAAGACAAAGGCCGTGGCTGTATGGAATCCGGTGCCAATGCGGCGATTTCCGGTGATATGCTCACGACATCGGGAATTACGGTAAAGACGGATTTTGAACTTTTAGGAGAACTGGGATATGAAATTGTCGATTGACAGAGAACTTGACTGGTTTCGAAAGCTGGCAGGAGGATTTTCTGTTTTTTCGGGGTATGACGGGTATGAGATCGCTCAGGTGGAATTGGAGCGGGGCACCAAGGAAGAGCTGCCTGGCTGCGAAGAAAAAAAGCGAGACCGTTATGCCACACTAAAACTGTCAAAAAATGGAAAGCAAATGACAATGAAACTGATCCGGCCAAAAGAAACCGTGGAGCAGATTTTGGAATCCCGGATGGAAGAGGCACATCCGGTGAAAGAACGGTCTCGGATGGAAAAGCCTGAGACAGAGGGCGGGGAGAAACAAAGATGGTCTGCCGCTGACATTCAAAACTTTACGGAGGCAGTTGGAGACACCAATTCCATCCATCGGGGAGAGCAGGCAATCGTACCGGGACTTTTGATGCTGGAAACGATGTTTTTGGAATGTGAGAAACAGGAAATGGTGTGGAAGAAGATTAAAATGCGGTTTTACAAGCCTGTGTTTGCTTCACAGCCGGTGTGGACGACCCGGGAAGGCATGGAAATTACAGCCCGGACAAAGGAGGAAGACGTATGCTGGAAAATGTGGTTGTCGTAGGCGGATACCGTACGTATATCGGCAAGGAAAACGGAATTTACCGGCATATTCCGGCGGAAAAACTCGGTGGACATATTTTGCATAAATTGTCAGGAGATTACGGAGCACCGGATCTTGTACTCGCCGGAAATGCGGTGGGAGCCGGGGGAAACATCGGAAGATTGATGGCGTTAGAAGCAGGGATACCGGAAGAGGTTCCGGCTTTTACGATTGACAGCCAGTGTTCGTCCGGAATGGAAGCGATTGTTATGGCGGCAGCAAAGATTGGAAGCGGCCAGCAGCAGGTGGTCTTTGCCGGCGGGGCAGAAAGTTCCTCGACGGCACCGAGACGCATGGTTTCGGAAAATCACCCGGAATACAATGGAGAAAAAATTTATACGGCAGCAAAATTCTCGCCCGGAGAATGGCGGCAGGATGCGATGCTTTGGGGAGCGGAAAAGACAGCAAAGATGGCAGGTGTTTCCAGGAGAACCTTGGATGCCTGGGCACTTCGCAGTCAGCAATTGGCAGTCAAAGCGAGAGATACAAAAGTGTTTGAAGATGTTATTCTTCCGCTAGGAACGAAAAAGGAATGCGATCAGGGAATACGGCAAACTTTATCCAAAGCATTTCTGGAAAAGATTCCTACACTTTATGAGAATGGGGTCACGACGGCGGCAAATGCCTGTGGGACGCAGGATGGAGCGGCTTTTGTCGTATTGTGTGCGGAAAGTTATGCGAAAAAGAAGCGCTGGAAACCATGGCTTCGTTTTGTGGAGATGGTGGAAGTGGCAGGAAATCCGGAAATGCCGCCATTGCTTGTAAACAAAGCATTGGACAAACTGTTTGAAAAGACCGGGAGGAAACCGGAAGAGATCGCTGCTTACGAGTGCAATGAGGCATTTGCGGTGATTGATGAATTGTTTGCTAAAAAATATCCGGCGTGTGTACCGGCTTACAATGCCTGCGGAGGGGCATTGGCATATGGACACCCTTATGGGGCGACCGGGGGAATCCTTACGCTGCATTTGGCAAAGCGCCTGCAGCAATGCGCGGAAGATAACGTGTATGGAGTGAGTGCGATCGCGGCGGCCGGTGGACAGGGGACTGCTATTTTATGGAAGAAAGTGTGTGAAAAATGAGAAATTTTTATGATATGATACGGGAGCAGGAGGCGGACCGGCTCGCTCTGGTAGAGGAAGGAAAAGAGTATACTTATGGAGAACTGGTAAAGTTGTCGCAGGAGAAAGGAGACCGGCTGAGGCTGGAAAAATCGGAGAAAAAAGTGATTTTTCTTCGGGAAAAACGGATTTTAGATCAGCTTATTTCTTTTTTAGGCTGTCAGGCGGCAGGAAAGGTTCCGCTTCTTGTGCCGGAGGATGCAAAACAATTGCCGGAGATCGGAGAAGTGCCGGAAAAGGCCTGCATGGCAGTGATGACTTCGGGGAGTACCGGAGTGCCGAAGGTACTTTATCGAAGGTACGAGAGCTGGGCGGATTTTTTTCCGGTTCAAAATGAGATTTTTGGAGTGACCCCGGAAAGCCGGATGTTCGCTCAGGGGAGTCTCGCATTCACCGGCAATCTGAATCTTTATATGGCACAGTTTTCCATCGGTGCGGCGATAGTCGCTGCCAATGTATTTGATCCCCGCAGATGGGCAGAATGGATCGAAGAATATAAGACCGATGTCGTATATCTGATTCCGCGTAAACTTCTGTTTCTTCCACAATGTATCAAGAAGCCGGTTACGACAGTTCGGCATATTCTCGCCGGTTCCCAGAGTATGGGAAGCGAAGAGGCAGAAAAATTACGCCGTTGTTTTCCAAATGCCGGTATCGTTCTTTATTATGGAGCCAGTGAACTCAATTATATCACGTATCTCCGGCAGGATCAGATGACCCAGGAGAAAAACTGTGTGGGAAAACCGTTCCCGGGCGTGCAGGTGTCGGTTGAAGACGGTGAGATCTTTGTTACGACACCTTATCATGTGGAGGGCGTCTTGTGTCCGTTCAGCCTGAAAGATCTTGGCCATATGGATGTGGCAGGAAATCTGTATTTCGATGGAAGAAAAGACGACATCGTCAGCATACGGGGGCGCAAAGTATCGCTTCTTAAGATCGAGGGAGCCTTGGAGGACATTTCGTTTATCGGGGAGGCGATCGCTGCGGCCGTAGAAAAAGAGGGCGAAAAACGGGTGGCAGCCTGGGTGACGCTGTGTAGCAGCGAGGTTTCGGAAGAATGTGAGGAACAAATCTATGCGCATTTGAAACAAACCCTTGCCAATTATGAGCTGCCGTTTTGCTGCAAGATAGTGGAAAAACTTCCGCATACAGAAAGTGGAAAAAAAGACCGAAAAGTACTTGACAAAGTGTGATAGTTCTGCTATGATTGCTATCACAGTACGGGCTTGTACTGGTTTCGACAGGCCGGCTGAAGATGGAGAAGCTATCCGTGGACCGTGACCACGTTAAAACATGGATTAAAATTAAACGCTGAAGATAATTTAGCATACGCTGCCTAATGGCAGCTGTCTGACTTAAGGCACCTACACTTTAAGACCCAGGCATCAACGATGTAGGAAACGACATGCATTAAGCTTTGCGTGCATGGGCGTATCATGAAGCTACTAAAACCTGAAGGGTGTTCATTCTCGTCAGGCGGAGGGAATGTAAAAAAATGAACTATGATAGTAGAAGTACATGGGATTCCGGTTTGGACGCGGGTTCGATTCCCGCCAGGTCCACTAAAGCTAAACAAGTCGAACTCTCCGTTCGATATTATCGTATATAGGAATATATTTTGTTTAGTGTATCGATGGAAGTAAAAATAACGGCATTGTATGTTGTATAAGCGACATGCAGTGCTGTTATTTTTTTATAGTTTGCAAATGGAAGCTGTCCTTGTCGTTCTAAATAAAATTGACAATGATTCTTACAATTGATATACTTAATATATTGAGCATGCCAGAAATATCCTCTCTCATCATCCTCGCCAAGAGGGGAACGACCAGAGTGGACGTCCTCAACTACCTGCGTAAAATGACAACGACATTTTGCAACACCCAGTACGGCAACAAGTTATACAACCATAACAACCGCCAGTTCACACTGGATGACATCATTGAGTACATCCCAAAGGATAACAAGACTTTTGAGGACCGCAACATGAAAATCATGTATGGAACGAGATTCTCAAAAGTAATGCGAATGTCAAACACCATTCATACGCTTTGCGTAGAGTCATCGGAATCCTTTGCCAACGACTCAGAGATTCCATAAACTCGATACCCTAAAAAATGCCAATACTTGGCTACAAATCCAACGAGTCCCTCGTTGGCGGGGAAAAAAGTGACAATAACAGTCACAGATACGAAAAAAGGAGTTGAGAACCATAAGACGAGTTAGATTTGAAAGCATACCCATTGGTTCAAAATGCAGAACCGAATGGGATGAGAATATCATGAAAACCGAAACCGTCCGGATTCAAACTGACGGCGATGTCAACTATCGAAACGCAGTAAACCTCAAAACAGGGAAACTGATTCCGGTTGATTTCGCACAATGGGTCTGGACTGAATAATCATTAAAATCAAAAAGGAGTGATAATTATGAAACGAACAACAACAAATCTCTACAGCGTACTGCTGACCGTGCTTGCAGCACTTGTCTTAACAGGCTCCGCCTCTGTATCCGCACAGGCAAAAACCAAAAAGCCGTATAAGACAAAGACTTTGAAACTGGTTGAGGGTAAGAAAAAGACTTGGTATGCAGGTCGTCGGATTAAAAAAGTGAAGAAAATCAGCAAAAACAAAAACTTCACGGTCAAAATCATCGACTGTCGTTACAGCCTGCGCTTCACAGGCACAGACCGTAACACCAAACAGACTGTAAAAGTCTATTATAAGAACGGTAGAACCCAGAAATTCAACCTCAAAACCGATGTGAACTATCTGAATAAGATTAAAGCTGAGTTAAAACCAATGCTTGCCAACCCGGATGCCGGATTGAAAAAGGCTCTGAGCGATTGGGAGAAACGAGATTGCGATGGTAAAAAACTCACATATGAGTTCAAATTACAGAGAATTGGTGAATTTGAAAACTCTGATTATGAAAGCTATCCGAGTTACTCCGAATCCGAAATGTATGAAAAACTTACAGCATCCCAGAAAAAGGCATTGATTCTGGAAGCCTATGTTCATTCTCGTTCCCATTACGGAAACCCCGGCAATAATAACGACTACTATCATCATCGTAACTCCAACGCACAGTTCAAGAAACTCTATAATGACACATTCAAAGGTGTATGCGCCGATGGTGCTGCCGTTGCCACAGATATCGGCAAAGCCGTAGGCTTAACCACAAAATATATCGGCTCAATGGAAATAGACCACGCTTGGTGCGTTGTAAAAGCCATTGATGAAAATGGCAATCCATACTGGCACGGAATCTACACAACATCCCACGGTTACAGCCTTACAACCAGATTGCCAAATATCAAAGAAGCCAATGGATATAAAAAAAACACACTGAGAAAATATCTGCACACACCTAGCTTTATGAGAATCTTCCCATTCAAAGCAAAACGCAACACGAACCCGACAACTCCAACACCAATTCCGGCTACGCCATCTACTCCGTCTGCTGTGACAGGAGCAAGCGTAAAAGGTGCTTGTCCGGGTTGCAAGCTGCCAAACCGTCATGCTCGTAACAATCCATATGTATCTGCATTGAATCAGACATTTATCAACGGATATGCTATATTTCAGCACGATGGTAACGGCTATCTGCAGTGGTTTGACCGCAACGGTAAAGAATACTTCGACACCAACGGCAACGGCTCTATTGCTGATGAGATTGCAGCGTTACCACCTGCAACCTATAACTATTAACCCAAGTCACACGATACTATGATTAGTGTCGTGTGACATTTTTTAACTATTGTATCAACCACAACCGAAAGGAGCAAATAGCAATGAAGAATGACAAACAATTTATTTTAGAGTTCTGTGATGACTGCTACAGCGGCTTACATCGTGTAGATTGCAGTCAATTATCAACAGATAACTGTAAAATGCTACGACTTTATATTGCCAAAAACCCGGAATCCTATATATTTGGTAAAATGTATGGCATTTTTGAATACCAAAACGAACTATATAAATTCACATGGCATATTCATAAACCAAATCAAAAATTTTCATCCTTATCAAACCACATGACAAACTTTGAAAAGATGATTAGCAAATATGATAAAAAACATGACTTCCGTTATGTCATGTGTCAACCATCCTACGATGGTCACAAAGCATTCTGGCTTCATACACCAGATGATATACTTGATGGTTTTGACTTACACCTGCGTAAACTCATGCGTAATCTTAAAACATACGCAGTCTCTGAACAGCTTTGTAAAAAAATTCGTAAATTCGACAAAAAACATCTGAAATGGCGTAATGAAATAAATCGAAAACTGAAATATGGAACAGGGGATGACCATGAAATCGGTGGTACGCATATATGAACGCAATTAGACTGCAGCATCGAAAGTCTCGAAGGCATCTTTGAAATGGGTGGACTGGACGATGTAATCAAACGAATGAGAGGAAAAAACAAACACTCAAAAAAGAACGCCATACCGAATATAGCCCACACTTTTCTGGAAGCCCTGAGTTCAGACGATGATGACTAACCTCACAAAATACAACAGTTGACGCAATGACCCACACGATGCCATCCCGGTGTCGTGTGACATTTTTTAACCACAACCGAAAGGAGCAAATAGCAATGGAAAAAGTAAAAATGACAAAAAATTCACCAAAGTATGGTTTCAAGAAAGGTGATGAGTTTGTTGTAAAGAGAAGTATAATGAACGAATGTGTAGTAATCATGGACGAACACACACCAAACTTAATCTTGAGTGAACGCAAATTGAGAAATTATGGTACTCTCACAGGCACACCACCACAGTTAGGTTCTCATTAACATCGACAGACACCCAACCAAAATCAGCTTGTCCTTAACGACAGGCTGATTTTTTTTATACAAGTACCCAACCACTTGCTATCACAAGTCGAGATGGAATTTGTAACACACAAAACCAGACAACAAGAAAGAGGAATAAAAAATCAATCAATTCGTAGTGAAAATGGATGCTATGAGTGCTGAGATCAAGACTCTTATTGCGGATGTTAAAACTGCCAGATAGAGTTATCAAAATAAATCCAATACTTTAATTAAAATTTAGCGAGGGCTAAGCTGCATAAATGCAGCTTAGCCCTCATTTTAATAAACGACACCCTATCGGGTGTCGGGAAAAAATACGAAAGAAAAAACCAAAAGGAGGCTTTATTATGCAGCAACATTTAGAAATAAGAGACAATTTCGGAAACAGAGGAACATTAACTTTTCATTACAAAGAAGATAACCCGGTTGCGGTTACTTCTGTTGCCATGGATTTCGCCAGAATGATAGGTGTTCTGGAGACACTAGGAAATATTCCGGATAACAGCTATTATAAGAATAAAATGGATTTATATTGCTGGGCAGAAGAATTTGTACATGACAAAGATATAACGGATGCCGTTATCTTCTTTGAAAAGAAATTAAAGGAATTACAGGAAAAATAAAACTATTTTGTTTTATCATGTTCTATGATTTCGGAAACAGAGCAGTCAAGAATGAAGCATAGGGTGTCAAGCGTCTTAGTTGTAATCGCTTCACCCTTTTTCATTCGATGAATCGTATTTGCAGACAATCCTTGCTTAAAAATCAGTTCATATTCAGATATGTTCTTTTTTTCTAAAGTTTCAAAAAAAGGTTTATACGAAATCATATCTTAAACACTCCTTACAAAATATAATTTTAGCATACTTAATAGTTTGAATATGCTTAATATATTGAGTATGTAGAATGTTTTTTTGATTAAAAACAGATTCCATCCATTTGTTGATTTATGAGGAAATAATAAACAATGTCTACACTCTGGGAATTGTTTCAATGATGTAAAGAGATTCACTAATATTTTGATTTACGAGTAAAAGCGGCATGTAGAATTAGATAATCATATTTTTTTGTTAACTATAAAAAAACACGACACTACACAAAAACACACTATTATATAGTTTTGTTTGTATACAATAATTGATTATTTGATTCTTATCCCCCGTTTCTTTGTATTATCAATTTTTTTAGGACATTCTTTGGTTATCAAGATTGATTTATCTGTAATATTTTTGATTCACGATTGATAAAAACAATTCAAAATTATAAATATATATTGACAAAATAGAACATGTGTGCTATAACAGATTGTAGTAGAACCAATATCCGAATAGAAAATAATATTAAATTTAGTGGTCGTGTGTCCAGATGGCACACAGCAAGCCATTGGATTTGTATTATTTTCTATTCGGATATTTTTTTATGCCCTCTTCTACCATTGAGTGTAGTTGCAAGTTTTATTTGTCCGATTATCAAAAAGAAAGGAGTTGGTATTATGAATTATGATGCCATCATTTATGAAGACACAAAAAATTTTTTTAGTAATGTGAACAACTGGCAAAATCATTTGCCACGCGCCATCTGTTCCCTTTTGGTTTCTAATCTCGAAAATAGCGTTATACGAGAAAATACAATGCGTAACAATAGAGGCAATACAGGTATGCTTCCGGTGCCTACAAAATTGCCGAACTATTGTATTGCGCAAGCTATTTTACATAAGGAACATGTACGGCGGATTAAGTTCGGTATGAGTGACGCATCACTTTTATGCTTTTATGTAAGTGAAGGAGAAAATGAAGGAATTTATATTCACGATGAACAGATTATCCGGTCTAAAATTCGTGAGTACAATATCAGTATTGATAGAAAAAACATACGGGAGGTGATTTCTATTCTGGAAGAAAATGTTCCTGTAGTAACACCAAATCAAGACCCAGATTTGATTGCATTACAGAATGGGATTTTCAACTATAAAACGAAAATCTTAGAACCCTTTTCGCCGGATATTATACTAACCTCTAAAGCAGATGTTGCGTATGTACCTGCAGCGCAAAACCCGGTCATTCATAACCCGAATGACAATACGGATTGGGATGTAGAATCGTGGGTTGCATCGTTGTCCGATGACCCGGATGTTGTTAACTTGTTGTGGCAGTTGATAGGTGCGGTTATCCGTCCGCATGTTTGTTGGCATAAAACAGCGTTCTTGTATTCAGAACAAGGAAACAATGGAAAAGGAACTTTGTGTGCATTACTTCGGAATATCTGTGGACACAAAAGATGTGCATCTATTTCAATTGTGGATTTTTCCAAAGATTTTATGTTGGAACAGTTAACGAAATCACTGGCGGTCATTGTGGATGAAAACCCAACAGATGTAGTCGTGAGGGATGCTGCAAATTTCAAAGCAGCAGTAACAGGTGATGTAATACAGATTAACAGAAAGTACAAACCGGCAATCGATTGTAGATTTCAAGGAATGATTGTTCAGTGTATCAATGCCCTGCCTAAATTTGATGACAGTTCAGAATCTATTTACCGCAGACTGATGGTCATTCCATTTGAAAAGTGTTTTACCGGACAGGAACGCAAGTACATCAAAGACGATTATCTAAATCGTAAAGAGGTTCTTGAGTATGTAGTATATCGGGTGTTAATGTTAATGCCGGATTATTATGAGTTTGATAATGTGTACGCATGTCAAAAAATGCTGATGCAATACAAGGAGTTTAACGACCCAATCAGAGAATTTCTGAATGAAATGCTCCCTGTATTTCAGTGGGATTTGGTACCGTACGCCTTTTTGTTTGATTTGTATAAAGCATGGCGTATGAAAAACTATCCGGCAAGCAAAACAATTGGACGGAACACTTTTAACAAAAAGATTCGTCAACTGCTTGCCAACGACCCAACATGGGAGCCGTTAAAGAATAGTGTAAAGCCGGGAACTATGATGGATAAACCAGAGTATTTAATCGTGGAATGGAACCTTTGTGATTGGCAAGCCCCTCTCTATACGGGTGCTGACATAAACCAGAAATGCCGTCCGATGTTAAAAAGTTCTTATGCCGGAATCCGCAGGCGGTAATATAAGGAGCCGTTCCGGCTCCGGGTAAAAGATTGGAAAACTCGAATCCCTAAAGAAAGGGGTTAGTGGTTGGATGTAAATGTCCGAAAGGATGCAGCTAAGAGGCGGTGTGAAGAGGCACTGCCTCGGAAAGGAGCAAAATGCAGTTACAAAAAATGCCGTTGGAAGAGCGGATTGCCCGCATGAAAAATGGGTATTATGCACACCCGGAATATGTATCGGCAGCGATTGAGTCTTTTGCGCAGATGCCGATTACTTCTTATCTATCCGAATATCCGGACAGATTAAAGAAGTTGTCAGCCTGTGTGGGAATTACCGAAAAAAGAATGCAGGATATGTCGTACCGGGAGGTTTCAGCCCTGATTTATCAACGCTGGCGGGTAAATCCGAGGAATTTAGATCTGGTGGAAGCGATTATAACACTGACACTTCCCTTTGACCAATGCTATGAGGAAAGGAAACATATTTATGAAAAGTACCGCTAAAATCTCTCTGGAGAAACGATTACAGGAACTGCCAACTATGCAAGCAAATTTCCTTCGAGTGTTTGAACTGCCGATTGATTCCTATTTTTATGATTGGGACAGGCGGTTCGGTGGTTCGTATTTTGCATCTGTTTTTGCTAAAGAGATACGACCGTATGACCCGTTGTATGAAGAGCGATATTTGCTCTGCGAAGCAATCCATTTCGGATATACAATCCCACCGGTGGAATATCTGCAGCTATTTTATCACATTTTAATCGAACCATTTGGAAAATGGGAAGAACACGACAGAAAGGAGTAAAAAATCATGAATATGCCGTATGTAATACAGGAAAGCAGTGCAGGGATAACAAGGTATGGGATTGCAGACGCCATGCTTTCTAATCGACAGATTGACTGTACCGGGGAAATTACAACAGAACGGGCAAATGCACTTATTTTACAACTTCGCTATCTGCAGCAGGAAAACCCTAAGGAAGCGATTGTCATGTACATTAACAGCCCCGGAGGGGAAGTGTCTGCCGGACTTGCGCTGTATGATGTGATGCAGGCGGTAAGCTGTCCGGTTCATACGGTCTGCGTGGGAACGGCAGCCAGTATGGGAGCGGTGTTGTTTCTGTCCGGTGACCACAGAGAGATTTTTCCACATGCCAAAGTGATGATTCATGACCCGTTAATTCCGGAAGGGGTTGGGGGCAGTGCGCTTCGTGTGGAAAATATCAGTCGTGAGCTGATGAAAACCAGAGAAGTGATTGGAAGTATCATTGGAAAACACACCGGAAAAAGCATGGATGAAGTTTACGCTGCAATGGCGAAAGACACTTATTTTGATGCGACACAAGCCCTAGAGTTTGGCTTGGCAGATGCTATCATAGAAAGGATATGAGGTGAACAAAATGGCACAAGGATACCGTATTTTGGCGCAGGACTGCCAGATGAGCAACGATACATGGAAAACAGGGCTTAATAACAATGACCTGATTATTGGGGTAAGTGGCAGCGGTAAGACAAGAGGTTATGTGCTGCCTAATATTTTGCTTGGAAACGAAAGCATGATTATTGGAGATACCAAGGGGAATCTGGTCAAACAGTCCGAAAAACAGCTTAAACAAAAAGGGTTTCAGGTTGTACGCATTGACTTTACGGATTGCAAACATTCCTGTGGCTATAACCCGTTTGACTTCATTCGTTATGATGCAGAAAGGCAGTGCTACAAAGAGCAGGATATTTTGACGGTAGCAGCGTGTATTGTACCTGTAAAAGGATTTAGCGACCCTTATTGGGAACTTGCTGCAAGGATGTATCTTGAAAGTTTTATCGCCTATATTCTTGAGTGTTTACCAAGAAAAGAACATTCTCCCGACTATGCTGTCCGTCTTCTTATAGAAATGGGAACGGGGCGTTATGAACGCTTGATGAAAGAACTGGAGGAAATCAATCCGGACAGTTTTGCGCTACAGCGTTTCCAACTGTTCAAGGAAAATGCCAAAGCAGAGAAAATGCATGAAAGCATCCGGGGGATTTTGGCAGAAAAGTTGTCGGCACTGGCATTCGACGGAAGCAAAGCGATGTTTCACAAAAAGAAACGAATCGACTTCGCAAAACTTGGCAGGGAAAAGACAGCCGTGTTTTTCACGGTAAGTGATACAGACCGCTCTATGGACAAACTGGCTGACCTGTTTTTCACTCAGGCAATCCATGTTCTCTGCCAAAGTGCAGACAGGGATTATCCGGACAACCGCTTGGCGGTGCCGGTGAGGCTTTTGTTAGATGATTTTGCGGCAGGACTGTATATTCCGGAGTTCGATAAGATCATATCGGTCATTCGTTCCAGAGAGATTTCTGTCAGTATCATGTTACAAAGTATTTCCCAACTGGAAAGTATGTATGGACATCCGGGTGCCATGACCATTATCAATAACTGCGATAATTGCCTGTATCTGGGCGGACAGGATGTGGAAACCGCAAAGTACATGAGCGTAAAAGCCAATAAATGGGTAAATTCCATTTTAGAAATGCCGCTGGATAAAGCATGGTTGTTTACCAGAGGACAAAAAGCACGGCTGGTCAGAAAGTATGTACCGGCATGAAAAAGTTAAAATCTAGGAGGATTTAGAATGAATGATGAAAGATTAAATTTACCGGCAACCGAAACCATAAACGACATTTGCTTATTTGCAGAAAAATTAAAAGAAAGGTTGGAACAAAAATACAAACAGTATCAGGTTACGGTGCAACAGGTAACAAAAAATAACGGTGTTAAACTAACCGGAATATCGATTCTTGAAAATGGGTGCATAACAGCACCCACTATTTATTTGGAGGACTTATTTGAACAGTATCAGCAAGGGGCTTCCTTAGAGTACATTATTTGTATTATCTTAAACCAGTATGTGCAGATTGGACATGATCTGCCGATTCTCAACTTTTATGATTTTTCCGAGGTGAAAGGAAATATTTGCTTTAGGCTTATCAACGCAGAGAAAAATGCAGAACTATTACAGGAAGGTCCTCATCGTCTCTATCATGACTTGGCGATTGTTTATTACATTCTTGTATCTAAGGATGATGCAGGAATCGCCAGTATTAAAATTAACAATCAAATGTTAGAGATTTGGCAGATAGATGAGAATGCATTGTATAAACTTGCGTTAAATAATACTCCCATGTTATTAGGTGATGAGATTACAACGCTATCCGGACTGTTGATTGAGTTACTGGATGAAACAGAACAGCCGTATGATGATTTTTTGATTGAAGTAACGGAGGGATTTGAAAATCTTTTGGTTGTCAGTAATCGTTGCAAAATGTCCGGTGCCAGCGTGATTTTGTATGATGGGATGTTGCAGAGGATAGCTAAGCGATTGGGTGGAAACTTTTACTTGTTGCCGTCCAGTATCCATGAAATGATCTGTATGCCTTGTCGAGATTGCCATGATGAACGGGAATTGGTCACGATGGTCCGGCAGATCAATGCGGAAAGCGTATTAGAGGAAGAAGTGCTATCGGACAATGTATATTGTTATGATACAGCGATAGACGCCCTTAGAATAATTAACTAAATAGATAAATGGGAAGGAATTTGTAGAGTGGTGATTCATCTTGGCAGATTCCTTCTTTGGACTGCATTTGACCGATCACATCATCATTGGGAGGAAGGAATATTTTAGTTTTCAACAGCAGATGCCCAATTTATAACATTTTTTGGGTTTCCTGTGATTTTCTTAGACTTAAAATTGCCACGATGACCAAATATGGTCACAAAATGACCCTGTTATATTTCGTAAGCCCATAATGGAACCAAATTTTGGTTTCATTATGGGCATATTTTTTTTTACTTAACAAAGAATTTCAAAAGGTGCGTAGGGATATTTGAAAGATATATGGCTTTACAGCGCATTTGGCAATCATCCATATATTTCAAAATAAAGTCATACTAGGGAGCAAGCTGCAGTACAATAACCTCGGAAAGGTTATGCAGAGGCTCCCTATTTTTTTGCATAGCACCATCCTATTTTGCTTTTTTGTCTTTTCAACAGCGTGTCATCCGCCCCTTTTTCTTGTTGAAAACGCTGACGCAAAAAGTGCCGATTTATGGGCATTTGCGTGTCGATTTTCAACAATGTTGAAAATTTCAACAAAGAAATTGACCGATTTCCCCGCTTTTTCAACAGGCGCAAACGCACTATCTACGGGGGTTTCCCGTGTTTTCCACCACCAGTGGTCTTTTTTGACAGGAAAACAACAAAAGGGCATAAGAAGGACTGACACGCCTCGCTTCGCTCTCCGTGCTCGGCATAGCCGAGAGTCCCGTCGTCTTCGACTCCGCTTTTCGCCGCTACGCTCTGAAAAGTTCTTACTGCGTCACTATCGTTCCTTGCCCTTGCAGCGTCCACCGGACGCTCCTACGGGTGCCCAATCTGTCTGCGTGCTGACACAGGCAGCACGAACACAACGCTAAAGCGTGTAAAAATGGCATCTTCGATGCCGGGCAATATCTTGGAATTATTTGCTTAAAATTCCTACATTTTCTGTTTTCATTTATATTGATAAATAGGAATTTCTTAGGTATAATTATATTTAAAGACTAAACAGAAAAAGGTGATGTGAATGGCGAAGTCGTTCAAACAAAACAACAATAATTATGCAATTGCTTACTATCGCTTTAGTAGTCATGCTCAAAATGAAGCATCTATTGACCAGCAGAGAGAACAAGCTGTTTTGTATGCACAAAATCATGGTCTTACGATTATTAAAGAATATACGGATGAAGCTATTTCTGGAACTAGAGAGGATCGACCGGGTTTTCAGTTGATGCTTTCAGAAGTTGGAAAACTCAAACCGGCTGTATTGATTCTATGGAAAACCGACAGATTAGGACGGGATAGATACATCCTATCAATGGCGAAACGAACAATTCGTGATGCCGGTTGTGCTATTGAATATGTTGCTGAAATAACACCAACAGATACCCCAGAATCGGCTTTGATCGAGGGAATCATGGACAGTATGGCAGAATTTTATTCAAAGCAGTTAAGGCAGAATGTAATACGCGGAATGCGATATAATGCCCAGAAAGCATTGTACAATGGTCATAAGATACTAGGATATACAGTGGATAACACAAAGCATTACATTGAAGATAAAACGACTTCTCCGATAGTGAAGAGTATCTTTAAGCAATTTACGAATGGTAAGCCGTTAACCGAGATAGCAAAAGAACTGAATCAGCAAGGAGTACGGACAACGCTTGGACGAAAGTTTAATGTGAATGGATTAAGGCATATTTTGAAAAATAAGGCATATACAGGTGTATATCGGTATTCAGATATTGTCATACCGGATGGAATGCCAAGACTTATTTCAGATGAACTGTTTGAACAAGCGCAAAAGCAATTTGAACGGAATAAACATAAAGTCAGGATGCCAAGTAATGAGACGGAAGAACCGCGCTATTGGCTTACTGGCAAATTGTTCTGTGGTGAATGTGGAACTACAATGCATGGAGTGTCAGGTACATCAAAAACAGGAAAAATTCACTATTATTACGCTTGCAAGAATCATCGAAAGCACGCATGCAATATGAATAATGTACCGAAAGATAAGATAGAAATTCATGTTGTGTGGGTGCTTCGTGAATTGCTGGAAGATGCGGAAAATGTAGCTAGTCTTGCGGCTGATATAGCATCTTACCACAAGAATTTATACGCAGATAATGGTTATATAGAGAGTTTGGAAAGTCATTTGAAAGAAACGGAAAGAAACATCCGTAACCTTATCAAGGTTATTGAAAAAGGTGTTTTGTCTGATACCGTAACGGACAGGCTCGCAGAACTGGAAAATAAGAAAGCTGCTATTGAGGAGGCTATTGAAACCGAACGTCTAAAGCAGAAATTTGTTGAAGACGAAAATAGCATTAAGAAATATTTTGAAATGTATGCGAAAGCAGATTTTGAAGATGAAGATATACGAAATCGAGTCCTTGAATATTTTGTAGATAAGATATATGTATATAATGACCGTCTAGTAATCACAGGGTATTATTCAGATGATGAAACTTCGATTTATCTTGATGCCTTAACAGAAGTTTCATCATCTGGAACAGATAAACGGGCTAAGAGTTCGACATCGCTACTGTCTGCTCCATGTGTTGTCATGAGGAGGGGCCCACCGCAGGTGGGAGGAGTCCTGATGACCAATTGTGGTAAGGAGGGACCCATCGAAGATGGGAGGATTCCTTATCACGCAGGCAGACGCCCACGAACGAAGTTCGTGTAGTATGGCGTCTGCTATTTTTGTATAAGGAGGAAGGAGGCCATAGGATGGATTATGCAGTAACATTGAAATTTGATAAAGAGACCGAAAAAACAATTCAGAATCTTATTGATGAGGTGGCAAAGAAAACAGGCTGTGATTACATGAAACAGATAAATATTCCACCTCATGTAACGGTTTGTGCTCTTGTAAGTGATAAGGAAGAAGCGTTACTTACAGAGGTGGAAAATATTGTAAAAATAATAAACAAAGATGTGATCTGGTTTGCCAATATTGGCGTGTTCAATCCACTTGTAATTTATCTTGGCCCGGTTCTGAATCAATATTTACAGAATACATGCAGTCTGGTAAATGAACGGTTATTAAAGTATGCTGATGTTGGTAATAGAGGGCAGTATCTGCCAAATCAATGGGTTCCCCATGCAGCAATTGCAGTAAAACTGACTCCGCCTGCCTTACAGGAGGCGTTTGCTATTGTACAGGAAAAGTTTACTGCATTTGAAGCAACCGTTGAAAAAATTGTCTTAGCAAAAGTAAATCCATATGAAGAACTTTATTCATGGAAATTAAAATAAAAATTTTTTGTTATGGGGAATGCACTGATCAAGCCCGGCAAACTTATAAATCGGAATTTGTCAAACAGATTATATAAGGGGACCTGGAAATGAAAATAGAACTAATAGACTTAACGGAAGATAACATGAAACAATGTTTTGAATTGAAAGTTG
>PPYE01319729.1_pt1 | contig 68208 bp, 41 predicted proteins | sample 1559881 | NCBI WGS metagenome assembly PPYE01 (sample SAMN08240022, study PRJNA423297) | Human gut metagenome, whole genome shotgun sequencing project. | reverse complement strand
GGTTTACATAAAAAAGGGAGTTAACCTTCGCTGTTACTCCCTCCAATTTTAAACCTAAAACTTTTAAATACTTTAATCCCATATTACCCATATTAATAGAAATCACTTTTATCAAAATAGCCTTCTAAATACTTGCCTGTACTAATTTGTAAAAACTCAATTTTATAAATCCCATTTAATAATGCTTCTATGCAAATCTCTTCCGAATATCCATATGATGCAAACGTAGATTTTGAAAAAACGATCTCGTTGTTTAAATCATATACATTAATTAATATACAGTCAAGATCCTTTTCATACATCACATTTATTAAGTTTGCATCTTGTTGTGCTGAAATAGGATTTGGATCAGAACGGTATCCACCCGTAGCTAATGATCCTTTAAGTTCTATATCCCTGACCAAAAGTGGACTCCTTAAATCTAAAATTGCACCTGAATCAGTAGGGTAAAAAAGACCAAATACCGTTAATAGCAATAAGAGTCTTAATGATAATGTTTTCATAAGAAATACTTTTAAGTGTATAAGAGGATACCTCAAAAATATGGGTTTTATACATTATAATCAAGGCTTTTTAACCTGCTTATAACTTTCATATTTCTTATTTAAAGCATAACTACCTATTAATCAAGAATATACAAATAAGCCAATAGGGTATCTTATAGATTACTTATAACATTTTTAAATTGACAATCATCATTTTACGAGTAACGTTTATCAAAGAATTCCGGAATATTACCAAAAGATTGAATTCCCAGCTTTTTTCTTATAGAAGTTGTTTTCATGTGCACACTGTGTATACTTGTTTGCATTATTATAGCAATTTCAGAACTGGAGAATCGCTCGTAAATTAAACAACATATTTTAAATTCCGATTCATCCAATTGTGGATAATCGGATCTTATTTTATCAAAAAAACCATTATGAAGGGTATTCATCGTAACATACAACATATCCCAATTGAGAGTATCTTGCTTATATACAATTTCATTAAATGCTTTCAGCAATATCTGACCTTGCTTATCATTACCTCTTAATAATTTATCTAAAAAAGCAACTTTTCGGAATATATCAAATTGATGAAGCAATACATTTCTAAATGTTTTCTTATTTTTATCAAAACTATTTGCTAATTCTTTTAATTGTAGTATTTGATTATGTGCCTCTAAATTCTCTTTTTCTGTCCTTAAAACTGTTTGCTTATTTCTATAATATTTTATTATATAAACAAGAGTAACAGAGCTAATACATAAAAGTATCAGTACTGAATATAAAATATATCCCTTTTTACGAGCCTCGTATAAAATAATTTTGTTTTGCATATGCTCATAATCATATTTTTTCTCTAATTCATATACAGTATTATTTAGTTCTTTATCATAAATTTCATCTAATACATCCACGTACTTTTTATGATAATCGAGTGCTGATGAATAGTTTCTATTATTTTCATTTAGTGTAACTAAGAATCTATAAGTTTCAGCTTTAAGAGATAAATCAGTTAGATGGCTTTGTAAATTTACAGACTGTTTTAAATAGAAAATTGCGGAATCATTTGAATTAACTTCAAAATATAATTGAGCAAGATTTAAGTATATTTTTGCTTTTTCATCCTCATCAATTAAACGATTCAATGCGCTTAGAAAATACATTCTAGCTTTTTTGCTGTTACCTTCAATACGATATAAGACACCTAAATTCTGTTCTATTTTTGCTATTCTAACGCTATCACCTATATCTTCGGCCATTTTCAAACCCCTATTATAAAAAATATAGGCACTATCAACATTATTTTCATAAAAATGATAATTTCCCAAAAGTAAATAAGTAGTTATCTCTCCGTCATAATCATTGGATTTTTGAAAATAATAAATAGCTTTTTCCAGCTTTTCTTCAGCTTCTTTCCTCAAAAATTGATCAAGTAAAATAACAGCCATGAAACCTTGTATATTTCCCCTTAAACTATAATTTGATAAATCTTCAGAAAGCTTTTCAGCTTCAAGAAGATATTTCATAGCGCTATCCGTATTTTTTAATTCCTGATGAATTTTTGCAGAATAATACAGACTTAATACAGCATTTTCAATATCATCATTTTTTCTAAAGTCTTTTGAAATATTAAAAACAGTAGTATCTAAAGAAATATCTGTACCTAACTTATCTTTTGCAATAAGCTTCAATAAAATATATTCATTATTTTGAAATTTGGTAAGCCCCATTCCATTTATGGAATCCAGTATAATTAACGCGCTATCAGGATAAGTATCTACTAATAATTTAGCTTTATAAAGATTGCGATCAATAAATGTATTTTCTCTTTTACATGACAAAATAAAAGAGAACAGTACTATTATTAGAATTACGTTATGTTTCATTTCTCATTTAAGATTTAGTGTTGTCAAGTAAGTATAAATATAATGAATTTAATTGTAATCTTAAATACAAAACCTATATTTATACAAATATTTTTATTAAAAGATATTTATATTTGAATAATATATATCTTATAATTTGCGAATAATCAACAAATTAGATGATTTAAGAAAAATTACCAAGCAATACTGTTAGTTAAATATTTTTAATATATAAACTTGTTATTTTCACATATTAGGAAATATTGGTTAATTTAAGACCCCTATCTATTCCACCATAGCTATATTAATTATAGGAAAAAACATTAGCACAGATATACTGAAAGAATTAAATTTAATTCTTTCTCGAGTGTCGAATATATCTTTTAAAATTCGATCTTAGGTAGATTTATCAAAAGTTGGATTGTATCCCGAATTATTTCATTAAAACAAGGACTAAATTCATCAATAGTTACTATCACCTCTTAATCAAAATACCACAATACTCTTTATTCCCCTTATCCGTAACTAATAATATATAAACCCCTGCAGAGAGATGACCCACATTTATTACTTGCTCCTCAGAAAAAATCTTTTCCCCATACACCTTCCAACCCAAAGAATTGTAAATAGACAAATCACCTTTTTTCATTTCCTGAATACAAATTACATCATTTGCAGGATTTGGAAAGAAATGGAGCTCATTTTTATTAGAATGGCTACTCTCCAATTTAGAAGGAGAAAGATTTGCAAAGCCTTCAAGGGTTGGAGTTACTTGCTTTACAGAACCGTCTTCATCAAACTCAAGTTTGTCAATACAGACTTCTCTGCGATATCCTGAAGGATCAAGGCGGGGACGGCCAAACCGATGGTAAACAATATACCATTCATCTTTACTAGGTAGTTGAAGTACAGAACAATGCCCGGTTCCATATATCTGTTTCGACGGATCTTTCCGGATAACAATATTATTCGAAGGTATAGAGATTGGGCCTGTAGGGCTGTCCGATGTACCATATCTCACTTTATAGTTTTCACTCCCCGTATCATCTTCTGACCAGAAGAAATAATATTTACCTTGACGGTAAAATACATATATGCCTTCACGAAACGTATTATCAGAAGGAGTAATAACTTTCGTTGTATTTTCCTTTACCGAGATCATATCTTTGTTCAGTTGTGCAACAGCCAGATAGCCATTTCCCCAATAAATATAACTTTTTCCTGATAAGGGATCGGTAAATACATCCGGGTCTATTTCCTGTCCCCAAGTGATTCCCACTGGTTTCCAATTGATTAAAGGACGTCCGGAATCAACAAAAGGTCCGGTTGGTTCATTTGCTATGGCAACTCCTATCTGCTGACTTGCAGTAAAATAGTAATAGTATTTATAATAATCATCCGATATTTTCTTTTCAATAATACAAGGTGCCCAGGCATTTCGGTCAGACCACTTTACATTTTCTCCCAGAGTAAGAATTTCTCCTTCATCTCTCCAGATTATTAAATCATCCGAAGAAAATGTTTTGAAAGATTTGGAAGCCCAACCAGGTGTACCGTCAGTTGTAGGATAAATGTAGAATTTATTTGTTTTTTCTGAATATAAGATTTCCGGGTCGGCATAATAACCATTTAAAACAGGATTTGTATTAACTTCAGCTTTTACAGTAAATACTTTATCATTTCCTTTCCATGATAATGTATATGCCACCGCACCCAAAGAAAAATCCTGAGTAGTATCCGGACTTACTTTAACTCCCGGAAGAACAAGAAGCTCCGGATCAAAATTACTTAAATCTGTTCCATACCTCACAGGAAGAAAGAGATTTGTATTATTTTTAATCCTGTTCCTGTTTTTCACCAACTCAGAATTACTACCTAATATATCCAACGTATTTGAAGTTCCCCATTTAGCCATTAATTTTTCTCCTTCTTTTTCTGTAATGGGAATTACAGTTCCATGACGAGGATAGAAATCCATTGAAACTTCAAGATCATCCAGTTTAGAAAATTTCTCAAGATCTTCACTTCTTGTAAATTCATATCTCGTATTGTTATATACATCATACATGAGAATATATGTGCCCGAGTTTGTCAATTTAAAAACACAAGAACCTTCGACTGCCTGATCTGTCTGTTGCAAATATGTATCCTGAACTGCATAATCTCCCGTTAATTTATCCGAGACTGCTTTTTTGATGCCATTCCCGTCACCTTCCGTTTTAAAAAACAGATGATATTTGCCGTCCTTATAAATAATATCTCCGTCAATTGTCGGTTTTGATTCCGGATGACTGAATAATACTTGCGGTTCATGTTCTAAATCTGTAAAATCAGCATTTGCATAAGCATAATATATTTTTTCATGTATACCGGGAGAACGCATTGACCAGTATATCATGTATTTTTCTGCATCCGGGTCATAAATAGTTTGAGGCGCCCATGCACTCTGAATATTTCCAAACTTTTCCGGATATTTAGCTTTTATATCAATCTTACTTGAATTCCAATTGATCAGGTCGGAAGATTTTAACAATATAATACCATGATTACTATTCCAGCCTTGAGCTGATTTCATATCCGTCACGACCATATAAAAAGAACCATCTTCACCACGCAGGATATGAGGATCACGCACACCACCTTTATTACTGATTGTATCCGAAGCTATAACAGGATTATTGTTGTTAAGCGCCCTATAGTTATATCCATCCCTGCTTAAAGCAAAACGAACAGCTTCTTCATTACCGTTATTCCCTGTAAAATAAACGAACAGATAAGCTGTATACCCTTCATTTTCTTTTATACATAGATTGAAGTCCCTTACTTGTTTTTCTTTTCCTTTTGATAAAGTTGCCTGTAGTGAAATAGCTTTATCACCCTCCCCTTTTGAAGGTTGTTTGACTACTTTTCCATTATCCGTTATAAGATCCGGATTATTGGATTTCCAGGTGATTACCGAGCCTTCCATTCCTTTCTCAGGCAATATTATCTTTTGATAAATAGATGATTCCCGCCAAGTATTCGTAAGAGTTTCCAAATCTTTCTGAAGAGCATCTGTATCACTTAATTGTGGTATAACTTTTAGACGGAATTCCTTGCTCTGAGTCAGTTGACCTTTAGTTAAAATTGCAGTTAAAGCAACCTCTGCTACCTCTGAACCAATAGCCGGACGTGTGACTTTACCATCATTATTAATATATTTTTCATTCGAAGATGTCCACTTTAATTCTATCCCTCCTGCCATAAAAGGAGGTAATATAATATTTTGAGTTATTTCCTCTTTCCCGTTATTAATAACAAGATTATTCTTTGCATCTACCAAATCCTGATACTCTTGTGCTTCTTTCAAGGCTTCCAAATGCTGTTCAGCCATTGCTTTTACATCAGTTGCAGGCAATGCTGAGTTGTATATTTTGAAATCAGTTAATAACGTATTTTTTAAATAGAGATCATCTACATAAGGAGAACGACCGATAAAATTATATTGAGTATTTCCTAAGTCTTTTGGGTAGAGAGTTATTGTTCCACTTTTTACTAACTCTCCGTCAACATATAAACGCCCTGTAGTTCCGGCCTGCACATAAGAAATGTGTTTCCAGACTCCTTTTACAAGTGGCTGTCCTGTTTCTATTGCACTTTCTCCTGTCCAATTGGTTTTAGATATGGCATATCGCTGTGCTCTTGCACTTAAAAAGATGCAACCTTTCGGATCATTTGCAATATCTGTTGAATTGGAAAATGTAAAGATAAAGCTGCCATTAGGTCCTAAGTCAGTTGTTTCGTCAATATAAATATAGGTAGCAACCGTAAAATCAGTCAAACCGGATATAAGTTCACCGACTTTCCTATCCAAGTGAAGATATCCATTCTGATTGCTTAGGTCAAGTATATGAAATTGTCCTAATTTCTTTATACAGGCATTATTTCTTAGGGTTGCATTATATGAGTTTGCCGTTGCATCATATACTGTTGTTCCATCATAATTTTCAAAATTATAATGCAGTTTCAGATTTTCATCTGCAAGTAAGAAGGCTGAAATGAAAAATAAGGTTTTTATTAATAATATCCTTAAGAGAAGAATGCTTTTCATGCTTTATATTTATTTTGGGTAAGAATATGAAGTTTATCTCAATTAGAGATAGAGTATACAAGTCCATCAGTAAACTGATAGAATAAAGCAGTAAACGAGGTTGTCCAAAAAGTATTATTCACCACAGATTACCCAGATTAACCCAGATTATTTTATATTTACCATACTGGTAATAAATTAAATAACCTGAATATATCTGTGTTAATCTGAGTAATCTGTGGTGAGTTTACCTCATTGATAGAATTTCGGAGTAGCTTAAACCGGTGATAAATATTATTCTTTTATTTTACAACTATTTCTGTTTCTACTTCACTAAGCCAGGGTGAAGTAAATTTCAGGCTTATTACTCCTTCAGTTCCTGTAGACTGAATATAAGCAAGGAGACGGCCGTTAAAGGCGCGTTGCACATTATCCGTATAGTCTCCCATATCAGAATTGTTACTGGCTTCCAATCCGAGTAATCTTCCAGGTCCTGCTATTTTACAGGTGATTTCATTATCTGATAGCATTACCGGAATTCCTGATTGGTCAACTACTTGTATGACTACTTGCGCAATACCATCATTTTTACTTATATTTTTTTCTACAGATTGTACGGTTAAAGCATAAGGACGATCGGAAGAATATATGGCATAACGAGCTTTCTCACTTCCGGTTTTATCCATACCTACAACTTCCAGTTTCCCTTTCTGATAAGGTATATCCCAATAGATGATTCCTGTTTCATTATCATAGTCCTTCATATTACCTACAACTCTTCCATTCAACTCCAGTTGGGCTTTATCGGTATTCGTATAACAAACTACACGGATGGATTGTCCTTCCTGATAATTCCAAACAGGCCAGGCATCCATAGAAGGCACTTTCTCAACATAATTACCACCTTCATTTTCTGCTTCCAGTGCAGACCATACATCTTTCATCTGGCTTCTGCTCCCCCTGCCCGGAGTAGGATAAGTACCTAAATATGCCATAGGTTTGTCAGACCAGAGAGACTGACGAAAATATCCACGTGGTTTGATAAAGCCTCCAAAATCTATTAGTCCGGAATAAAATCCCCGGGATGGCCATCTACCCGACTCACCTAAATAGTCGATTCCTGTCCATAAAAATTGACCAAAGATATGTTCGTTGTCTGTTACGGCTTTCCATGCAGCAAGGTCATGCCGGTTTTCACTACCATAAATTACTCGTTGAGGATATTTTTCATGATCCATCTGATAACGGGATTCGGTATAATTATATCCGGCAATGTCCAATGCAGAAGGATATTCCGTTTCATTAGACATAGCTACTCCTGCTAAACCGGCAGTAGTAGGACGTGACGGGTCATACTCTTTCACTACTTTTACCAGACGTTTAGCAATGGCTCCTAATCTCATAGCATCAGGTGCATCCTTTTTATATCCTCCAAATATGGGTTGTGTGAAACCACTTTCTGTTTTTCCATCAAGTACCGGATGTGAATAAGGGTCATTCGGATAATCTACTTCATTACCAATGCTCCAGGCAAAAACAGATATATGATTACGATCACGTCGTACAAGATCTGCCAGGTCTTTTTCTCCCCATTCCTCAAAAAACTCATAAGATCCCTGAAAGCCAGGTGTTCCTACATTCCAGCCTTCTAACCATTTACGTTTAGGAAATTCCCACTCGTCATAGGCTTCATTTAAAACAAGTAATCCTAATTCTTCACATAGTTCATACAGGTCCGGAGCTTGCGGATTATGGCTTGTACGTACCGCGTTACAACCTATTTCTTTCAAAGTGAGTAATCTCCTTTTCCACACATCCCGGGGAACAGCCGAACCCAGTACTCCTGCATCATGATGAATACAAACTCCTTTTACTTTCATCCATTTACCATTCAATGCAAATCCCTTATCCGGGTCGAATGCATAAGTACGGAATCCGGTATTTGTTACAGACTCATCAATTACTTTGCCATCCTTAACAATAGTAGTTTTTAACTTATAGAGATATGGATTATTTAATTCCCATAATACCGGATTTGAAACCTTTAATTCTACATTTGTTTTGTTGGTTTTCCCTCCGGAAACAGAAAGTTTTTTAGAGCTTTTGGCTACAACTTTACCATCAGATGATAACAATTCATTGTTAATACTTAAGGAACTATTACCCGTAGTATTATTTTCAACCTCTACTTCTACATACAATATACCTTGTTTGCCTGTTACTGTTTTTGGATAGGCAAATACACCCCATTGAGCTATATGAACAGGATTTGCCTCAACTAAATGTACATTTCTATAGATACCTGACCCTGTATACCATCTTGAGTCTGCCGACCGGCTGTGGTCTACACGTACTGCCAGAATATTTTCACCACCATAATTAATATAAGGTGTAAGATCATACAGAAAAGAAATATATCCATTCGGACGTTTTCCCAGGAGATGTCCATTCAGGTAAACTTCACCGTAATTATATACTCCTTCAAAATAGATGTAATTTTTATTTCCTTTTGATTCTACCGGAAAGTTTAAACTTTTTCTATACCAGGCAATACCACCCAGCAAATAACCGGTAGCACTAGCTAAGGACGGGCTCAAAGTACCTTCTACAGACCAGTCATGCGGCAAGTTCAAAACACGCCATCCCGAATCATCATAATCCGGCTTTTGTGCATCAGATATATCTGCCAGTCTATACCGCCATTCATTATTTATTTTCTGCGATTTACCGAAAGATACTTGTCCGAAAGCGAATGTAACAGACAAAACAAAGATAGTACTGAGAACTAAGATTTTTTTTGTTATCATCACAATATTCTTTAACTATATATTAATAAGCAGATCAATTCAAATTCTTTATCAATTCATTAATTATGCGGATCTGTAGTCAAAAAAATTACCGCTACCTTCTGAATTTGCTACTTAACTTATAAGGAACAAATCGACTGATAACTACTAATTAACTACTTTAACTACTGGTCTGCATTTACCATTTTGCAATAAAAATAGTTTATTGTTTTAAAATATACACTGTTTATCTGATCATAATTTTCTCTTTATAGACCATATTTTTGTTTTCAACAGATAACATCGCTATTCCGGATGGTATCCAGGAAGGAATATCCAAAATCAACGGATTATCCTTATTACATATCTTTTCTTTAAACAGTAAACTTCCATTCAGAGCTGTTAAAGACAATGTATTAAAACCGGAAGTAGCTGTTTGGGGTAAATGAATGGTTAACTCCTCTCCCTTTTTAACCGGATTCGGATAAATTCCAAGTTTCTCTTTTGTCTCATTTATACCCGATGAACTTTTATCCAGATCATAAACAAAAGTCATTACAGAACGGGCAGGAATAGAGAACTCTTTGCCCTCAACGTATATTTCAGAAGAAGCACTACCGTATTTAAGAAGATCATACGTTGAGTCAGTGATGTACCGTTTATTAGTTAATGGCTTGTATGGCAAATTTACAAATTCGGGTTTTATAGTCCTGCTTTTGGTATCCATATTCACATATACGGCAACAATACGACTTTCATCAGGAGAAATGTATGCACTTCCCATAAGGCCCGACAGTTCGGTAGCTCCTTTCATACGGATTCTTTTGTAACCCGGACGTATAAAATAGCTGTAATTGCCCAGTGTCCAAAGCGTTTTACTATCAATAGCCAATCCGGGAGTAGGCAACGGATAATAAGATTCACCTCCCGGCAACAGTGAAATAAGCAGGAAACGATTCTTATGCCCCCAGGCTTCAATACTTACCGCCGTCCAGTATGACCAGGAAGTTATATTTGCAAAAGTCATATCATTGTGAATTACTTTAGCCAGAAATAAAGCATGATCCATATAACTGGCTTCATCCAGGTTCTGCGGAATTCCTTCTCCTCCTGACAGTTCACTCCATTCCGTCTGATAAACTTCCAGGTTATACCTCTTTGCGGCATTATCTGTATTTGTACGTACATTTTTCAGTTCAACATCTGTTCCTGTTGTCCAGTAACTATGTCCTCCTATGATGGAAGGTACACTCGGTAAATCAGCTATATAATTATCAGATTCCGGATTGAAAAACTCATAGATCTGGTTGGATGCTCTTCCTTTGGAGGTATACAGATTTGTCCAGTCAGCTGCTTCTGCAATCAATAATTTAGTACTGAGGTTTCGTTTAGTAAACGATTTATCCAGCTCTGTAACCAGCTTTTTTATTTCCCAATTATGCCAGGGTGATCCCTCCTGACCAGGACCATCCCAATTGTATTGAGGTTCATTTACCGGACTAAAAAATTTAAAACCCTTTCCCTGATCTTCAAAATGTTTCATTACATCCCCCACATATTCGGCATAGTCGTCATACATATCTTCTTTCAGATTTGCAACCGAACTACCGGGATTAGCATATCCTTGCCCATTGATTGTATATTTCACCAAAGGAGAGTTGGAAAAAGCTACAAAGTTTTCACATCCATATTCACGGGCTTTATCCATAAACCATTGCTGACCGCTTTGCTTACTCCAGTCATATTCAGTTCCTTCGTCATTCAGAAACCATTCCGACCGGCGATTAGGATCATCTATATTACCATTACCGTCACCTAACTCAACAGTGCCTGCACCAAGATTGAATCTCCACATCGAAAGTCCTATACCTTCCGGACTTCCATTAGGTTTGGTGTTTGTACTAAACAGATACCGGGCTATCTGATTCTTAACATCTTCTGTCCAATATTTGCCTACATCGTTCATACACCAGCAGTCGGATGCACCAAAACTATTAATGGTTTGATATGTTACTGCAGGATTTATCTCAATTCTTGTTTGCGACTTTAAAGAAAAAGAGATTAATAGTAGAAATAATATTACCGGTATTCTTTTCATGTCCATCTCCTTTCATTTATTTCACTTTTATATAAACCGGAACATTGGTTACATTCATATTGACATCGGTCACCAGCATTATGAGTTTATGGTAAGTCTGAACTATCGATCTTACAGTACCATCTTTTTCCGTAAAAGTATCTTCCCATTCTTTTTTCGCATCAGCCGGAATGGTAATTGACATTTCAAACAAATACTCCTTCATTCCATTTAATTCTTCAGCTTTACTAACCGCCCAATCCCCATAAGAAAAGACATATTTATTCAGTCCTTCATTATCGGAAATACGTACTTTAATCTCTATAGTCTGAAGAGGTTCCACGATCAGCGAGTCTGTTAACACCTCATACTTTGGCACTTTATAATCATATCCAAAGCTCACATCTTCAGCACTATCTCCACAAGCATAAAATAGTGTGGCCAGAATGAACAAGAACAAATAAGTAAATCTATTATATTTTATCATGGCTTTTTTCTTATATATAATGTTGTACTTTGGTAACCTGCCTGTGCAGTAATGTATTTCAATACAGACAGGTCACCGTTTGATTTTCATTAAGTCTACCTACCAGCCGGGATTCTGTTCTACTTTAATTCCTTTACTATTATATTTTAATATTTCCTGGCGAGGAATAGGATACCAGAAGAACTTCTGATCAAACTCCCGCTTTTCTACTTCAAATGTCTCGTATGTGAATTTATAAACCAGGTTGTTCAGCTCATCCACTCCATTCTCAACCTTTTCAATTTGCATTCCATGAATAGGTTTACTAAGTGTCTCCGCATCTTTCCAACGTCTTAAATCCCAAAAACGGTGTTCTTCCATTGCTAATTCCAGACGACGTTCTTTACGGATATATTCCCGCATTTCGTCTTTATCTTTTATGTACTGAGTAGTATTCCTGAATGGACGCAGACCTGCTCTGTTGCGGATTAGATTAAGTAAATCATGCAATACTTTATCATTTCCCGGTGAGTCCAAAACTTCATTTCTCGCTTCGGCGTAGTTTAATACGACTTCTCCCATACGGAACAATATCCACGAACGAGTTACCCTTTCATTTTTTTCCAAAGAAATGGCAGGTACAACGAACTTCCTGAGATAATAACCTGTTTTTGTGGCTGTAGAGGTAGAGTAAAGACCATCTTTTCCTCCAACGTAACTTTCGATCCGGCTATCTTTAAAAGAAGCATCATTATAAAGAACCGTTGCATAGAAACGTTTGTCTCTTTTCAGATAGGGATTTTCCGGATCATAATCTTTCATCGGATCACTGTAATAAGTACTTGCCATCGGATAAGCATCAACCAAATCCTGAGTAGGATTAGTTAAACCCTTACCCTGATAACTGATAGGAAAATTATTCTGTTCAATTTGATTAGTCTCTTCTCCTTTTGTAGCAAAAATAATCTCAGAATTGTAAGGGGTAGTGAAGATACTTGCATAATCGTCTTTTATAAAGTTGAGATTATAATTTCTGGCATTGTCATACAAAAACTTCGCTGCCTCCTCAGCTGCTTCCCATAATTCTTTTTTGTTATCCGAATTATTCAAAGGGCTTGCCGCATAAAGTAGTAAACGTGATTTTAATGCCAACGGAGCCGCTTTGGTCGGACGTCCGTATTTATCTTTTTCAGCTTCCGTAAATTTCTCCGGAAGATACTTGAATGCAGAATCACAATCACTGACTATAAAGTCTTTTGCTTCATGAAATGTTTTTTGCTCGAATGTATATATCTCATCTTCATCAAACGGATCTAAAACCTTATCTACACAAAATATATTCTGATAACGCTTCAATAGCTCAAAATGAAAAAAAGCACGAAGGAAATAGGCCTGTCCTTTATAGTCATTTCTGCTTGCTTCAGGAATACTGTTGTATTTTACAATTAACCCATCATCTGCTATCTCTTTTAAAAAGATATTGCACGAACGTATTCCCGCATACATTTCACTCCAGACATTATCGGGATTACTTGATGCACTGATAGCCAGGTTACTAAACAATTGAACCAATGATCCACCCTCGGAATGCTTTGCCTCATCACATGCTGATGCCCACAATGCATCTCCCATCCGGTAATATCCTACAGGCAAACGGTTATAAGCATTGTTTATAAAACCGGGTGCACCATGAATATCTTTAAATATATCTTCATAATCGAGACTTGTATCCGTATCGGACTCCCTGTCCAGATAGTCTTCGCAAGAAATCAGGCAAAGCGGGATCAAGATAACATATATATATCTTATTATTATTTTCATAACTTCAATCTTTTAATGCATTAAAATTTAATGTTCACACCAATGTTATATACACGTATCTCAGGATAAGCGCTAATCCCGGCATTAGGATAGTCTGCCGATACATTATACTTCTTTAAACCGTCGAACGAGAAGAGGTTGTACCCGCTCAGGAAGAACCGGGTGCTCATAATTCCCAGTTTAGAGAGGAAAGAGGACGGAAGATTATAACCTATCTCAATATTTTGCAAGCGGAAATAGTCTCCTTTGTGTGACCATACCGTAGAATTGCGCATATTATGATTTATTATTTCAGTAGTCAGTCTGGGATATTTGGCTGTAGCTTCGTTAACACCTTTTTGCCAGGTATCGTAAGCCGTATCAGTAATTTTACTATTTCCCTGCATACCCAGAAAAACATTATTTGCAACAATCAACGTCCTGTTTGCTACTGCTGTAAAGAGCATAGTCAGATCAAAGTTTTTATAGTTCAGCCCTAAATTCAATCCAAAGTTCCATTCGGGTATATTGGAATAACCAAGCGGCACCATGTCGTTGTCATCTATAATCTGATCGCCGTTTTGATCTTTGTATTTAATATCACCCGGTTTAACAGTTCCATAAGTAGATTTGGCCCATCCGTCTATTTCTTCCCGATTATTAAAGAAACCTACAGCCTCAAAACCTCTTACCACATCAATCTGCCTGCCTGTTAAGTATGTCCAGGGTTCCATTCCGGCTGTTTCTTCCATAGAAGTAATTTCATTACGGGCAAATGATATGTTTGCCTGAGCAAAATATCCGAATTTACCTATCTGGTTTTGGTGCCTGAGCATTACTTCAAAACCTTTATTTAATACTGAGCCGATATTTTCATAGGGCAAAAGCTGGCCAACTACTCCGGGGATTACATTATCCCGCGTCCCGATAATGTTTTTACGGTCGTTACGGAAAAAGTCCACACTCAGGGAAAGTCTGTTTTTAAACAGATCCATATCCAATCCGATATTGGCATTACGGGATTCTTCATACATAAGGTCGGGATTCTTTAATCGTCCCTCGTATGCCCCGTCGGATCCGGCATACGAATCTCCAAACACATATCCGCTACCCAGATAATATTGTCCCATGTAAGGGAAGCGTCCAATCCCTATATCAGCATTTCCAACGATACCGTAAGATGCCCGTAGTTTCAGGAAATTTATCTGTTCTACATCCTGCAGGAAGCTTTCGTTGGATGCTACCCATGCTACCGACCCTACCGGAAACCAGCCAAATCTTTTCCCTTTCCGGAAATTCTCAGAACCACCATAAGTTAGTCCTAAATCTGCTACATAACGACTATCATACGCATACGTAAAACGTCCGAATACGCTTTGTTCCTTCAACGGAGAAAAGTTTCCCGGCTGAGTATAATGTGACTGCATAAACTTCACATCAGCTACAAGATCATGGATATCATTTATCTTGTTGTTGTAAGAAGCCCCTGCTGTAAAGGTAGTCTGTAAAGTATAGCCATTGTCTGATGAATAATATTGCAAAGACAGATCAGAGTCTTCTCCGAATTTGGAATATGTACCATCCTGATTCCGTTGATACACGGCATAATTTTGTGATTTACCACGTGCATAAAGTTTATAAGAGTCGAAAGCAAACATGGCATTTACCGATAATCCTTTTAACAGAGCATCCAGCTTGTAGTTGGCAGATACATTACCTTGCAAATATCTGTTATATTGATCTTCGTATCCGCTTTTTGCAAGATATCCATAAGGATTGTTCCTGTATACAGAAGTTCCTGCTATAGAACCATCTTCATTCTTTACCGGCATTGTTGGGGGTAAGGTAGATAATGTTGAGAATATAGTTGAGGCAGAAACCCTTGGAATTCTTTTTGTTTCTAATTTACCTCCTAAATCCAATGAAACAGAAAGATTTTTATTCAGGTTTATATCTGTATTTGCCCGTACATTGTAGCGGTTATAGTCCGGATTCGTATCAAATCCTTTGTTCTCTTTCGTATATTTATAAATACCGGCCTGATTGGTTACCCCGAGCGTTACATAATATTTCACCATTTCGTTACCTCCGGTTACACTTACCCTGTACATTTGCAGAGGTGTTACTTTTTTCACAAACTCATCATACCAGTCTGTATTGCCATATATGCAGGGGTTATGTGTACCGTCATACATAGCCGGGTCATAAGTAGGATCATTCGGAACGGGCAAGCCATCATTGGCAAGTGCTATATTTCTGAAACGCACATACTCCTGTGAGCCCAGATATTCGGGTAATACGGTAGGAGTCTGCAAGCCAAAGTTCACTTTAAGACTTATTTCCGGTTTTCCTATATAACCGCGTTTAGTCTTTACATTGATCACTCCGTTAGCTGCCCTCATTCCATAATTGACAGTTGCTGCCGCATCTTTCAAAACTGTAATACTCTCTATTTCTTCAGGGTCTAACTGTGTGATATCGCGTTCAATATCATCTACAATAACAAGCGGTGCACGCCCTGCTCCGAAAGTGCCGAGACCACGTACATAAAAGTTTGAAAGGCTCCAACCCGGCTCATTTCCGGAAGTACGCTCTACAGTTAATCCTGTGAGGTGTCCTTGGATTGCATCATTTACAACCGGCACGGGTGATTTTGCCAAAGCCTCTCCTTTAGTGGTTGATACAGCTGCAGTAAGCAATGTCTTATTTCTTTCGGAATAACCTACCGTATATAAGATTTCATCGTCAAAGAGTTCCATATCAATAACAAGCGGTTCATCCGTGTTTTCTACAATATGCTTATACTGCTTATAACCTTTTCTTGAGAATAACAGAGTTCGTCCTTCATTTACAAAGATCACAAATTCTCCGTCAGCTCTTGTCTGGGTCTTTACGAATTCATTTTCTACAGATACCGATATTCCGGAAAGCGGCTTCCCATTTGCCAAAACCTTTCCTGTTACACTCACACTGCTTTGCGCAAATAAGTTTGAGGTAATAAATAATCCGGCAAATAGCATCAATATCAGTTTCCTACCGATATGTATATATTGTTGCTTCATCATAATTTTCCTTTTAATATATAATTGTGTTACCATCCCGGATTCTGTACGTACAGCGGATTCTTTTGCATCTCACTTACAGGTATCGGATACAAATTCATGTATGAATGATAAATCCGGTTAAAGAATGGCTTTTCTTCATAATAAAGCTTCCCGCTTTCATCTTTCGTAATCTCCATTTCATACATAGGACCTCCGAACCATTCTACAGCTTTCAACCAGCGGCGGGCATCCCACCAGCGATGTTCTTCAAAAGAGAGTTCGATAGCCCGCTCGTTCCATATCCTCTCCCTGAGCTGATCCTGATTTAGACTTTCAGGCAGATTGGGCATTCCCGAACGGTTTCTTACCTTGTTGACAGCTTCACGTGCCTTCTGGCGATTATCCTGGGTATCAGCAGCTTCATTTAATGCTTCTGCATAATTGAGATACATCTCTGCCAGGCGGAAATAGATCCAGTTGTGATAAGCAGTGTTAGTTGAGGAATTGGTCAACTGTTCCGGCAAGTATTTTCTTATATAATACCCGGTACGCGTAAAACTTTTGTCGAGACGATGCTTTCCGCTTTTATCTTTGTTTTCATTGTAAGTCAGGTCCATAGTAATTCCCTGCCATACAGAACCATGATATAATACTGTTTTATAAAACCGTGGGTCTCTGTTGAGATAAGGATTCTGTGGATTATATCTGTTGCTTTCTGATATGGGAGTTCCGTCTGACATTTCGAACAGATTTACAAAGTTCTGTGTAGGACATACGGCTCCTACTCCATTCATTCCTTCTCCTCTGGGAGACCATACTGTGATCTCGTCAACTTTGAATCCTACAGGAGGTACATGTTTAGCAAATATTACTTCCATATTTCCTCCTTCTCTTCTGGTAAAAAACAGTTGTTCGTAATCATCAGCACCATTACCATTATCAAACAGTTTGTAAACCGATGCACCGCTTTCATCTCTCAGGTCGATCACTGCTTTTGCCGCATCTGCTGCCTGCTGCCACAGGTTTTCTCCCATCACACGTTGCCACAGCGGACTTGCTGCAAATAATAGAACACGGGCTTTAAGTGCCATGGCAGCTCCTTTAGTTGCACGCCCGTATTCTGTTTCCAACAAAGTAACAGGAAGCATGGCTATAGCTTTTTCAATATCTGCCAGGATAAAGTCTATGCATTCTTTATAGCTGTTACGCGGATAACTCAGGTCATCTCCCGGTTTCAGCAAACGGGTCTCATCCATAATAGGCATACCCCCGAAACGTTTTACCAATTCGTTAAAATAAAATGCACGAAGGAAATACACTTCTCCCATCATCTGACTTTTTCTGGCTTCTGTAGGAAAAGGGATAATATTTTCTTTCGTTATAAACAGGTTGGCTTTTCGTATGCCGTCATAGCAGTCTGATATGGGAGCATCTACACCATCATAATTACCATTATACAATTGATTGGTTGCCTGATATCCTAACTGAGAGTCTGACTCATCAGATGCTGATGCCATAGGAGCTGCCTGATACTCTCCGGCAACATTAAACCGGGCCCTCAGGTTGGAGTATATATCAGCATGAAAACGTTCTGCATTGGCAAATATGGTAAAAACCTTTTCTTCATCAAGATTCACATCACCGGCTCTGTCCAGGAAATCATCCAGATCACAAGATACGAAGGCCAACAGGATGAGAAGACAAAAGCCTTTATTCTTTATATTGAATTTCATAATAGCTTATCTTTAAAAGTTAATATTAATACCAAAATTGAAAGCACGTGTCTGAGGCATTCTTCCTCCTCTCATATCACGATTGTCCGGATCGAGGAACGGTTCTTTCGCCCATGTCAGGATATTGTTTCCTGAAACATATATGCGAACGGATGACATTAGTATCTTCGATGTCCATGCCTTCGGGAAAGTGTAACCGATCTCCATGCTTTTCAGACGTACATAGTCTCCGCTACCCATTGTAAAGGAGTTGGCACCTCCGCTTGGTTCGTTATTCAGGTAGTTGCGGTAAAAGCGTATGTGCTCATGATCTCCATTGATTTCGGGTGTCCAGAATCGCCAGTGTTTGTAATAAGCATTATCGGCGTTGGAGTAAGGCCACATAATTTCCCAGTTCTTTCTAAACTGCGAACGGGCTGAACCTTGTATCAAAGCACTAAAATCAAAACCTTTGTAATTCATGCTAAGTGTAACACCGTATTGTATTTCGGGTACTTCACCATAACCCTGCCTGAATGCGTCTGCTTTGTCTATCACTCCGTCATTGTTAAAATCAAGATATTTGGAGTCTCCCGGGCGTACTTCCGTATTCCCGTCAAGTCCCATTTGCGACGGACTATTTTCAATATCTTCATAACTTTCAAATACACCGATATATTTGTAGAGCAACGGTGTACCAATTGCATAACCTTCTTCACGCTGATAAGGCAACATGCCAAGAGGGTCTGCTTTCTTTATTACTTTATTCTTGGTATATGAGAAAACACCTTTTATACTATAATTAAAATCATTCCCGATCCGGTTGCGATGGGTAAGGTCGAACTCAAATCCGCGATTATCTACAATCCCCACATTGGCAGGCATAAATCCTTTTCCTACATATCCGGGTGATATACCCGAGATATCAGTAAGGATATCTGAACGTCTTTCCTGAAAGAAATCAAATGTCAATGTAAATAGGTCATTGAAAAATCCGGAATCGAAACCAATATTAAACTTACGTCCTGTCTCCCAGGTCACATCTTCATTGGCTATATTTCCCTGATATATACCCCCATACCAGTTGTTTCCACTACCGAAGTAAGCTCCTCCTCCTTCATAATATTGTTGAATATAGATAAACCGCTTATCCTGGTAATCTGATTTTGTAATGTCTCCTGCTTTATCATTTCCGACCCAACCCAGGGAACCTCTTATTTTGAAATAGTTAATAACTTTGGCTATATCGGTATCTGCTATAAAACTTTCGTTAGAAACAGCCCATCCCAAAGCAAATGCAGGAAAGAAACCATACCGGTTACCTTTGGCAAAGTTTTCAGAACCATTGTATCCTATATTGACTTCACCGAAATAACGTTTATCATAATCGTAGGTAGCCCTACCAACCAAGCCCTGATCAGCATAACCCATGTAATTTCCGATAAGGCGTAATCCGCGATTGGCCAGGAACAATCCTGTTACACTGTGTTTCCTGAATGTCTGTGCATATTCCAATCCTACCTCACCGTATGTTTTCTGGTCAAACCAGCCACCATCTCCCCATTTATAAGTTAAAGGGCTGTCTTCTCCCTGTTGGGTATAAGTATCTTTATCTGTGTCATAATAATAAGTCAGGTACCTGTCTCTGCTCCAGTAAACATCGTTGCTTCCGGTATTGTCAAATGCCAGCTGGGCGCGTATGGCCAAACCTTTTGTTATAAAGTCGAGATCATATTTCAGGTTAAGTCCCATTTCGACTACACTCTTGGTTTCGCGGTATAAACCACGCCGGTTCAGTTCTGCTATCAGACTATATTCTGAAGCTGAACCTCTGGGTCCTGCCAGCGAACCATCCGGATTGTATACAGGATTGTGACGTCCACCTTCTGCAAATGCTCCACGGTAGATATTCCAACTACTATCTTTGGATGAACCGGGGAACTGACGTTTTTCAATACGTGCTCCGAGACTGAAATTAGCTGTAAAGCGTTTTGAAATATTAAAGTCGAGATTGGAACGGAAGTTATACCTGGTGAAGTTTGTATACGGATCGTGTTTGTAGAATCCATCCTGTCCGAGATATCCTCCCGACACGAAATACTGAAGGAAATTATTACCTCCTGATACATTTACATTGTATTGCTGCATGGATGAGAAATCTTTCATTACTTCACTGATCCAGTGTGCATCGGGATGTGAATAAGGAGAAGCTTTTGTACGGTATTTGATCAGGTCGAGTGCTGTATATTCATCTATATTTCCTTGTGCTTTCATGATAGCATTGCGCAATACGGAAGATTCATATGAATGAAGGGGATCCGGAATACGCATCGGCTGTGTAATAGCATACTGACCTGAAAATGATATCTGCGGTTTACTGTTTGTTCCACGTCTTGTAGTTACAATAATAACTCCATTAGCTCCTTTTACTCCGAAAACGGCTGTTGCCGAAGCGTCCTTTAATACGTTGATCGATTGTATTTCATTGGGATCTATCTGAGTAAAACTTTCCCTCACAATCCCGTCAACAACAATCAACGGACGGGCATCGCCAAAAGTAGGTAGTCCGCGCACATAGATATCGGCTTCATCACGTCCTACTTCTCCGGAGGGTTGTACGATTTGTACTCCTGCCAGTTTACCCACCATTGCATGAGCTACATTTGTCACAGGCATAGAAACCAGTGACGAATTGTCCATTGTAGATATAGAACCTACAAGTGATTCTTTTTTCTGGGTAGCATATCCTACCACTACTACTTCATCTATCATCTCTGAGTCTTCGGATAAGGAAACTTTGAGAAATGAAGTATTTCTTATAGCTATTTCTTTTGCTTTATAACCGATATAGCTAAATTTTAATTTCACATTATCAAGAGATGGGACAGTGATCTGGAAGCCTCCGTCAATATCTGTAATGGTTCCGTTTGTTGTACTCACTACCATTACGCTAACTCCGATGAGGGGATCTTGAGTGGTCTGATCATATACCGCTCCTTTTATCGTGATACTTTGTGAGAAAGCTGTAACGGACATTAATGACATGAGAGATGTCATTAGAAAAGACATTATTGTTTTTCTCATACTAAATAATTACTAAAGTTAACATTCCGGGCCAAGGCCAAATAGTGTGCGACTATTGTTTACTGAATGTAAATATGTATGTTTTTAACTGCTTGAACTCGCGCTCTATATCATCCACATTCTCAGGAAGTATCTCAGGCCGTTCATTCTCTACAAACATGGCAGCATACTTCTTTTCTGCTACGTAAGTCTTCATGCGGACCTCCAGCTTGTCTCCTGTGAGGGATAATACTGTAAACCTGTTGATAGTATGATTCATACCCCATGTACCCGGTTTACCTTCTGCGTCGGGCTTAGTTTGAATCTGCCACGTATCCAGTGTCAGATCAAGCCACTTATCATCTGTAATAATCCATGTTCCATATTTCTCGACAGGCGTATTAATGCCATCCGTTGTAAAAGAGCGGTACACACCATTTTTCTCAATAAGCAATTGAAGATTCTTTTCTTTCTCGGTAAGTGTCATTGGTGTTCCGTCTTCGGTAATCTGAACTTGTTTCCACAAGCCATACAGATTTTTTTCTTCTATATTATCGTCTTTACAAGAGCCAAACAGAATCAGTAGTAAAGACAATGACCAGATTATTCCGGTATGATTCTTTTTCATATTCATTAGTATTGAATTCGTATTTTCCATGATCAGGGTATCATTTCATCTGCCACCTTCTGATAACTTATGATAGTAGTCTTCAGGCTTCCATCCGTATTGAAATCGATACGTTTCAGAATAAGTTCCGAGCCATTTGCACTGACCACATAGTAAGCAGCCGGAAGATCCGGTGATATGTTAAGCATATCTCCTTCATAGCTCCACCCTCCCCTTATTTTTTGGCTGGTAGATACTATAAATCTTACAAAAAGCGAGTTTGACTGGAATTGCAGAATATCTGTTGTATCGGAAATGTCTTGTTGTTGCCCGTCCACTTCCATCTTTGTAAGTTGCCATGTTCCTACGATCTTATCGGATGTGTCATCATCTTTATCACAGGAAACAAACAGCAACATTACTACAGATAGCAATAAAAAATAAGAAAATCTGTTTTTCATCGCATTTACATTTAATGGGTGTAAGAAAGTGTATCTCTATTCCTACGGATACACTTTCTTATAAAAATATATTGAACTAATACCTAATTACTTAACCATAACTTTTGTAGCCGAACGCTTTCCTTCGGATTCTACTTCTACAATATACATACCGTTGCTTACCGGTATATTTGCTTCGCCCGAAAGCGTTGTTTCATTCATCAATGTACCAAGTGTATTGTAGATTTTTATGTTAGAACCGTTGATTCCTTCAATCCGGATATTACCTTTTCCGCCATAAATACCGGTTACATTAAGCAGATCATTATTCATACTGTTAACAATTTCCGAACGTGGATCTATGTCATTATTAATTGTTACCTCATCAAAATAGAAGGTGTTGGCGGGTGCAAGGATATAATCTTCACCTTCGCCTTCAGCTTTACGAAGATCAAAACGTACTTCTATTTGTTGCACGTAAGATATTCCTACGATCTCCGTAACTAAATCCATCCAATTACCTACCTCATTGTCATATATAAAGATAGATTCTGTATGTTCTTTTCCTAAGTGGTCTTTCACGCAAAGTTGTACAACCATTTCGCCAAGGTCATTAAGAGCTGATTCAGGAGCATTAACAAGTACATGGAGATATTTATAATCAGGTGAAAGTTCTAAAACATTCTCTAAATAAAGCATTGGTCCCTGCCACCATGAAGCCTCCTCACTCTTATTAAATCGGAATACTTTACCACCCGGATTGACTGTACTTTCTGTAAATGGATTGTCTACAATTTCATAGCTGTTTGTTTCATTTTGCAGATCAATTTTTGCTACCCATTTATCCAATACTTCCTGGCTCTCAAACCCGATATTGAAATCACTTAAATCAGTCACAGGAGTTAAACCGGGAGTTAAAGGATTATCTGACAATTGGAAATCATCAAACATATACGTAATAGCTCCCCAACCTGTACGTGGATCATCCCAATTAGCACTGAATATAATACGGAATTTCTGTACTTCCTTATTTATAAACTTTGAGCCTACATCTACAACAACACCTTGCCAAACGCCATCCTCTTTAAGACTTCCACGATATACTTCTACAAAATCTCCTCCATCACTTGCTTCAACTACAAAGAGTTTTGGTTGCTCAGAGCGGTAAGCCAGGAATTTTAAGTAGCGGTTGCTTTCAGTAATAGTGACCGGTTGTTTTAACTTAAGAGCATAAAAATTACCCCACCAATCCGCGTCTGCCACGTTCACTGCTTTAAAACATTTATCAGAAGTATTCAGACCTTCTTTTACATCATTGGTTCCTATCTCAGGCTGAACAATAAAGAGCTCTTGCATATACCATTCATCAGTCAACTCAAGCTGATTGTCGAAGCCATCTTCGAAGGTTGCTAACATTTGCGCATTGGCACCAGAGCACAATCCCAATGCAACTGCACAGGTAGTAAATAGTTTTTTCATAATACGATAATTTTAAAGGATTATTAATAAATAATTATATCATAACAGATATATGTTTTCATATCAATTACAGGTTCACAAAAAATCATTCACATAGTATATAATTTTTCAGGTTTCAGGAAAAACCGTCCGGCACACCCCATTTATCCGTCAATCTTTTTAATTCTGTTTCTGTTATGGGAATAACAGAACCATGGCGGGGATGAAAATCCATTGATATTTCATGATCAATTACTTTAAAGTGTTTCAGGTCTGTACTTTCCGTAAACTGGTAAGAGCCTTTCATATACACATCATACATTAATATATAGGTATCCGAATTTATCAGTTTAAATACACTCGAACCTTCTACGGCCTCATTTGTCTGTTGCTTATATCCCTCGTGTTCCCGCCATTGTCCGGAAGTGAGAGAAGGAGAAGTTGCCAGCTTTATGCCGTTTCCATAGCCTTCTGTTTTATAGAATAGGTAGAAAAGGCTGTCTTTCTTTATAATATCCGCATCAATACACGATCTGCCTGACGCAGGAAAAAAGAGTTGACGGGGTTCGCCTTCCAAATCTGTAAAATCTTTATTTGCGTATGCATAATAAATGATATCCGGCCCCTCTCCGTGTTGCATAGACCAGTAAACCATATATTTATCTGCTTCCGGATCAAATATGGTTTGTGGAGCCCACACTCTTTTTAAATCTTCATTACCGGGATATTTTTGTTGGATATTGATATTGGATGATGTCCAGTTGATTAAATCATCTGATTTCAGCATGGTCATTGCACGGTTAGAATCCCATCCTCTGGCAGAAACCATATCGGTTACAACCATATAAAAGCCTTTCCCATCTTCCGTTCTGAGAATGTGAGGATCGCGCACACCACCTGTGCTGCTTATCTGTTTAGAATCAATTACGGGATTATTATTATTCAGGGTAAAATAACTATAGGCATCCCGGCTTATTGCAAAACGTACAGATTCTTCTTCTCCACTGTTGCCTGTAAAATAGGTGAACAGATAGGCAGTATAATTATCTTTATTTGCTGTTTTACTTTCGTTACCTTTATTATTACAGGAAGAAAGTAACAACACAGTAAATAATAATATAAAATAAGGAGTAAAGTAAATCTGTCTCATTTTAGTTGCTTTCCATGGTTATTATTAAAAATCTACATCAACTTTGCGACTTACAGGCTAAACTGATGCAACAAAGCTATTCATAAAGAAAGATTTCGTATAAGAAAAATAGTGCAGATATAGCTGATAAATCATTCAGTGCATGATTTACTGTCAGCAAATGAAAGATTCGAGACTATTGGGGTTATCTATATAATCACATCTACAGTTATATAGAATATTTATTGTCTGGAAGGCTTGATAAAAATGGTTTAGGAGAATACAATCAATATTTATATACTGATTTTGACTAATGCTTATAAGTCATCCGATGTTACTTTTTTGAATCATAATTAAATTATAGAACATATAATAGTTCCGATACCGGTAATAATATTCAATATTATCAAAACATTAGAAATCGGTTTGGTAAAATGCTTGTCACTTTTCACTAACACTTTGTGAACAATAAAAGGAATTAACCCTCCAACACCGCTCAGTATTCCGATTATCATTCCGGTTATAGTCTGATTATATATCTCAAGTAATCCCCAAAACAACAAAAGAATAATTGGGATATGCATTAAAAGAAATCCTGTTATTTTGCCTGGAAGTTTTAATATCTCCCATTCTTTCTCGTATGCTGACTCTATTTCATGTAACAATATGAGAGTTGAATTTAAAATATACAATATTATTAATGCATTCATTTCTTTAATTATTTAATTCTTGTTATATACTATCAACTATAAATATTCATACATATTACAAATATAAAAAAACAAATTACTGGATTGAAAAGAAAACCCATATATAAAACTCACATGGATTATTAATGAACTCTACTTATACCCTATACCCTACCCAAATCATTCAAACATGAATAGAAAATCATTCAACACACCATTTAATATAAATAAAATGTAATTTTAACCTTATATTTGATTCATAAATACAACCATTCATAATACATGAAACGTACAATACTATGCACTTTAATCCTCTTATCCCTGCATCTGCATGCCCAATCTTATTTTATCACACAACTGGGCATCGAACAGGGACTTTCTAACAATAACGTAATGAGTATTACGCAGGATAAAGATGGTTTCCTATGGTTTGCAACAGAAGAAGGACTAAACAAGTTCGACGGAAGTCGTTTTATCAATTACTACAAACACATGAACCGCATAAGCGGCAATGAATTAAATCATATATATGCTGACCCGGAAGAACCTGTCATATACATTGCAACTCAGCGGGCAGGAATGAATGCTTATAATTATGAAAAAGATCGGCTGATTGTTTTTACTCACGACTGGACCAATCCCAACAGCCTTGTTACAAACGATGTGACTTGTATATCTCCTGCTGCAGACGGCAACCTCTGGTTAAGCACTTACCACTGGGGAATCGAGTATTTCAATAAACAAACACAAGAGTTTACACACTATAATACGAATACAATACCCGAACTTCCTTCAAATAATACATGGACTGTTATTGATGACGGTAACGGACAAATATACATTGGCCACGTTAACCAGGGGATGAGTATAATATCCCTGAAGGATAAAACTGTGAAAAATTTCAGGTATGATCCCACCAATCCGAAAAGCATACCAGGTAACATTGTGAACTGTATTTACAAAGACAGAAACAATAATATATGGGTTGGAACCGATCAGGGTGTCGCTCTGTATAATTCGGAAACGGAACAATTCTTACCTTTAAATAAATCCCTGGGCGGACTTCCTTCTTCACCCATATTTGATATTTGCCAGTTTGATGATAATAAACTGTGGATAGCTACAGAATTAAACGGCATTTATATCATTGACCTGAAACAGCATATCTTCATGTCTCCCGAAAGACTTAGTGTAGAACATATCAATGTAGGAAGCAATAAATACAGTCTCTCTAACCCTACCGTAAGAAGCATTTTCCAAGATTCTTTTAAAAATGTATGGGTAGGAACTTACGGAGGCGGAATCAACTTTATCGGACACACTCCTCCCCTGTTTAGCACACACAGCTATTCTCCGATTATAGAAGATAAAAACAGTCTTAATAATCGTATGGTATTAAGCCTCTGCACGGATGCAGACAACCGGCTTTGGATTGGAACAGATGGTGGTGGTATAAATATCTTTGATAAAGGAAAACGTGTTACTATATTTAATGAAGAAAAGAAAAATATAAATCATAACTCAATAGTGAGCCTGTTCAGAGATTCCAGAGATAACATCTGGATAGGAACTTTCATGGCCGGAGTTAACTATTACGATAACAGCAGCAAGAAATTTCAACCTGTAAATCTCAATCAGCTTCCTAATCATGATGCACGTTGTTTTTATGAAGACGAGAAAAATAATCTATGGATTGGAACCAGTATCGGAATATTTGTTCTGGACATTAATACCAAAAGAAAACTCCATTACTATAATGTATCAAACAGTCCGATACCCGAAAATATCATACGAAGTATCGAACGGGATACTGATGGGAATATGTGGATAGGAACTTTCGGACAAGGCTTGGGCGTGTGTACTCCTGACATGAAATATATTGCACATTTTGACGAATACAACGGATTCTGTTCTAACAGTATAAATGATATATTCAGAGATTCCCGCAATGATATATGGGTAGCAACAGGTGACGGATTGGTAAGATTCCAGACCAAAGATTCAATCCAATATCAGGTTTTCGGCAGGGAAGACGGAATATATAATACCTACATACGTGCGGTTACCGAAGATAATCAGGGAAATATATGGTTTAGTACGAACGCAGGAATCAGTTGTTATGTGCCTGAACAACAACATTTCCTTAACTACAACTATTTTGATAAGACTCCTATGGGCAACTTTACAAACAGCTCTGCGACAAAAGATAAAAATGGTGTTATTTATTTCGGCTCTATCAACGGGGCACGCTATTTTGATCCTTTTGCTGTATTAAATCAATGTGAAGTTCCCCCGGTGATGATTACGGAGATGAAAATTTATGAAGGACAATCTGCACGGAAAGATAATAATGCTATCAGTTTTTATGGAAAAGACAATAAGAATATAAACTTAAACTACAAACAAAATACATTTAGCATAGCCTTCAATGTACAGGATTACTCACAGGTAAATCAGGTAGATTATGCATACCGTTTAAAAGGACTGGATGATTCATGGTATACCGTGACGGAAAACACAATCATGTTTCGTAATATTCCTCCAGGAAAATATGACTTTGAAGTGAGGGCAAGAATACGTAATCAGGAGTGGTCTGACGAAATCAATACACTTCCCATACGTATAACTCCTCCGGTATGGTTATCGTGGTGGGCTAAAACCTTTTATATTATCTCTGCGTGTGGTATCGTGTTCTTTTTATTGTATTCTTATAAAAAAAGAGTAGATATGAAAAGTTCGTATGAGCTGGAAAAGAAAAATCACGAACAGGAACAAGAACTAAATAACGAACGGTTACGCTTCTATACCAATATCACACATGAACTACGCACGCCTTTAACATTGATATTAGGCCCGTTGGAAGATCTTCAAAAGGATGAAGAACTATTACCCAAACAACAGAAAAAGATTTCGGTTATCCATGACAGTGCTATACGTTTATTGAATCTCATTAATCAGATACTCGAATTCCGTAAAACAGAAACACAGAACAAAAAGTTATGTGTAGGCAAAGGTAATCTTGCATCCTTAGTAATGGAGATCGGTTTGAGATATAAAGAACTCAATCAGAAAACAAATGTAGAATTCCTTGTCTCCGTAGAAAAAGATCCGGTATCACTCTATTTCGATAAAGAAATAGTGACCATGATACTTGATAATCTGGTATCAAATGCCGTAAAGTATACAGAAAAAGGGAATATAGATATATCACTCTACATCACCCGGAAAGGTGATACGGACTATGCTGAAATAAAAGTAAGCGATACCGGACAGGGAATACCGGCTGAAGAACTTCCGAAGATATTCGACAGATATTACCAGGTAAAGAATGAGCGGCAAGCATCCGGAACAGGTATCGGATTGTCTTTAGTTAAAAATCTGGTAAACCTCCATGAAGGAGAAATCCGCGTAGAGAGCACACCGGATAAAGGCACTAGTTTCTATTTCTCACTACTGATGCACAACATTTATCCAAATGCCTTGCACACTGATTCCGATACGGAAAAAGAAAATAATAATACGGAAGAAGTAGAAGCAATGGAAATAATAAAAGACATAACCGGACCGGGAGAGAAATCGATATTGTTGCTGGTAGAAGATAATCCGGATATATGCGAATATATCGTTGATTCCTTCTCCGACTCTTTTGAAGTAGTTACAGCAGCAGAAGGCGAAGCTGGATGTAAAGCTGCATTTGCTCACATACCCGATATAATTGTAAGTGATATAATGATGCCGGGAATGAATGGTATTTCCTTTTGTAAGATAGTGAAACAAGATGTGCGCACCAGCCATATACCCGTTATTATGCTGACAGCTAAAGATTCACTGCAAAACAAGGAGGAGGGTTATCTTGCAGGAGCCGACTCATATCTGACAAAACCTTTCAGCGCCAGCCTTTTGAAAAGCCGTATTCATAATCTGTTGGAATCACGCAGAAAACTGGCTGCACAGTTCAGTTCCAATTTTAGTATATCCGACAAGAGTGCACTTTTACATGAGTCTCTTACACAGCTTGATAATGAGTTCATACAACGGTTAACACAGATTATAGAAGAATATCTCGAGTTTGAAAAAGTAGATGTGGCTTATCTTGCAGATAAGTTGTGTATGAGCAAATCTACATTATACCGCAAAGTAAAAGCACTCACAGGGATATCCACTAATGAGTATGTACGGAAAATTAAAATGCAGAATGCAGAAAAACTGCTTCTCGAAGGGAAATATACAATTTCTGAAGTTGCTTTCCGTGTAGGAATAAATAGTGCTGTATATTTCAGGCAGTGTTTTAAAGAGGAGTTCGGAAGCTCTCCATCTGAATATTTGAAGAAACTAAAAGAGAATAAATAATTAAAAAGCAACAGGTAAAGCTCCTCTTGTGGACAGGAATAGCCAACTAATTTAAGTGAGATAATTAACAAAGACACAGAGCCTATGTATTATTTATCAAGAATCATTGCCCTGTGTCTCCCTGGTTACCCTAAAAATAGAACTTATAATTACGGAATTTCCACGGGTTCACCGTAGTCTTTAACGCAAATACAGTTCCTGCATTTTCACCTTCTTTCGCTGAAAACTTAACTAATACCTTTTCTTTATTTTTTGACTTTTCCGGTATTTTATATATCACTTCATAAAAGGTCAGAGGTTGTTTATCGAACAACCTTTCTGATGCTACCACTACTCCATCTATCAGTACATCAAAATTATGTTTCTCGGCCTCGTTTCCCCAATAGGTGACTACCAGATAGTTATTGTCACTCTTCTTATCTATTTTCATTTCATAAGAGAACCATCCGCCATCTTTGGCCATTCTACCCCAACGTGTTTTTTCCCAGGTACCAAACCCCAATGCCGGAGAATGTCCTGCCTGATGGGTGAGTTCCATATTTTCACCGGCAAGTTTGTGGCTCTTCTCATCATTTTCATAAGACGGACGCAGCTCATCAATCACAAGTTGATTCCGCAAAGCCATTTCATCTGCCGTATACATTTTCAGGTACAGGGAATAACGTTGATGATGCGTCATAAAATAGGGTAATAATTTTACATCTTTCTTTTTACCATCCAAATATCCGGCATTCAATGTCTGATACTCCATCGGTTTTCCACTTACCGGAACAATCCAACTAGTAAGATCAGCCTTATTAATAATAAATGTAGGAATATCATTTAACGGAACGAATGTATTGTTGTCACCCGCATATTTTACCAAATCTTTAGGCATATGATCTGAACCGAGAACTGCCGCATACGTAATAGGGCCTCTGGCTATGGCACACATATACGGATCATCTTTTGCCGGTTCCAGGCGGAAAGTCTGAGGTATATCGATAGTAATGTTATCACCTGCTTTCCAATTATTTGTCAGGCATATGTATTCTCCCGGCCTGGCAGCGATATCAACAGGCTTACCATTGATATGAATGGTTGCAGTAGTCTCAATCCAGGAGGGATAACGAATGTATATCGGTTTATTATACATCCGGTTCTCCATAATCCGGAGTTGAACCTTATTTTCCTGCGGAAATTGTGTTTCCAGCTTTACCTTTAATCCTTTTTCTTTCCAGTCCAGTTCGGAAGGAACAAAGAGATTCACATACAATGCTTCGTGATTATTGAAATAAACAGCTTTTCCATATTTGGAGTGGTTTTCCATTCCCGTACCTACACAACACCATACACCTGCAATATTAAAACGGTCACTATATGTTTTGAAACCTCCTGGGATTGTAGCCGTATAGTAAGTTACGCCACCGGAGTGAGGATCTTGCGAAGCCAGGATATGATTATAGAGTGCACGTTCAAAATATTCCATGTGCTTCAGATCACCGGTAGATTCAAAAGCATTGAGTGCTACTTTCAACATATTGTAAGTGTTGCAGGTCTCGCTTGATGTATACCCCAATCGTTTGGTTGTTTCGCCGGCTATGCCAAAACGTTCGTAACAACTGTTGCCTCCGATACAGTTTGTATGATCGTGGTATAACATTTCCAGGAAGTTCATAGTAGCTTTCCGGCTCACTTCATTGCCTGTAAGCTGATATTGTCGTGCTGTTCCTTCAAATGTAGGAGTCTGAAAGTTTGCATGCCTGCCATACAATACATCTTTATTGTTGGCAATATTGAGGATTACTTTCTGGTGATTAAATTTCATGGAAACTTCCATATAACGGTTATCTCCCGTCAGGGCATACAAATCTGCAAAGGTAGCATTCATACCACCATGTTCGAGATCCAGGAAGCCATCGAAAAGATCGGGATTGATCTTTAAAACAAGATCGGTAATCACATCTGCATCACTTATCCACATATCCATTGCTTTTTGGTTATTGCAATAGAGATAGGCATCCCTGTAAGCCGCATGTTTTTTGTGGATACCGTAAAATATATTCCCGGTGGTTCCGCCCCAGGGATAACCAGCATCGTCAGGTTTATTAAGGATTAACTCTCCTTTTAACAGAACATCAAACGGATAACCTGGTTTTTCTCCTTTCTCTTTCAGTTGTTTGAGTTTTATTTCTTCAATTTCGTATAATCCGTCAATCAGGTAGTTAAGCCTTTTCAGATACTCCTGCTCGCGGGTTTGTGCATACATTAGAGAGATGCCCGAGATATAATGATATAAGTCTCCTGCCCGTGTACTGTCTGGTTGGTTGGAGCCCGGATATACGGTTTTCTTTTCAGGAATGTGATTTCTTGATCTCTCACTGTCGAGCATCTTATCAATATTCATATCCAATAAATATTGCTGGGACACTTTCATTGCATTATAAAACGGGCTGCCCGGAAGCAATGTAATATCCGACAGCGAAAACGTTTGCCACACTTTAGGTTGTTTGGGTATAACAACAGTTTTGGTATCTATTTCCCCTGCTTTAAGTAAAGCAGGGAGTACTATAAGGACTAATAAAAATCGTTGTTTCATAATAGGTTTCATTTTAATTTGCATATCCCGGATTTTGTTTCAGGTTAGGATTAGCTACCAGTTGCGGGTTAGGTATCGGGAATAAATTGAGATGTTCGCCCAAACTGGCTTCATGGAATGGCCATGAACCTTTGGTATAGTTATTGTCAAAACGAATAAGCTGCATTCTTCTCAGATTTTCAGTGGCAAACTCCCATCCCCATTCCATCAACATTCTTCCGTAACGTACAGGGACGTTGTTTACGGTAATAGTTGCAGCAAGCTCGGCTCCCGTTACCGGATTCGGTGTGTCAAAAGCCCTTTCGCGTACCATGTTTACCAATTTGGCTGTTTCTTCCGGGTCGCCTCCGGTACGTAAAATACATTCGGCTTTCGTAAACAATATTTCTGCATAGCGGATACATTGATAATCGTTGTCGCAGAACCTGCCGATCTGATTGATACGCGGGAGATATTTACCGTTCCTGTATCCGTCCAGTTCTTTGGCATCTGTCAGTGAGGTTACTTCTTTACGATAAGACATTGGAACCTGGATTCCATTTTCGCGTGCCGTCAGTTCATTACCCCTGGGATCTGTTTGCAGGCCATGAAGGAAACTTCCGTCAATTCGTTTATCCTGCGGATGGTATGTATCAATGAATGAGTGGAGTACGCATACACCATTGTGTCCGCCGTAGTCGATTGCATCCCACCGCAGGTTTTGCCCGCTGATAAATGTCATTTCCCCGTAAAAATACATATCCGTCTTATACTTGTTGCTCATCGGGAAGGCAAATATGCTCTCCTCACTATTTTCGTTGTCGGGTATGAAGTTATCTTCAAACACAGGATTGATTAAATAATTGCCGGAATTAATGATTTCGTCACATACCTTTATTGCTTCTGCATATTTATTTATTCCTACTGTCGCCTCTGCATTCAGGTATAAACGTGCCAGCACTGCTTTTGCCACCCATTTGTTCATCTTTCCGTAAGATACTTTTTTGTCATCGGTAACTTTATCCATATTTTCCAATATCTCTTTTTCTATGAAATCGAAAATATCTTTCCTGTCGGCCGTCTCAGGCAACCATCCGTCAGGAGTATCATACCTGTCTACAATAGGAACATTTCCAAAATATTCAAAAAGATACTGATACCACAATGCCCGCATAAGCCTGATCTCGGCCACCATTGCATCTTTATTGGCTAAAGCTACGTTGAAAGATTCAATCTGGTACAATACCCGGTTACAGTTATTGACCCCAGTAAATAAAAGTCCCCACCAACGGTCGAACTGTGAGTCTCCGATCATCCATGTATGCATGTGCAATCTCTGGAATATACCTTCATCATACCATGCACCTCCTACACGGGTAGGAACGATAGATATGTCACCTGTTGCCTCAGCATCCCATAGTGAATGCCATGCCATCATTTCACGGAATTGTGTATAAACAGGTCCCATTGCACGTACTATGTCTTCTTCTGTCTGGTAGAAGTTTTCACTATCTATTTTGCTATATAGTGTCTCACTTAAATCGGTACAGCCAACTGTCATCAAAGTCAGTAATGCTATAGTTATAATATTTTTTTTCATGTCTGCCTATGATTATTAAAATGATAAATTGACACCAAATGTAAATGTCCTTGTAGTAGGATAAATCTCCCCACGACCGCGTATGGAACCGGCAGTTCCCGGATCAAGTACACTGGAACCCATCAAACTGACTTCGGGATCGACACCTGAATATTTTGTGATGGTAAACAGGTTAAGTCCTGAAGCATATATCCTGAGGTTAGTAACCTCTTTCCACAGCAATTTAAATGTATAGCCCAGTGTTATGTTATCTATCTTAATAAAATCTCCTTTCTCTATGTAGAAATCAGAATAAACGGGAGAATCCCATATATAAGTCTGTCCGTTTTCAGGGATTTCAAGTGCTTTCTTTGTCATATTGGTTCCTGCCTTGGCATGTTGGGCTTGGGTAAAACGCATATCATAGCGGTTTAAAACATCAAACATGAATGAACCTCTCATGGTAATCGTCAAGTCAAAGTTCTTATAGAATAAAGAGGTTGTAAGCCCTGCGTTGATTTTCGGGATACCGTTTCCGGTGATGGCTTTATCTTCTTCACTAACTTTATCGGCGGTTACTTTTTCATTATCCCTGTTGTAAAACAACCATTTGCCTTCGGGTGTCAATCCTGCATAACGCCAACTATAAAAGTTACCAACCGGCTGACCTTCTTCCAGTCTGTGAGTATAGGTTTTCATCGGCTCTTCCGTATCTCCTACCTGCACCCAATCTCTTTGATAGAGAGAGTTTGACAGTGAATTTACTTTATTTACATTGTAGGCAAAGTTTCCACTAATCGTCCATTGTACCTCTGTACTACGGATTGCATCGTAATCGATGGTAAATTCAATTCCTTTGTTTGTAATCTTACCTACATTGGCCCATGTATTATCAACGAGGTTTGGAGGAACAGGCACGGGATATCTGAATAGCAGATCAGAGGTTTTACGGATGTATGCATCAATAGATCCCGATATACGATTGTTCCACAATGAATAGTCGATACCCAGATTATATTCATTTTTCGTTTCCCATTTCAGGTCAGGGTTAGGATTGGAAGCTGGTACAACCGATTGCATCCACTGCCCGTTTGAATATATTTCTTTACTATAATCCAGCATTGTAAGCGATAGATAGGGATCATCAGGTATAGTACCTGTTACCCCAAAACCAAGCCTTAGCTTTAATGCATTTATAAACTTAACATCTTCCAGGAAGCTTTCTTTTTTCATTTCCCATCCTGCCGATACTGCCGGGAATAAACCCCATTTATTGTCTTTACCGAATTTGGATGATCCTTCGTAACGCAAACTACCCATAACGAAGTATTTTTCATTAAAATTATAGGTTCCGCGACCAAAGAATGCGATTAATTTACTTCCTTTCCTCTCACTTTCCATCGTTGCTTTGCCGTCTTTAATAGATGCAGCAGTCTGGATATTCCAGGGGCCGAAAAGATCTGTAGGCAAATTATCGGCATACATCTTATTAAATTTGCGATCAAAGTCCTGATAGCTATATCCTGCCATTAACGAGAATCTGTGTCTTTGCAAGCTCTTTACATAATCTCCTGTTATTTCGAGTGTTTTATCTTGTAGCAGCAGATTCTCAAAAGAAGCATTAGGCAGTGTACCGTTTTGTGCATACGCAGGATGTTTCTTGGTGCGTGCTGAATTATATTCATCATCATAGCGTTGAAGAGCAGCCATAACGGAGAGGTTGAAGTCTTCAACAGGTGATATGGTAATTCTTCCGCTGGCCAGTAAGCGGTTCCATTCTCTTTCCATGGTTTCTTCTTTTAGCTTGGCAACAGGATTTGACACCATACCATATTCATCCATGTAGCTCCCATCTTCACGATAAATAGGAATGGTAGGGTTGCGCTGGATAGACTCAACATAAATACCTCTCTCACCAACAATATTATCTTTTCCCGTTGCATTGTTGAGATTCAGGCTGAACTTCAACCTATTATCCAGCATACCATGATTGAGGCTGAACTTGGCATTCAACTGATCTCTGTCGGAGTTTAAAATAATCCCTTGATTCTGGCGGTAAGTTACGGAAGCCGAATAGTTTGAGTCTGTATTTCCACCTCTCAGTGATATATTATGAGACTGACTTATCGGTGTCCTCAATACTTCATCTACATAATTTACATTATCACCATAGTCGAGAATGTTAACACCATTCTCTATAAACTGAGGATCGTTTTTTAAGTTCCGGTATTCGTCAGCCGTTAATACATCAATACCTTTTTTAATGGTGTTAATCGACATATATCCGTTGTAATCAAATGACAGCTTGCCGTTCTTATCACTCTTTTTCGTTGTTACGATAATCACACCATTCGTTCCGCGGGTTCCGTAGATAGCAGCGGCCGAACCGTCTTTCAACACATCGATACTTTCAATATCTTCCGGTGCGATAGAACTTAACACACCTCCGGGAATCCCATCGATAACTACCAAAGGAGCTGTGGAAGCAGACAGGGTGGAAACACCCCTTAACCTCATTTCCATTTCCTTCGTCGGGTCGCCCGAAGGATTGACAACCTGAAGACCTGCTACTTTTCCCTGTATCAATTGGTCGGCACTTTTTACCGAGCCTTTAATAAAATTATCTGCACTAACTTTACTGATCGAAGTAGTAATTTCAGATCGGCGCTGTTGTCCGTAACCTACTACCACCACTTCGTCCATAGCGAGTATATCTTCAAGAAGCTTTATATCAAAAAAAGTTTTATCGCCTACGTTTACTTCCTGGTCGACGAAACCGATATACGATATTTTGAGAACAGCACCGGGAGATACTGTCAAGGAAAAGTTTCCGTCGAAATCTGTAATCGTACCATTTGTCGTACCTTTTTCCATAACGTTTGCACCGATGATGGCTTCTCCTTTGGAATCGGTTATACGACCGCTTATAGCACCTGATTGGGCTAAATTTTTTGCTAATAAGTTTTGTGTAGATAAAATAATCTGTTTATCAACTATACGATACCGGATATTTGTTCCGCTGAACAGCTTTTCCAAGACATCTCTGATATTGCTTGTGTTCACTTTGATATCGACTTTCTTGTCCAGGTCTACCGTCTCATCAGTAAACAAGAATTTGAATTCAGTGCTGCTTTCTATCTCATCCAGAGCCTGTTCGATGGTGGCATTTGTCAAAAACAGGTCTATCGACTGGTTTTGTGAATGTGTGTTTTCCGCATGTAAGTGAAAGAACATCGCAAACAATAAGAATATACTTATTCTCATAATTCGTATTAATTTAAGTAAATAACAAGGATATTCCCTGTTGGGTAATCTTGAAAATTTCATAACTTTGTATTGATTTCGTTAATAATTTCAGCCGACGCAAAATAGGCTGAAGTTGTTTCTCACAGGAGCAAGGGTAAGTTGGCGCTTATTCTTGCTTTTTTCTTTGTGTTTTTCTTTAGTAGTAAGACCTCCTTTCTTTTTTTAGTGGTTATTTTTAGTAGCTAAAGTATTCAGAGTAGTTAAGTAGTTAAGTAGTTAAAGTAGTTGGGTCAAAAAGATTATTTCTACTTAACTACTAAGGAGTGAAACGAATGATAACTACTCTGACTCCTTTAACTACTTTTTAATCCATATCACAATCTTTTGCCTTTCGTATTTCGAATCCGGTAGTTGCTTTGCCGGAGCAAAAGACCATTCTATCGGGGCGGCAAGCTTCATATAATCCAATATCTGGGTGATGGTTTCATTGGTGAAGGTTGCCCTGAACCTATATTCCTTTGTGCTTTCTTTATGCAACACGATGTCTACATTGTAGCGTCGGGAAAGTACTTTTACTACTTCATCAATCGTTTTATTCCTAAAAATCAACTGTCCGTTTCTCCATGCGGTTTTCTCTTCGATATTCACCGAAGATATATTCATCCTGCCGGAATTCTTATCAAAATAGGCCGATTGGCCGGGGCTTAACTGTACCGGCTTTTGGTTATAGGTAAGTATATCTACTACACCGCTTTCCAGTACCGTCTCAATGAAAGTGTCATCATCGTAAGAGTTTATATTAAAAGAAGTGCCGCGGGCCATGACCTGCATCCCGTGACTTAGTGTTACACAAAAAGGATTGTCACGATCTGATTGTACCTGGAAATAACTTTCTCCGCTTAAATGAACTTCCCTTTTATTGCTTGTAAACCGCGAAGGATACCGCAGACTGCTACCGGCATTGAGCCACACTTTAGAACTGTCAGGCAATTCTACCTGGGTAATGATCCCCGGGGCAGAAGTTACCGTATAATAAGTTATGCCTTCGCCGGAAGATGATTTCACATATAAATATAAAAATGCGATTGTAGAGATCAGAAGGGGTAAAAACAGGATGGAGGCTGCCCGGTATATATGCATCCTGAAGTTTTGCCGGGAAGTAGATTTCCTGATTTTCGCTTCTACTTTCACATAAGCTTTATCCAAATCATAAGACTGAAATTCCCGGATATCTTCTTCAAGAGCTTTTACAATCTTGATATTATTCTTTATTTCGTTCAAATCTTTTTCCATGTATCAGAGCTTCTTTATATAATAGACACATGGCTTTTTCATTTGCGACAACAAAATCTTCTTTTTTTCATAAAAAACTGTCGATACCGATTTTATTACTATTTTTGTTAATCACTTAGTTAAACCACTGGGCATAATCTGATATGGAAAATACAAACCCTGTTTTGGATACTAACCACCTTTTATGGAGCATTTCAGCGAATGATGATAAGGAGGCGTTCCGTTCTTTGTTTGATTATTACTACATTCCCCTATGCCTGTATGCCAAAAAATATATTGAAGATAAATCCGAACGGGAAGATATCGTGCAGGATGTTTTTTCTTCTGTATGGGAAAAAAGAAAATCAGTTGAAATACATATCTCCGCCAAAAACTATCTTATAACCAGTGTGAAGAATCATTGTATCAACTACCTGCGTAAACAAGGCTACTTGCATGAATATCAAAACAAGATTATCGAAAAAGCTCCTGTTTATGCTGATAATATGGAAGAACTGTATAATCTGCAGGAGTTGCAGGAATTACTGGAAAAAGCTTTGGAAAAGATACCGGAAGAATATCGTATCGCTTTTACCATGAGCCGTATGGAAGGAAAAAGTTCCGCCGAAATAGCTGAAGTAATGGGAATATCGATACGAACTGTTGAAAGATACAGAAACCGGGCAGTTGAAATACTTAAAGATGATTTGAAAGATTATCTTCCACTCATTATACTTTTAACTCTCTCCTAAACATTCTTTTCATCTTACAAGTTTACATTATTCATTATCTTATGTATAAAAGTAAGATATCCCGCCATATGAGAGTAAGTAGTTAGAACTAAGTTAGTTAGCCTTTAAATACGGAATAGTTGATGGGATTTCATATGCAGTCCGATGGGTCTGCAAATGGAAACCGAATAACCTGCAAATGGGGGCTGAATAGACTCCGGATGGGGAACGTTTTGATCAAATAAGGAAAGCTGAATCTTGATTATATTCATTCTTAAGCCATTTTCAAAGATACGAAAAATAACTGTAAGAAGCAAAAATAACACATTTGTCGATATTAATATAATAAATGAATCATATAAACATTACCTCTTACTTTTTATATATATTTGCAAAATACAGTCGTTTAGATATATTGAAATAATAAACTTTTAAGCATCTACAAACCAAAGTTGATTTTATAATAAATTCATAACTAATCTTAAAAATATGAACACATTTAACCTAAAAATCGCCTTTTTCGTTTACTTCTTATGTTTTTCAAACATGTTGAGAGCTACTAATACACCGGTGATTAAAATAGAGACAACCAATATAAGCCTGATTTATCAGGTAGGTGATAATAATCGCTTATACCAAAGTTATCTGGGGAAGAAGCTAACAAATGATTCCGACCTCAAGTTTCTTCCAATTGGTACGGAAGCATACCTTACACATGGCATGGAAGATTATTTTGAACCTGCCATAGCCATACTGCATAATGATGGTAATCCTTCCTTATTATTAAAATATAACACGCACACCAGCAACCAGTTAAGTAATGGAGTAAATGAAACTGTAATTACTCTGGGAGATGATAAATATCCGGTTACGGTAAAATTACATTATATAGCATATACCAAAGAAGATATTATTAAAACATTTACTGAAATAAGCCACCGGGAAAAGAAACCGGTAGTACTAAGTAAATTTGCCTCCTCCATGCTGCACCTGAACAGTAGTAAATATTTCCTGACTGAGTTTAGCGGAGACTGGGCGCATGAAACAAACATTGAAGAACGTGAACTGGCTTTCGGGAAAAAAGTTATTGATACGAAACTAGGATCACGTGCCAATATGTTCGTATCTCCTTTCTTCCAACTGGCTTTAGACCGTGAATCGGAAGAAAATGCAGGAGAAGTATTAGTAGGTCATCTCGGTTGGACAGGTAATTTCCGCTATACTTTTGAAGTAGATAATAAAAATGAGCTTCGGATTATCTCCGGCATCAATCCTTATGCTTCGGAATATCACCTACCTGCCAATGAAATTTTCCGTACTCCCGACTTTTATTTCACATACAGTTTTGAAGGCAAGGGACAGGCAAGCCGTAATTTCCACGACTGGGCCAGAAACCACCAGGTTAAAGACGGAACCAAAACCCGTATGACATTACTGAACAACTGGGAGGCTACTTATTTTAATTTTGATGAAAATAAACTGATAGACCTGATGGGCGAAGCTGTAAAGCTGGGCGTTGATATGTTCTTGCTGGATGATGGTTGGTTTGGAAACAAATATCCCCGTAGCAGCGACCATCAGGGATTAGGTGATTGGGACGAAACCAAAGACAAACTGCCCAACGGAGTAGGCCGTCTGGTAGAAGAAGCTACCAAAAAAGGCATTAAGTTCGGTATATGGATTGAGCCCGAAATGGTAAATCCCAAAAGCGAATTATATGAAAAGCATAAAGACTGGGTAATCCACCTGCCTAACCGCGACGAGTATTATTTCCGCAACCAGATGGTACTTGACCTGAGCAACCCGGCAGTACAGGATTATGTTTTCAGTATCGTTGATAACTTAATGACTAAATATCCTGGCATTGCTTACTTCAAATGGGATTGCAACAGCCCTATTACAAATATTTATTCTCCTTACCTCAAAAATAAACAATCTCATTTATATGTCGAACATATTCGCGGACTTTACAATGTTCTGGAAAGAATAAAAGCCAAATATCCTGATCTTCCAATGATGCTTTGTTCAGGAGGAGGAGGCCGTTGTGACTATGAAGCATTAAAATACTTTACCGAGTTTTGGCCAAGTGATAATACAGATCCTATAGAACGTTTGTTTATCCAGTGGGGATTCTCACAAATATTCCCAAGCAAAACACTATCCGCACACGTTACCACCTGGAATCGGCATGCAAGTATCAAATTCCGTACTGATGTTGCCATGATGGGAAAGCTGGGTTTTGATATCAAACTGGATGATATGAATGCAAATGAACAACAGTTTTGCCGCGAGGCAGTAGAACAATACAATCAACTTAAACCTGTGATATTAGAGGGCGATCTTTACAGGCTGGTCTCTCCTTACAGTGGAAATCATACTTCGTCGATGTATGTAGGTAAAGATCAGCGCAAAGCTGTGGTATTTGGTTTCGATATTTATCCACGTTACGCTGAGAAAAATCTTCCTGTTCGCTTACAAGGATTAGATGAAAATAAAAAGTACCGTGTAAAAGAAATTAACCTGATGCCGAGAGCACAGTCTTCTTTACAAGGAAATGACCAGGTATATTCCGGTCAATACCTTATGAATGTAGGTATTTACTTGTTTACAACAAGAGCGCTGAATAGCCGGATTGTTGAAATAACAGCGGAATAAGTACTAAAATTTTCCATAGGAGGCTGTCCAAAAAGTCGTCTGTCATTGCGGACTTTATCCGCTATCTGTTCTTTTATAACTTACAAAGGAGATCCCGGGTCAGGCCCGGGATGACAACTATACTTCCGGGACACTCCCTATTTATTAAACCCGGAAAGAGTTACAGATAAGAAATAAAGAAGATCGGCCTACGGTATCAGAAGGCTTTTAGGAAGAAAAGAAGATTTAAAAAATTACTTTGCATCCTTCCTGAGTGCTTACGAACTTAATACGGGCAAGTTGCAACACTCCGAATACCGTAAGTTTCTGAAAAAAGTATATGTAATCATCAGTAAGAATGTACAGAACGAACATCTGTCTCCTGATTTCATTGCTGCCAAATTAGGCATGAGCCTTCGTACTCTTTACCGTAAGCTCAAAGAGGCTACAGATAAAGGCTTATTGGAGATTATAAAAGACGTAAAACTTGCTGTTGCGGAAAATCTTCTATTAAAATCAAAATTTACAATTGATGAGATCGTGTTTAAATCCGGATTTTCCAATAGGGCAAGCTTTTACAGGGCATTCTCTAAAAAGTATGGTTGCACGCCTTCAGAGTTTATTAATAAGAACAACATTTGAATATTATAGTCTCTTATCAAACCCTTTTGAAAAATCTGATAAGAGACTATAATCAATTCTAAAATTATCTATGCTTCAATAATGCATTATTATGGCACAGAACCGGCTCTGAATATAAATTCTTTACTACTATAGCATCGATGGTCAAATGCAAAAGAAAAAATTGGTCCAACTGTACCTGTTACTATTTTTACAGTCAATATCTTAGTTGGTATGTTATAATCCCAATCAATTTTTAAAGTTCCATTTGTGACTAATTTCATATCTACATCATCAGGAGCTGTATAAATCATTATTTTTACAGTTTGATTGAGTGGTATAGGAGTGTAGGGCTGATATGTTAAAGTCCTTCCATCAGGATATGTAGCTACGGCATAATGTTGTATGTTTGATGAAACAACTTTTATTTTCTTTTTATAATTCAAGACTCTACCACTTGATAATATAACTGATGCATTTAAAACAAGTGTCATAGAACTATTCGGTTTTTGCACAGTCACATAATTCTCATATGGAGTATCCTGATATAAGGTGATATTCCCCGAATTCTCTACAGACCAATTAACAGTACTTTTCACAGGTAAATTATTTACGTTGTAAACTCCATTCACATCACTTCCACATATATAATCCGGCCCACTAATAAATATATCTTTAGAAGATACATTCAATTCATACGTACTGGTATACCTCTCCGTCCGATTTTTATAATTATATGATACTTTTATCGTAATAGTCCCCACAGTTAATGGGCATATGGATATTTTTGCTTTATCACGATCTCCGATATAATCAATATTTGTATTATCCTCCCATGTTATATTGGATATGTTGTTAGCCTCGCTCAATTCAAAATCATATGTATTATATTGAATACAATTCTGGCTTCCTGTGATTTCCGGACCAACACGAAATAATCGGGTAGAAGCTTTTCTCACTGGATATTGATAATCCGTTCCATTATATTGAATAATCTCGTTAATATCTAAATCAACGTTTGATACAGCAAATGGAGCATCAACCCTAAGTGATAACTGATATTTTGAAAGAGAAGGTGATTCGGATTCATCTATTTTAGTGAAGTGTTTCGAATCATAATTCCAAATAGCCCTATGCATGACGTTTATTAATTCATATGGAGCAGTAAAGTGAACCGTACTTCCAAGTTCGATCGGACTCGTATAAGTAACATTTACCGGATTCCGTGTTACTGACTCAATAGCCAGAGATGCATTTATTTTTATAATACTGGTATTATGTGCAGTAACTATAAGTGTCGCATTTCTTGCTTCTTGTGTCCACACTACTTCAATCTCATACCCTGTACTGCCACTCTTCAAATACACTTCATTTAAATTCGTATAATAATTAGAACCTGATTTTATAAACGGCCTGGCACTACCTGTAAATGATATATTAATACTTGCAGCATTCTTCAATTTGCTATACGATAATTTATAAATATAAGTCCGTTCTCCTACTTTAGGATTCTTTTCTCCGGAAAGATTAGCTTCCACGTTTGATTTAGTGCTAACTCTCTGTAGCTCATTTCCTTCTGTCAATTCTTTAATATTTGTCTCACAAGAAACAAATATGAGAAAGAATAAATGTAAATAAATGATTGTTTTCTTCATAAGATTTTAATTTTTAGTTAGTAATTAATATAAATCTCTTATTTTGTGAATAAGAAGATATACTAAAATGTATGTTAAAGGCTATTTTGTGATAAAGAAAAAAAGATACAAGAGATCAAAAGAGCCTTCAATCAGAAGTGTCTGTAAGCTAATTTACTTCTCAATTACTAACAAATATAAATAATTAGCCCCAATTTATCATTATCCAACAGGGTAAAATATTATAAAGTATTATTCATTTTTGAACTTATTCTTATTTTATTTTGCATTTATATAGGATGATTCATCTATGCCTCCTAAAAATTTATTAAAAAACTATTTTACCTCTTTATTTTTATTTTCCTGAAGTTTTTATGCTGGAGAATCAACTTTCTACCCGTGAAAAGATTATCGTCCCACTCGAATAGAAAATAAAATGATCTGTATCTTCGTATTATATTCACGAATTCTATCTATGTAAGCTCCAACTCCCTTCTTTGAGCATCCATATACCTGATACGTTCATTTTTGGAGCATCCCGTAATTAATATAGAGCTATTTTTCATCGAATTAAACCATCTTTTCATTCTCATCAAAGTTTCTAGGTCGACAGAACAATTATCTCCTAAAGCATCCGATTGAATTGAAGAAAACCAATAAGCCTCAGACCATAAATAATAATAGTTTATAGTAATAGCAGTCTGAGAGATGTATATATTATATTTTGAACCATATTCTTCATCAAATCCCTTATTTGTCAAATATTCCAATTTGTCAATAATCTTAGAAGCTTCCTTCTTTATTTTTATAATATCTTCCTCAGTCATTAGATTAATATTTCTAAGATAATTTAAATCGAGCATAAGTATCCGGACAGGGAAGTTTCCCAAAATCAATTCATAGCTTTTTAATTTGATATATTCCTGTGACAAATCATACATAGCATCAACTACTTTTTGATTGAAGGGGTTCTCTTTATACTCCTGATAAGATTTTGAGTAGCCGTAACGATAATTTTTATAAAACTCATGAAAATAGATCAGCTCTTTACTTCTTAAATAAAAAATAACAGGAAAATTATTACATAGATTTCCCATTTCCGAATAAGGCTGACTGGCTATATCAGAAATATAAGTTTTAATATTATAAACATTTTCCAGAACCAAACTTAAACCTTCTTCATTTGAAATTGCTCCGGTAGGTAGATTAGATGTAATCGGAGAATAGTGGTTAGATATAAACTTATCAAGTGAAATGCCTAAAGAATAAGAAATTTTACATATTTCGGAAAAGGTAAAATATACCTCATTGTTTAATCTCCTGTAGACAGATTTTCTGTCCATATCCATTATCTCGGAAAGTTCATTAACAAGTTCTTTCCTGTTTACGTATTTTTCTTCCAATAAGTCACTATATGCCTTATTGGTTTGTAAGCCATTCATTCTGTTTACCCAATAATTTGTGGTTATTCAAACTTTTTTGTTTTGCGGAACAAATATAGGCTATTTAGCTACAATCTGCCAATATTCAGGCCTAAATATGTCTCGATAAATACATATTATTCCCATAATATGGTCTACATATCTGATTGCCGGATACTATCTTTGCCACACTTAAATAACACCGTAATACTTCATATGTTTAGTTACGATTTAATTATTAGGAATACTTAGAATAGAGCTGTTATAAATATAAGAACCAAGATCAGAATAAACAGGATATAAAACAAACAAAAGTCAATATTTCACAAATCAAGATTAAAAAATGAAAACAAGAAAATTTCTATTTATGATAGGTATGTCTGTTATCGGCCTAACCAGTTGTACGAATACAGATGATGCTATCGAACCAAACGTTGAAGAACAGGTAATTGGTATAAAACTACCCGACAATACTATATCCTCACGTGAGGTTGAAGACCAAGAAACTACAGGAGGAAAAACACAACTTAATGACGTTACGGTTTTTTTAATGGTAGGACCAAGTGTTAATAAGGTAGTAAGTTTCTCACAAGATGAAATCAAAGCTCAATTTAAAAAGATTGAGAATGTGCCTGGTATGGTTAATAAAGTAATCGTTGTAGGTAATAAGCAAGGTAAAGAGATTGAGAAATTAACTACAGAGTCTCAAATTAAATCATATGCTTTTTCAGTAGAGAGTCAACATAAAGATATTGTTGCAGATACACTTTACCAAGGAATCAACAGTAAAACTCACATAGGTGAAAGCACTTTTACAACCGTTTCCAATCCTACAGAAGTTGGATATAATAAGTTAGCAAACGTTACTCTTAATGCTATTACTTCACGAATTGAAGTAGGAGATGTAAAACCTGGTACAGGGGTAAAAAGTGTTGAAATGGTGGCAGTTTTTATTAATAATTATTATGATGACTATTCCAAATCAGTTACTGTTTTTAATAAAGAAGACAATAATGTATGGATAACAGACCCAATTGCTGGTCTTCCTTCTTCAAACGCTTTCACAAATGTAAATATAATAAATAATTATACCAGTGAATACTACACAGATTTAAGGAACAGTGAAGTTAATACTACAAATAATGATAGCAAATGTTATGCTTATCACATATTCAGTGGTAATTTACCACACGTTATCCTTCTGGTAAAAGGAGAATATGAAGATGGTTATTATGAAGATGGAAAGAAATATTTCTTAGGTTGGTTGACATTCTCAAAATACAATAAGGGAGGTGGCAACTATGTAACAGTTATGGAACCCAACAAAATCTACAAAATGGGTGTAGGTTCAACTGGTATTATAGTGGATGCTAAAGATATCACTGACAAACCTGAAAAAGAAGGTTATACTTTACAGGTAGAAGTTAAGGTAGCTGCATGGACAGAAGAAGTAGTAACTCCGGAAGTTTAAAAAATTATAATATGGAAGTTGTTTCAAAAGCAGCTCATTAAATTCCGATTAAAACATCATTGTCATTCTGAGTTCGATTCAACAATCTTTCTTCTATATCTAAATATAGGAAAAAAAAGAATCAAATTCGGAATGACAAATGATTTTTAAAAACGGTTTCCCTTTCAAAACCGATATCAGAAAATAAAAATGAAAAAGCCCAAAGGCATATATCTAATTCTTTCGTTTATAACCTTATTCTTTACCGGGTGTATAAAAGACTACCAACTGGATTGCCCTGGTAGAGTAAATCTGACGTTTAGTTATACCGGAGATACAAATGACGCTTCGATGTTTACAAAGATGATCGATCAGGTTACTGTATTGGTATTTAATTCTAACGGTGAACATATATTAACCCAAACTATTGATAAACAGAAGTTAAGTATATCGAGGGGAACAGAACTAACACTTGATGCAGGAACATATTCTGTTATTTGCTGGGCAAATGCATTTGAGAATACGGAAATAACCGGAAATAAGAGTATAGCCGAAAAGCGAATTCATCACCCTAATTTCCCAAAAGGAACATATGTTCCTACAATGGATCATATTTATTACGGACAACATACTATTGCCATAGCGGATAATGATAAGCTAACTGAAAATATTCCTTTCAGCGGAGCACATATCAATTTAAAGGTATATATAGATTCTTCTATTTTTAAAAATCCCACAAAAGACATTCCTACTGTTGAAGCTCATAATCTTTTGCCGGAATATGATATGCAGATGCAATCAACTCAACCGTTTGGAACAACTTATTACCCACAAACTGTAAAAAATCAGGAAAGCGGGTTATATGAATGCTTTTTTCAGGTATTACGTTTCGACAATATCAACCCGGTAAAAATTGAAATTAAAAATAAATCCGGTGAATCTGTTTATAAGCTGGATTTAAAAACATATATGGCTGAAAATAACATTTCCGTAAACGGAAAAAATGAAGCTACTGTCCCTATCTTTTTCGAATATACCGACCTTGGTATAAGTGTAAATGTTCCCAAGTGGGAAGAAACAATTGTCGAACCGGAAGTGTAAAACTTTAAAGCAAGTGTATGAAAAAAAAAATACATTATTTTATCTGGATATTTTGTTTACTTCTGAATGCCTGTAGTCCTGAAGATCAAAGTATTGAGCAGCCTGTAAGCAATGTAGATATACCGGTTATACTAGATTCGCCGGACGAATATATACCCGTGAGGATAATAGTGACCAACGCATTAAATGGCCAGATACTGGAAAATCAATATCTTGCAACCCCGAACGCCACAACCAACAAATACAATATCAAAGTACAAACAGGCAAACTTAATTTTTATGTACTTGCCAACGAACCGGTCCGCCTTACTCCTGCCCTTAACACACTTACCCATCAGGTACAATTAGAAAGCATGAAATTACAATTCTCTGAGTTGCCGTTTAATGAAGAAACTGACGGAAACACTACAGCAACCAATCTCCCTGCAATGGAAATCATACATGCTGAAGTACGTACCGCACAAACAATAAATCCTTCATCTTGCGAAATCAGCACAGATAACGGTATTACATGGAGTCCATCCCTGGAAGTCAAGCTTAAAAGACTTGCTTCCAAAATATCTTTTCATATACGTAAGAACACTGAAAATGAGAACGATATCTTAAACGTTCAAAAAATAGAAATAATCAATATACCTCTTTACAGCCATCTTTTAAAACAATCTTATACAGATCCGGATTTACTCACACTCACTCCTTACAACAATGTCCCCGGAGTTGCATTAACAGAAAATGCAGACATATCACAAACCGATAATTATACTACAATATTTGAGAATTTAATTACACCCGAATATATTTTAGCCGAAAACACTATTGATAATGCTGTAATCATTAAATTACAAGTAAATTATAATAATGAAAAAACGGTTTCTTATCAGATACCGATCAAAACTGGAGAATCAGCAGCGAATTATTCTTTGGAACGTAACAAACACCACATCATCAAAGCAACAATTGCATCGGAAGGAGAATTAATTTATATGCCTGAAGTAAGATACCAGATTGCCGACTGGAATGATGCCGGTGGTGATATTAGCTTTGTAGAAGATAGCTTAATCGATTATACGGCAGGGTGGGTGGAAAACACCAATATTGTCGAGCGTAATATCCATGTCGCAAACAACGAATATGTAGAATATAACTTTAAGCTATCCAATCCATCCGGAGCTTTATGGAGTGCTACTATCACAAATCCGATTGACTTTATATTTGATAATATCAACGGGGCTGTTTCATCCGGTATCGGAAATAGCGAAAAAACTTATAAGATTAGAATACGTCCACGTCGGGAGGTATCCCAAAACAATATTAAAACAGAGTTTTACATTACAATTAATAATGGGTTTGAAAATATAGAACTCAATTTATCTGGCTGCGGGACAGGTAACGGAAACAGATATGTAATAAACCAAATACCTGAATAGCATGAAAAAGTTTACTTTCATCATATTATCATTGCTTACTCTTATTGCTTGTACGCAAAAAGAGGAGGAAACTATTTTGCCGGATGGTTACATAATCACTTTCTCATTACTTAATTCAACCGGAAACGAAACTAAAAGAATCAACAACCGTGCCCAGGGAGATGAGAATTATAATGAAAGCCGTATCGACCACATGGATATTTTCTTTTTTGATGCAGATGGAAATTGTATCTATTACCCTTCCTCTCCACAAATACAGGAAACTAACCTGAACATTATTGTTTCTATTCCCGAAGATACAGCAAACACCATTTTCAACAATAATATAAAATTATATATCCTCACCAACAGCAATATACCCAGAGAAGAGCTTGCAGGCAAAACATTTTCAGCCGTCCAGGAATTAATACATTATAACACTAAAACATTCAATCCTTCTGATAATACAATCCAGAATAGTTTTTTAATGGATGGATTGCTGGATATTAATATTCCATCGAGTAGCGTAAATCATCTGGGAACAATTACTTTAAAACGGGCAGCATCAAAAATTGCTATACGAATTACAGATGCAACTGTAAATGGATATACACCTTTGGAAGCTTCCATACAAATGCATAATTACCTGGACAAAACAGTTACCGGAAGTGAAGCTTCTCCATATCTGCCGGAAATAAATGATTATAAGCATTCGGCATTCCGCAATATATGGATTCCGAATTCGGGCACATCCAGCTTCGAGACAATTCCTTTTTATTCTTATACGAATGACTGGGAGTTTGATTCAAGCCGAGAAAGTTATGTTCTGCTTGCCGTCACATGGCTAAAAGATGGTGAGAGTGCACCCCAAAAGCATTATTACCGTATACCGTTCAATTATCGCTCTGCCTCCTCAAATCACCAGCACCGGCTTCATAGAAATTATATATACGAGTTTGATGTTATTGTCAATAGACTGGGAGGAACAACTCCGGAAGAGACTGTGGAGTTAAATCCCAATTTTCGTATTAAGGACTGGACAACGAAAGATATTGAAATCAAATTAGATCAATATGATTATTTATTTGTTTCGGAAAGGAATATAATCATTCATAATATACCAACCAAAGAAATTCATTATACATCCAGCAAGCCAATTTCTATCAAAGATATCCGTGCTTGTTACAATCAATACCTTTATTCAGGTGATATTAATGTGATAGATTATTTGCCGGGAGATAAAAACTATCCTGTATTTGATATTGACGAACAACGTAATATCATTACCTTAACTTCTCCCGTACCGATTAATTATGTACCTGTCACTATCAACTTTACGGTACAAAATGAGGCTAATTTAAGTCAGACAATTAAAGTAATTCAATACCCAAGGCAGTATCTGACTTCGGAATATTCAAGTGGAGTACCTTTAAATGATCCTCCTATAGGAGGTTGGACAAATAATGGCCAAGGAAAGCCAGGCCGAGAGAACTTTAATCTTTATGCAATAACAACTACCTCTCTTTCAGCAGATGATCCATTTAAAGTGGGAGGAGATATTATAACAATGGTACATGATGCTTTTTATGAAAAAAATATTCCTGTAACTAAAATGGATGAGGAATCTAACAATATTATTTCACCCCAATTTGTGATAGCTAGTCAACGTGGAATTACTGACGTGAATACGTCATATACTAACGCACAACGTCGTTGCTTGACTTATGCGGAAGACAAATATCCTAAAGGAACCTGGCGAATACCCACACAGGCTGAAATGTTGCTTATCTCCAAGCTTCAAAGAGATGAAAACAGTGCATTAAAAGGACTTTTTACTCCTGTTGGTAATTGGACAGATTGGTGGGTGGCACGAATGAAAGAAACCAGTGAAGGAGCTATTTATTATAGTGTTACAATGGAAACCGGGAAATTAAATGAACATATATTTACTTACGGGGGTAGTAGACCTTCATTTTCCGTCCGATGCGTACACGATACATGGAAAGACTAAAACAGAAACTCAACAAAATGAAAACAAGCTTTAAATATATATCATTATTGCTTCTATGCATAACACTTATAAATTGTAGCAAAGAAGAAATTACTGAAACGAATTATCCGGGCGATAATACCATAAGCTTTAATATCTGTATTGATGATGAAAAGATTGTCAATACAAAATCATCTAATCCACGGTTAAACACTATCAACAACCTTCATATGCTTGTATTTGATCAGAATGGTTCATTCCTTTCAAGAACTCAGGCAACGCCAGGTAGTAATCCCGAAACTTATACCATTCAATTAACCCATACTGATCCGGAATTACCTCAGGAAAAAAGAAAAAGGATCATACATTTTATTTGCAATTATGATTGGTCTGATTTTTCCGACGTAAAAAATCAGGGAAAACACGAGAGTGAGTTAGTTGCTCCACTGTCTACAACAAAAGGTAATGTAGCTTATTGGCAACGAACCGAACTGGAAAACGGGATATCCGAAAGTGATTTTCCGAATGAAATCACCTTATTACGTAATGTATCTAAAATATCAGTAATCAATAACTCCGACCAGAGCATTGAAAATCAGGCTTTGACAGATATTAGTTTTGGGATATACAACTACGCGGATTACGGAACTGTGGCTCCTTTCAACAAAACGTCCTTTACCTTTGACGAGACAAGTGTAGTAGAATCTCCCTTTGCTTCTTTGCAAACCATAGATGAAAATAATTTTATGAAGGCCGGTTTAGTCAATAAGCCGGGAGAATCTTTTATTTGCTACGAACGTAAAAATTCTACAGCCTCAACCCCCTTGCATGTGATTATAAAAGGGAAATATGATACCGACCTTACATATACTTATTATAAAATAGATATAATCCCCGAAGGTCAGGAAGAATTATATGATATTCAAAGAAACTGCCATTATATTTTAAACATTACAGAAGTATCGGGAGAAGGGGCAGAGACTCTACAGGAAGCTATCAACGGGCCGGCTTCAAACAACATTCTCTATTCAGTAGTACTCGAAAAGTATACTTCCATATCTGACGGAACCTCGGCATTAAATATAGAGACTACAGAAAAAACATTTGTTCAGGCTTCTAAAGAATTTTCTATTTCTTACAGCTATATCCCCGATCTTGTAGCAGGAACAGAAGACAATAGTTATGTCACATTCTCTCTGGAACAAGACTCAGCAAAACCTGTAGTGGATGTGAGTTCCGTACAGATTGACAGAACATCAAAAAAAGCAACTTACTCAGCCCGTACGGTAAATAATGTACCTGAATATGATATCCACAATGCAAGATTGATATTAACTGCTGTAAACAACGGGATAACGTTAAGGAGGGTAGTCAAACTCAGGTTTCGTAAACCTTTTAGTCTTTCCAATGTTTCTGTGGTTCCGCAACAAATACCGACAGTGATCGACCAGCCTGTGGAAATATCTTTTAGTATCCCAGAGAATATACCCGAAAGCATGTTCCCATTGAAAGTGTTTATCCGCACAAAAACTTTATCACCCAACCTCAATCCTTCTTTTGATGATAAGCTTACCTTAGACTACGGGGCTCCGGGTGTATACCGTTACTGTTATATAGCAACACAGCCGGGAAACTATACAACCCATTTTCTGACTACTTCAACCGTAACCAATGAGATATTAATTGTAGAGTCCGATCTGTTTAGTCCTGTCTCTGTAAACCTGACTAATTAAATTCCGCTTAATATTATCTGATATTCTTACCTATTATTCACCTCGTAAGCCCCAGTTCGATAAAAAACACACTCCTATAGAACTTATTACCTTTTATTATATGGGTTTTACCCGGAAATAAATAATATACAATTGAAGAAAGCCAGACAGGTAACTTCCTGAATGTTATTACTTTTCCAAATGCCTTATACATCACGTTTAAACACAAAAGCATACAAAAAATTGCGGATAAAATCAATAATACAGCATTAAACCAATAAAAATTATTGATATTAAAAACTGGATTATGATTTTAAATATAGGTCTTTAGGAGATTTCCTACCGAGAACACCCCACAAGCTATTCCGGTTCATAATACTCACATCAAATAATTTCTGATTTTTATTATATTTTTTCATTATTCCCGATTCTTTACAGAATTACCCCATACCTTTGCTTAAAATTACAACATCTATTTATAACTATGAATAGATTATTATTAACTAATATTACATTTCAAAATGAAAAAGTTGACACTTTTAGTAGGTTTATTTCTTCTTACCTTATTTTTTACTGCTTGTAATGAAGAAGAAACAGTGGCCGGCGTAGACGGATTACCGACAAGTTCAAAAACATTCCTGGCCGATTATTTTTCAGATGAATCAATTGTAAGCATTGAGCAAGGAACGGATAATTATCAGGTATACTACCCGAGTTATAAAGTTCAGTTTGATAGCGAAGGTGCATGGAAACAATTGGACGGAAAACGCGTAGCGGGATATTATAAAAGCGTTCCTAATGCTTTCATTAACAGAGAAATCCCGCAGGCAATCAGGGATTGGGTTGCAACCAACTACCCCAATGCATATATTGTGGATATAGAAAGAGAGTACAAAAACAGAGTATTTATAGGTTACGAAATCGAGCTTAGCAATGGTATTGATGATCTTTTCTTCGACACAAAAGGAAACTTTGTAAGCGGTCCGACTCCTAATATATCTGCCCTGCCTCAGAGTGCAAGAACATTCTTGACAACTTATTTTGCTAATGATACTCTTATCTCACAAAAAAGAGATGATGGAGACCATGAAGTAATCTTAACAAGCGGAATCGAAATAGAATTTAACAGTCAGGGTGTATGGAAGAATGTAGATGGAAAATTCAATAATGGTAAATACAAAGCTTTGCCTACTACTTTCTTAAGTGCCGAACTGCCTGCTAACTTGCTGACATACGTTAGCACAAACTATCCGGGTAAGTCAATAATCGAGGTAGAAAAAGAGTTTAAATACAATACACACATAGGTTATGATATTGAACTGAATAACACTAATGTTAATCTTGATTTTGATTTACAGGGAAATATCCTTAACGGTGGCGGCACAGGCAACCCGGGAACTTCTAATCTTTCTGAAACTGCAAAAACATTCTTAAGTACTTATTTCACGAATGATGCTATATTTAAACAAAAAAGAGATGATGACGGAGACTATGAAGTAATTTTAACAAGTGGTATTGAAATCGAATTCAACAGTCAGGGTGTATGGAAGAATGTAGATGGAAACTTTGACGGCGGAAAATATTCAGCTTTACCTACATCTTTCTTAAATGCCGAATTGCCAGGCAATTTACTTACATTCGTTAACACAAACTACCCGGGCAGAGTGATTATTGAAGTAGACAAAGAGTTTAAATACAATTCATTTGTAGGATATGAAATAGATCTTAATGGAAAGATTGAAGTAAAATTCGATACTAACGGAAACGTGATAGGCGGCGGCGGTAACAACGGAACAACTGAGTTGCCACAAACAGCTAAAGATTTTATGAACACACATTTCAGCGGCTTATCCCATACTACTAAGCTGGATGATGGAGAATATAAAGTATATGTAGGCAACTACAAACTTGAATTTGACCGTCAGGGTAACTGGACTCAGATAGATGGAGAAACCGGTAACAGAAAAACTGCACTTCCGGCCAGCATCCTTGCTTTACAACCTCTAAATACAATTAACGCCTATGTAAACTCAAGATATGCAGGACGCTATATCATTAAAATTGAGAAAGATTATCAAAGAGGGGGTATATACTACGAGGTAGAACTAAATAACTCAGTTGATCTGATCTTTGATGCTCAGGGAAGTTTCCTTAGAAGAGACTAAATAGTAGAGTTGAACGATATATAATCTATACCAGAGAAATAAGGTAATAGTGTAGTAGTGGCCCGGGGAGAAGCTTGTAGTAGGCGGAACTCCGGGTTGTTTTATTAATCATACTCTAATTATGAACTATCTCAGTTTATGCTTAAAAACATACACCCATATTTCCTTAATTACATATATATATGTACATTTGTATACCTCACTTAAGCATTACATCAAAGAAAACGAAATTAAAGAATCCCACGGATTTATAATTTTTTATCATAATCAATTATTGACTTAAACTTGATGTATTATGAGAAAGTATCTTATTTACTATTTTTCTTTATTCTTATTTATAATAGGAATAATAGTTAGCTGTACTGACGAAGAATTAAATCTTAGCAACTCAGAATCATCCCCCACCGTAAGAGCTGCATTTGATGACTATTTTGATTGGGATAGAGTATCTGCTATACCTGCGAAAGTCCCTAATATTAGCGAAATTATTGAAATTAGTTTACCTTGGGAGCAAGGGAGCACCCAAAACATAGGTATCCCAGAATCATGGTTGGACCCTAAAGCACACAACACTAACACAAGTGAAAGATTCTATTCGAGAGAAAATGGATGGGAGTTAGTTTATAGTAATATGAATCAAAGAACCTTATCTAAATATTTTGCATTGTATAATAAATATACAGGTATTTTAAGATTTTTTTTATATGAAATCACTTCCTCACCAGGAGTTGGAACCTCTGCATCTTTTTGGGGGATAGCTCTCGACAAATCCTCGTCTTTATTTAATTTCACTAAACCTATAGCAAACGGGGCAAACGTTCCTATTTATCAGCCGGCAGTTATTAATTCGCCTGAAGTAAGCTTTTCTGGTACTGAAGCCAGTGGAACTGGTTATAAATCAAGTAATTGGTATGGAATAGAAGTTGAATGTGCATATGATGAAAATATAAATGCTAATAATCAAATTAACTTCAAAATCAAAGGCTGGGCAACCAATAAAATAACTTTATCCGGAACTGGGACATCATCCGGAACGATAACAGGTACTATTAAAACCACCCCTGCTAATTCTTCCGGATTAAATCTTAGGTTAGACAACATGTTTAATAATAATTCTTCATCCACCATTAATAATACGAATAGTAATATCGCAAATAATCTGGGAGACAAAATTGATGAAGGAATAAGTAAAGGGGACTCATTTTTTACTACTCTTTGGAGCGGTGTAAAAGGCAAAGCTTCCAAATGGATAAGTTCGGGCTTGGAAGCTGGTGCAAAAAAGGGTATATCAGCAATACTAACGTCTGGTGGGTCTGTAGTGGGAGAAGCCTTGGGAGGACTTGTAAACTCTCTTATTGGAGGTAAAAAGCAAGAATCAATAAGCAAAGTAGATTTGTCTCTACAATATTTAACTAATATCAGCATAGAAGGAGAAATGCCCTTAACGGGTTGGGGAAGTATTTCTCCATTCCCAATACCAGGCTCTACTTCAAATCCGGATAATATGCCTCTATACAACAAGCCTCTAGGTGTTTGGAATTTAAAAGAAAATCCTAAAGTAACAGCTGATTTTTACTATGCTACTACATGGCTACCTATAGGAAGATATTGCCAATACAATCTAAAATCAGCTAATTTTGAAATTATATTAAATCCAGAGATAGCCAGTAAATTTAATATTACTAATGTTACCTATAATCTGGTTACTAGTGAATATAATATGAGAGAATATGGAGTACCAGGGTATCCTCATGCTTTCATGGGAGAAACTAAATATTATAGTATTAATGCAACCAAGTTATTTTATGAAGATGAAACAACTCTCCCTATTCCAAACATCCTATCAGAGCGAATAATGTGCAGAGTATCATTTAATCTCGTGGATAAAAATGACAGCAATAATGTTTATTTATTTTCAAGATATTTTAACATAAAATGCGTATTGGGACAGACTTATACCAGAAATGACGTTTATCCACAAGAAATTACACCTTTCTTTTAGTAAACTTATAAAGCAGTAGATAAAACACCTATTCATAAGTCAAATAAGAGTGTATCCAATCGTTCTTCGATTTAATTACAATCTGTAAGCAGTTACCCCATGAAGGGTAAAATATGAATAACCCCGGGTGAACAAAGTGTAACCCGGGGAGAGAGCCATTCCTGATCTTTCTACCTGAACTCCGAAGCAGCTTCACCTCTTTCAGGGCTGATATAGAAATCTGCGACCTTTCCCCGAGCTGTGCTAAAGCTTGCACGGGGTTATTCACATGTCACCCCTCACGGGGTGATTGTTTACAGTTTATAACTTTTGCTGTTTATCAATTATATTTTTACATACCCTCATTCATGCCCCGGGGTTGAGAGCTTAAATTGATAACATTGGCATAAATACCACCCCCCTCATCCCTTCAACATCAAACCGTCTCCCTCCTCAACCTCTCAATATACTCCCCGGCGGTGTATAATCTCCGATCTTCACCATTGCCGGATCATGACCGAAATATACATTCCCCGTCTCCCCGTTTCTTTGTTTGGCCACTACTACAATACCAAGTCCCTCCGTAGGATATCCGGTCTCTTTGTCCGTCGGCACACCTGCGCGGGCAGGACGGTGAAGCAATAACACCAGATCAGCATCCTGTTCGATAGCACCGCTATCCCGAAGATCGCTTAAACGGGGCTTGTGTTGCGGGCGACCTTCCGAGTCCCGGTTAAGCTGGCTAAGGATAATTACCGGACAATTTAACTGACGCGCCAGGGCTTTGAATCGTGCAGAGCACTCAGCTACTTCCTGCTCGCGTGTTCTTCCTGCACTGGAAGGTTTGCACAATCCGAGATAATCCACTATCAGCAAATCCAGTTTCTTCTGAGAATACAGGGCCTTCGACATGTAACAAATCTCGTCTATGGAAGCATTGGGCGTATCATCTATGTTAATCGGGAGTTGCCGGATGCGTTCAGCGGCCTCTTCAGTGATAGTTACCTCTTCCGGAGAGAGTTTTCCCTTTTTCCAGTTAATAGGCGAAACACCACTTTCTGCCAGCATCATACGGTCGGTGAGTCGCGGGCCGCTCATTTCCAGACTGAATATAACCGCTTTGTGATTAGCACGTGCAGCTTCCATAGCAAATTTTATGGCCAGTGCTGTTTTTCCTTCCGAGGGACGTGCTCCCAAAACGATAAGGTCTCCCTTTTGCCAGCCAAGTGTAAGGCGGTTGAGATGATTAAGTCCCGTCGGGATACCGGTAATGCCACTATCACACTTCTTCCCTCTTTCCGTTGCCTCTTTCATGATGGTGTCTACCAATACGGGCATATCCTTCACATTGTTCAGTAAAGGAGATTCGTCCATTAGTTCGTTTGCATCGCGGCTCATCTGAAAAAGCAAGTCTTCATAGTCGATAGTCGGATCCATGGCATCCTGCAGGAGTTTCTGCAATTTATGTATCATCTGTCTGCGGATATAAAACTGCATGATGATCACACAATGAAATTCCAAATGTACACTGCTGGCTACCTTTCCGGACATAACGGTAATTTCGTAAGGCCCTCCTACTTGCTCAAGAGTTCCCCGCTCCAACAGGTGGGTGGTTACGGTAATAATATCGATACCTTCGTTTCTGCGATGCAGGTCGTCAATCGCATGAAATATTTCCTGATGATTTTCATTGTAAAACATCTCGGCACGCAGATAGCGTTTGGCCGTCAGGTAAGCATGGGTTTCGATCATTAATGTGCCGAGGATAATACGTTCCAGTTCGAGGTCATAGGAGAGAAAGATATTTTGTTTGTTTTCTGAAGGGTTTTCTTTTTGTTTTTTCATGGTGAAAGGGAGTAAAAGTGTGTGTTAATGAATTGATTTTGTGTTTGATAACCTGGGAGAAACGTAACGATCCGTCTCTATGTACCCAATAGAAAAGCTTTATCACCCAAGTAGTTTGCAGCTTTCTTGATGAAACGTATTTTTTCTACCTGCATCACATAAGAATAGATATTTTCCCTGGCCATAAACTTCTCCTATATGCTCAATTTCTTCCATATCCTTTTGGCCTTACCCATATCAGAAGGTTCGATGCCTGACAACTCGTGATAATCTTTCCAGAACTGCTCAAAAAGTTGATCGTTTTTGTTTTTTTCTCCGGTAGTTCCGGCATCGGTTATGAGCTTTTTATTGGCACAAAAGAGTTCGTAACATTCTATACGCAGGATATAAATATTTCCTCTCCGCACACGACTTATCACTTTCATATCCTCCAGAAAAGAGAAAAACTTACGTGTTCTCCACTGTGTCCAATTGAACATCTTTCTGAGTTTTTCCTGATTGATGTTTAGTTCTCCCTGTTTGATCACGGAACCATCGGTTTTATTATCCTGGAAAGCTGCAAAGAAGAGTAAAGTCAGGAATGCTTCTTCTTCACTCATGGGTGTTTTCTCTCTTTTTTTGAGTATTTGACTCAATAGTAGTCGCGGGATGAGTATATAACCTTCGCGTGTTGGGTTGTTCAGTAAGTTACGATCCATGGTGTTAAGTTGGGGGTTAATATTAATCTTCTCAGGGCAAAAATAAACACTGAAAATTTACTGTGCAATAGCTGAACACGATTCTGCACGAATCCGCACGATTTCACACGATTTCGCAGAATTTCGCAGAATAAAAATATATTTTATTAGACAAATGTCAGACAAATGGGAGTATATTAAAAGATGTCTCTACCAATGTTATATATCTGAAAATTAAAAACGTAAAAGATATAAAACTAAAAATAACAGCACAATTTCGAGCTATTATACCAAAACAACAAACAAAATATTATTTACACATACTTCCACCAACTTCTGTTTCAACAAACGTAATATATTGGTAATCAAATAAATAAATCGAAAAAATGGCAATTTCCAACTCCTGTTTCGCAAGTGCCCACATTATATATTAAAAATAAAGTAATATATAACTAAGTAAATCTTTTCAAGATTTATCCTGCGGATGTGTTTTGAAGAAGTTTTAAAAACTTGTTTTTGATGAAGGGAAGTATAGGCTAAAAGTTTATTCGCTATTCAACGATTCGCACATAGCTGTCAATTAAGGGTTGAAACCCCGGTCCGGCAGGAAATGGGATGACAACCCTTATAACGCAGACAGCTAACAATATCAAATGATTGTTACTTTACGAAATAAACATTGGGGGATTGCTTTTTCAGTTGCCTTCCAGATAAAATACAATAAGTTTGTATTGCAGAGGTGTCACAATATTCTTATTATTAAAAAAACCGGTTTTTTCAAGTGCGTTTTCCAAAGCAGCGTTGTTTTTAATGTTGTCTTTTAATCTCCTGATAGCTGTGCCCCGTTCAACAAAAGGATAATACTTTACTGCTACATCTCCAAACGAACAACAGATTTCTATGGTTTGTGTATCCATTTTTTAGTTTAATTTAGAAGTTTATACTTTATAACGAATCGCTCTGTATCATTTTATGACATTGGCAAAAATAAAATCTTTAGGCTAAAAAGCCTATACTTTGTAACAAATAAGTACGTAATTTTTCTAAAAAAAATATATACTTTCTTATCAAAATGTTAGTACTTTTTTAATATCAATTTATGGTTCTCCCAGACAATCAAGGATAAGCTGTACCTGTTTCGGACAAAAATATCTGTTTCTCCGCTTATATCCTGTTTCCATCAGATCTATCTCTAAAGTAGGATGATGCTCTATCCATGATTTAAATATTTTCAGGGCTGATACAATGGGCATATCGGGACAGTAAAGATGTGCCAATTCGCACTTGGCATAGGTGCCTACTACAAACGTGGGGGGGGGCGTTCATTGTCTTAATTTTTTAGTTTCATTTACAGAGTAAATATAATAATACTCAAGCTCAAATACAAGAATTTAAGTAAATATTATTTTGTAATTTTGATTAATAAAAGGGGCTCTCATTTGGGAAGGAATGCCGATGATATAGACTTACGGATTTACTCTGTTTATATCCGATGCATAAATGCCAATGTCGCGGGCTTAATCCCGTGATATTGGCATTTATGCACTCTAATACTCATCCCAATAAACAAAACAAAAATCCCCAACACAATTATTTCTAACCTCTGTAAATACTCATAAACAATCACCTAAAATTCTCCTCAAATTACTTCAAAACTCCTATCCCGACTTTAAAGTTTTTAAATCCCCCTGAAAACCTTTAAACACATATCGCCCAATCTCCAATCGGTATTTTTGTAAGGTCATTTAATCACAGTATCAACCATTTAATTAAAATAAAGTATGAAGAAAATTGAGTATGCAATTATCGCCCACAAGAATCCATTAAGACCGGAAGACAACGCCATGTTTTATGCGCAGATGAAATCGAAGTTTGAAACAACACTGTCCGAGATATGCGATGCTATCGGCAAACGATGTACGGTAACCCGGCCGGATATACTGGCTGTGGTGGCAGCACTGGAAGAGACAGCTATAGAAGGTTTACAATCCGGACAGATCATTCGTTTGGGAGATTTGGGCAGTTTCCACCTTACATTGAAAAGTAAAGGTACGAGTACGGAGAAAGAATTTAATTCCACGTATATCAAAACTCCACGTATTCGTTTTACTCCGGGTAAAAGCCTGAAAAAAGCGATGAAAACTGTTGAGTTTACCACAGCTCATATTTGCAAGGAGGAAGAAGAGAAAACGGAACAACAGGGATAATTTATTTTTTCACCACAGATTACACGGATTAGTGTAGAGCAACGAGTTTGGGTAACCTGTGGTGAAACCCTATCTTTAAGAAACACACATATTATCAATTAAAATACACAACACACAATCATGAAGCAAATCATACAGTTTATTAGCCTTCTCCTGCCCTTTCTGAAAAAGAAATCATCACAGGAGATCATTGATTTTTCCGACCTCGTAAAAGGTCAGTACACTTATCTGCGCGATGTGATAGAGAAATCGCAAACGGATTACTTTGAATTGTCCGGACTTGTTAAGGAGATGAATAAGGAGATTATCACGCTTAACAGACAGTTGCAAGAAGCACTCAGCCTTCAATGTAAAGAGAAAATCTGCCCTAACCGGGTGCAATAGCCGTCTTTAACTACCTAAATACAAAAAGATATGCGCGAAATCAATTTAATCGTCATTCACTGCTCGGCTACCCGCGCAGACCGTGATATTACTGCCCTGGATATTAATTCGGCTCATATTGTTCGTGGGTTCAACAGTTGGGGTTATCATTATTACATCCGCAAGAGTGGAAAGATAGAGCCTATGCGTCCTTTGGAAGATGTAGGTGCTCATGCACGGGGATATAACCGCAATTCGATTGGTGTTTGTTATGAAGGGGGACTGGATATCAACGGACAGGCGGCAGATACACGAACGATGCATCAACGGGAAGCAATGAAAAATCTGATACATATTTTGAAAAAAGAGTTTCCGGATGCAAAGGTAGTGGGACACCGGGATTTGAGTCCGGATAAAAATTACAATGGGATTATAGACCCGTGGGAAAGGATTAAGGAGTGTCCGTGCTTTGAAGTGAGGGAGGAGTTTTGAGGGAAGCGAGAAAAAGTAATAGAGTACATAATGGTTTTTATTTTTACCTATATGTACTCTATCAATCACTTACAAGATCCCATAAGATAGATTTAAGTGAAAAGAGGCAACCTCTTACTTATTTCAACTTTAGTTGGTATCTCTTTCACTATAAAATTCCATTTCGGCACAGCTTACAAACCCACCTACTCCCGGATTTACAGAAAATTGTATCTGTATCGGTCTTTGAATAGGAATATTAAAGTCGATCCGGCTGGGATCACTGCTCCCGGCAAAATCATAACTATCATATTTCGTCAGGCTAGGATTGCTTTCGGTAGCAATATACAAATCAAAGTCTTTAAACTTACCATTGTTTCCTGATGTTCTCGGGTAATATATAATATGGGTCATCTGAGATACATTTTTAAAGTTGTATGTCAAGGTTATAGGATAATCTTCTTCCTTACTTGTCCAGGGCGAATGGTAAAGAGTTGAAAGATTCCCGTCGAAAGAGTTGTCTATATCTTCTCCCGGCTGGAAAACAGAAGCTACGGCGCTGCTTATCCCGATTTTGCCTCCCTTACTTACTACATTCACCTTTGTTTTATTTCCGGTCGCACCTACTGCCCATATTTCATACTCTGATATATCTCCTGTTAGCGGCAGGGTGTTGCTCATTGTAATCTTTTCCAAAATTCCGTTTTTGTAGGCTTTAAATACTGCAACACCACTCCAACCTTCCAGGGTAACGGTATTTCCTGAACCTATAGCAGTCCCCTGAATGATGTTTGTGTTTGATTTAAATAAGTTAGTATTATCATCAGTTATATATTGAAGGTTATGTGCAGGCTCCTGATAACCCTTAGCTGCAATTTCCGCTTTTACGACATCTATCTCAGATTGGGTAATTGTAAAATGATAGGTTCCGTAATCGTCGAAAGTTTTGTCGATAGGTCTCAGGAATCCCCACAACTCAAAAAACCGGGTAAGATCAAGCTGAGCTATATCACATGCTACTTTTACAAATTGCAGCTGGGATAATCCGTGATCCGAGTTATTGGTTGAAACATCCGGGTTAACGCGCATAAACTCATATACATCTTTATAAAAATCTTCCTTGCCCAGCACATCCATCAAATAAAGTTTCAATTGCCAGAAAGGTATCAAACGGCAAAATACGTCAGATTCATCATTCAGTGCCAACCCTTTTACTAATGTCGAATTAAAACCTTTATTGTAACGGTCGTCAGTGATTTGCCGAGATGTATTCCCCCAAAGTGTCTGGATATAAAGAGAATGGATGTTATTAGTAACTTCGGCCATTCCCGCCCATCTTAGTCCGGGACGGGTTTGGTGAGTATGTCCCAATTCGTGAGCCGGCCCCCACACTGCAGTAGTTCCTAAGATGTCGGGATTAAGTATCTCCCGCTGTGTATCAGCATGATAACCTGTATGATAACCGCCTGCATACATGTAACCTTCGTCAACCACAAGGAAATGAGCTTTATTCTTATATCGTTTGTTATACTTCATAAGTCCCATAAAATCCTGCTGCTGATAGACCAGATCGTCATATTTATTAATTAATGCCAACCCGTCAGGGGTGTATTCTTTGAAAGCTTCTGTCCTGAAAGTGAGGATTGCATTCTCCCCCACTACATCAAAATCAGCGTATGTAGCAGCATTGAGCAATCTTTGCCAGTCGGCCTGTGTGTGTTTTTGCTTGTCGAAATACCCATTTACGGTACCCGATGCGATATGTATCTTAACCGGACTTTCCGAACCGGTTTCCGTATAGTACATCACATATAGTAATCCAGGATTTTTAGCTTTAATCTTGTTCATCCCTTTCGACAGAGGATAAGACGTACCATCCAGTTTTTTACCTGATTCCTGTATCAAGGCAGCTATAGACTGTCCGTGGGTATCTCCTACAAATATCATTATTTCATCATCCTTATTTGCATAGATTCCGGTAGGATTATCCCTCAATCCGTAGGTGCTGGTCTTATTGATTGCAGCCATGATATCAGGATGCTGCCATGATTTATACTCCTGCACCCTGAATTCAGTATCGTATGTACCCTTGAATATATCATTAGCTAACTGACGGAAGAATTTATTATTGATCCCGGCAATAGTTTGTTCCGTAACAGTGTCTCTCAGCACTGTACAGGTTTCGTCGGTAAATATCCTCAGGTAGTTGAAGTTTTCGTTGTTCTTTTGGAAAAATTCCATTTCCGAACAGCTGGCAAATCCCTGATCATCTCCAAAGCCGGATTTGATTACAAACTGTATCTGTGTCGGTTTTTCCAATGGGGTTGCGAAATTGATACGGCTGGCGGTAGATCTTCCTTTGAAATCGTAGTTACCATAAAGTTTGAGTGTTGGTTCGGCCTCGGTAGCGATATAAAGATCAAACTCTTTAAAGTGCCCGTTCGAGCCGTTGGTTCTGGGATTATAAATCAGATAATCCATTTTTTCCACATTTTCAAAGTTGTAGGTAAGAGTAATAGGGAAATAATCTTCTGCTGAGTTATCCCAGTTTGAATGGTAAATGGTATTGGGGTCTCCATCAAACGAATTTTCGATTCCTTCACCTTCATGGAAGGATGTTGCGGTTCCGCTTTTTACGGGAATCTGGATGTCGTCTAAAATTTCTTCAGGATCGTAATTAATTTCCGGTTCTTCAATCTCAGGAGGAGGGACAGTGTCGTCGGAACACATCGGAAAAATGAGAAGACTACAGAAAATAACAATACCGATTTGGAAAGTTTTGAAAGCTTTTTTCATGATTATTTTTTTAAAGTTTAACAATGGGTTAGTAATAAAAATATTTAGATTGAAACACAAGTTTTTTATACTAAGATAGAATAAAAAAATATTTATACTCAGTGAAGGGAGATTTTTTTATATCCAAACTAAAATTTATGGAAAAAGCTTTTTCTTTTCAGGTTTAAAAGAACAGATACTAAATGTTGATATCACAGATTACAAGTATCTAAATATGAATAAATAAGCAAATCAATGCGTAAAGTGAGATAATTTTGTTTTATGGATCACTCTGATTTCTTCAAAAAATAAGCAATATTCCTGGTTATGTTCCATATCGTCGTAGGATTCCAGATGTATGTACGCTTTGCTATACTTTCGATAACTTTCATCAATTGCTGGTGATAAGCTTTGATACTTTCGGGCAACACCCAGGATAAATAGTTTTTATAGTCTCCGGTTTGAGTATGGAAATATCCCCATTTGTAGTACATGAATTTATTTAGGTACTCATAGAGTAAAGTAAATTCCATGGGTAAAAAACTGAAAACAAGTCCATATTCAGTTGGCTCACGACTGATCTCTTTTAATTTATTTAAATTAGATTCAAAAATAGTAGTTAATTGATTTATCGAAATTATCGACCTCGGCGGATAATATTTAAAAGAGAGTAAACTCGTATCGTTTTCGTTTTGCATTAATTTATCTAAAGATATACCGAGCTTCTGACTCAGCTTACCCATTTCCTGAATAGTAAATTGTACCCTTCCACTTAATCTCCGGTTTGCAGACTCCCTTTCGGTGCATAATACATCAGCTATATATACTACCATTTCACTTCTTTTGCCTATTTTCTCATAAAGACTATCAATAAAGTTTTTAAGTAAATCCATTCCCAAAGTTCCAGATTAAAAAGTTTAATTTAAAAATTTATCCCTCTATCAAATATATTAAAAACACTCATTACTACAAAATGAAGAAAAAAGATAGGATTATTAAAAAACGGAAGACAATATTGTATGAGAAGTTATACAATCAAATTTTCCGGATTCATTATTTGTAAATCCGGCTCCTGAAAAACGACTATTTTGTCTTCATTAGAACAGAATTATACTTTACATTTGAGATATTCCTTTTTTCATCTTCTTGTTTAAGTGTATTTCATTTTTATTAATATTATCAAACAGTTGTATTACATTATGAAAACAAAACATTATAATCTGCTATTTTTAATCATACTGTTATTTTCTTTCGTACAGGTAAGTGCACAGGTAACTATAGGCCATGGAACTGCACCCGAGCAAGGTGCATTATTAGAACTTAAGGAAAAGGAAGTAGTAAATCCTGATAAGAATAATATATCAGGTCTCGAAAATTCTACAAAAGGAATTTTATACCCGAAGGTTTCTTTAAAAGCTTCTAACTTACTAACTCCTTTATATGGTGGTGCTGACCAGGGAAATGGTAATTGGTCTGACGAAGCAACAGCCGAACAAAAGGTATTGGCAACAGGTATGGTAGTTTATAATGTAAATCCAGATGCTAAAAATATGGAAGAAGGTCTTTATATGTGGAGACTGGAAGAGTGGATAAAACTATCCGGAGGTATAGGGGCAGCCCAATTCAATCTAACAATTAATGCCGACAGAGGCCAGATGGAACATGTGTTGATCAATCTGATAAAAAATGCATGGGAGGCTATTGGCGACAGGCGTGAACCCTGCATAAAGATATCGGTAATGAAAGACAGTATAGGGACAACGATTATATCTGTTTCAGACAACGGGTGTGGTATTGATATTGAAAAAATCGATAAAATATTCATGCCGTTTTATACAACCAAGCCGAATGGATCAGGGATAGGGTTAAGTATATGCCGGCAAATGATTAATTTACATGGAGGAACTATAACGGTATCTTCACAACCTGAGTTGGGGAGTAGTTTTATAATACGATTGGGGTAAGGGGATTGATTAGTGTTTTTGGGATAGTAGGTTTTTTAATTACATATAAACTTGATAATTTAAAAAAGTATGTACTTTTCGATAAATAAGTACGTAGTTTTTATGTAAGAAGTATATACTTTTTGATTAAAAGGTTAAGGCTTTTTTAATGGGAGTTTTATGGATTTGCAGACAACTAAATCTAAATCTTACAGGCTTGTTTATAAGCTAGCTACTCCTCTATATAGGTAGTTTCCAGATGATGACTTTTCTTAAATAAAAGTATACTATTATATTTCAGTATCTTATTTACCATTTTAGAGGTACTGATTTATTTAAAGAAAACATAAAATAAATACCATCAAATCCTGAACTAATATTTTT
>PPYE01412038.1_pt1 | contig 68250 bp, 61 predicted proteins | sample 1559881 | NCBI WGS metagenome assembly PPYE01 (sample SAMN08240022, study PRJNA423297) | Human gut metagenome, whole genome shotgun sequencing project. | reverse complement strand
CTCGCGCCGGTTTCCCAGCCTACACCCTTAGCAGGGGCGCCTCTTCGGCCTCTTGAGTATTTCTCCGAATTGATATTTTCCATATGATTGCTTCTTTTGACATGTTTGTCCTCAGACGCATTGACCATTATACTCGATTGATTCTACATTGTCAAGGGCTTTTCCGCGACATTTTTATTTATTTCTTCCTGTATTTTGTTGTGCACAAGATGTGCTATTTCCGAGGTCTTCATTCCCATATATTGATCCGGCATAATGGGTTCCATGTAGTGGACTTCCACAAATTCCTGCTTCAATGAATTCATATCAAAGGGGCGGAAGGAATTAATCAGGGCAACCGGAACAATGGGGCAGCCGGCTTTTACCGCACTTTTGAATGTCCCGCTCTTAAAATCCAGAATCTCGTTTCCTTTCCTGCTGCGGTGTCCTTCCGCAAATATAACAAAGTTCCGGCCCTCTTTTACCAGTCTTGTCACTTCCCCTATGATACGTACCTGGTCCTTCATGTCCTTTCTGTCCATGGCCAGGCTTCCCGTGGCCCCCAGCACCTGTTTTACCAATATCCACCCGGATGCTTCTTTCTTAATTACAACGGAAAGGGCTTTGGGGCATGTTGAAAAAAGCGCCAGCACGTCAAACAGCCCCTGATGATTGGGAAACAGCATGAATCCGTCTTTCTCAGGAATATGTTCCACCCCTGTTACCTTTATGGTAACCCTTCCCCTTTTTATGATCCTTCTGGTCATCTCCGCAATATAGTCATACCGCTGCTGCATGGTATGATTGTCCCCGGGTCTTGCCATACGGGCGATTTTAAGCAGCCATACCGGCGCATGGAACAGATTCATGAATACCATATATATAATCCGTTTCATATGATTCCCTCTTCTTCCCCATGATTTTAACGATGCTTCCCCGCATCATGATCTGCAGTATTCTTTAACCGCTGTCTCGTACAGGTTGTTTCCCTGGGAATCCACTACCACGATTACCGGGAAATCTTTGATTCTAAGTTTTCTGATTGCCTCCGGACCCAAATCCTCATATGCAATGATTTCCGAGGAAAGGATGCATTTTGACAAAATGGCTCCTGCTCCTCCCACGGCCGCAAAATACACGGACTGGTTGCGGGTAATGGCATCCATGACTGCCTGGGACCTTTTTCCCTTTCCTATCATGGCCCCCATGCCCATGTCCAAAAGCCTGGGCGTGTACTTATCCATCCGGCTGGCAGTGGTGGGGCCTGCGGATCCAATGGGGCGCCCTTCCCTGGCAGGTGACGGACCCATATAGTATATTATATTGTTTTTTATGTCAAACGGCAGCATTCCACCTTTATCCAGGGTTTCATCCATGCGCTTATGCGCTGCATCCCTGGCAGTATAGATGGTTCCTGTTAGATATACATAATCCCCCGCCTTTAAAGAAAGCGTATCTTCCTTTGTCATTGGTACGTTTATATGTCTGTCCATAACCATTACTCCCCTTTCATGGTAATCCCTTATCCTGTTTATAATACCCTGTGCGCATGACGGTTGACATGGCAGCATATATTGACGGCCACAGGAAGTCCTGCAATATGGGTTGCAAATGTCTCAATATTAACTGCAAGTGCTGTCATCCTTCCTCCCAATCCTCCCGGTCCAATGCCCAGCTGATTAATCGCGGCCAGCAGTTCCTGTTCCAGTTCCTTTACCCACGGTATCTTTGGCTTTTCTTCTATATTCCTGGTAAGGGCATGTTTCGCCATCTGGGTGCATTTTTCAAAGGTCCCGCCAATACCCACGCCAATCACCATAGGAGGGCAGGCATTGGGGCCCGCGTCCCTGACAGCGGTAATGATGGCGTTCTTTACCCCTTCCAGTCCATCGGCGGGTTTTAACATAAATACACGGCTCATGTTCTCACTGCCAAATCCCTTGGGGGCTACCGTGATATCGACAGCATCCCCTTCCACTATTTCATAGTGGATCACGGCAGGCGTGTTGTCCTTTGTGTTAATCCGCTGAATCGGATCCCCAACCACGGACTTACGGAGATATCCTTCCTCATATCCCCTTTTCACACCTTCATTCACAGCTCCTGTCAGGCTGCCTCCTGTTATATGCACGTCCTGCCCCACCTTAATGAATACAACTGCCATCCCTGTGTCCTGGCAGATGGGTATCATGTCCTCAGCAGCAATTTTCAGGTTTTCTTTCAGCTGGCCAAGGACCTGGCGTCCCAAAGGAGACTCCTCTTCCTTAACAGCCAGATTGAATACCTGCTCCATATCCCGGGCAAGCACATGGTTTGCCTCAATGCACATTTCCTTAACCGCTTCCGTGATCAGCCCTGTGTGTATCTCCCTCATGGCCTATACTCCTCCTTTAACTGGCAATATGTATTCCACATGAAAAGGCTGTCTTTCAGGACAGCCTTTTCAGTATATTCATTCTTGTTTGCCTGCATATCAGCTGTGGCTGCTCTTTATTCTTTCTCCTGCGTTTCCCCGTCCTCTGTATCGGCATTCCCTGTACCCATGTCTTCTGACTCAGCACTATCCTCATCGTAGAACTCTTCGTCAAAAACATTGTTTTCTTTTGTAACGCTCTCGCGCACCTTGGCAATGCTTGCAACCTTGATGTCAGACTCCTGGTCAATGTTCATCAGCTTGACTCCGGATGTGTTGCGCCCGATGATGGATATATCGTCCACGCTCATGCGGATGACAATGCCTTCTGTTGTGATAAGCATGATCTCCCGGCCGTCATTTACCAGCTTTGCACCTACGATATTGCCTGTTTTTTCCGTGCACTTGTAACAGATGACACCCTTTCCACCTCTGTTCTGGGCGCTGAATTCAGATATGACCGTACGTTTGCCCATGCCGTTTTCAGAAACAATAAGGAGGCTCTCTCCCTGGCTTTCCATCTGCATTCCGATGACTTCGTCATCTTCTTCAAACCGCATGCCGATGACACCCATGGATACACGGCCAGTCACCCTGACATCCGTCTCATTGAACCGGATACACATCCCCTTGCGCGTTACAAGGAAGATATCCTGGTTATTATCTGTTGCCTTTACTTCAATGAGTTCGTCATCCTCGCGCAGCACAATGGCCTGAAGCCCGTTCTTGCGCACATGCTCATATTCCACCATGGGCGTTTTCTTGACCATACCGTTCCTGGTAGCCATGAACAGGTACTTGTCCTCATTGTATTCACGCATCGGGATGATGGCTGTGATTTTCTCATCCGGCTGCAGCTGAAGCAGGTTAATGATGGCCGTGCCTCTTGCAGTACGCCCTGCCTCTGGGATTTCATATGCCTTAAGCCTGTATACGCGTCCCTTATTGGTAAAGAACATCATGAAGTGGTGGTTGGTGGTCATGAGAAGGTCCTCAATATAGTCCTCCTCAATGGTCTGCATCCCCTTGATGCCCTTGCCGCCGCGGTTCTGGCTTCTGAAATTGTCCACATCCATCCTCTTGATATATCCCAGATGGGTCATGGCAATCACCGTATCCTCATCCGGAATCAGGTCTTCCATGGATACGTCGTCGTCATATCCAATGGCCGTACGCCTGTCATCCCCGTATTTGTCCGCGATAATCTGGATTTCCTCCTTGATTACGGTCAGAAGCTTTTTCACATCTGCCAGGATTGCCTGTAATTCCTCAATCTTGGCCAGAAGTTCCTTATATTCGTTTTCAAGCTTTTCACGCTCCAAACCAGTCAGCGCGCGCAGCCTCATGTCCACAATGGCCTGGGACTGTGCATCGGATAAGCCAAAGCGTTCCATTAACTGGTTCTTGGCATCCGCCACATTGGATGAACCGCGGATAATCCGGATGACCTCGTCAATGTGGTCCAGGGCAATGAGCAGGCCTTTTAAGATATGGGCGCGCTCCTCGGCCTTGTTCAGGTCATACTGTGTCCTTCTTCTTACAACCTCTTCCTGGTGCTTCAGATATTCATCCAGCATCTGATGAAGGTTTAATACTTTTGGCTGGTTGTCAATCAGGGCCAGCATGATGACGCCGAAGGTGTCCTGAAGCTGTGTGTGCTTTAACAGCTGGTTCAGGATTACATTGGCGTTCACATCCCTTCGCAGTTCTATGTTGATGCGCATGCCCTCACGGTTGGACTCATCACCGATGTATGTGATCCCGTCAATCTTCTTTTCCTTAACCAGGTCCGCGATTTTCTCAATCAGACGGGCTTTATTTACCATGTATGGAAGTTCGGTCACTATGATCCTTGACTTTCCATTGGCCATGGTTTCTATGTTGGTAACCGCGCGCACCTTGATTTTGGCACGTCCGGTGCGGTATGCTTCCTCTATGCTTCTTCTTCCCAGTATGGTTGCCCCGGTAGGAAAATCAGGCCCTTTGACAATCTCCATGATTTCTTCCAGGGAAGTCTCCCTGTCCTCTTCCACCTGGTTGTCAATCATCTTTACAACGGCGCTGATGATTTCCCGAAGGTTGTGGGGAGGTATGTTGGTGGCCATGCCCACGGCGATACCGGACGTACCGTTGACCAGAAGGTTTGGATACCTGGAGGGAAGCACCACCGGCTCCTTCTCGGTTTCATCAAAGTTTGGCACGAAGTCAACCGTATCCTTGTTGATGTCAGCCAGCATTTCCATGGAAATCTTGCTTAAGCGGGCTTCCGTATACCGCATGGCCGCAGCGCCGTCGCCGTCCACGGAACCAAAGTTCCCATGGCCGTCCACCAGCGGATACCTGGTAGACCACTCCTGGGCCATGTTAACCAAGGCCCCATAGATGGAACTGTCACCATGGGGGTGGTATTTACCCATGGTATCACCTACAATACGGGCGCACTTACGATGTGGTTTATCAGGACCATTGTTCAGCTCTACCATGGAGTAAAGTACACGTCTTTGGACCGGCTTTAAACCATCCCTTACATCGGGAAGGGCCCTGGCGCTGATTACGCTCATGGCATAGTCAATATAGGACTGTTCCATGGTCTTTTTCAGGTCTACATCATGAACCTTGTCAAATACATTTGGTTCCATATTCAATCTCCTTTATGTTTACACTCTAAATGCTGAAATCAGATATCTAAGTTCTGTACGCGCTTTGCATTGGCCTCGATAAATTCCCTTCTCGGCTCCACCTGGTCGCCCATCAGGGTGGTAAATGTCAGGTCAATCTCAGATGTGGTCTCTTCATCCAAGGTCACGCGCAGCAGCACCCTCCGCTCAGGATCCATGGTTGTCTCCCACAGCTGTTCCGCATCCATCTCACCCAGACCTTTGTAACGCTGGATTTTGTTGTTGGTATCACGTCCAATGTCCGTGAGAATGGAGTTAAGCTCCTCATCGCTGTAAGCATACCATACCTTCTTACTTTTCTCCACCTTGTATAAGGGCGGCTGGGCCAGGTACACATAGCCCTGTTTGATCAGCTCCGGCATGAACCTGTAAAGGAAGGTCAGAAGCAGGGTGCTGATATGGGCGCCATCCACATCGGCATCCGTCATGATGATGATTTTGTGGTAGCGCAGCTTGGATATGTCAAAGTCTTCATGGATTCCGGTTCCAAATGCCGTAATCATGGCCTTAATTTCCGCATTGCCGTAAATCCGGTCCATCCTGGCTTTTTCCACGTTCAATATCTTGCCTCTGAGGGGCAGGATGGCCTGGGTGGCCCTGGAACGTGCCGTCTTGGCTGAACCGCCTGCGGAATCTCCCTCAACAATATAAATCTCACAGTTTTCAGGATTCTTATCTGAACAGTCGGCCAGCTTGCCAGGAAGCGCCATCCCGTCCAGAGCGGACTTACGGCGTGTCAGGTCCCTGGCCTTCCTGGCCGCGGCCCGTGCCCTCTGTGCCATGATGGACTTCTCACACATGGCCTTGGCAATGGCAGGGTTCTGTTCCAGGAAATAGGTCAGCTGCTCGCTGACAATGTTGTCCACGGCTGTACGGGCCTCACTGTTGCCCAGCTTCTGCTTGGTCTGGCCTTCAAACTGCGGTTCTTCCACCTTGATGCTGATAATTGCGGTCAGACCCTCGCGGATATCCTCGCCGGATAAGCTGTCTTCATTTTCCTTTAACAGCTTATTCTTCCTGGCATAGTCGTTAAAGGTCTTGGTAAGGGCGTTCTTAAAGCCGGTCAGATGGGTTCCGCCTTCCGGCGTATTGATATTGTTGACAAATGTATAAATATTCTCAGTGTAGGAATCATTATGCTGCATGGATACTTCCACATACACGCCTTCCTTGCTTCCTTCACAGTAAATGACCTGGTCATATAAAGGCGTCTTGCCTTTATTCAGATAGGTGACGAATTCCTTTATGCCTCCCTCGTAGTGGAAGGTCTTTTCCTTCTTCTCTTCCCGGTCATCCTTAAGGATGATCCTAAGATTCTTTGTAAGGAATGCAGTCTCCCGCAGCCTTATTTTTAAGGTGTCATAATCATACACGGTTTCCTCAAATATCTCTTTGTCCGGAAGGAAGGTGACCCTGGTGCCATGCTGGTCAGGATTGCATTTGCCTACGATTTTCAGAGGATACGTTACTTTCCCCCTTTCATAGCGCTGCTGATAAATGTCGCCGTCCTTATAAACCTGTACCTCCAGCCACTCAGAAAGTGCATTGACAACCGATGCGCCAACCCCATGAAGGCCGCCGGATACCTTGTATCCCCCATTGCCGAATTTACCGCCGGCATGGAGGATGGTAAATACCACTTCCACAGCCGGGAGACCGGCCTTTTTCTGGATGCCTACCGGAATGCCGCGGCCATCGTCCATGACAGTTATGGAATTGTCCTCATTGATGGTAACCTCAATGGAATCACAATATCCTGCCAATGCCTCATCGACCGCATTATCTACAATCTCATAAACCAGATGGTGGAGACCTCTGGCCGATGTGCTGCCAATATACATGCCAGGCCTTTTCCTGACTGCCTCAAGTCCTTCCAAAATCTGAATCTGATCTGCTCCGTATTGCTCTCCCATGTTCTATATCTTCCTTTCTTTTCAGGTAACCAGTGCCGGGCGGTACTAGTTCTCATTTTCCACGGTTCCGTCGATAACTTTGAATATCTTGTCTATATGGAACCTGTTGTTGACAAAATCATCCAGCCCGGTACAGGTAATCATGGTCTGGATATCCTGTATGGCTGATAAAAGATGGTTCTGCCTGCTGCTGTCCAGCTCTGATAAGACATCATCCAGCAAAAGGATGGGATTATCCCTGCTGACCGCCTTGACCAGTTCCAGTTCAGATAGCTTCAATGACAGGGCAGCGGTGCGCTGCTGGCCCTGTGAACCAAACCTGCGGATATCAATGCCGTTCACAATAAAGCTGATATCATCCCTGTGGGGACCGGACAGCGTGGTTTTCTGTTTCATATCCTGAGGGCGGTTCCTCTTCAGGGTCTGTCCAAACTGATCCTCAATGGTATATGGCTCATAGGAAATCTTTATTTCCTCCTTGTTGCCGGAAAGGCTTAGGTGGATTTTCTGCATGATTTCATTTAACCGGCCAATAAACTCCCTGCGGAACCGGATTACTTCTTTCCCGTAATTTACCAGCTGCATGTCCCATACGTCCAGGGTTTCCTCATATTCAGGCTTGAAAAACAGCTCCTTTAGCAGTTTGTTACGCTGAAGCAGCACTTTGTTGTACTGTACCAGTGAATGTACATACAGCTTATTTAACTGGCACAGTTCCATATCTATGAATCTTCTTCTCTCTGAGGGACCATTCTTGATGATGTTCAGGTCCTCTGGGGAAAAGAATACCACATTGGCGATTCCAAACAGCTCGCTGGCCTTTCTTATGGGCACACCGTTTATGGCAATTCCCTTGGGTTTGTTTTTTTTCAGGTGCATGTCAATGCGGTAAGGCACATTGTTCTTCCTGATCTGTAATTTAATATGGGATTCATCCTGGTCAAAACGGATGATATCCCTGTCCTTAGCGCTTTTATGTGATTTAGATGTGCAGCAGACGTAGACAGCTTCCAGAATATTTGTCTTTCCCTGGGCATTATCACCGTAGAGTATATTGGTTCCCTGATTAAATTCCATATGTAATTCTTTGTAGTTCCGGTAATTTTTCAGTTCTATGGATTCTATAATCATGGATATTCTCTTTCTGCAGCCCCTTTATTTGGTAATCTTGATGGTCTGTCCGTCATAGGATACCACATCCCCATCCACCAGTTTCTTTCCGCGCTGGAACGCAGTTTCCCCGTTCACGGTCACCAGGCCGTCCTCTATGACATGTTTAGCGTCCACACCGGATCCAACCAGGCCGGCGGCTTTTAACGCCTGGCCTAGTTTGATGTAGTCTTCCCTTAATTTGATTATTTCCATTGTTTTCCTTTCTTAGTACAGAAATTTTCAAAAGATGTACTAAACAGTGGCTGCATTGAAATTAACCGGAAGGATCAGGTATATATAATTCTCCTCATCGTCCTTGATGAAGCATGGGGACTTGGGGTTCATCATATAGATATTGATTTCCTCGTCGTCGATCACCCGAAGTGCGTCAATCAGGAACTTGGGATTAAATCCAATCATGATATCCTTGCCTGTCTTGTGGATCATCAGGTCCGCATTCATGGAGCCGAAACTGGAATTCAGCTTCATTTCCATGGAGTTGTCACCAATATTGATAATCAGCGGTTTCTTGTCATTTTCCCTGATAAGGATGGTCGCACGTTCAATACAGTTTAAGAATTCCTTTTTATTCACGGATACCTTAGTCTCATAATCGCTGGAAAGCATCTGGTTAATCCTGAAGTATTCGCCTTCAATCAGACGTGAGACAACGACCGTGCTGTCAAATTCAAACAGGATATGGTTGGCACTGAAGTATATCAGGACTTCCTTTTCATTATCACCGCCCAGGATCTTGCTGATTTCACTGAGTGTCTTGCCAGGGACAATAACCTTGGTGTCATCATAATGGTCTTTCAGGCGTACCTTGCGGATGGAGATACGGTGTCCGTCAAGGGACACCACCTTTAACTGGTTCTCATTCACCTCGAAGAGTTCACCGGCCATCATCTTATTGCTGTCATTGGGTGAGATGGAAAAGATGGTCTGCTGGATTACTTCCTTCAGGGTAAACTGGGAAAGACAGATATATTTATCCTTTTCAATATAGGGAAGGTATGCGAATTCTTCCCCGTCCCGTCCCTGGATATTGAATACAGAGTTCTCACAGCTGATGGTGGTGGTGAATTTATCATCAGATTCAATGGTAACGGATGCATTTTCACTGGAAAGACGGCGCGTAATCTCGGAGAACAGCTTGGCATCCAGGGCTATCTTTCCATGTTCCAGTATCTCCCCTTCTACTTTTGTCTCAATTCCCAGTTCCATGTCATTGCCGGTCAGTTTAATCTCACCTGTACTGGCGTCAATCAGGATACATTCAAGGATGGACATGGTGGTTTTGGAAGGGACTGCTTTCATTACAATATTAATGCCGTTTACAATGGCGTCTTTTTGAAATCTCAGCTTCATAATGTTGATAACTTCCTTTCAGTTTATTTAGGGCGGAAAATTCCATCTGTAATTGAAGATATAAATAAGTTCCGTAGAAACCGTAGTAGGGGGTGTGGGTTTGTGTAAAACCCTTAAAAGTCCTTGAGAATAAAGGCAAGGTTCATGTGGAATGATCTGTGGAAATCATCCACCGATCCATGGTAAAACTTAATGTTTATCCACAGGTCCTTAAAAACCGTTCACAAGTCCTTAAGGACAGCCGGGTTATCAACAGCCTGTCCACAAGGATCCCACTGCCTATTGTGGATTGATCTTCTTCTTCAGTATCTCGATGGTATTCTTAAGCGTATCGTCTTTCTTAATATCACCTGCAATCTTCTCGGATCCGTGAATGATGGTGGTGTGGTCCCTTCCTCCAAGGTAACGTCCGATGGTCTGGAGAGGGGTATCCGTCATATTCCTGCAAAGGTACATGACAATCTGTCTGGGATATACAATTTCCTTGTTCCTCTTCTGGGAGGAGATATCAAGGGGGGTGAGTCCATAATGGTCAGACACAATCTGGATGATAAGGTCTGGGGTGACCTCCCGCTGGGCATTGGGCGATATGATGTCCTTAAGGGCTTCTTCCGCCAGCTCCAGGGTAATGTCGCACTTGTTAAGGCGGGACAGGGCAACGATTTTGGTCAGCGCGCCTTCCAGCTCACGGATATTGGATTTGATGTTGGTGGCAATGTATTTGATTACCTCGTTATCAATATTATATCCTTCCATCTCCTCTTTTTTGCGCAGGATTGCCATTCTTGTCTCATAATCAGGAGACTGGATATCCACGGTAAGTCCCCATTCAAAACGGGAGCGCAGGCGTTCCTCCAGTGTCTCAATTTCTTTTGGAGGTTTATCCGAGGAGATTATAATCTGCTTCTTGGATTCATATAATGTGTTGAAGGTGTGGAAAAATTCTTCCTGGGTACTTTCCTTGCCGATAATGAACTGGATATCGTCAATAAGAAGTACGTCGTTGTTGCGGTACTTTTCACGGAATTCCGTTGTTGTTATGTTGTTTTTGTTACGGATGGCGTCAATCAGCTCATTGGTGAAGGTTTCTGATGTGACGTAAAGTATCTTGGAACTTGGATTGTTCTTTAATATGAAGTGAGCAATCGCGTGCATCAGGTGGGTTTTACCAAGTCCCACGCCTCCATAGATAAAAAGAGGGTTGTAAATCTCACCCGGCGATTCCGCCACAGCCAGGGCAGCGGCATGGGCCAGGTTATTGTTGGAGCCCACCACAAAGGTATCAAAGGTGTACTTTGAGTTTAAATTGGCGCTCTGAATAACGTCCGGGCTTATGGTGACAGTGTTCTTCTGAATCAGCTGCGGCCCCGACGGTTCCTCTTTTTCTATGATTTGTTCCTTAACTTTGAAATCCACCTCGCATTCCTGTTCAAGGAATTCCGAGATGGTCACCTTTAATAAAAATCCATATTTTTTATTTACATATTGTAAGAAGGTCTGTTCGGGAACAATGATTATTACTGTGTTATCCTTAAAAGAATACGGCTTAAGCGGTTCCAGCCAGGTACTGTAGGAGATATTGGATATTTCATGTTCTTCTTTTAGGGTAAGCAGGATCTGCTCCCAATTTTCTTTGATTTTATCGATCATTTCTTGTCTCCTGAAACTGTATTGCAGAATTGCCCAATCTAAATACATTGTATACTAAAGTAAAAATTTTTTCAATGACAAGTGTGAATAAATGTGGATAACTTTGTGAGTAGGGTGTGGAAGCAGTGTGAAAGCGGTGTGGACAGACCGGTTTTCCACAAAATAGCCGAAAAGGTTATCTCGAGTTGTGCACAACCCGAGAATAATTGGAAATTATGGAATTTTAAGATGGCATTGGGGAAAAAATTGACAATTACACACACTTATCCACAACTTATCAACATTTTGTGGATAAGTTTATGTAAATCCACAAAGAAGAGTGATTCATGTCTAATTGAATATGTTATAATAACGTTAGAAATGCATTGGATTCATTGCCCATTGTCAGATAATTGTTTATAATAAGTTAGGATACATAATAAATTTTTAATATTTTAATGTAACTAATAAAAGTTATCAACAAAAAGGAGGGTTTATATGGAATTTGTAATTGGTATTCTGCTAATCCTGACGTTCTTTGCACTGGCCTATTATTGTGTCAGGGGCTACAACCTGATGATCGGTTTTTTGGTCATTTCTGTCTTGTGGACAATCCTGTCCCTTGCAGGTGCGGGAATTTCTTCCCCACAGTTCATTGCGGATAATCCTGTGCTTCAGTTTGGCGGGGACGGAGGCAAGGGACTGGTGGCAATCCTGAATAAGATTTATCAGGCTGCCCCGGAAGGATGGGGAACCACCCTGGTTAATGTCTGCTGGGGCGCATGGTTTGGACGGGTGCTTATGGAAACAGGCATTGCCTCCACGCTGATCCGCAAGACCGTGGAGCTTGGCGGCGACCGCCCAATCATTACCATTGTCCTTCTTAATGTTGTGACTGCTTTTATTTTTACGGCCATGATGGGCGCCGGCCCTGTTATTGCCATCGGCGTCATCGTGCTTCCGATTCTGATGAGCCTTGGCATTCCCAAAGCAATTGCCATGTTCACGTTCATGGGTTCTGTTTCAGCGGGAATGTATCTGAATCCCGTGCTTCAGTTCTCGCAGATCCGTGCATTCATCCTGCCTGCAGACCAGATGCCGGAGTTTTCATTTTCATGGTATGCAAGCCATTGGGGATATTATGCGCTTGCCATTTCCGTGGTTACGGTCTCACTCCTGACAGCCGTATACCTGAAGTTCGGGAAAAAAAGACATGCATGGGCATCCCGTACGCCCGGATCCCAGCCCGTAAAGGATGCGCCCATGATTGCCCTTTTGCTTCCAATCGTACCGGTGGTGCTTAAAATTGCCCTGGATTTCTCTGTCATCGGCGGGTTCATCATTGCGGGATTTGCAGCCCTGTTCCTGTGCGGCAGGATGAAGGGGTCCTTTAAGGAGAATTGCCAGCTGGTTAACAAGCTTTATTATGATGGCGTCGTGGACACGGCTCCCTTAATCGGTTTCCTGCTCACACTCCCCATGTTCAATACATGTGCTACATATGCCTCGCCGTTTTTTAAGGAAGTAATCGGCGGTATCATGCCCACCAGTGAGTATGTTGTGTGTATATTGTTCGCGGCGCTGGCAATCCTGGGCTTTTTCAGGGGGCCGTTCACACTGTTTGGCTGCGGCGCGGCCACGCTTGGTGTTTTGTCCAATGTGGGACATTTTTCCGTTCCTTTCCTGTATTGTGTGTTCACCATTCCTGCCACAACGGTTAACGTGGGTTCCTGTATCACACAGTCCTGGATTGCATGGGGCCTTGCCTATACAAAAGTGGAGTCAAAGGAGTACTTAAAGCTTTCCATCCCATTTGCATACCTGACGTCCATCTGCCTCTATATACTTACGGCCCTTACCGTTACAGGACTGGGGGCCCAGTGGTTCTTGAAATAATACAATTTTAATCGTTGACTCCTCCTGCCTGCCCGGATTATAATGAGACAGTAGCATTGCATTGTATCTTTTAATAAGAACAGTAGCAGGAGGATGAAAAATTGAATAACAAGAAGAGAGACACCCGTTGGCTTGCAAGTGTTGCACTTATGATGGCGGTGGTCATCCTGTTGGCGAATACGCCTTTTGGGATGATACAGCTTCCGGTCATCAAGGCGACAACTGTGCATATCCCCGTTATATTGGGAGCAATTTTACTGGGGCCCCTGGCAGGGGCGGTGCTGGGCGCCACCTTTGGCATCTGTTCCATGATAAGCAATACCATGGTTCCGACCCTGCTGTCCTTTGCGTTCTCGCCCTTCATGAGTATGACCGGGATTCCCGGCATGCTGAAGGCTGTATGGGTTTCCGTTGGATGCAGGATATTGATTGGCGTGGCCGCAGGATGGCTCTGGATCCTGTTTAAGAAAGTGAAGCTTAATGCACTGGCAGCGCTTCCTATTGTTGGATTTGTGGGATCCATGGTTAATACGGTATTTGTCATGGGAAGTATTTACCTGCTGTTTGCATCCCAGTATGCAGAAGCCAAGAACGTTGCGGTTGACGCGGTTTGGGGACTGATTATGGTGACAGTTACCGCTTCCGGCATACCGGAAGCAATCGTCGCGGCAATCTTAGTGGCAGTAATTGGAAAAGTCATGCTGCGTTTCACAAGCCACAGCTGATTACGGTACTAAATATAGTAATATAAAACAGCAATGCATACATTTTATTGGGACGGCTTTTAAGCTGTCCCTTTTTGTGGATTTTTTGCGAAAATCCGCTTGACGAAGGCCGATTTCTTCTATATAATTGAGAAGATGTTTAATTATACTAGTCTAAATGTGTGTTTTCACATTACCAGATAATTTTGATAGGAGGTGCCCGGATTATGAAGATGACATTTCAGCCGAAGAAGAGACAGAGAGCAAAAGTTCATGGCTTCAGAGCCAGAATGAAAACTGTAGGCGGTAGAAAAGTTATTGCTGCCAGAAGAGCAAAAGGTAGAGCTAGATTATCTGCTTAATTGTTTGAAGCAAAAGAACTGCGGGCCACAGGAACATGTGGCCTTTTCTTAATTCAGACGTAACAGACCAGACCTGCTTTTTATGTCAGGAAAATAAGCTGTCTGGACTGTTACATTCGTCAGCATGAAGATTGAAATGGAGAATCGTATGAAACGATTTCCTTCCGTAAGGAAAAACAGGGAGTTCCAGGATATCTATAAGCATGGGACTTCATATGCAAACAGACTGCTTGTGATGTATGTGATGGAGAGCGGGGAAGATGGGAACCGGATTGGCATTTCCGTCAGCAAAAAAGTGGGCAACAGCATTGTCCGTCATCATATTACAAGACTTTTGAGAGAAATATTCCGTTTAAATAATAGTAGGATCAAGACTGGATTAAACATCATTGTTGTGGCCAGGGTGGCTGCAAAAAAATCAGACTACAAAGATTTGGAAGGTGCGTATCTGCACCTATGCGGACTGCATCACATTTTAAAAGAATCGAAGTGAAGTGATTATGACAAGGTTTTTGATTTTGTTGGTAAGGGGATACCAGAGATTCCTGTCTCCCCTTAAATTAAGAACTCACTGTATTTACACACCTACGTGTTCTCAATACGCCATTGAAGCACTTAAAAAGTATGGTGCGTTAAAGGGTACATGGTTGGCCTGCAAAAGGATACTCAGGTGTCACCCCTTTGCAGAAGGCGGTTATGATCCAGTTCCGTAGAGATTAGGAGGTATAATGTATTGAATGGTTTAGCTGGCGCAGTATTATTGACAAAAACAGGCGGTATGCTGGGGCCGATCGCTGATATCCTTGGATGGATAATGGATTGGCTGTTTAAGTTTACAAGTATATTCGGCATTGAGAATATCGGTCTGTGTATTATCCTGTTTACCCTGGTAACAAAGGTGCTCATGATACCTCTTACCATTAAACAGCAGCAGTCCTCCAAGCTGATGGCAGTCATGCAGCCGGAGATTTCTGCTATCCAGAAAAAGTATAAGGGCAAGGAAAATGACCAGAAGTATGCAATGATGATGCAGACAGAGATTAAGGCTGTTTATGAGAAGTATGGAACTTCCATGACAGGCGGCTGCCTTCCGTTGCTGATACAGATGCCTATCATCTTTGCTTTGTACCGTGTAATTTATAATATTCCTGCCTACGTACAGTCGGTAAGGGGATATTATGAAATCATCATAAGCAAGCTTCCAAGCGGTTACCAGACAGCTCAGGCGTTTACGGATCTGGCAGCGGCGCAGAAGATGCCCATTGATAAATTTGATTATACCAATATTAATACCGTAATTGATTTATTATATAAGTTTACCGGACAGCAGTGGGACGCCCTAGTGACTTCCTTTGCTTCCGTGGGACAGGCCGTGACGGATACAGGCGTCAGGGTGGTGGATGCCATTGAGAACATGCAGACATTTTTCGGCCTGAACATTGCGTATACGCCGTTCCAGGTCATCATGAACTATTTCAACAAGGTGGATGGGACAACCCTGCTGACAGCCATTGCAGCGCTTTGTATCCCTCTGTTTGCAGGTTTGAGCCAGTGGTACAGCACCAAGCTTATGACTGCAAACCAGCCCCAGGCCAGCAGCGATGAGAATCCAGCGGCAGGCATGATGAAGAGCATGAACGTGACCATGCCTCTTATGTCTGTATTCTTCTGTTTCTCATTTGCATCCGGTATCGGACTTTACTGGGTTGCGCAGAGTGTGTTTACAATCATCCAGCAGGTTGGTATTAATTCTTATCTGAATAAGGTTAATATTGACGACCTGGTTCAGAGGAATATTGACAAAACCAATAAGAAACGTGCGAAAAAGGGGCTTCCTCCAACGAAAGTGGGCAATGTAGACCAGATGCTTAAGAAGATTGAGGAAAAGGAAGCAAAGGCTGAGTCTGCGCAGATGGCCAAGATTGCAAAGACAAAGGCGATTGTTGAGGAATCCAACAAGTATTATAATGAAAATGCCAAACCGGGCAGTCTGGCGTCCAAAGCAAATATGGTTGCCAAGTACAATGAAAAGCACGATAAGGGAAGCAAAAAATAGGAGGGGTTTTGTATGGATATGATTACAGTTACTGCCAAGACAGTGGACGAAGCAGTTACAAAAGCGTTAATCGAACTTCAGACAACCAGCGATAAGCTGGAATATGAAGTGGTTGACAAGGGAAGTACCGGATTCCTGGGAATCGGTTCAAAACCTGCTATTATTCGTGCAAAGAAAAAGGAATCCATTGAAGATAAGGCCATGGATTTCTTATCTCAGATTTTTGGGGCCATGAATATGGAGGTATCCATCATAGCTGTATACAATGAGGAAGAACAGGAGCTTTCCCTGAACCTGGAAGGCGACGACATGGGCATCCTGATTGGAAAGAGGGGACAGACCCTGGATTCCCTCCAGTACCTTGTAAGCCTGATTGTGAATAAGGGCACCGAAGGGTACCTGAGGGTTAAGCTGGATACTGAGAATTACCGTGAGAGAAGGAAGGAAACCCTTGAGACCCTGGCAAAGAATATTGCCTATAAGGTGAAGCGGACCAAGAGGCCTGTTTCACTGGAACCCATGAATCCTTATGAGAGAAGGATCATCCATGCGGCCCTGCAGAATGATAAGTACGTTACCACCAGAAGCGAGGGCGAGGAGCCGTTCCGCCATGTGGTGATTGCACTTAAGAAGGAAGCGTCCGGCGGTGACCGGAAGGGACGTTATGACAAGAATAAAGGCGGGCGCTATGACAGGTCTTCCGGCGGATATAAGGGTAATAACCGCCGCAGCCACTATTCTTCAACAGCTTCATCAGGCGCGTCAGAAGAGACAGCTGCGGGAGATGAGGAATAACTGACAGATTTTAAGCTTAAAAGGCTGTTGCAGGGTGCGACGGCCTTTTGCGCTATTTGTCCGGCATGGAATGGCCCGTGTCCGGCAGGAATTGAAAGGATATCAGATGAGGACAGATACAATTGCAGCCATTGCCACTGGAATGTGCAATTCGGGAATCGGGATTGTAAGGATCAGCGGCAATGAGGCATTTACTGTGATTGATAAGTTATACAGGAATAAGGACGGCAGGAAGGTAAAGGTAAGCCAGTCCAGATCCCATACGGTCCATTATGGGTTTATCTATGATGGGGATGAGAAAGTGGATGAGGCCCTTGTGCTGATCATGAAAGGGCCCCACAGTTATACGGCTGAGGATACGGTGGAGATTGACTGCCATGGGGGTATCCTGATGGTAAAGAAGATACTGGAGGCGGTCATCCATGCAGGCGCCAGGACGGCGGAGCCGGGAGAATTTACAAAGAGGGCGTTCCTCAATGGCAGGATTGATCTGTCCCAGGCCGAGGCCGTGGCGGATGTGATTAATGCCACCAATGAGTATGCGCTGAAAAGTTCGGTGAGCCAGTTGAGCGGTTCTGTATCAAAGCGCATAAAGGAACTGAGAAGCCGGATTCTGTATCAGATTGCATTTATAGAATCCGCACTGGACGATCCGGAACATATTTCCCTGGATGGGTACGATGGGAAGCTTATGGAGCTGCTGAATCCCATGGTGGAGGAAGTAGAGGGTCTGCTGGCGTCAGCGGACGACGGCCGGGTCATGACAGAAGGGGTTAAGACAGTTATACTTGGCAAGCCAAATGCGGGAAAATCCTCCCTGATGAACGTGCTTTTAGGGGAGGAGAGGGCCATTGTAACTGAAATAGCCGGAACCACCAGGGATACGCTGGAGGAGCATATCTATCTTCAGGGAATCAGCCTTAACGTGGTGGACACGGCCGGTATCAGGGATACTGAGGATGTGGTGGAGAAGATTGGCGTTGACAGGGCCAGGCAGGCTGCCGGTGACGCGGACCTTATCATATTCGTGGTAGACGGCTCGCGTCCACTGGATGAAAGCGACAGGGAAATCATGGATTTCATCCGCGGCAGGAAGTCCATTATCCTTTTGAATAAATCCGATCTTGAGATTGTGGTGGGTAAGGATGAACTGGAAGGCATGTCGGGACAGAAGGTGATTCCTGTATCCGCCAAGGAGGAGCAGGGGATTGAGGAGCTGGAGCAGGAGATTAAACGGCTCTTTTATCGTGGAGAACTTAAGTTTAACGACCAGGTCTATATAACAAATGTAAGGCATAAGGAGGCACTGGAACAGACCCTTAGGAGCCTTATGATGGTAAAGAGGAGTATTGAGGATTGTATGCCGGAGGATTTTTATTCCATTGACCTTATGGACGCATATGAACAGCTGGGGCTGATTACAGGGGAAGCAGTGGACGATGATTTGGTGAATGAGATATTTGCCAGATTCTGTATGGGAAAATGATTGAAATGAAAGAGGAATGAAAGCGTATGCCATATTTGGAAGAAACCTATGATATCATTGTTGTGGGGGCCGGACATGCAGGCTGCGAGGCAGCCCTTGCCGGCGCAAGGCTGGGCCTTGAAACCATCATGTTTACGGTCAGTGTGGACAGCATTGCCCTGATGCCCTGTAATCCCAATGTGGGAGGCAGTTCAAAAGGCCACCTTGTAAGGGAACTGGATGCCCTTGGCGGGGAAATGGGAAAGAATATTGACAAGTCATTTATCCAGTCCAAGATGCTGAATGAATCCAAGGGCCCTGCAGTGCATTCCCTTAGGGCCCAGGCAGATAAGCAGGATTACAGCAGGCAGATGAGGAGAACCCTGGAGAATACGGAGCATCTTACCATACGACAGGCCGAGGTGTCGGAGCTTGTTGTTGAAGAAGGGGAAATCAGGGGCGTCAAGACATTTTCAGGAGCATTGTATAAGGGGAAATGCGTCATACTCTGCACAGGTACTTATCTGAAGGCAAGGTGTATCTACGGTGATGTCAGCAACCCTACAGGACCTAACGGGCTGCAGGCAGCCAACCACCTGACGGATTCCCTTAAGGCCAATGGGATTGAGATGTTCCGGTTTAAGACAGGTACCCCGGCCAGGGTGGATAAAAGAAGCATTGATTTTTCCAGAATGGAAGAGCAGCAGGGGGATGAGCGCGTGGTTCCTTTTTCTTTTTCAACAGACCCTGAAAGCGTGCAGAAGGAACAGGTGTCCTGCTGGCTGACCTATACCAATGAGAGGACCCATGGCATCATACGTGATAACCTGGACCGGTCCCCCCTGTTTTCAGGGGCCATTGAAGGCACAGGACCAAGGTATTGCCCATCCATTGAAGATAAGGTGGTGAAGTTCCCGGACAAGGAGCGGCACCAGGTCTTTGTGGAACCGGAAGGTCTTTATACCAATGAAATGTATCTGGGAGGCATGAGCAGTTCCCTTCCCGAGGATGTACAGTATGCAATGTACCGTACCGTGCCTGGGCTTGAGAAGGTTAAGATTGTCAGAAATGCATATGCAATTGAATATGACTGCATCAATTCCCTGCAGTTAAAGCCGACCTTGGAATTTAAGAAGATATCAGGCCTGTTCGCAGGAGGGCAGTTTAACGGCAGTTCCGGGTATGAGGAAGCTGCGGTCCAGGGATTTATGGCAGGTGTGAATGCTGCAATGAAAATCATGGGAAGGGAACAGGTGGTCCTGGACCGGTCCCAGGCATATATCGGTGTGCTGATTGACGATCTGGTCACCAAGGAGAACCATGAGCCATACAGGATGATGACATCCAGGGCGGAGTACAGGCTGCTTTTAAGGCAGGATAATGCGGATATCCGTCTGAGGAAAATAGGCCATGAGATTGGACTTGTCACTGATAAGGAGTATGAGGATCTTCTTATTAAGATGGATGAGATTGAACGTGAGATAAAACGACTTCAGGCAACGGTAGTTGGTGTGAATCCCACCACGCAGGGATTTATGGAAAAATATGGAAGTACCTTACTGAAATCAGGTATAAGCCTGGCAGAGCTGGTAAAACGGCCGGAACTGGATTATGAGAAGTTATCAGAGCTGGATAGGGACCGGCCACTGCTGTCAGCTGAGGTAAGGGAACAGGTCAATATTGAAATTAAGTATGAAGGATATATTAAGCGCCAGTACCAGCAGGTAGAGCAGTATAAAAAGCTGGAAGGAAAAAGGCTTCCTGAAGATTTTGATTATTCCCAGGTAAAAAGCCTTCGAAGGGAGGCCGTACAAAAACTGAACAAGGTACAGCCAGCAACCATTGGACAGGCATCCCGTATATCAGGTGTATCACCGGCAGATATATCTGTCCTGCTGGTACACTTTGCGAGAAAGCAGCAGTGAGAGGATTAAATGATATGACAGAGACATTTCGCATCCAGATGATGCAGGAATCAGCACAGTTGGGCATCACGCTCAGCGATTCCCAGTTGGAACAGTTTTATTCTTATTATGAAATGCTGGTGGAAAAAAATAAGGTAATGAATCTTACCGCTATTACGGAAGAGTGCGAGGTTGTGACAAAACATTTTAGTGACAGCTTGTCACTATTTGGCCTGTTAAGAGAAATGCAGGCTGGCGGTGATGCATGGTATAAGACATGTAATGTGATTGATGTAGGCACAGGAGCTGGTTTTCCTGGGATTCCCTTAAAGATAGTTTTTCCTGGATTAAGGGTGACGTTGCTGGATTCTTTAAATAAAAGGGTTATATGGCTGAAGGAAGTATGTACAGATCTAGGCCTTGAAGGGGTTTGTTTTGCGCATGGGCGGGCAGAAGACATAGGACGTCAGGCAGAACATAGGGAGATGTATGATTTGTGTGTATCCAGGGCAGTAGCCAACCTATCGAGTCTTTCCGAATATTGTATGCCTTTTGTTAAGGTGGGAGGATATTTTATTTCATATAAATCAGGCGAGATAGATGAGGAGCTGAATCAGGCAAAGAAGGCAATTGGAATTTTGGGCGGAAAGCTGAAATCCGTTGAGAAATTTGTGCTGCCAGGCACTGATGCTGCCAGATCCCTTGTGATGATTGAGAAGGTGAAGCCTGTTTCAAAGAAGTATCCTAGGAAGGCGGGATTGCCTACTAAGGAGCCGTTGAAGTAGTGGGGTGTAAAAAGGGGAGTTAAGGGGTGCAATGGGGGAGTTAGGGATTTTAGGTGATTTTTGAGGGATTTAAGTATATATTTAGGGCGATAAAGAGATAGTAGATAAGAAATAGTAGATAAGAAATAGTAGATAAGAAATAGATTGGGATTGAATTAGGTTTGGATAGGATTCTAATAGGGAAGAAGGTTTTTGAATGTTTCACGTGAAACATTCAAAAACCTTCCTTTATATTTTTATATATTTGATGTCATTCATATATTTAATATTTCCTATTTATAATTAATGCCGCCCATATAATTAATGACGCTCATATGATTAATGACGCTCATATAAATAATATCTTTCATATTATTGACATCTCCCATATTATCAACATCACATATATTATTGATACCTCTTATGCTATTGATATCTTAAATACTATTAATATCACTTATACTATTGACATCTTCCATATTATTGACATTTCATATATTATTAAAATTTCCCATATTATTGATATCTCATATATTGTTAATACTTCATATATTTTAGATATTATAGATATTTTTTACTCTTTTTAGGCTTTTCACTCTTTTAAAACTTATTGTATCTACATATAATGCTAATACTTAAATGTATTTAAGCTTTCATCATACTAATTATTTATTAGTGAAAATTATGTCAGCCAGCGGCTTCTCTCATCATGTGGATTTCTCTCGCATATCCATCTAAGTCATTAGGGGTCTCCATATAAAAGGGAAGCTTACCTAATATGGGATGGGTTACTATTCTCTTGAATGTATCAATTCCAATATATCCCTCCCCCAGCTTTGCATGTCTGTCTTTATGCGCGCCTAAAGGATTTTGACTATCGTTCAAATGGATTGCTTTTAAACGGTTAATTCCAATAATTCGGTCAAATTCGTTTAATACATCGTCTAAATGATTGACAATATCATATCCTCCATCCCATACATGGCATGTGTCAAGACACACGCCCATGTGGTCAGATAAATCGACTAAATCCAATATCTGTTTAAGCTCTTCAAAACATCCCCCAATTTCGCTGCCTTTACCAGCCATGGTCTCCAGCAGGACAGTGGTGGTTTGGTCTGGGGAAAGTATTTCATTGAGCATTTGGGATATATATTCAATACCTGTTTTAACGCCCTGCTTGACATGGCAGCCAGGGTGAAAGTTATACATGTTACCTGAAGTGTATTCCATCCGCGCGAGATCATCAGCCATGGTTCTTTTTGCAAAGTCCCGAAGTTTTGGGTCTGCAGAACATGCATTTAAAGTATAAGGAGCATGGGCCAGAAGAGGAGTAATGTCCTTCTCTTTTGCTGTTGTTAAAAAGCGTTCCACATCCTTCTCATTAATTGCTTTTGCATTGCCGCCTCTTGGATTGCGGGTGAAGAACTGAAATGTATTAGCGTCGATAGCTATGGCATCTTTTGCCATGGATTCGTATCCTTTTGATGAGGATAAATGGCATCCTATTCGTATCATATGTTATTCCTTTCTGCATTAAGTAATGGTAAGTAAATGAAATGTTATATATAATAAAAAAGGTCCGGACAGTAATTATCCGAACCGGAATGTTTCACGTGAAACATTAACTGCTTTTAAGATAAGAATGTTTTAATCAAGTCATATATCTCAGCAGGCTTTTCCATATGGGGAAGGTGCTTGGTATTTGCAACAGTCGCTGTTTCTACTGCTGGATTATATTCTTTATATTCATTCATACATTCATCAATATATTCCAGAGCTCCTCCTCCAATGAGATAAATACTGTTATCTATTTTCTTTAATGCATTGACAATGTTACATTTTATATAGTTGCATTCAATGCTTGCATATACAGACTTTGGCGATTCACCCAGGTGGGCAGCTTCGTGATATGCATCAATCAATCCAGCTTTTACTGAATATGGATTATAAAAATAGTTAGTCATAAAATCCTTTGTAATGGCTTGTTTACTACAGGAAATATGATATATGAGGGTTCCTACAATTGGAAAATCCAACATAAATTTATATAACTTGGCATTCTTTCCCGGAACCTGACAACAGGAGAGGATACTTTCAGGGTTAATAAACATAAGCTGATTAAATAACTCAGGAGAGTTACAGCAGGCCATAATCCCTAAGGCAGTGGAGGAACCGGTTGCAACCATATCTGTTCTGTGTCCAATCTCGGATTTAATAAAATCACATAATAACTGTACATAGAGATAATTAGTATATGTCAGGTTGGGTTTCTCCGAGCGGCCAAATCCTAATAAATCAATGGTGTATACAGTATATGACTCAGCTAATTTACCTGCCAGGTTTTTCCACTCATGGCTGCTTGAAGCAGGACTTAAATCATGTACTAGCAGAATCGGTTTGCCTGCACCGGACTTTGTATAATGGATATTACCAAGACGCCACTTATAACATAAAGCCTCTGGTTCTCCTAAAACATTCCGTGAAGTCGCGGACAGCTTAATTGCTTTATTAATAAGAGCAGTGGTAGTAGCTGCTCCTGCTGAAAGTATAAGTAAGGTTAATAATTTGTTCCTTGTTTTCATTCAATTATAATCTCCTGAACTTCGTCATATCATACCATTTGAATAAGAGGTGTTTTGCTTTATCTATTATAATACAAGCCGGGGGCTATTACAATGTTTAGAGAATTAAATTATTCTTAAGAGTTTTCAGACAGAAAAATGTTTCACGTGAAACATTTTTTGTTTAAAATGAGAAAAATACGAGTTTCTTTTATTTTGTCATAGGAAAAGAAATGGAGTTGTGATATAATCGTAAAAGTAATCGAAGAAAGATTTGTTTTTTCGAGAAAGGAATCAATACAAATGGGACGAATAATAACAATAACCAACCAGAAAGGCGGGGTTGGCAAAACTACAACAGCCATTAATCTTTCTGCCTGTTTGGCTGAAGCAGGACAAAAGGTCCTGTTGGTGGACTTTGATCCTCAGGGCAATGCCAGCAGCGGTTTGGGACTGGAACGGGAAGACTTTAATAAGACAGTATACGATATGCTGATTGAGGAAGCTCCTGCTGATGAATGTATCGTAAAGGAAATACAGCCAAATCTGGATGTCCTTCCTTCTGATATGAACCTGGCTGGAGCTGAAATTGAGTTTCAGGAAGTAGAAGAAAAGGAAAGACTGCTCAGCATCTATTTAAATCAAGTTCGTGATACATATGATTTTATTCTGATTGACTGTCCCCCATCGTTGAATATACTGACAATCAATGCATTAACAGCAGCAGATACAGTATTGGTCCCAATACAATGTGAATATTATGCCCTGGAAGGATTAAGCCAGGTTTTAAAGACAGTAGATCTTGTAAAAAGAAAATTAAATCCGGATTTAGAGTTGGAAGGTGTTGTATTTACCATGTATGATGCCAGGACAAACCTTTCCATTGAAGTGGTGGAAAGTGTTAAAAGCAGTCTGAACCGTACCATATACAAAACCATTATTCCAAGGAATGTCCGTCTGGCAGAAGCACCAAGCCATGGAATGTCCATTAACCTTTATGATTCCAGATCAACAGGTGCTGAAAGCTACCGGTTGCTGGCAGCAGAAGTAATGAGCAGAGGAGAAGAGTTGTAATGGCTAAAAAGGGATTAGGAAAAGGCCTGGGTGCCATATTTGGTGAAGATGTAATAAAAGAAAGCGAAGAGGACATTGCAAAGGCAAAGGCAGCTGCAGTTGATAAAGGGGAAGAGATGACCAGTGAACGTATGGTGAAGCTGGCGTTGATTGAGCCTAATAAGGATCAGCCAAGAAAGGACTTTAATGAGGAACAGCTAAGGGAATTAGCTGATTCCATTAAGCGGTATGGTGTATTGCAGCCGCTTCTGGTTCAGAAAAAAGGAAATTTCTATGAGATTATAGCCGGCGAACGCAGATGGCGTGCCGCAAAGATGGCTGGTTTAAAGGAAATTCCTGTTGTGCTGAGAGAATATACCAAGCAGGAAGGCATGGAAATCGCTCTGATTGAGAATGTACAGAGAGAGGATTTAAACCCCATTGAGGAAGCGCTGGCGTATCAGCAGCTTGTAAAAGAATTTCATCTGACCCAGGAAGAGATTGCAGAAAGGGTTGCAAAGAACAGGGCCACCATAACAAACTCCATGCGTCTTTTGAAGTTGGATGAACAGATTCAGGAAATGTTGATTCAGAACATGATATCCAGCGGTCATGCAAGGGCCTTGCTTTCCCTGGATGATAAAGGACTGCAGCTTAAGGCGGCTAAAATGATTCTGGATGGAGGCATGAGCGTAAGGGAAACCGAACGCCTTGTAAAGAAGCTGGCCAGGGAAGCCGAGGATGATGGCAGTGATAAAAAGGACAAGAAAAAGGATGAGGCCTTAGCTATCATATACCAGAATTTGGAAGAGAGAATGAAGAGTATTATGGGCACTAAGGTCAGTATCCATAATAAAGATAAAAATAAAGGCCGGATAGAAATTGAATATTATTCAGAAGCAGAACTGGAGCGGATTGTGGAGATGATTGAATCTATTCGTTAGACACAAAGGAGTGAAGATATACAATGGAGAACAGCATTTTAAATCTATGTCCATTTGATCCCGCATACATTATTATGGGACTTGTGATATTAGTGGTTTTGCTGCTGATATTGGCGATTATTACAATGACTAAGCTTAGAAGGCTGGACCGTAAATATGATTATTTCATGCGGGGAAAAGATGCGGAAACCCTGGAGGATATAATCATGGATGAGATTGATGAGCTGCGGGACCTGAGGGCTGAAGATAGAAGCAATAAAGATTCAATCCGTACCCTGAACCGAAATTTCAGGGCATCTTTTCAGAAATATGGTATTGTAAAGTATAATGCGTTTAAAGGAATGGGCGGAAACCTGAGTTTTGCCCTGGCTGTCCTGGATTATACCAACAGCGGATTCGTCATGAACTGTGTACACAGCAGGGAAGGATGTTATCTGTATATCAAAGAGGTTGATATGGGACAAACGGATATTGTTCTTGGCAACGAGGAACAGGAGGCATTGGAACAGGCATTGGGGTATGTGAAGAAAAACTAGCACAACCTTATATGAAATCCTGTGATATAGCACTCGCTATCTATGCCAGGGGATGTTTGAAAATTCATTTCCGCAATCTGCCCTAAGGAAATCCACCATAGGTACCCCTTAGGGCAACGCACACATGAACAGATATCAAGCACTATTACTCAGTTATTTAAGCAACGCTGTACTAGCTATAGGGTCTGCCAGGCCATAGCTTTGGGGGCGCACACCTGAAGCAGATATCAGGCACTATCTCGCGGTTATTTACGCAGCACATACCATGGATAGTGAATAAATATAAAGGACACATGGATTGAAGCGAATTAATATGCATTCCATGATGTCCTTTTTTGATGACAGACAATTTGTCCGCACCATTCCTGTTAGCATTTTATGAAATTCAATATCAATATGCATAACAGATGTCCTGCTGTGCCTTATGCCAAATAAAACCTTGTTTGAATATTTACTATAATTTACAGTAATAAGGGTATATGATGAGGAATATGCAGGAGGAAGGAGTTTAAGTGATATGATATGGTGAGGGATAGTTTTCCAAAATATGTAATATACATGGATGAATTTAATCCAAGCCAGAATGTGGGGAAATAGGTATGTCCGGGATTTTTATTGATACGATGTGTATTTGGGAAAATAACAGTTTCCCGCCAGATACAGATTGGAAGGGGACTTCTCTGGTGTGGATTAGGGAGAAGGGATTGTCTGTCCAGTGATATCACGTTGCCCAACCAGTATTTCAAACCGTATATCAATAAAAAATCATAAAAAGTAAGACAAAGTGGAACCAATGAAGGATATTTTCATTTTTTCAAAAAGAAAGGGGCAGTCAGGGAAATTCCTGCATATGATATTGGTAAGAGTAAATTGTAAAAGGGAGACCAGATGCAGGATATTGAATATCTGAAGAGTATGTATCCGTCCGGGATAAAGATACTTCAGGGATATGTATCAGAAGCATGCGACCGGCTGGATTATAAGAACAGCCCTATGTATGATGAGTATCCGGACCATCTGATGGTCAACAGACTGTGTGATACTATCTGTGATACAGTCATGTCATCAGAAGGTGCGGAGCGGGTTACCAGCATGTGGAACATAGCAGAAACTGACAGAAGTTCCTTGGAGATGGAGGAACTGCATAATGACATGAAACGCCTGGATATAGATTCTTCGGTTGATAATCCGGATGCGGATCAGGATGAAATGATTCCAGAAGAATGTTTTCAGATTGAGGTAGAGTCGGTCAGGAAGGAAGACCGCCTATGGGGCCAGGGCCGGAGAGACCGCCCATGGGGCCAGGACCAGGAAGACCGCCTATGGGGCCAGGGCCAGAAAGACCACCAATGGGACCGGGGCCGGAGAGACCGCCCATGGGACCAGAATCTGGCAGGCCGCCAATGGGACCAGGGCCGGATAGGCCACCCCAGGGACCAGGATCTGGCAGACCGCCCATGGGACCAGGGCCAGAAAGACCACCGATGGGACCAGGGCCAGGCAGACCGCCCATGGGACCAGGGCCAGAAAGACCACCGATGGGACCAGGGCCAGGGAGACCACCCATGGGACCAGAATCTGGCAGACCGCCAATGGGACCAGGACCAGAAAGACCACCAATGGGACCAGGGCAAGGCAGACCGCCAATGGGACCAGGGCCGGAAAGACCACCCATGGGACCAGGGCAAGGCAGACCGCCAATGGGGCCAGGACCGGAGAGACCACCGAGGCCAGTCCCACCGCCACCGAGGCCGCCGCAGCCACCGAGGCCAGTCCCACCGCCACCGAGGCCGCCGCAGCCACCGAGGCCAGTCCCACCGCCACCAAGGCCGCCGCAGCCACCGAGGCCAGTCCCACCGCCACCAAGGCCGCCGCAGCCACCGAGGCCAGTCCCACCGCCACCGAGGCCGCCGCAGCCACCGAGACCGGTTCCGCCGCCACCAAGGCCGCCGCAGCCACCGAGACCGGTTCCGCCGCCACCTAGACCGCCCAGACCAGTCCCACCGCCAAAGCCGGTTTACAGGCCGTCATGGCTCAGGGATTTGATAAAGGTCCTGTTATTGAATGAAATGCATAACAGACGGTGCGCCAGAGGGATTTGTTTCATATAGGCAGGGATATACCGTTGTTCCAAGGTTCCGTTTTCAATCCGGCAAAGGGTTCACACAAAATTTCGAAAAGATTAAGTTGTAGTTTTACTGGTTATTATATAAAATAAGAGATAACCAAAATAACCTGTATATGAGGAACAGATACACATATGAAAAGAACATTACAGAAAGCAGGAATTTTATTCCTGATATTTATAGCGGCCCTTGTAATCTATTTTATCAGTGCCCGGAACGCAATGGAAAAGGAAAATACGGTTTACACTTCCATGGAGGAACCTTCCCTCCCTGTGGTGTATATGAAGTTAAATGGAAAAGAAATCAACTGCCTGCACGGTTATATGCAGGACATGGGCAATCAGGCGGCCAGGGACAGTATCTCTGTGCTGCCTGAAAACCGTGAATTGGGGATTAAGATAACGGAATATGGCAATACCATAACAGGAATCAGCTATGAAGTGAGGAACCTGTCGTTGGACAGGCTGATTGAGCGCACGGATGTAACGGAGTGGGACAGTTCTGAAGGGAGTACTACGGCAGTTCTTCCCATTCAAAACCTTTTGATAAGGAATGAGCCGTATTATCTTACGCTGAATGTCAGCACCAGTGAGCGGCAGATCCGCTATTATACCAGGATTGTGTGGCCGGATAACAACTATGCTTACGATATGGTCAGCCTGGCAGAGGAATTTTCCAGAAAGAGCCTGGATTATAATCAGGCAAGGGAGCTGGTTTCTTATCTGGAGACCAATGATACAGAAGACAACAGCAATCTTGGACATGTGACAATCAGGGCCAGCTTCAACCATCTTACCTGGGACGGGCTTCCTGTGGAAATGGTGGGGGAGCCACAGGTGACGCTGCAGGAATTTGACGGCATCATGGGCCAGGTAAAAGTCAGGTATACGGTGGCAATCACTGAAAGTGATAATACCAGGACCCTGGTTGACACGGAAGATAATTTCACCATGAAGTGGAATGAGAAGCGGATTTACATGATGAATTACGAGCGCAATGCCAATGAGATGTTCACTGGGAAAAGGGAAGCATTTTCAGGTAAACGTATTATTCTGGGAATTACCAATGATAATATGGTGAAGACTGTTAAAAGCCCCAAGTCCCGCTATCTTGCCTTTAAGACAGGAGGGGACCTGTGGTGTTATGACCAGACTGACAATGAATTGGTGCGCATTTTTACATTTGACAGCAGCAAGGATGATGGAATCAGAAGCAGGTATGACAGGCATGATGTGAAAATACTGTCCGTCCAGGAGGACGGGACCGTGGATTTCCTTGTATATGGTTATATGAACCGGGGGAAATACGAGGGACACATGGGAGTCATATATTATAGCTATGACGCGGAAAAGGATACGGTCAATGAAAAATTCTATCTGGCCGCATCGGAATCTTTTGAGAAAATCAGGGAGGATATCAGCACCCTGTCCTATCTCAGCCAGAACAGCATGATGTACCTGATGCTGGAGGGAAGTGTATATGGCATTGACTTAAAAAGCAATGAATTCCTCGTGGTTGCACAGGGACTTACAAAAGGCAGCTTCGCGGTAAGCGGGGATGGAAGCAGGATTGCATGGCAGGACGGGGCCAGTCTTTATGAGTCGGAGAAGGTCCACGTCATGGATTTCAACACGGCCCAGAAACAGGAGATAACAGGATCTGAGGGAGATTATGTCAGGGTATTGGGATTTGTGGGCAACGACCTGATTTATGGTTTCAGCAATTCCGGAGACAAATGGATTGTAAATGGCCGGATGAAGGGCATGCCCATGTACGCCATGTACATTGTGGACAATGAGATGCAGGTGGAAAGCGAGTACAGGAAGGACGGCATCTATATCTCGGATGTGGTGGCGGAGGATGGGCGTATCCATCTGAAACGCCTGGTGCGGATAAGCGAAAACCAATACATGTATCAGGACCAGGATACCATTGTCTGCAACCAGAAGGTGGATGACGGGGAATTAAAAGGCATTGGCTACTTTGCCTCCCAGGACCGGGGCCGGGTATATTATGTACAGACTGACTCGGATCTGAACGGGGATAAGGTAAATATATCAGCGCCAAGGGCATTTTCCTATGAGTTCGCAAGTACCCTGGATATCAGCTTTGCAGCAACGGCCCAGGCAGATACGGGCATGGTGTTCCATGCTTACGGCGGAGGCCATTATCTGGGGTGCTCCAGAAGCTTTGGCACGGCCGTGAACATGGCTTACGGACAGATGGGATTCGTAACGGACAGCAACCAGCATATTGTATGGGACAGGATTAACCGAGGCCCTATCCGCAATATCAAGTCTCCGGTGGAAGAGGCGAGGAAGATGACCAAGTACCTGGATTCCTTTGACGGAAGCAGGATGTATGAGGAAGGGCTGATCCTCATTGACGCGGGCGGCTGCAGCCTGAGCCAGGTCCTGTATTATATTGATAAGGGGATTCCGGTCATTGCCTATGTGGATGCAGGGCAATATGTGCTGCTGTCCGGTTATGACCAGTATAATGTGACCCTTTATGACCCTCAGACCCAGGAAACCGCCAAGATGGGGCTTAATGACGCCACGGAATATTTTAAAGCGCTTCAGAATGATTTTCTGTGTGCCATTACTGTAAATTGACCACAAGTCAATTCCTTCCGGATTTCATGAGATGGTCTGGAAGGAGTTGACTTTTTTAATAAATTTTGATATGCTGTCTGCATTGGTTAGAACTGCCTAACTTACAGGTGAGGAGAATGGATATTGAGATATATTTGGATAAATCCAGTGACGGAAAGCATGTATGAGGAACCAGTCATGGAGGAGTTTTTAACAAAACATGGGTTCACCCGGGTCAGGTGCATGGTTGACTGGGGACAGGCCGTGAAGGAAAAGTATAGGGAAATGCTGGACGGATGCAGGGACACGGTGGCGGACGCGCGATGCCCCATGGCCTGTGGGTTAGTGGAAGCACTGGCAGTGGACGGTGTAAGGGCTGCCGCGATTGAACCGATTCTGATTCATTGTGCAAGGGAAATCAGCTGCAGGGAAGATTTGGGGAGTGGGGAGAAAATCATCACCACGCCGTGTGCTTCCCTGGCAGATATGGGAAATTCCCTGGGGCTTGCCAACACACGGTTCATTCCATGGAACAGGCTCTTAAAGGAACTGGGGCAGGGGCCTGAGGGAAAGCAGCTCCATGCAAGTCCCATTCCGCCTGGCTTTTTTGCCGGGGTGGAGGAGAAGGTCCAAAGCCTGACCGGGAAAGAGGAGATTGAAGCGTATATGAAAAGCGGCAGATGGAGGGAAGTGCGGCTTGTGGAAATGCTGTACTGCCACAGGGGCTGCCACAATGGGGACGGGGTGATGATGGATGAAACATAGATGGAAGGATGCGGCGGCGCCGGTAATCGGCATGGGCGCTGTCCTTCTTGTGTGGTACCTGGTATGCAGATGGGGGATGGTCAGCGCCTATGTGCTTCCTCCGCCGTATAAAGTGCTGCAGAGCTTTTTTAGGATGCTGGTATCCGGTGAAATCTGGAAGGATATCTATATCAGCTTCATCCGGGTAATGAAAGGATTTTCCATTGCATTTGGGCTGGCGTTCTGCCTGGGGATGCTGAGGGCGCTGCTGCCTGCCTCGGGCAGGTATTATGAGTATGTGGTCCAGTTCTTCCGCAATGTGCCGCCATTGAGCATGATTCCCTTGTTAATCCTGTGGTGCGGGATTGGGGAGATAACCAAAACCGTGATTATTGTGCTGGCGTCCTTTTTCCCGATGTATCTGAATATCGTTAAAGGCTTTACCGGGTGTGACAAAAAGCTTCTGGAGGTAGGGGACATGTTCGGATACTCCAAAGGAAGGAAATTCCTGCGGATCGTGCTGCCGTATGCATCGGCGGACATCCTGGTGGGCATGCGCATTGGCCTGGGATACAGCTGGAGGGCGATTATCGGCGCGGAGATGGTTGCAGCGTCCACGGGACTTGGGCACATGATATTATTTGCCCAGCAGATGTCCAGGACAGACAAGGTCATCGTGGGTATCCTGGTCATCGGGGCAGTGGGATATGCCACGGACCGCATCTTTGGCCTGGCAATCAGCAAATTACTGAAAGGATCCTGTGACAATGGCTGGAATTGAGCTTATTAACGTACACAAACAATATGTGGTGGATGAACGGCCTGTTAAGGTCCTGAATGGAATCAGCCTGAAGATACCGGAGAAACACATTACGGTCATCCTGGGGCGGAGCGGATGCGGCAAGACCACGCTTTTGCGCCTTACAGGGGGGCTGGAACAGGCGGATGAAGGGGAAATACGGTATGGACTGTCCCATAAGACCGCATTTGTGTTCCAGGAGCCGCGGCTCATGCCCTGGCTGAATGTGTGGAACAATGTTACCTTTGGCCTGGAAAAAAAGGACCAGGACCAGGAAAAGATTGAGCGTATCATTGCTGCCGTAGGACTTTCCGGTTTCGAGAAAGCTTATCCGTCCCAGCTTTCCGGCGGAATGCAGCAAAGGACGGCCATTGCCAGGGCCCTGGCCTATGAGCCCTCCTTCATCATGATGGACGAGCCGTTTGCGGCCCTGGATTATTTTACAAGGGAACAGATGCAGAAGGAGCTATTGCGGGTTCAGGGAAAACAGGGCAGCAGCATCCTGTTCGTGACCCACAGCATTGACGAGGCCCTGCTTCTGGGACACCGTATCGTGGTGATTGAGAATGGGCTGGTCAAGGCACAGTATCAGGTTCCTGAGACAGCAGGGGAACGGAACCTGCTGGATGATTGGTTTATTTCCCTGAAAAGGGATATTATAAATAGTTTAAATATAACTGAATGAGGAGGATATGTATCATGAAACGATTAATGGCATTTGGACTGGCACTGTGCATGGGGGTTACGGCCCTCACGGGATGCACGGATGGATCTGCATCAGCAACCACCGCGGCAGCTGAGGCGCAGACAGGGCAGGCAGAGGATAAGGCGCAGGAAGGCGCTGCGGCAGGTACGTCTGAAGCCTCAGGGAAATCCGGGGAAGAAGGGCAGAAGGCTGCAAGCGGCATTGACAAGCTGGTACTGACCTATGTGGTATCGCCGCTGAATGTTCCAAGTATCATTGAGAAGAATCAGGGGATTTTTGCCCAGAGCTTTGAGGATATGGGGATTTCCGTGGAATATGCTGAAATTAATTCAGGCGCGGACCAGACCCAGGCCCTGGCATCCGGCGATGTGCAGATCCTCTATGCGGTTGGGGCGACCTCGGTCATCCTGTCAGCTGCCAATGGGGCAGACATCAAGGTGCTGAACATGTACAGCAGGTCGCCAAAGGCATTCTGCATGTATTCAAAGGATGACAGCCTGACCACGCCTGAGAGCCTTAAGGGCAAGACAATTGCCGGGCCGGCGGGAACCAACCTCCATGAGCTTCTGGCGGCTTACCTGGCTACCGGCGGGCTGACCATTGAGGATGTGGATTATGTGAACATGGGGATTGCTGAAGCAAAGGCGGGTCTGGACGGCGGCAGCGTGGATGTGGCCCTGATAGCAGGCGCAACCGCTTACCAGGCCAAGCAGCAGGGGTACCATATGATTGCTGACGGTGAAGGGCTTATCAAGGCCATCATCGCGGTAGCTGTAAGGGAAGACTTCTATGAGAAGAACCAGGATGTGATAGGGCGGTTCATGGAAGCCCAGGATAAGATTGCTGCGTTCATGAAGGATAATCAGGAGGAAACCCTGAAAATCGTGGCAGGGGAACTGGACCTGGACGAGGAAGCGGTCCAGGAAATGTATGGATATTATGACTTCTCCATGGATATCAGCCAGGAGGATAAGGACGGGTTCCAGAAAACAGCTGATTTCATGCTGGAGTCAGATATGATTGAGTCGCCATTGGACGTAAATATGTTATTTATTCAGTAATATACGGCAAAGAAGCAAGTGCCCGGGATTCCCATCCGAGGAATTTTAAATCGGATGGGAACCCCGGGTTTTCCTTTGCAGGGGCAGATGGGAATAAGGATTGGAAGAACATGGTTTGGGCGCCGGATTTGCGTTCTGCTTTACAAATCTGATTCTTATGGTATAATCTAAGAAAGATGTAAATAAAATATGAACAAATTTTTACGTAATTGTTTAGGAATGTTGTCCTTGGATATGGGATTTGTTTAAATAAATATCAGAGGTGTGGAATGGAACAATATATAATCAAAGGCGGCAACCCGCTGGTGGGCGATGTGACCATAAGCGGTGCCAAGAATGCCGCACTGGGTATTCTGGCCGCTTCCATTATGACAGATGATGACGTTTTGATTGATAATCTGCCGGATGTACGGGATATTAATGTACTGTTAGAGGCCATAGAGGAAATCGGTGCAAGGGTTGAACGCATTGACCGACACACTGTAAAGATTAACGGAAGCAACATAAAGGAAGTATCTGTGGATGATGAATACATCCGCAAGATCCGTGCATCTTATTATTTCATCGGCGCACTGTTAGGTAAGTATAAGAGCGCCCAGGTGCCCCTTCCGGGGGGATGCAATATCGGCAGCAGGCCCATTGACCAGCATATCAAAGGGTTCAGGGCTTTGGGCGCCGAGGTCATCATTGAGAGGGGCGCTGTGATTGCCCATGCCATTGATTTGGTGGCAAGCCACATTTATCTGGATGTGGTTTCTGTTGGTGCAACCATCAATATCATGATGGCGGCAGCCCTTGCAGAGGGGCAGACCATATTGGAGAACGCGGCCAAGGAGCCGCATATTGTTGACGTTGCCAACTTCCTTAACAGTATGGGCGCCAACATAAAGGGGGCCGGAACAGACACCATCCGCATCAGAGGGGTGGACAGGCTCCACGGGACCGAGTATTCCATCATTCCGGATCAGATTGAGGCGGGGACCTTTATGTGTGCGGCCGCTGCAACCAGAGGGGATGTAATGATTAAGAATGTGATACCAAAGCATCTGGAAGCTATTTCCGCAAAGCTTATGGAAATTGGCTGCGAGGTGGCTGAGTTTGACGACGCGGTGCGCGTTGTGGGCAAGCCTTCCCAGAAGCATACGGATATCAAGACGCTGCCGTATCCCGGTTTCCCCACAGACATGCAGCCCCAGATGACAGTCGCCCTTGTGCTGGCCAACGGAACAAGCATGGTAACAGAGAGCATTTTCGAGAACCGCTTTAAGTACGTGGATGAACTGGCCCGTATGGGCAGCAGCATTAAGGTTGAGGGCAATGTGGCTGTTATAGACGGCGTGAAACGTCTGACAGGGGCCCAGGTCAATGCGCCCGATCTGAGGGCGGGGGCAGCGCTTGTGATTGCAGGACTGGCAGCTGACGGATACACGGTTGTGGATGAGATTGGCTATATCCAGAGGGGTTATGAATGTTTTGAGGAAAAGCTCCAGGGACTGGGGGCCATGATTGAAAAGGTAGATTCGGACAGGGAACTTCAGAAGTTTAAGCTGAGGGTTGGCTGAGACTGGCTGATAGAAGGATAGTGAAGGGACGCAGGCTTTGCACATAGGGATGTCTATGTGTGAAGCCTGCGTTCTGTATTAAGCGGAATGTAATGAAGCAGGGGAAAGGGATGCGTGATTAATCGTCCGGTTCCGCCTCCCATTCGGTCAGCGCGCCGCTGTAGGCATCCAGTTTGAATTTATATTCCATGCCGTCATATCTTATCCTGCCTTTATATTCCAATCTGCCGTCGTCTTCCTCCAGCCTGATTGATATATCGCTGTTACTGGCGCCGGGTACCCTGGCAAGGACAGAGTCCATTGCCTGGGCCTGGCCAATCCTGGCTGTGGCTCCCGGCGGGGACGGCTGGTTGTAATCATCCAGGTCATGTTCAAGACTGATAATCCGGCCGCTGTAACGGTCGATTTCATACTCATATTCATTGCTGCCGCTGGTCTTAAATTTTACCTTATACAGCGCAATTCCGTCATCGTCCTCTTGTTTTACCTCAATTTGAGTGATGTCCTGGCTGGATATGCCGGAGTGGGTTATGGCAATATTACGGGCCTGCTGTTCATCTATTGTGCTGGTGTCGGTATTGGAGGGTGGTTGCGTGGAGCCGGTCAGGCTGCCGGGGGATGGTGCCTGTTGGGAGCCGGACAAAATTCCGGAATCCTGGGATTGATAGCCGCCGGATGCCTGAGAGGCATCATATGCCTTGCCGGAACCGGAATTCAGATTTGATTCTTCCTGAGTGGTTCCGGTAATCCGGGATGAATCAGACGGATTACTCCCCCCATCGGCCAAAACAGGAATCCCAGGGTCCAAAGGCCCCTGGATCACAACTCCGGTGAGGGCGTCAATGGCGTATTCGTACTCAGTTCCATCAGAGGAAAAGCAGATCTGGTAATAAAAGATACCGTCCTTTTTATCCAGGCCGGCAGTGGTGAATTCAGCCTGGTCCGGCGACAGGCCCGCGGATTTGAGGGCAATCCCTTTTGCGGAGTCAATGCCTATATAATCAGCCGCTTCCCGGGCGTCCGAGCCGCAGGCGGATAAGGCCAATGTAATGGAAAGAACCAGGCAGGCCGGTAAATACTTATGTTTCATACGATCTCCTTTCAGTTACAAAACAGGTCTTTCTCCTTTGGGAAGGATTACGGTAAAACAGCTCCCCGCACCGGGCCTGCTGCTTACACGGATATCCCCGTCATGGAGGCGCACAATCTGACGGACCATGGACAGACCCAGGCCAAGGCCGGAACCATCCTGTCTGGAGCTGTTTACCTGATAAAAACGCCGCCATATCTTATCCTGATGTTCCGGTGCGATTCCGATGCCGTCATCCTCCACTTCTAATATGAGATTATCCCCATTATCATAGAGTTTTACCCGGATGTGTCCATTATCATGTCCGTATTTGCGTGCATTTTCCAGCAGGTTCATGACGGCCCTGGAGAGGAGATGGGCATCTGCCTGGGCGTGAAGCTGCTTTTTTATGTCCCTTTCCAGGGAAATGCCTCTGACGCCGGTATCCTGTTCCTCACACAGGGTTTCCACCAGCAGGCTGACATCCGTATCCTCCTTTGCCAGTTTTCTGGTACCGAATTCCAGCCGTGTCATGTCCAGGAGGCGGTTTATGAGCAGGGACATCTTCTGCGCCTGCCGTTCAATGACAGCAACACCCTCCAGGTATTCTTCCTCGGTACCGGCGTATTTCCTGATATAGCTGCATTGGGCCAGGATGACGGCGGTGGGGGTCCTCAGTTCATGGGATGCATCGGAGGCAAATTGTTTTTCTGTTTCAAAGGAGTGTTCCAGGCGTTCAAACATATGGTCAAAGCTGCCGGCCAGGCGCAGGGCCTCATCTGAGCCCCGGGAAAGCCCGATACGGCGCGTCAGGTCCCGGCCTTCGGTAATACTGCCTGCTGTCTTTGCAATCTGTTCTATGGGCTCTAGGGCCCTTCTGACGATAAGATATCCTCCAAGGGAGGCTGAGAGGATGATAAAGGGCAGTATGAGGAAGAACATAAACAGTATGCTTCCTGCTTCCTGGCTGTTGTTATGGCGCTGGATGGCGCCCCGGATCCAGACCCCGTCCTCCCATCCCCAGGGAACCCACAGGTCAGACACGTAAAAGCCGTCCTCTGAGCCGGAAACTGCCTTTGTGACACCGTTTTCCAGCTCTGCGTCCACTGGGAAATAGGGAGGGGCCTGACCGGACAGAAGGGCCTTGTTCTTATTATACAGTAGGATGTAGACCCCATTTTTATAAAAACTGAAATCATCATCCAGGGCAAGCTGGCGGTTATGGGCCAGGCGCACCTTGTCAACATTTCCCCTGACCGTGTCAGAAAGGAGCCTGTAGGCCTGGTTCCTGGCAACCTGGCTGTCAATGGTCAGTATAAGGATCAGGCAGATGGCGGAAATGATGGTCATGAAAGCGGTAAACCACAGGGTTATCTTAAGCTTGACCGACATGCCTGCCCTGGCTTTCCCTGGCCCTGCGGATATCCTTTTCATGCGTCCTCCTTCAGCATCCAGCCCGTTCCCCATACCGTGCGGATGAGTTTCTTTTCCTCACCGCTGTCAATTTTTTTGCGCAGGTAACTGATATACACGTCCACCACGTTGGTTCCGCCGCTGTAGTCAAAATTCCAGACATGGTCCTCAATCTGTTCCCTGGACAGGACCCTTCCCTGGTTCAGGGCCATATACTCAAGGATTGCATATTCCCTGGAGGAAAGCTCAATGGCGCGCGCGCCACGGATGACGGAGTGGCTGCCCGTGTCTATTTTCAGGTCACTGATTGTAATGACGCTGGTCCTGTGTGTGCTGCGCTTTCTTGTCAGCACCCGGATCCGGGCAAGCAGTTCATCAAAATCAAAAGGTTTGATAAGATAATCATCCGCTCCCAGATCCAGCCCGGCGACCCGGTCCGCAATGCTGTCACGGGCAGTCAGGAATAGGACCGGGGTTTCTTTTCCAAGACCGCGCAGGTGTTTTAAGACCTCATATCCGTCCCGCCGGGGCATCATGATATCAAGGATTGCGGCGTCGTAATCCGCACTGTCAAGATAATCAAGGGCTTCGTCCCCGTCATGGCAGGAATCTACCCCATAACCTTCTTTTTCAAGGGTCCTGGTTATCAGACGGTTCATATCGCGTTCGTCCTCAGCAACTAATATCCTCATATGTCCCTCCTTTGTTCCATTGCCTTTTGCCATATGGCTGCAGTCCAGACAGCTCCTCATGTCTGCTGCTGACATTATACATAAAAAAGTGCATGATTCATATCTTCTAATAATATTTTAATATTTAATTTTTAAAATATCATTAACAGAAAAAAACCATAACAAAATGTGAGCAGGAGGAAATCATATGAAGAGGATGGCGGCAGTTATCGGCACCGTGTTTGCAATCGGGTTATTATCCATGCCAGCAGCCATGGATGTGCTGGCAGCGGATGTCACGGAGGCCAGGGCAAAGGAGATTGCCATGGAACATGCAGGGGTATCTGAAAAGAAAATCCCCTTTATCAAGGCAGAGCTGGATTATGAGGATGGAAAACAGATTTATGAGGTGAAATTTCATACCATGGACAGGGAAGAGTATGAATATGAGATTGATGTGTCATCCGGAAGGATTATAAAAGCGGAATATGATGCAAATGATAGTTCCGGCAGCAGGGACAGCCGGAAGGATTCTTACATTAAGCTGGAACGGGCACAGGAAATTGCAGCGGAACACGCGGGATTTCCTGTGTCAGAGGTGACATTCATAAAGACAGGGCTTAATCATGAGGATGGACGGCAGGTTTATGAGATAGAGTTTGTCACGGATGATCGCAGGGAATTTGATTATGAGGTGGACCCTGTTTCAGGAAAAATCTTAAGTTATGATTACGATGCAGACCACTATGACAAAGATGCAGGAAAGGGCGGGAATACTAAGACGATAACGTTGGGGAAAGCAAAGGAAATAGCACTGAAGCAGGCCGGGGTAAAGGATTCCCAGGCAGTATACACCAAAGCAGGGCAGGACTGGGATGACGGCAGGCTGGTATATAAGGTGGAGTTTGTATCAGGCGGTCTGGAGTATGAGTGTAAGATTGATGCCGGGACAGGGGAGATTGTGGACTGGGACGTGGAGTATGATTAACCGGCCGGTCAGGAGATGGAAAAAAATGGGCAAATCAGGTGTGGATCAGGTCCTGGTTGGGGAGTTGTTTTTTGCAGCTGTTGTAGATAAAGTCATATTTGCCGCATGATGCACATAAATCGTGACAAATCATCCAATGATTTGAAGGCGTTTCAGAAATGATAATGGTAAAAATGTTCAATAAAATAAGTGATAAGAGCTGAAAAAGATAACTAGTTGACAAAATAAAACTAGTAAGATATAATACAAGTCAACAGAGTAAAAAATACAGCGTTTCAGGAATGGATGAGGACATGAGTGCAGAATTTGATTTGCATGCATTAGATAAAAAGGAAATAAGGCAGCAGGTATTTGAACAGCTCCTTTCCCAGATAACAACCGGCAAGTGGAAGCCGGGAGAGAAGATCCCGTCAGAGAATGAGCTGACTTCCATCATGGGGGTCAGCCGCATCTCTGTCAGGGAAGCCATACAGAAGCTGGCAGCCATGGATTTAGTGGAGACATACAGGGGAAAGGGGACCTTTGTCAAGGAGTTCACCACCAATAACTATCTGAAGTCCCTGACGCCCATGCTGCTGATGACGCCTGACGATATTCTTTTCGTGGTTGAGTACAGAAGGATCCTGGAAGTGGGGATCATTGATTTATATACCAGGAATCCCACCAGCCGCGATATTGCATTCTTAACCAAGACCCTTGATAAGATGAAGCAGTACTATCGGACCAATCTTAAAAAGTATACCAAGTATGACCTGGAGTTTCATATGAAGTTATATGAGATGACCGGCAACCCCTTCATAATCAAAATCAGCAACCTGGTTTATGACATACTCAGCGCGGCCATGAAGGAGGCCGTGACCGAGCGCGGGGCAGAGGAGGGGATAGAGTTCCACTCCGCCATGCTGGAATATATCAGGAAAGGGGAGATTGATAACCTTAAGAAGCTGACCAATGAACTTTTTGACCAGATAGAACTTGAGGTCAGGGAGACCATGGAAGAGGGACAGGACCCAAAGGCCTGAGCGGAAAATAAAAAATACATTCGGAACGTATCCCTATGTATTTTTTATATAATACAACTTGTATTACATCTTATATGTTACATGCTATAAGTTTGGGAACAAGGGGACGTAAGATAAAGATGTAATACCCGTAAACAATATTAAATTTTAGGAGGGTGTAACATGAGCAACAAGAAGCAGAAATTGACGTTTGTACAAGGATTAAAAGCACAGTTTTCAACAAAATCCCTGGTTCTCATACCGATTGCGGTAGGAATCAACCTGATTGGCGGCACGCTGGCATCCACTCTTAAGCTTCCATTGTTCCTGGATATGATAGGAACCATTCTTTCCGCGGCCCTGGCAGGACCCTGGGTGGCTGCATTGGTAGGCTTTCTGACCAACATATTCCTGGCGCTGGTATCCAATCCCATTTACGTGCCGTATTCCCTTGTAAGTATTGCGGCCGGTCTTATTACCGGTTATATGATTAAAGCCGGATTGTTTAAGAAGACCTGGGGCGTCATCCTTACATGGCTGGTGGTGACATTTTCATCTGTTGTGATTTCTTCCTGTATCACCATCTTTGTTTTTGGCGGGGCAACAGGGGCTACCGGTACATCGGTACTGACAGCAGGTCTGATTGCAGCTACAAAGGATATTGTTAAGTCCGTATTCGCATCATCCATGATTGAGAACCTGGCAGATCGTGCCATCGCATTTGCCATTGCATATGTGCTGTTAAAGAGGATACCCAAGAGATTCCTGAGCCAGTATGCGGTGGATTCCGTGGATGAGGACGAGGATGACGATTGATGGAGGGATAAGGAAAGATGGCAAAGACATCCAACTATATACCAATGGATTCACCCATTGACAGGATGAATCCCATGGTTAAGATATATGCGATATTCTGCCTGGGACTCAGCGCGCTTATCTATCCTGGATTTATCCTGGGATACATAATCGTAGCCCTGCTGTTTGTGGCAGCGGCCGTAGCAGGACTGTTAAAAAAGTTCTCTAAATTCATTTTTATGTTCTTTGTACCTATTTTTGTCATGCTGATGTTCATCCAGGGACTATACAGTCCTAAGAATGTCACGGTCCTTGCCGATTTTGGGTTTGCGCAGCTGGGGCTTGAGGGTACCGTATATGCACTTAAGATTGTGGGCACCCTTCTTACCTTTCTTGGAAGCTTCTACCTGATGTCCACCACCACATACACGGGTAAGCTGGTTGCCGCCCTTACGGCCTCAGGCATGAATCCCAAGGTAGGGTACCTGATCCTGGCAAGCCTGAATGTGGTTCCGCAGATGCAGCGCAGGATGAGCGTGATACAGGAAGCCCAGAATGCCAGGGGCGTGGAGACCAAGGGAACCATGATGTCCAGGCTGAAGGCATACATACCCCTATTAGGTCCGGTGGTCATGTCCTCCCTGACAGATGCCCAGGAGCGGGGGATGACGCTGGAGACCAGGGGATTCGGGATTAAAGGGGTGAAGCCCACCACCTATGTGGAGGTAACGGTTTCCGCCTCTGACAGGGTGTGCAAAACATGCTTAGTCCTGTTTTTCGTGGCAGTCCTCGCGGTCAGTATTCTGATGAGGCTCCATGTGATTTGAGGCGAATATTAGGAGGACGCTATGGAACAAGTGGTTTTAGAAGTAAAGGACCTGAAGTTCAAGTACAGGGATGCTAAGAAGCGGGTCCTGAACGGACTGAATTTTCAAGTTAAAAAGGGAGAGTTCCTGTGTATCATCGGGCAGAACGGTTCGGGCAAATCTACCTTATGCAATGCCCTGGTGGGGCTGATTCCTTACTATTTTGCAGGAAAGCTTAAAGGACAGGTCCTGGTGGACGGGATTGACACCCAGGAAAGCACCATTGCGGAACTTTCCTCAAAGATAGGCCTGGTTTTCCAGAATCCGTTTAACCAGCTATCCTATACAGCCGGAAGCGTGGCAGAGGAACTGGCGTACGGTCTGGGTAATAAAGGCGTACCCAGGGAAGAGATGGTTAAGAAGGTAGAGTATGTGGCAAAACTCATGAGGATTGACCACATCATACATAAGAATCCTTTGGAACTGTCCGGCGGACAGGTGCAGCGGGTTGCCTTTGGCTCTACCTTTATCATGGAACCAGGCATCCTGGTGCTGGATGAGTGCACCACCCAGCTAGATCCCCTGGGGAGTGAGGAGATATTTGATATTGTGAAAGAACTGAATAAAAATGGCGTAACGGTCATCATGGTTGACCATGACATGGAGCGGGTGGCAAGGTGCGCGGATAGGATCCTGGTGCTGGATTCAGGGGAACAGGTTGCCCTTGATACGCCCCAGAATATATTCGGGAACCCGGACATCATGGCCCATCATATAGGCGCGCCTGATTATGTGGCCATTACCAGGGAACTTAAGGAACGGGGGCTTTATGACGGCCCGGTCAAGGTGATTGAGGAAGACACCATTGAACTTGTAAGGGAGGTGCTGGCCGGATGAAACTGGAATTAAAGGATATGAAGCATGTATATCCCACAGGGGACGAGGCGTTAAAGGGAATTGACCTTGTCATTGAGGGAAATGAGCCAGTGGCCATCATCGGACAGAACGGGGCGGGAAAGACCACCCTGGTCAAACATTTCAACGGCATCCTGCGGCCCACGTCCGGCCAGGTACTGATAAACGGCGAGGATATAAACAGCAGGTCCACGGCCCAGTGGTCAAAGACAGTAGGTTACGTGTTCCAGAACCCGGATGACCAGCTGTTCCTGGACAGTGTAAGGAAAGAACTGGAGTTTGGCCCAAGGCAGATAGGAATGGATGAGAAGAAGATACAGGAACTGCTGGAATGGACTGCCAGGCTGTGCGGGCTGGAGGATAAGCTGGATGAACACCCCTTTGACCTGACAAGCACGGAAAAGAAGTTCTGTACCGTGGCATCCATCATCATGATGGACCCGGAAGCGCTGGTATTTGACGAACCCACCTGCGGACAGGACGTGGAGGGTAATAAACGGCTCCGGGACATTGTAACCGCCCTTAAGGAACGGGGTAAGCTGTGCATCACCATTTCCCATGACATGAAATTCGTGGTTGAGAACTTTGAACGGGTGGTTGTGATGTGCAGGGGCCGGGTTCTGGTGGACGGGCCTGCGGCAGAGGTATTTGCACAGACAGAGCTGTTAAAGCAGAGTTTTGTCTCCCCGCCTCCCATTGCCCGTGTGGCCCAGGGAGCGGGACTGGATACCGTGTTTACCGTGGATGCATTCATGAAGAGTTTTGAAAAGGCCGTAAAAAGGGCATAGAAGCATAGAGACATAAGACTGAGATTATGGAGGAGAATGAAAATGGCAGATGTAAAGATTCAGATTTATGGAATCCGTACGGTTGAGGATGCAAGGATGGTGATTGATATGGGAGCCCATCATATCGGCGTTTCCTATGGCAGGATTAAACGGACCCCGGGACAGCTGACGCTGGAAAAGGCAAAGGAAATCTTTATGGGGGTACAGCCGGAGGCGGTTAAGATCGGATTGACCATTGCAGAGGATATTGATGAGATAACAGAGAACCTGAAGGAAGTCCTTCCGGATGTCCTTCACCTGTCAGGCAATATTGAAGGCATCAGCCCGGATCAGGTGATGGAGCTGAAACGGCGTTTCCCTGGCCTTAAGATCATGCAGGCCATCCCGGTCCTTCAGAATGTACCCATTGAGGAGCAGAAAGCCCTGGAATACATAAAGCAGTATGAGGCGGTTTCCGATTTCTTCCTGATTGATACAAAGGCAGATACTGCCAACGATATAGGGGCAACCGGACTGACCCATGACAGAAGCATTGACCGGGCCATCATTGAGAGCACATCCGTGCCGTGTATCATTGCAGGCGGCCTGGACGCGTCCAATGTGGCGGAGGCCATCCATGAAACCCATCCTTATGGGGTGGACTCCTTCAGCCTTACTAATTTCGACCAGGTGGAAGAAGGAAAGGGGTGTAAGGACCCTGAAAAAGTAAAAGCATTTATCGAGGCATCCCTCAATGCCTAAGGTTCTGGTGGCAGGGGACGCCAATGTGGACCTGATTGTTCCCTTTCCGCGCTTTTTAAATGACAGGAGGACATTGGTGGAATATCCCAATCCCTGTCTTGTGGGAGGGGGGACCTGTGCCAATACGGCTGTGGCTTTGAGCCGTCTGGGGGTCGGGACAGGTTTTGCAGGTACCATTGGATGCGACCAGTACGGCGCGTACATTAAAAAGGACTTTGAGAAGGAGGGCGTTGACACGGCCTGCCTGATTGAGGATGCCAAAAAGAATACCGTGTGTGTGTTTGCATTTATTGATGAGCAGGGGGAGCGCTACCTGTGGGGATGGCCCAGGGTGGACCAGGCATTTAAGGAAATGGATCTGGAGCGGATGGGCAGCGCCTGGATAAAGGATACGGCCTGGCTCCACTCTTCCGGAATGGCGATTGTGGATGATACCTCGGCAAGGTCATCCATCATCCGCATGTTCCGGACTGCTTATGAAAATGGGATTCCCACCTCCTTTGACCTGAACCTGCGGGTGGATAACGGGGTACTGGATCCTTCCTACAGGGACGCTGTCATGGAAATCATTCAGTATTCAAACTATGTCCTTGGATCCGGCGCAGAGGAATTTTACTATCTGAATCCCCGGGACAGCTGGGAGGACAGTGTCCGCGGGCTGGTGCGGGCCGGCCATGTCATGATAGCCCGCATGGGCAGGAATGGCTCAAAGGCATTTTCTATGGACGAAGAAGTGGAGCGCCCGGCGTTCCATGTTACGGTGGAGGACACCGTGGGGGCCGGGGACGTATACAACGCGGGTTTTATAGCAAAAAGACTGGAGGGCGGCACCTTGTCCCAATGCCTGGAATATGGCAATGCGGTCTCAGGTTATACCGTGGAGCGCAAGGGAGCCAGGTCCTGCCCATACAGGAATGACGTGGAAACATTTTTGGAAAGACACAGGGAGGAATCATGAGCGATAAAAGAAAAGTAATACTGGACTGCGACCCTGGACATGACGACGCGTTTGCCATCATGCTGGCCGCGGCCCATCTGGATCTGCTGGGTATCACCACGATTGGTGGGAACTGCAGCCTTCAAAACGTCACAAAGAATGCGCTGAAGGTCCTGGAGGTAATTGGACGGCAGGACATAAAAGTTTATCCAGGCCATAGCTGCCCGCTGGTAGCGCCCCTGGTGACAGCGCCCCAGTTCCACGGGCCCTCAGGCATGGACGGACCGGTGCTGCCTGAGCCGTCCATAAAAGCCCAGGAAAAACATGGGGTGGACTTTATCATTGATACGGTGATGGGTACAGACGATGTGACGCTGATTGCAACCGGTCCCCTGACCAATATCGCGGCGGCCATTAACAAAGAACCCGGGATTGTGGGACGCGTAAAGGAACTGAGCATCATGGGCGGGTCTGTTACATACGGGAACTGGACCCCGGCAGCGGAGTTTAATATATTCGTGGACCCGGAAGCAGCATACCGTGTGTTTAATTCCGGCATGCATGTGAAGATGTGCGGGGTGAACCTGACGCGCCAGTGTTTCCTGGTACAAAAGCATGTGGACCAGTTCTACCGGATCGGCACGCGCAGCGCGGTGTTTGCAGCCCAGCTGGTGGAGTATTTCATGGATGCCACGGAGAAGAACGCAAGCCTTGCAGGCGCCAACATCCATGACGCCTGCGCTGTGGCATGGCTGATTGATGAAAAGCTGATCCAGGCGGTTCCCATGCATATTACGGTGGAGCTGAAGGGGGAGTTTACAAGAGGGATGACTGTGTGCGATTACAGGCATCTGCGGGGACCGGAACCGGATATAGACCTGCACAGGAAACCCACCATGGATTTCAGGGGGGAAGAACCCAATGCAGAGGCTGCGCTGGAACTGGATTTTGAAGGTTTTACAGAATTGCTGGATAAAACCCTGGCCTGTTATCCGTAATAAGGCATGGTTGATTCTATAAAAGGATAATGAGGTGTGGGGATGGAGTCTAATAAATATACACTGCTTGGGATCATAACCATCATCATATGGGGCACAAGCGCAGCATTTACAAAAAATCTCAGCACGGGACTTGGGCCGTATACGGCGGCGGCAGTGGTGAACCTGATTGGAGGCGCGGTTGTGATTGTCCACCAGTTAGTGACCAACCACGGCATCAGACAGTACAGGGGGGCTCCCCCAAAGTATTGGATTATCTGCGGAAGCCTGTTTGTAATCTACACCGCTGCTTCTTATATCTCCATGGAAATGGTGAGCACCGAGGCAGAAATCATGACCATGGTCTTAATCCGTTTCCTATGGCCGCTGTTTACGCTTGTCCTTACCATCCCCATCTTAAAAAAGAGAGCCAGCGCATGGCTGACAGCCAGTGTGGCTGTCAGCCTGTGCGGCATCATCATTGCCAAAATGGGAGGAAGCATCCATAACGTGCAGGCTTTTTTCGGGGACATCCTGAGCGGGAACTGGATGGCATATATGATGGGATTCATTGTCTCCCTGTCCTGGGCCTTTTACACAAACCTGACAAAGAAGTATCTTGGGCAGAAACCAGTGGACGGAGTGGGAATCTACATGATAGTATCATCCGTCATCCTGGGCAGCATATCCCTGTTCCTGCCCGAACCCAGGAACTTTACCCCAAGACTGGTGGGAGAAATGCTGTATCAGGCCATTGCCGTGTCATGTATTGCCAATGTGCTGTGGACTGTTTCCATTAAGAAAGGAAATATGCTGGTGGTGGTCCTGGCTTCCAACTTCCTGCCAATCATATCCACGGTCATCACGGCCTGGATGCTGGGGCTTAATATTACGCTGCCGGTGATTGCGGGCGCATTACTGGTGGTAGCCGGGACCATGTGGAGCAAATGGTGTTTTGCTAAGAAGGAGAAGGTAAGATGATGGGAAAGGCAGATGCGGTAATCTTTGACTTTGACGGGGTCATAGCGGACACAAGGGAGGATGTGTGGGATTCCGTGGAATATGCGGCCAATGCAGTGGGAGGAGCCGTGGACAAGGAATTCATGGAGGATACATCCCATGTGGCCCTGCCTGAGGAGGAACTGTTCCGGCATATTAACCCCCTGCCGCCAGGGCATCTGTTTGATGCGTTCTGCTCCCATATAAAGACCCATTACAGGACCATGAATCAGTTTCATAAGACAAGGATGTATCCCGGGCTGGAGGAGATATTCAGATACCTGGCAGGGCAGGGTACGATATGGGTTGTGGTCAGCTCCAAGCCGGAACCCGCCTTAAGGCGGCTGATGAAAGTGAAAGGCTGGGAGGGATTGATGCCGGTCTGTTATTCCCTGGACTCTGTTGCGGGTGCGGACACAAAACAGGCCGTCTATGGCTACCTTATGGAGCATGAGCTGAAAAACAGGCGTCCTGTCTGTATCGGGGATACATGGAGCGATATCGCGGCTGCCAGGATGTGCGGGTTTCCGGCCATTGCGGTTTTATATGGAGATGGGGACAGGAGGCTGCTGCTTCGGGAAAAGCCGGATTATACGGCTTCTGATGGATGGGAGCTGTTTGGAATCATAAAGGATTTGATAATGGATCAGGCTGTCCCGTGCTGATAAAGCAGAAAGGAATGCAGGATAATTATGATGAGGGATTTTGAGTTATGGCTGAATACAAGATTTTTATTTGGCAGGGATGTGCATAAGAAGGCAGGAAGCGTATTAAGGCAGATGGGGGTAAGCCGTGTACTGATCCATCATGACAGCGGGGCCTATCTGTATGACACAGGGCTTCTGGAGTCGGTCAGGCGTGATTTGGAAGACAATGGGATGGCTGTCCGGGAACTGCCGGGCGTAAAGCCAAATCCGCGCCTGGACCTGGTGTATGAGGGCATCCGCTGTGTAAAGGAGAACCAGATTGATTTCATACTTGCCATTGGGGGAGGGAGCGTCATTGACTCGTCAAAGGCCATTGGGGCAGGCGCCCTTTATGACGGGGATGTGTGGGATTTCTTCACAAAAGGAATCCGCGTCAGCCAATCCGTTCCGGTGGGCGTGATCCTTACGTGTCCTGCAACGGGCAGCGAGTCAGGGGATGTGAGCGTGATTAACAACACCCGGACAGGGCAGAAGCTTTTGACCAGTTCCCAGGCATTAAGGCCGGTGCTGGCCTTCATGAACCCGGAGCTTACCGTGTCCCTGCCTGCCTGCGTAACCGCATGTTCGGTGGCGGATATGTTTTCACATGTGTGCGAGCGGTATTTTACACCGGATGATGAAATCGGGGTAATTGACCGCATGGCGGAGGGCATCCTTAAAACCCTGGTGGAAATAGGACCAGCCCTTATAAAGGACCCGCACAACTACGGATACAGGGCACAGGTCATGTGGATTGCCTCCATTGCCCACAATGATACCGTGGGAATCGGCAGGATCCAGGACTGGGCCACCCATGAAATCGGCAATGAATTAAGCGCGCTTTATGATACGCCCCATGGCATGACACTGAGCGCGGTCATGGGTTCATGGATGAGATATGTGTACAGGAACCATATGGAACGGTTTGCCAGATACGCATATGAGGTATTTGGCGTATCAAGGCAAACAGGACCCGGGCAGGCTGCCCTTGAAGGGATTGCTGCCACCGAGGATTTCTTCCGGTCCATGGGACTTCCTGTCAGCATAAAGGAAGCAGGTATTACTGACTGCGATTTTGAAACAATGCTGGACCACATTAACTTCCGCAATGGGAACCAGACCATTGGAGGCATCACTGCGCTGGACCGCGAAGATGTGAGGAATATATTAATGATGTCAGCAGGCTGAACACAGAGCCGGCCCGGGAAGCGTTCCCGGGCCGGCTTTTCAGGAAAATATTTCCTGTTACCAGTGGCATGTACCAATGGTTTATGTTATAGTAAAATTAACTGTTAAAGGGTCAAATATGAGAGGAGGAAACCCATGAAAGAAAGAATGAAACAAAGGCTGCTGTCATTGTTGCTTGCCATGGCAATGGTATGTTCGCTGACAGCGGGGATGCCGGTCACTGCCTTTGGGGCGGACCAGGACATTGTGGTGCTTTATACCAATGATGTCCACTGCGGGGTAGATGACAACATCGGTTATGCCGGACTTGCCCTGTACAAGAAGCAGATGCAGCAGCAGACGCCGTATGTCACCCTTGTGGATGCCGGGGACGCCATACAGGGCGCGCCCATCGGTACGCTGTCAGAGGGCGGGTATCTGATTGATATCATGAACTACGTGGGGTATGACGTGGCTGTTCCGGGCAACCATGAATTTGACTATGGCATGTCCCGGTTCCTGGAACTGGCAGGCAGGCTCAACTGCGGTTACTATGCATGTAACTTCATGGATAAGGCAACAGGCGCCACTGTTTTTGCGCCCTATAAGATGATTGCATACGGCGATACGAAGATTGCCTATGTAGGCGTTTCCACGCCGGAGAGCTTTACCAAGTCCACACCCGCGTATTTCCAGGACAGTGCGGGCAATTATATCTATACGTTCTGTGAAGATGAGAGCGGACAGGGCCTTTACAACCAAATCCAGGCAAGCGTGGACGCGGCCAGGAATGAGGGCGCTGATTATGTGATACTGGTGGGCCATCTGGGGGAGACAGGGGTTACGGACAGATGGAGTTCCGTGAACGTCATTCAGAATACCACCGGGATTGACGTGTGCATTGACGGCCATTCCCATGAGACAACCCCATCCATGACAGTTAAGAGCAGGGATGGAAGGGATGTGATCATTACCCAGACAGGTACAAAACTAAATAATATCGGAAAGCTGACCATCAGGACCGATGGGACCATAGCGTCGGAACTGGTTTCAGAGGTACCGGCCGTGGGTACCGCAAGGGAATATGTGGTACAGAAAAATGACAGCCTCAGCCGGATTGCCAAGAGGGAGCTGGGTTCCTATGACAGATGGATTGATATCTACAACAACAACCTGGATAAGATAAAGGATGCCAATGTGCTGCAGCCAGGCATGCGCCTTGTGATTCCGGGAGACAGCCTGATAAATGAGGACGGCAGGGCAATGGATTACAATACGGACCGGTTCATCAAGGGCATCCAGGATCAGTACAACGAGACACTTAAGGTGGTTCTCGGTACCACCCCGTATCTTCTGACGGTCAATAACCCGGCTGACGGAAAGCGCAGGGTGAGAAGCGGGGAAACCAACCTGGGAGACCTGACAGCTGACGCTTACCGGGTACAGCTTGGAGCCGATATCGGCCTGAGTAACGGCGGCGGCATCAGGACCGACATACAGCCTGGCAGCATCACTTACAATGATACCCTGGCAGTATTCCCGTTCGGCAACATGGGCTGTGTCATCGAGGCCACAGGCCAGAAGATTAAGGACGCGCTGGAGATGGGGGCCAGGGATTATCCGGAGGAATGCGGCGGATTCCTTCAGGTGTCCGGGCTTACCTATACCATTGACACTTCTGTTAAGACCAGTGTGAAGCTGGATGATAAGGGGAATTTCATAAGCGTGGACGGACCATACAGGGTAAAGGATATCATGGTAAATGGCGGGCCCATTGACCTGAACAGGACCTATACGGTTGCATCCCATAACTATATGTTAAAGTCCGGCGGAGACGGCATGACCATGTTTAATGGATGCAATGTGATTAAAGATGATGTGATGGTGGATGTGGATGTCCTTTCCTCCTACATAAGGAGCCTGGGCGGCGCAGTGACCGCGGATTATGCGGACCCGCTGGGGCAGGGGAGGATTCAGGTTCAGTAGTGTGCGGGGTTATTGGCGGGTCAGGCGTTTATCCACGGCAATTCCCATACAAACCACAGCAATTCCGGCAAGCTTGCCCAGGGGCAGGCTGCCCATCAGGAACAGGTCGGTAAGGATACCGGTTCCAATCTGTCCGATGATGATAAGGATGGTTGCCTTAAATATCTTCAGCTTATCATATACAACCGTGTTAAGTACACAGGCAAGTGCGCCCAAGGGGCCGGTCAGGTATCCGGCCGGATTGGACATGGTAAAGGCAGCCAGATTCAGGCGGAAGCCGGATATGGCAAGGTAAAGGATAAATGAGGCGGCGCCTCCCACAGCCACATTGGCAAGAGAGCCATTAAGCAGTCCTGCATATTGGCAGGCCAGAAAACTGAGCATGCGCGTGATTACGGTGAAACAGCCCAGGATGACGGCCAGCAGCAGTAATGCTGACAGGGCCAGATAGCTGTCTGTCAGCCGTATATCGGCCAGCCCGGCGCTGTTGATGACAACCATACCGGCAATGATAAGTGCAAACCCTAAAAGCCGCAGCCGGTTAAAAGGGACCTTTTTTGCACTAAGCCATCCGTAATGGTCAATGACTGCAGACATAATAAGCTGCCCTGCCACTGAAAGGCAGACCGTGACCGCGGTGCCCAGTATGTTAACACATAATCCGGTAAACCCGATAACAAAGACACCGGTGATGCCGCCTAAGGTGGCATAGGGCGGAATCCCCTTAAATGAGGGGAATTTACCTTTTGCCAGAAGCTGATACAGGAAGATGGTAAGGGCATTTAGTGACTGGCTTATGAAGCCTACGCCTATGATTCCCAATGCAGGGAACAGCAGGCCGTTGCAGCTGCTTTGGGAAGCAATGAAAGCCCCTGATAGGATAGCGGTTAAAGTATATAGCACGTTTATTCCTCAATTCGTTAGTATATGATTTTATCATAGGAATGGAGCATGATCCCATCTGGATTATGCTCCATTTTACCTTTTATGTCCCTGGGGTATTACTGGGCTTCGTAGCTTACTTCCATATCTACCCCGCCGCTCTTCTCGCGGAAATACCCAAACAGGAGGGCAGCCACGCATACACAGAGATTGACAGCCATCTTGGGCCAGGTCATGGTACGAAGACTCATGTATGCCCCGAAGATACTAGCCAAAGTACCTGCAATGGTCCAGAACCAAAGCACGCGGGTGGAATCGTGCCAGCGTGAGCGGTTCCACTCCGTGGGAATGACCTGGGGCAGACGGAACACGAAAATAGCCAGCAGAACGTCCATGATGTTGGATGCAAAGACAGCGGTACCCGAGATGGTGTTCATGTTAAAGCCAAAAATTAATGGCAGCAGTCCAACCAGGTAGAAAAACAGGATAAGGTTGTGAGGCGTTTTAAACCGGCTGTTGATTGCGCCGAACTTTTTCGGCAGCCATCCGTCCACACAGCCCTGAAGCAATGGCTTTGTGCACCAGCCCATCTGTGCGTTCAGGGTGGTCATAAGAGCGAACATGGCGCCCCCAATCAGGAAAAACACATAGAGCGGTCCCGGAAGTATCTCGGCAGCCACCAATGAAAGGGGCTGTCCCTGTACCACATCAATGGGGAGCACGCCGGTAGCAACCACTGCCATGAATGCATAGAATACGGCCACGACAACCGTTGAGAGTATGATGACAAATGGCATGTCCTTAGTGGGGTCCTTTGCCTCGGCAGAGAAATTAATGATATTCTGTGCGCCTCCGCAGGCAAAGGTCAGGATGGCCGCCGCGCTGCAGAAACCTAAGGGGCCGTCCGTGAGGAATCCCTGTGGCTGTACATAGGCCGTAAAGTCTACGCGGAATATACCAAATGCGGTAAATACGGCCAGGGCAATCATAAGGCATACAACGAGGACCTGCTGGACAATGGATGCGTTTTTCACACCGATTATATTGACCATCATCACAAGAGTCAGGATGATGACCGCTACTACCCGTACATTAATCCCCTGCACGGCCTGCCCAAAATATTCCCCGATTGACAGGGCATACATGGAGAGCGATATATTACTTAAAATGTGTATGATAAGGTAAGCACCAGCCAGCATTTTGGTGGAGAGGAGGGCGATGTATGTATAGCTGCCGCCTCTCATGCGGACGGTTCCCAGGACAAACAATCTGGGGGCCAGTTTTAACAGTGTGATGATTGCGGCAATTGCAAATGCAATACTGGCAGAACGGCCTGTCAGTCCGATGGCCTGTGGAAGAAGAGAGAAGATACCTGCGCCTATGATTTGTCCCACGGCAATGGCAAAGAAATCCTTCTTTCCCAGAACGCGGTCAAGGTCTTTGGTACTTGTTAATGTTTTTGATTCACTCATAATGACCCTCCTATGTATTGTTGTTATGACTGTGAAGCTTTTACCAGCCCATCCATTGCTTTTTCCACCCATGCAGGGGAGGTGGCCAGGTTCAGCCGGATGAAACCATTTCCGCCGGGCCCGAACCACTGGCCATAATCCACTGCCAGGCGTGCTTTTTCCTGGACAAAGTCTTTCATACCGCGTTCTTCTGCTTTTCCCAGATATCCGCTTAAATCAAGCCATGCAAGATAGGTGCCTTCCAATGGCGACAGGATGGCTTTTGGAAGTTCTGTCTGAATACGGTTTAATACGTACTCATAATTATCCCTGATGATGGATATTACAGTATCCAGCCATTCACGTCCATATGTATAAGCTGCTTCAATTGCATAGTACCCCAACATATTACCGGTATCCTCGTGCAGGCATACAGCGAGTCTGTCAAATTTTCTCCTAAGGTCTTCTCCTGGTATGATGACAAAGGAATTCTTCATTCCGGCCAGGTTAAATGTTTTGGATGCAGCAGTCAGTGTGATGATGATATCTGAATATTTACCTCCGTCAATGGCAGCAGTGGGGATATGGGGACGGTTACCAATGATTAAGTCGTGGTGTATCTCATCGCTGATAACAGTGACATGATGTTTTTGGCATATCTCAAGCAGCCTTCGCAGCTCATCCTCGGTCCAGACACGGCCCACAGGGTTGTGGGGGCTGCACAGGATAAAGACTTTTACATCATTGTCAATAATCTTCTTTTCAAAGTCCCCGAAATCTATTGTATAGGTCCCGCCTGTATTAACCAGTTCACTGTAAATGAGTTTGCGGTCAATATCCTCGATTGCATGGTGGAAGGGATAGTATACGGGCATATTGATGATGGCTGCGTCACCTGGCTTTGTAAGCATATGCATGCACCAGAAGATACCCGTGACAACCCCGGGCGCAAAACGGATCCAGTCGCGCCTGACCTCCCATCCATGCTGTTCTTTTTCCCACTTAATGAAGGACTGGTAGTAGCTGTCAGGTGTAAGGGAGTATCCATAGATACCGAAATCAACCTTTTTGCGCAAGGCTTCGGTTACTTCCCTGGGAGCTTTGAAATCCATGTCCGCGACCCACATGGATATCAGGTCTGGATCTCCATACTTGGTTGGAAGGATATCCCACTTGGAACAGTTGGTGCCGTGCCTGTCCGGGCAGTTTTCCCTGATAAATTCTTTTTTATTCATAGTTGTTCCTCCTTTATGGTTTAAGCATTAAACTATTTATCTTATGGGTGGATTATATATCTATTTGGATAAAAGTTCAATATATAATGATAAAAAATAATAAATTTGTGTATTTAGTATAAATAAATAACAATATTTTGTATAAAATTATAGTTTAAATAATTAACTATATGGAAAAAATAATATCATAGACAAAAGACTTATCTTTTAGTTATAATAATACTAATGACGGAAAGGTTTAGGTAATGTAATGAAGAACGAGAATCAATCCGGCAATGTTAACCCGGCATTGTCGGAAGAACTTTTTCATAAAATGACAGAGCATACCAACCAGGTATATAAGTTTGTGAAAATATATAATGACTATGCCAATGCGCCCAGGGATTACGGTACAGGTGAAAAGGTCAATATGCTGAGTGTACATATCATGTCGGATATAGAGGAACATCCGGGAATCACGGTTACGGAACTGGCAGAAGAATGGGTCAGGACCAAGGGGTCCATATCCCAGGTGATTAAGAACCTGGACGAGAATGGCTATATCATAAAGAAAAAGGAAGGTAATAATAATAAAAATGTCCATCTATATCCTACCAGTAAGGGGGTAGAACTCAGCCTGGCCCATAAGATGTATGATGCCAGGAACTTAAAGAATACATTGGACTTCTTTACGCAGTATTGTACGGAGGAGGAACTGACAGCCTTTTATAAAGTCCTGGGTTATTATACCATGCTTTTGAAGGGGTGAACAGGAAGGAGCGGATCAGGGGCATTGACAAAACCAGGCGGCCGATTTATTATGAAAGTGAAAAGAAGATAGTATGTGCATTATGTCACATAAGGACCCCCCCGGAGAGTTGCCGCTCTCCGGGGGGACTTTTTTCCTTTTGGGGTAGAATAACCCAGGCTGACTGTTGATAATTATTTTCTGTCCAGCCATTTATAACCCTATCCGCCTATAGTCTACAGTTTCCGCGCGCAATATTCCCGTATGATTTCCATATAATCCCGTGCATGCTGCGGCAGATACCGCCCCTTTGGATAGGCAGCAATGGTTGTTGTGACAATGGGGCATTTTCCTATGGACAGGCAGAGGGAGGGATGGCTGCCATGGGATGCGGCCATATGATAGTAGCTTTCCGGCGCAAATGCAATCCCAAGCCCTTCCATGGCCAGTTTGATGGACATCTCGCTGTTGCGTGTGTGCAGCAGCACGGGAGGGTCCATACCGTAATCCTTAAACAATTTAAGGGCAATGCCGCCTGTGTTCTGGTCCGGATAAAGCAGGATGAAGTTCTCCCTGGAAAACAGGCTTAAATCTATCCAGGGGTGTTTAAAGCCAGGTTTATCCACTGCCTTGGAGGCCAGAGGATGCCCTGCGGATAAAATTAATACAATTTCTTCCCTTTGCATGACCTCATAGTCCAATAATTTGGGGAATACATGGACATTATAAAAGGTGAGGTCAATGGAATTGTCTTTTAAGCTTGTCTCGGCTATGAAGTTAACGGCTTCCATCACATTGATGGTCACATGAGGGTAGCGGCTGTGAAATTCCATCAGGGTGGGCTGGATGATGGTGCTTCCCATCATGATGGGGATGGCTATATTGAGACGTCCGTATTTCCTGTGGCTGATGTCCTCGTACTCCCGGTCCCACTGCTCCCCGTAAGCAGCAATCTGCTCCGCATAGTGAAGATATCGTTCGCCCATATAGGTTGGGGTGTAGCAGTTGTCCCTGCGGTAAAAAAGCGGACCGCCCAGCTGGTTTTCCAGGTTCTTAAGATATTTGCTTAAGGAGGGCTGGGAAATGAACAGGGATTCGGCGGCCTTTCCAATGCTTCCTTGCCTGGCAATGGCCAGAATATAGCGTGCTTCTTTTAGTTCCATAAAAATCCTCCTGACAGGGCATTTCTGTAAATAAACGGAAATGATTTGTAAAAAAACAGGTGAATATAGCTTTACTGCATAAAAAATATAGGATTTATATATTTGACGTATATTATATTACTTTTTATAATAAACGTAAAGTCTAAAATAAGTAACCTTAATAAATCTATTGATTCAGCATAACAGTCCGGACGGAACTGTTGCGATTCATTATGGAGCGTGAAAATCATGAAAAAGAGCAGTGCATTAATCATGCTGGTACCCGGCCTTGTCATCCTGCTGGTGTGCCTTGCCATCCCCTTGCTGCGGGTATTGGCGCCAAGTATTTTCTCAGGAGATTATCCGTTCAGTTTTTACACGGATTTTTTTCGGGACGGGTATTATATGAAAATATTCCTGCGCACGGTTAAGATTGCCGTGATTACCACTGCTTTCTGTATGGCGGGAGGTATCCCTACGGCATATTTTATCAGCCGCTGCCCTAAAAAGTACAGGGGGCTGCTGCTGGCGTTATCCATTTTTCCCATGATGACCAACTCCGTAATCAGGAGCTTTGCGTGGATAAACATACTGGGAAGCAATGGAATTGTGAATAAGTTTCTTCTGGCAGCTGGTTTTGTGGATAAACCAGCCAAGCTTCTGTACACGGACTTTGCAATCATCATCGGTTCCATCTATCTGTTCCTGCCGCTGATGATCGTGACGGTTACAGGCGTCATGGAAAATATCGACGACGATATGATGGAAGCAGCACAGAGCCTGGGCGCTGCCCGGATGGAGGCGTTCATGAAGGTCATCTTCCCCATGAGCCTTCCGGGAATCATTGTGGGCGGCATCCTGGTATTCACAGGGACGCTGACAGCCTACACCACGCCCCAGCTTCTGGGAGGCAACAGCAACATGGTGATGGCTACCCTGATATACCAGAGGGCCATGTCCGTGGGAGACTGGACCGGGGCGTCTGTAATCGCATTCATAATGATCATAGTTACACTGGGCGTCATCAAGGGCTTTAATGCCCTGGCATTACGGCTGGACAGGAGGGGAGGGAATTATGCGTAAGAATAAACTGCTCACAGTATATGCGGTCCTGGTATTTGCATTTCTGGTGATTCCGCTTGTAATCATTACCATTACGGCTTTTGGCGGCGGCAGCGCCATTACCTTTCCCATTGAATCATTTTCCTTTAAATGGTTTGCCAATGTGTTCGCGCTGAAATCCTTCCGCCGTTCCTTCCTTACAAGCCTGGAGGTGGCGCTTTTGGCAACCCTTATCGCGCTGCTTGTGGGTATCCCGGCAGCCTATGCCCTGGCCCGCTCCAATGTAAAGGGGAAACAGATGCTTAAGTCCATTTTCCTGTCGCCCACCATTGTGCCGGGAATCGTGATTGGCTTCATCCTGTACCAGTTTTTAATCCTTACACTGAGGATACCGGTGTTTGTAAGCCTTCTGGCCGGACATTTCATGGTAACGCTTCCCTATGTCATCCGCGTGGTGGGGGCTTCCATGGAACAGTTTGATTTCTCCATTGAGGAAGCGGCCTGGAGTCTGGGATGCCCCAAGCAGGCGGCATTTTTCAAGGTGGTTCTTCCCAATGTGACTTCGGGAATCTCATCCGCCTTCATGCTTGCATTTATCAACTCCTTTAATAACATACCTGTATCCATGTTCCTGTCAGGGCCGGGAGTCAGCACCTTCCCCTCCACCCTCATGAACTATATTGAATATAATTATGACCCTACTGTTTCTGCCGTATCCGTGCTTCTCATGGCAGCAACCGTAATCATCATGGTAATTATTGACAGGACACTGGGCATCGCGGCCCTGGCTAAATAGGAGGATGACGAAAATGGCATTTATGACCCTTAATCAGATTGATGTCAGCTACGATAAAAAGAAGCAGATTTTAAAAGGCCTTGACCTTAAGGTGGAAAAGGGGGAACTGGTATCCCTTCTGGGGCCAAGCGGCTGCGGCAAGTCCACGACCCTCAGGGTGGTGGCGGGATTCATTGACCCTCAGGGCGGGACTTTTACCCTGGACGGGGAAGACATGACCAGGGTGGCTGTGCACAAGAGGAATTTTGGCCTGGTATTCCAGAGCTATGCCCTGTTTCCCCATCTGAGCGTGTATGATAATGTGGCCTTCGGGCTGCGTACCAGGAAAATGGACAAGGAAACCATTGATAAAAAGGTAAAGGATATTCTGGAGGTCTGCGGACTGACTGAGCTTGCACAGAGATTTCCAAAGCAGATGTCAGGCGGACAGAGGCAGAGGGTGGCCCTGGCCAGGGCGCTTGTGATTGAGCCCAAGCTCCTGCTGCTGGATGAGCCTTTAAGCAACCTGGACGCAAAGCTTAGGCTCAGCATGAGGGTGGAGATAAAACGCCTTCAGAAAAAGCTTGGTATCACAACCCTGTTCGTCACCCATGACCAGGAGGAATGTTTCTCCATATCCGATAAGGTGGCTGTCATGAACAACGGCGTCATAGAGCAGTTTGACACACCTGAGAATATTTACAGAAGACCTGCAACCGAGTTCGTAGCAAGGTTCATCGGGTTTGAGAATTTCCTTGAGATGGAACGGGACGGTGTACACGTCTACCGAGTGCCGGACGGCAGCCGGTTCGAGGTGGACATGGACTGCGAAGAGGAGGCATTTGCAGGCACCATCCGTCCGGATGATATATGTCTGGCAGAGCAGGGACAGCAGGAAAATGTCCTCACAGGGGTAGTGGGCGTGCGCACCTTCCTGGGAAAGAGTTATCAGTATGAGGTGAATACGGCGGCCGGGGTGCTGAAGGTCAATATGGATACTTCCAACCTGTTCAGGGAAGGCCAGGAAATCAGGCTGTATCTGCCAAAGGATAAACTGGTCCTGGTACGCAGATAGTATATAAATAAACCCTATGTAGGGAAGTAAAAGGAGATTATTATGAAAAAGACAATTGCAATGGTACTTTGCGCGGCATTGACCCTGACCGCCTGCGGAGGCGGCGCATCCACAGGGGATACGAAGGCGGCTTCGGACGGAAAGCAGAAGCTGGTGCTTTCCACCTATGGACTGAGCGAGGATATTTCCGCGGAAGAGGTCTATGCTCCCTTTGAGCAGGAATTTAACTGTGAAATCGTTACAGAGACAGGCGGGACCAATGACCGTTATACCAAGCTGGCTGCTGACAGTGAATCCAGCATTGATGTGATTGAACTGTCACAGGCCATGACCGCAAAGGGGATTGAGGAAGGGCTGTTCGAGGATATTGATTTAAGTAAGATTGAGAATGCGGCCGATATGATTACGGCTGCCAAAACCATGGCGGATGCAGGACAGGGCGTGGCTTACACCATTAACAGCATCGGCATCATGTACAATCCGGATGCAGTTGATTTTGAGGTAAAGGGCTTTGATGACCTGTGGGATTCCAGACTGGAAGGCATGGTTTCCATTCCGGAAATCACCACCACCTTCGGACCGGCCATGGTATATATGGCAAGCGACCATGCAGGTGTGGATATTAAGAGCGACAACGCAGAGGCTGCATTTAAGGCCCTGGAAGAGTTAAAGCCGAATCTGGTTAAGACATACGCCAAGTCCGCCGACCTGATTAATATGTTTACTTCCGGTGAAGTGGCGGTAGCGGTTGTGGGTGATTTTGGTGTTCCTACCATCCAGGCAGCTAACCCGGACCTTGTCTATGTGACGCCGGACATTACGTATGCTAACTTTAATACTATCAGCATTACCAAGAACTGTAAGAATAAGGATCTGGCCTATGAATATCTCAACTACCGTTTAAGTCCTGAGCTTCAGGCCAAGACAGGCAAGGCCCTGAACGAGGCGCCCACCAACAAAAAGGTTGAATTCACGGAAGAAGAGTCTAAGAACATGACATACGGCCCCAAGGCCGCCAATGCAAAGGTGCTGGATTACTCCTTTGTGAATCCGCAGTTAAACAGCTGGATTGACCAGTGGAACCGTATCATTAATAATTAGCTCCATGCTATAAACATACAGCAGGTATTAGGTTAGAAGAATAAGGATCCCTGGAGAGTGGCTATGAAGGTTGATTTCGTGGTAAAGGACGCCTGGGTTTTCATGACATACAGGCAGTGCTTTGAGAAAAGGGATGTTGCGGTTGCAGGGGAAAAGATTTACGCGGTTTCCCCTGCAATCTGCTATCCGGACGTGACAATGGTTGACGGCAGCGGAATGTATATGATTCCGGGGCTGGTTGATATCCATATGCATATTGAAAGTTCCATGACTTACCCGGCAGAATTTTCCCGCATCACCCTGCCTTACGGCGTTACAACCGTTGTGGCTGATGCCCATGAGATTGCCAATGTATTTGGGATGGACGGCATTCAGTGGTTCATGGGGCAGGAGACAAAGCTGGATATATTTTATGCCATCCCTTCCAGCGTGCCGGCCACCAATGACAGCCTGGAGACATCGGGCGCAGGGATTGGGGAGGAGCAAGTCAGGGAGCTGTTGCGTGACGGCAGGGTGCTGTGTCTTGGGGAAGTCATGAATTTTAAGGACCTGGCATCGGATGGTGATACGTTAATCAAACGGCTGGTGGGTATCTGCAGGGGCAGGGATATCCGGGACAGCATACGGATTGAGGGCCATTGTCCCAAAATCAGCGGTGAGGACCTTTGCCGTTTTATCTATGAAGGGGTGGACGCGGACCATACCCAGCAGACGCCTGGGGGCGTGCTGGAAAAAACAGATATGGGAATGTTCATGGAATTGCAGCATAAGTCCCTGACGCCGGAGGTGGTGGACACGGTATGCCGCCATGGTCTTTATGAAAATGTAGCCCTCATCACGGATGATACCATGCCGGACCAGCTTTTAAAGGGACAGTTAAACCAGATAGTAGGCCATGCGGTTAAGAATGGGATGCCTGTGGAAAAGGCAATCTACTGCGCAACATTTACCCCGGCAAGGCGGATGCACCTGGATGACCGGGGGATGATCGGGCCTGGAAAGCTGGCGGACTTTGTGCTGCTTCGGGATTTGGAACGCTTTCAGCCGGCGGCGGTGTTTAAGCGGGGGGAATTGGTGTATGGGGAACGCTGGGGAGCGGGATATGGAGCCCATAGGGCAGGAGAGGCGGATGCGGCAGGAGCGGCGGATGCGGCAGGAGCGGTAGGTGCATCAGTGGGAAATGCAGAAAAGCCCGCCGGAAAAAGAGATGCATCCATACCTGAAGCATTTTACCATTCCGTAAACTGTAACAGGGCCATGGCAGAGGACTTCCTCCTGAAGACGGATAAACCATGTTCCAGAGTCAAAGTAAATGTGATGAAAATCCAGACCCATGGCACATTCACCTCCAGGGTAGTCAGGGAGCTGGATGTGAAAGACGGCGTCATATGCTGGAAGGCGGCAGGTCTGTCCCTGGCAGTGATGTTTGAGCGTTATGGGAAGAACGGGAACATTTCCTTTGGACTGGCGGAGGGCGCGTTAAAGAAGCCGGGAGCCATTGCAACAACCTGGTCCCACGACAGCCACAACCTGCTGGTACTGGGAACCTGTGAGCAGGATATGGCGGCGGCACAGAACCGGATCATAGAGCTGCAGGGCGGTTATGCGGCTGCTGAACATGGGCTTGTGACGGCTGAGGCCAGGCTTCCGGTGGGCGGCATCCTATATGACGGCCCGGTGGAAGAACTGGCGTCTGATTTGGGCAGGGTCAGGCAGGTAATGAGGAACCTGGGATATGAAAACAATAATGAAATCATGTCCATGTCCACCCTTGGGCTTCCGGTATCCCCGGAACTGAAGCTGACCGATTACGGGCTGCTGGACGTAAGGACCCAGGAACCGGTTCCCCTCATTGAGGAGTATATTGAATAAGGGAGTTGTTATCAGATGAAGACAGTCATCACCAATGGCATCATTATTACCATGAACCGGGATATGGATATGTATCCGGAGGGATATGTAGTCCTGGAGGACAGCAGGATATCAGAGGTCGGCCCCATGGAGGCGCTGGAGCACCGTATGACAGGGTGGGGAGGCAGCAGGCAGGAGGGCATTTCCATCATAGATGCAGAACATGGCATTGTCATGCCTGGCATGGTGAATACACACTGCCATATGGGAATGATCCCCTTCCGGGGATTGGGGGATGACTGTAAGGACAGGCTTCGGGTTTTCCTCCTGCCCATGGAGTCCAGGGCAATGGACAGGGAGCTGGCCGGCCTTTCCAGCAGATATGCTGTCTGCGAGCTTCTTTTAAGCGGTGTCACCACGGTCATGGATATGTATTATTTTGAGGATGCGGTGGCAGAGGTCATGGATCAGATGGGAATCAGGGGGATTGCCGGAGAGACCGTGATGGAGGAAGCATCCTGTGATGCAAGGACGCCCCGGGAAGCCATTATGCTGGGGGAGGAGCTGATTAAGCGTTACAGGAACCACCCGCGGATAAAGGGCTGTATTGCGCCCCACGGAACAACAACGTGCGGCAGCAGCACGCTTCAGGAAATCCATGAGGTGAATCATAAATACGGCGTGCCATTTACCCTTCATGTGGCTGAGATGGATTATGAAATGACGTACCTGAAGGAACAATATGGATGTACGCCCATAGAATATCTGGACCGGCTGGGGGTCCTTGACAGCCATACCCTGTGCGCACACAGCATACGCCTTACGGAGCAGGATATAAGCCTGATGGCAAAGTCCGGCAGCAGCGTGGCCCACTGCATCGGCTCCAATACTAAGGCGGCCAAAGGTGTGGCGCCGGTAAGTTCCATGCTGGAACATGGGATGACCGTGGGGCTTGGCACGGATGGACCGGCCAGCGGCAATACCTTGGACTTATTTACACAGATGAGGTTCTGCGCAAATTTCCACAAAAATGAGACCGGGGACAGGAGTGCATTTCCTGCAAAGGACATAGTCTCAATGGCAACCATATGGGGAGCCGGGGCTTTGGGCCTGGACCCGCTGACCGGATCCCTGGAACCGGGAAAAGAGGCGGACCTGGTGGTGGTGGAAACGGATTCGCCCAACATGTTTCCTGTGTATGACCCTTATTCGGCCCTTGTGTACAGTGCGCGTGCAGATAATGTAAGGCATGTGTTCGTGGCAGGCCGGTGCCTGGTAAAGGACAAGCAATTGGTGTCCCAGGATTTCCGGCAGATAAGGGAAGACCTGCAGCAGAAAATGAACCAGACTGCTTTTGGCGGAATGGGCAATGCTGTATTAGCTTAGGTATCCTTAATTTCATACCGGGACAGCACCCAGTCCAGGCCATTGATATGATTGAATATCTGGTCCAGCGCTTCCTGGCTGGTCAGTCCGGGATGGAATCCTTCATTGGTTCCATCCTTTTCCATGCGCATCCGCACGACCCAGCGCACGGAACTGTCATAGAGGGGAAGGTCATGGGAAATGCTGCCGTCCGCTGTCATGGGAACCGGACCTGCCCCGCACCGGGTAAGCTGTTCATCTTCTGTGATTGTTACAGAGGTAAGCTCTTCCTCTAAAGGCGCAGTGACTGCCTGCAGCTGTCTTATGGCCGTATCTGCATCCGGTCCGATGATGATGGTCAGATTCATGTCTGGGGATTGTCCTCCTATGTATCCATAGTAACTGTCACATGTCTTTAGAAGGCGTTGCGCCAGTTTAGGCAGGGTGCCCACAGAGTCCCATTTGAGAACCAGATGGGACGCGTAATCCTGGTCGTACCATGTGAACCCTGAAATCCCCTGCCCTGATGCGGCGTATAAAAGGGCTTCGGCCCAATATCCGCATCCTCCTACGGTATAGCGGGTGACGTCATCCGAGGAGGATTGGACAGGAATTACCCATAGCGGAAACGGTATATCAGCTTCACCTAAGGACTTCATATTGTAGAAATAAACCCCGTCAGTCTCATCCTCCTGATCGAAGTAAGAGCTGTCCACATGAATATCTACAATACCGGACATGACTGCGGTCAGCGGGGATGCGGATGGATAGGTATGGATGCTGGAGAAGCTTCCCTTATAGACCGTTGTAAGGTTATTCTTACCGTAAAATGCGTACTCTTCAGGAATTATAGGGAGATTCTCCGGGCGTGTGATGGGGCCGAAACCATCGTATATCCATTTTTTAGGAGATGAAGGTTGGGACATGTTTTGGGAGGTTTCACCGCTGTACGAAAGGATATTACCGGCAGGGCGCATGTCGGAGGCTTTTGTTTCCGTCAGTATCTTGTCAATCTCCCTGACCAGTTCCGATGAATCAGGGCCTGACAGGGGCTGGGGAGGATTTTTCTTTATTTCGTTTATTATTTTCTGTACATCGGAAGGATTGCTGGTGCGGCTGGGGGCCATGGAAATACCCTTTATAAGGATGACCACGAATAAAAGTATCAGGCTGGACAGTATCCGCTGGGAACGGGACCAGGGCTGCCGGCGGGACCTGGCTTCCTGGTTATCTGCTTTGGGCAGCGGCGGCATGTCCGCCATGGCAGCCATATCCTTTTCATAGCGGTATGCATGCTGCATTATTTCCAAATGGACATTATCCATATGGGGAACGACGGGATAGGAGGGGGATTTATACTGCCTGAACCGGTAGGCCCTGTACAAAGCAACCGCCTCCGCCCGGTTGATATTGCTCCTGTTGGCACTGAGCCACTGGTCCAGCTGTTTAAGGAAATCAGGTTCCCATCCAGCCAGTTTGAACCCTGGGGATTCATACCATTCTTCCAGACGCATCAGGGCTTTTGTGAAATCCTCCCCATTGGTGTCAACGGATTTGGGAAAGGAGCCATGGAGTTTTTTTAGGCTTTCTAAAAGCTTACTGCATGAGGCGTTTAACTCCTGCTCCATGCCCTGCTCCACCAGCAGGGAGATATCTGGGATGGCCGCCTGTTCCCTGGCAGGAGCCATAGTAGGCGTGTCCGCCGGAATCCGCGCCGCCGCCTTAACCGCCGCCGTATAAGCCTTATGAAGCCGGTCAAATTCTTCCGGATGTTCTTCCGGGCGGCAGCAATGGCTGCGGGACTGCCTGCTGCCAGGACGCCTGAGAACCAGTTTAACAGGTTCAGGATTACCTGGCGGTCATCACCCAGCAGTTCCATGTAGAGCCGTTCTCCCCTGGAGAATACAAGCTGGTTGACGGCCAGTTCCCTGGCAGGACGTTTCAGCTGTTCCAGTTCCTGCATTTTCTCATCCAGTTCCTGGCTGTCCATCCGGATACGTTCATTCATAATCAGTTTTTTCACCACATCCCCATGCCTGTTTTCAGCCTCCACATCCAGAATACCGTTGATGTCATACGTGAAACGGACGACCACGCCTTCCTGGCCATTGGGGGCAGGCGGAACCGTCAGGTTTAATTCGCCTAAAAACAGGTTTTCACTGCAATGCATGGATTCGCCCTGGAACACAAGGATGCCGATATCTGTCTGCAGGTCCCTGGTGGTGACATAAAAACCGCTTTTACTGGTGGGCAGGGGCGAATTCCGTTCAATGATGGGTGACATGATATGGTCCCTGCCATTATTTCTGTCAATGATTCCGATCCCCAGGGTAAAGGGGCAGATATCCGTGAGGATGATATCTTTTATATCAGATCTGCGCTCCTTAATCCCCCCATAGATACCGGCCCCCAGAGCAATGATTTCATCTGGCTGTCCGGCAAGAAACGGCTCCCTGTGAAGGAAATGTCCGATATACTGTTGGACCGCTGGCATTTTACAGGTCCCGCCCACAAGGACAATCTGGTCAATATCCTCCACGGTCTTTCCGGCATCAGACAGGGCGTGGAATACCACCTTTTCCAGACGTTTAAAGAGGGGAGCGCAAATCCGTACCAGGTCCGCTGTTGTCAGGAAAAGCCCAAGCTCATTCTCCCTGTACAGGTAATTCATCATGGCCGCCTGGCTGGCCGTAAGTTCCCGTTTGCATTGCTCCGCCTTTTTAAGCAGAAGGTTTTGTTCAGACATGGTCATGGATTCATAATCCAGTCCATGCTGTCCGCAGAAATATTCAGCAATTAACATATCAAAATCATTGCCGCCCAGATGGTTGTCGCCAGCCACGGCCTGTATCTCGATGATCTGCTCAAAGCACTCCACCACGGATACGTCCAGGGTGCCGCCGCCAAAGTCAATTACCAGAAACTGGGAGTCATCTTCCCCGGTCTGGTTCCGGCAGGCCAGGGCTGCTGCAGATGGTTCATTGACCAGACGTTCCACCTTAAGTCCGGCCAGCTGTCCGGCCTGTTTGGTTGCAAAGCGCTGCTCGTCATTAAAATAAGCAGGCACACTGATGACAGCTTCCTCCACCGGTTCCCCCAGATATGCTTCCGCATCCAGTTTAAGCTGCTTCAATATGAGGGAAGAGAGTTGGGCAGCCTTAAATATGTGGTTCCCAAGCCGGAAATCGTGGGCAGTGCCCATCTGCCTCTTTAAAGGAGGCAGCGCTGCGTTCCGGCTGGGTATGCATCTTTTCCCTGGCAACCGTGCCTGTCCACAGAGTGCCGTCCTTATCCATGCTGACCACGCTGGGGGTCAGGAATGTTCCCAGGGAATTGGGAATCAGCTCTGCCTTTCCGTGTCTCCAGATTGATACCAGGCTGTTGGTGGTTCCAAGATCAATACCGATAATTGCCATATGACTTCTCCTGCTTGGATTATTTTTGATATATGTATATTTTAGTTCAGTTTCCTATATTTTTCCACCATATTTAAATTGATTTATTTTATCACAAATAGGTGTTGACATGCATGTATAAATGGATTAATATATGGAGGGTAACATGATTTACAATTATATAGTTCGTATATATCCCTTATTCAGAGTGATGGAGGTACAAAGGACCTGTGAAGTCACGGCAACCCCGGTTGAGTATGTCAGTATTGATGTGCAAAAGGGCCGGAAGGTGCCAGCCTGAGCGAGGAGTGTGCACTGTTTCATGCATGCTTAATCGAGCAATAAGAGGATTTGAAGATTTTTTGTTATTTTCAAGTCCGCAATTGCTGCGGACTTTATTTCTTTATAGGAAATTCCTTTTAAATCATGAATTATGTAAACAGATAGCCCTGCAAAAGCAGGGCACAGAAAACAGACGAT
>PPYE01584763.1_pt1 | contig 68599 bp, 48 predicted proteins | sample 1559881 | NCBI WGS metagenome assembly PPYE01 (sample SAMN08240022, study PRJNA423297) | Human gut metagenome, whole genome shotgun sequencing project. | reverse complement strand
TAGCTAGGCGACAAGTGAATGAGTCGCTAGGAGCATACATCAGTATGTGACTAGTGCGAATGAATGCGGTCAACAACGCTACAACTTGAAGTATGACGAGTACGTTGCGCCTTAGCTAACATCTTCTTTAATACATGAGAAACGGCAATAAAACCAAAGGAAGCGGTTACCATTGTCACCGCGCCAAAACCCGCTGAGCAGTCCATACGCTTGACACCATCGGCAGTACTTTTGGCCGCACACACCGTACCATCTCCTTGAGGGTAGACTAATTGCTCGGTTGAAAAAACACAATCTATGCCTAATTTACCTTTGCTATTTTTCACAACATTAAAATCAGATTTTAAACGCTCACGTAATTTAGCGGCTAATGGATCTTGAATGGTTTTCGCTAAATCGACGACTTGGATTTGAGTTGGATCAATCTGTCCGCCTGCGCCACCAGTGGTGATAACAGGAATTTTATAACGACGACAGTAAGCTAATAATGCGGCCTTTGGTCTAACACTATCAATAGCATCAATCACATAATCAAATGAGTTTTGCATCATTTCTGCCACATTATCAACCGTAACAAAATCATCAATACAAGTAACTTTGCATTCAGGATTAATTTGCAAAATTCGCTGCTTCATCACTTCACATTTAGGCTGCCCGACATGCTCTTTTAGCGCATGAATTTGTCGATTGGTATTGGTGACACACACATCATCCATATCAATTAACGTAATAGCGCCGATCCCACTGCGAGCTAAGGCTTCTGCAGCCCAGCTACCAACGCCACCAATGCCGACAACACAAATATGTGCCTGAGAAAAATAATACAGCGCTTGTTGTCCATAAAGACGGCCAATACCAGAAAAGCGTTGCAGATAGGAGTCTGATAATGAATTTTGCATAATGCGATAACAACCTAGATAGCAGAAATAATCATGGCTATTGTTAATCAATAGCCATGGCGTTTGCTCATTTTACCGTTAATATGACAATATAAATAGTCAATCGTTTTACTGTATGGGGTTCAGTAAGGTGGGTTGCGATTTTTTTAATACCCATACACGTCCATAATGATTATAAAAACCCGCCATTTGTCCGGCTTCTTTACCAATACCATGATAAATATCGAAATGATGTCCTTTAATGGCTCCCCCCACATCCAAAGCAACCATTAAACGCATTTGGTATTGTCCAGTAAACTTACCGGTATTATCTAAAATAGGGATTTCCGCTAATAATACGGTTCCTGCGGGGATAATACTTCTATCAGAAGCCACTGACGCTTTAGCAATCAGCGGAATAGCACTTGCCCCTCTTACTGGCGTAAAAGGTTCAGGTTTAAAGAAAACGAAAGAGGGGTTTTGTTCTAATAATTTTCTGACTTCTTGTTCACTATGCTTATCGGCCCACTCTCTAATTGCCAACATTGACATCGCTTCTTTTTCAACTTCACCATTGTCAATCAGCACTTTGCCAATACTGCGGTAGGGATGACCATTTTTCCCAGCATAACCAAAGAAGGTTAAAGGTTTACCATCACCATAATCGACATAGCCACTGCCTTGCACTTCCATCATAAAGTTATCCATGATGGAGTTACTATAAGCGGCAATTAAAGTAGGGCTTAAAGCACCGTTATAGATAGCCGCTCGTGAAGGCAATTTACCACGCACTTTGGCTGGCATACGGTAGAGCGGATATTTAAAGTCACCTTGTGGCGTTAAACGTGCTTCTAAAACAGGGGTATAATATCCGGTAAATTTTACATTCCCATAATTATCTTCCCCTTCCATTTGAAAGGCTGCGATATTAAATTGACGTAATTGACGCGTATCTGCCCCTGAGCGTAACCAATTTTCCACTGCTTGATAAGTATCTTGATTACTATTGTATAGACGTGAAGATGTTTGATTTATTTGGTTAACTTGTTCAAGGTAATCTGAGCCATTAATGGGCTTGCCTTGCGTATTTGGCGAGTTAACTTCAATAAGATCTTGCTTAAGCTTACCATCTTTATACTGTTGCCCCTGATCTGTTGGACGATGGCAGCCTGTTAAGGCAAGCGCTAATATCCCCAAAAGCAACGATTTTCGCCAAGTAACCATTTTTTACTTATATTCCTACTTTAAAAAGAGTTGATGACAAGAAAGATACCAAAGCCAAATCAAGAAAGATATCGATACAGAAGTGGTTGCGGTTTTTTTAATTATCGGCTTCACCATTTAGTGTGTTATCTAAAGTATAACTGTCTAAAATTACACCTCTATGTATTATTTCTGACCGTTTTTAAAAGAAAATGGCAAAAATTACATAAAAAACTTGCAAGTTATCAGATCCTGAGTATAGTGCCCCTCTGTGGAGACGCGGGGTGGAGCAGCTTGGTAGCTCGTCGGGCTCATAACCCGAAGGTCGTTGGTTCAAATCCGGCCCCCGCAACCAATTCACAACATACGCAGTAAGTTAAAATTTATAGATTCAGTCGCGGGATGGAGCAGTCTGGTAGCTCGTCGGGCTCATAACCCGAAGGTCGTTGGTTCAAATCCGGCTCCCGCAACCAATTTCTATGAATGTTTTCGGACGCGGGGTGGAGCAGCATGGTAGCTCGTCGGGCTCATAACCCGAAGGTCGTTGGTTCAAATCCGGCCCCCGCAACCAATCCTTTCCCTAATTCTATTTTCTACAAATTCCCATTAAATACTCTCTTAATCCCTACTCTATTTACAATAACCGATATACTCCCTGTTACTCAGTTATGATTTAACTTATTGGATAAAAAAATAATAAGTTGTTACCTCTAGTAGAAAATAACTATTTATTTCCCACTAGAAGTCTCAAAAATAAGTTGTAGTTGTATAGCGAGATCAGCCTCGATCAGCTAATGTCAGTTCACCACCATTAGCAAAATAGGCTTTAATACCTTTGAAAATAGATTCAGCAACTTGTTGCTGGAATTTGGCTGTTTTGAGCTTTCGCTCTTCTTCAATATTACTAATAAAAGCCGTCTCTACTAAAATAGAAGGGATCTCAGGGGCTTTTAAAACCGCAAATCCGGCTTGATCGACCTTATTTTTATGTAGCTTATTCACGCCACCTAATAATTTTAATACCTCACTACCAAATTTTAGGCTGTCATTAATTGTCGCGGTCTGTACTAAATCAAGCATTGCGTGATCAACATAGCGATCACCACTTCGACTCACCCCACCAATTAAATCCGCTTCATTTTGGGTTTGAGCTAGGTAACGTGCGGTATTACTTGTTGCGCCTGTTTTGGATAGCGCGAAAACAGAAGAGCCTCTAGCCGAGCGATTGGTAAATGCATCTGCATGAATAGAGACAAAGAGATCAGCCTGCATTTTCCGCGCTTTCGCTACTCGCACTTTTAAGGGGATAAACACATCCTCATTACGCGTCATATACGCTTTCATTTTGGCATCTTTATCAATCAAAGCTCTTAAGCGACGGGCAATTTGTAGTACAACGTCTTTCTCACGAGTTTTATATTTCCCCATCGCTCCCGGATCTTCACCACCATGACCGGGGTCAATCATGATAATAATCGGCCTATCTCGTCCTGCTCTTCCGGGCTTACGCGTATCCGTTTGTTCAGGCACAGCTTGTTGTAAATCCCCTTCGTTATATTCACGCAATAGCGCTAATAGCGGATCATCTTCACTTGTCGCCGCATGACTTGGATAGAAATCGAGCACTAAGCGATTTTTAAATTCAGCAACGGGTTTTAAAGTAAACATTTGTGGCTGAACGGGGGTTTTAATTTCAAACACTAAACGAACCGTAGTTGGGGTATTTTGACCGACACGAATAAGTTTTAAGTAAGGATCGTTTGTTTGCACTTGACTAGCCATACCTTTCAGAACGCTATTCAGTTGGATACCTTCAAGATCAACCACAATTCTATCTGGTGCTGATAACGCAAACTGGCGATATTTCAAGGGTCTACTTGATTCGATAGTCACACGTGTATAAGTCGATGCAGGCCATACCCTGACGGCAACCACTGATGATGTTGCCGCTAAGCCAACAGGACTAACACTTAATAACAATAACGCGCCAATTCCTTTAATAAGACGACGACGTGTTTGATTATGTTCTGAATGACTCATGAAAATATTCCAAAAAAAACGATTAACATCAAAAAGTGCTAAAACAGACGGTCAAAAAATATCTGAACGAAAAACTTTACCGAATCCACACTTCACTGTCACTTAAAAACAGCACAATTACACACTTTTATACAAATATTCTGCCTTCTGTTAAAACAGTAAGATCGGATTTTACTTGCCATTTCCGCTCAAAAAGAATAAAAATACATTAAATGCGAATAAAAATTCACTTGAGAGGGGCTTTATGAAAGAGCGTAGCACCGAATTGGTCGATGGTTTTCGACACTCGGTTCCGTATATCAATGCACATAGAGGTAAAACATTTGTCATTATGCTAGGGGGAGAAGCAATAGCCCATGAGAACTTTCCCTCTATCATTAACGATATTGGTTTATTGCATAGTTTAGGAATACGGTTAGTGGTGGTTTACGGCGCTAGACCACAAATCGACATGGCTCTTGAAGAGCAAAAAATTTCTCCGCTCTATCATAAACACACACGAATTACTGATAGTAAAACCCTTGAAGTAGTTAAACAATCTGCCGGTACCTTACAACTCGATATTACTGCTCGTTTATCAATGAGTTTAAGTAATACGCCCTTGCAAGGAGCGCATATTAATGTGGTTAGCGGTAATTTTGTCATTGCCCAACCTTTAGGTGTCGATGATGGGGTCGATTATTGCCATAGCGGTAAAATTCGCCGTATTGATGAAGAGGCCATTCATCGTCAGTTGGATAACCATGCCATTGTGTTAATTGGCCCTGTTGCCGTCTCTGTTACAGGGGAAAGTTTTAATTTAACCTCTGAAGAGGTCGCAACCCAGCTAGCTATCAAACTTAAAGCACAAAAGCTTATTGGTTTTTGCTCTTCGCAAGGGGTTGTAGATGCAAGTGGCCAGATAGTGTCTGAACTCTTACCTAATCAAGCAGAAGAACGAATTCAAGCATTACAAACTACAGGCGATTATCACTCAGGTACTGTACGTTTTTTACGAGGCGCGGTAACAGCCTGCCGTCGTGGTGTTGAGCGTAGCCATTTATTAAGCTATCAAGCGGATGGTGCCATTGTTCAAGAATTATTTTCTCGTGACGGTATTGGTACGCAAATTGTGATGGAAAGTGCCGAGAAAGTCCGCCGCGCCAATATTAATGATATTGGTGGCATATTAGAGCTTATTCGTCCATTAGAGCAACAAGGCATTTTAGTACGCCGCTCAAGAGAGCAACTTGAGATGGAAATTGATCAATTCACTATTATTGAGCGCGATAATCTCACCATTGCTTGTGCCGCCCTCTATCCTTATCAGTCTGAAAAAATAGGAGAAATGGCATGTGTCGCCGTTCATCCTGACTATCGTAGCTCTTGTCGAGGTGAAGTGTTGTTACAACGCATATCAACCCAAGCTAAACAGATGGGGTTAGATAAATTATTTGTGCTCACGACTCGTAGTATTCATTGGTTCCAAGAAAAAGGCTTTACGCCTGCTGAAATCGATAAATTACCTATTGAAAAACAGGCTCTGTATAATTATCAGCGCCGCTCTAAGATCTTAATTTTAGATCTACATAAAGAGTAGTTTTATTAATAAAGTAAAAAAGACAGGCTCCCCCTCTCAAAGCCTGTCTTTTACTATTCACTATAATTATATTAAATTAAAAAATCACTCAGTAACGCAGTTTTTCAACTAATCCACTGCGGCGTTGAATACGTGTCTGGATCGCCATTTTCACCATATATTCAGAAGAATAAAGTGATAGCTTCTGCTTGGCTCGCGTTATCGCCGTATAGAGTAATTCTCGGCTAACAATAGGAGAAAATTGTGTCGGCAATACCAATGCCGTATGGGTAAATTCCGAACCTTGTGATTTATGCACTGTCATCACATAGGCAGTCTCATGTTGCGGTAAACGACTAGGTTGGATAGCTTTCAATGTGCCATCAGGCAACTGAAAGAAAGCTTTCATTTCCCCTTCATCGTTATTAAGCATAATGCCGATATCACCATTAAATAGCCCCAATGTGCTGTCATTACGCTGGATCATAATTGGTCGCCCAATATACTCCCGCTGATAACTATTTATAGGTCGTCGTATCAAGTGTTGGCGATGTAACAGCATCTCAATACGTTCATTTAGTCCTGTGACACCAAAAGGCCCTTCTCGCAAGGCGCACAATAAACGATATTGATTAAAGCTATGAAGAATAGTCTCTGGTGCTGCTTTTTGCGCGACTAACGATAGATAGTGATGATAAGCCTTAGCAACATCTTGAAGCATCTTCATATAGCTCTCATCGGTGTCTAATGAGATAAATTCGATGTCCTGCGGATCGGTATGTTTTTCTCGCTCAGTGCTCTCTTGTGTTACTGTCGCTTTTTTCAGTAACGTCATAGCACTCTTCACTTGTCCTTGATTAACCGCAAAAGCTAATTGACCAATACCTGAATGTGAGCCAAAACGATAACTTTTACGCAATAAACATAGTGAATCACTGACCACCGAAACTGGCGTAGTAGAAGTCGTCATAGAAGCGGGATCTTTCTGTAATTCACCTTGTGTTAAGCGATCAATCTGCTCAAAACGGCGTTGGCTAAACCCCTGATCCGCAAAACGACAAATATCCCCTAAAACGGCTCCTGCCTCTACCGAAGCGAGCTGATCTTTATCTCCCAGAAAAATAACATGGCAATGTTCCGGTAAAGCCTCAATTAAACGCGCCATCATCGGTAAATCCACCATAGAAGCTTCATCTATAACCAAGATATCAAGTTGTAGCGGATTATCGCGATGATAACGAACTTGCTGACTTTCCGGTTGGGCACCTAATAAGCGATGAATGGTTTGCGCTTGATCGGGCATCCATTTTAACTCTTCTTCACTTAGTGCCAATTGCGCTAATGCTTTACCTAATGATTCGGTCAATCTAGCTGCCGCTTTTCCCGTGGGTGCGGCTAGTTGAATAATGGGTTTTTCATTCGCCGTTAGCATGACAAAAGCAGCTAAAATCTTTGCTACTGTCGTGGTTTTTCCTGTCCCTGGGCCACCCGAAATAATCGAAATAGGGCTTGTAATAGCAACCGCTGCGGCGACTTTTTGCCAGTTAGTTTCAGCATGGGTTTTAACGCTTGGGAAAAGTTGATTTAATACGTTTGTTAATTGATTTTCATCGATATCAACCGCCTGTTGCTCTTGGCGAAAAAATTGCGCAACTTGCTCTTCATAACGCCACATTCTTTGTAGATAAAGTAATCCGTTATCGAGAATAATAGGTGAAGGTAGATCACTATGGCCCTGATTAACACACTCGCTCTGATTAAGCTCTGCCAGTATTTCTTTCGCTGATGGTTGCGCCATTTCCTGCCAAATGGCTTGTGAAAGCTCGGTGTGTCGTCCATCAAACAATTTATCTTGTTGTATGATATTTAACGGTAAGCAAACATGACCCGCCCCTGTTTGAGCACTGAGATAGGCAAAAATAAACAGTAGGATAGGATTTTCATCTGCCACCAGCATTTGAGCAAAACGTAAATCTAATGGGCGCAATAGGTTTTGTTCAATTGCTTGTTCTAATAATTTAATCATTTGAATTGTTCTCACCCAGCGTGTTCACTTTACTGCCGTTAACCTCAAGCGCTTCCCCTTTAAATAGCGCATCTAATGCCTCTACAAACTTTTCTTCAGGGAGATAGGTATAGACGCCATTGCCCGGGTAGTCAGCATCAATACCACGTAAGAAGAGATAGCAGATCCCACCAAAATGACGTTGGTAATCATAATCAGGTAAGCGTTGTTGTAAAAATCGATGTAGCGCTAAAGTATAGAGTTGATACTGTAAATCATAACGATGATCGCGCATTGCATTGCTCATCGCCTCTTGCGTGTAATCCTCACTCGATTCACCAAGCCAGTTAGATTTATAGTCAACCACATAATACTTGCCCTCCCAACAAAATACTAAGTCAATAAAACCTTTTAGCATGCCTTGCACTTGCTGAAAATTGAGGGCTGGACATTGCGCAGATAAAGGATCGTATTGACGGGTTAATGCTGTTAACTGTGCCGCCGACATCTCCTTTTCAATAGGCAGATAGAATTGTAGCTCATCGAGTTGATGCTCCTTGGGAATATCAGCTAAACATAAGCCTTGCGCATTTAATGGGGTGTGAAAAAGGGTTTCCATCCAAGCCACCAACAATGGCGTCCATTTTTCCTCAAAACCTTGGGCAATAAGTTGCTCTTGCATCCAACTTTCATCAATAGGCTGTGAAAAATCAAGCTCTTCAAGCAAACTATGTAAAAATGTCCCCGCGACTGCACCACGAGGGAAGTGATGAATAGAGAGTTCATCGCTGTGTTGCGCTGTTTTCTCACCTTTAGCATCGGTATCTAAGCCCGGTGCGATAGATTGTACCAAGGCATCCAAATCAGCACTATCAAATAGATATCCACGAGCAGAGTGTTGTGCCGTTAATCCCGAATAACTGGTGATACGCCAATTATCATTAATTTTTCGCTTAAATATGGCGGCATCTAAAGCAATATCCGTTGTATGTGGAGATTGATATCGATGCGTTGAGGTATCACCTAACGTGATCACTTTTATATTGTCATCAAGCAATTGATTAATGGATTGATGTAATAGCTCACTATTACCCTCTTCCCCATGCTGCAACAGATATCCCAGCGCATTTTTATGCAAATCAGTTAATCCTGACTTACGTTTATTTCCTTTAACCAAAGGCGCAACACCAACATAACAACAAAATTTCGCCCGAGTTAATGCCACATACAACAAGCGTAAATCCTCTGCCAATCGCTCTTCATCAGCAAGACGCACGCTATCAGGTTGATTAAAAATATCTAATTTTGCGTAAAATTCATCTCTATCATGATAAAGCGCGCCCTTTTGTTCTTGATAATTACAGGCAAAAGGTAGACAAACAATGGGATATTCCAATCCTTTAGATTTGTGAATGGTACAAATTTGCACTAGATTTTTATCACTTTCCAAACGCATTTGCTGACTTTCCGCTTGTGCATCTGGTCGAGAAATTTGCTGGGCTAACCAACGAATAAGGGCGTGCTCGCTATCAAGCTGTAATGATGTTTCTTGTAGCAACTCGCCAATATGCATGATATCGGTTAAACGTCGTTCTCCTGCTTGGCTTGCGAGTAAGTTCTCAGCGATTTGGTTTTCTATCATTACCTTACGTAGCATAGGTAACACACCACGTTTTTGCCACAAGACAAAATAATCAGCGAATTGCTCCACATAGCGGTTCCAACGCTGTTCATCTTGATTAAGTTCGTCAATTTGTTGTGCGTTAAATCCAAACAGTGCACTGGCAAGAGAAGCTCTTAACACCCGTTCTTTTTCAGGGGTTACCACTGCTTGTAGTAACCAAAGTAGATCTTTGGCTTCATTGGTTTCAAACACACTTTCTCTATTGGATAAAAATACTGATTGGATAGATAACAGATCTAATGCATCTCTGATCAATAATGCTTCTCGGCGACTACGCACTAGCACCACAATATCGGCAGATGTAACAGCGCTTTTATTGTCTTGTTCGATTAACCAAGCTTGTTGATTGTCACCGGCTGATAACCAGTCACGAATTTGCATCGCACATTGCGAGGCCATTAATTGTTCATAATTACCAGTTGAAAGGCTTTCACCTTCAGCTAACCAAAAATTTAATGGGGCAACTGTTTTTTGCTGGTAAATAAACTTCATATGCTGATTTTTTTCAGCCGAATTGACCTCAATAAAAGGAATATGATCAAACAAAAAAGGGGTTTTAGAACGTAAAAACAGTTTATTAACTGCACTTACCATACCCGGAGCCGAGCGCCAGTTAGTATTCAATGTATAGTGGTGATCGGTTTGTTGCCGTGCCCGAATATAGGTAAAGATATCTGCACCACGAAATGCGTAAATGGCTTGTTTGGGATCACCAATAAATAGCAAACCACTCTCTGTATGCTCACCATAGATAGTATCAAAAATACGATACTGCTGAGGATCGGTATCCTGAAATTCGTCAATCATCGCGACGGGATAACGTTGGCGAATAGCATCTGCTAATGCTTCGCCGCCTTCTCGTTGCAATGCCTTATCGAGACGCGTTAACAGATCATCAAATCCCAACTCACCACGACGCATTTTTTCATTTTCTATCCCTTGGCGTATTTCAGGAATGGCATTGGCAATGATCACATCACGTAACGTTAAACTTTGTTGGCAAAGTAGTTCGATTTCCGCAAATAAAGCGTGCTCAGGCGCAGCACCCTTTGTAGTTTTTTCATGTAGGGTTGCTTGCGAAAAACGACTTAAACAGTCAGGTAACTGATAACTTTTGGTTTCGAGTGGAGTGGCCCATGCGGTGATTTCATCGATCCATTTAGGTAAGAAACGACTACTGTAACTGCGTTTATCAACACCAGATGAAGTTATCCAATCTGCAATTTCATTGCAATGATGACGCCATAGTGCTTTAACTTTATCAATGGCCTCAATGACTGCTTGATGACGCTGTTCAACAGTCTCTTTTTTAGCGTCGAAATCAATACCTTGAATTTCGGGGCATTCACCTTGTAAATAGGGTTGAATTTCATACAGCAGTTGCTCAGGGCCAGACCAAATTTCGCTTACCGCATAGGCAACATCATAAGAAAGGGGATAACAGTGCCTGCGCCAAAAATCAGCGCAGACACGTTTTTTTAACTCATATTCATCTTGGATCAACACCTGTTCAAACAATACACCAGATTCAAAGGCGTTAGTGGCTAACATGCGCTGACAAAAACCATGAATAGTATAAATGGCAGCTTCATCCATTTGACGCTCAGCTTCTAATAGCCATTGCGCCGCCACCATTTTATTCGGGATTTGATCTAATAATATTTGGTAAGCGTTATTGTCATTTTCTACTTGATGACGGATACAGGCTAGCCTTAACTGATGAATATTTTGACGAATACGGGCGCGTAATTCATCCGTTGCCGCTTCGGTAAAAGTAACGACTAAGATCTCTTCAACACTTAAGGGACGATGAAATGCTGACTCACCCCCTAATCCAAGCAGTAATCGTAAATACAATAACCCTATAGTGTACGTTTTCCCTGTTCCCGCAGACGCCTCAATGAGGCGTCTTTGATACAAAGGAAGTGTATAGGGATCTAATACCTGTGCCTGTATCACTTCACTCACTCTTTAATTTCCTCAACAGGTAATGTTTTTTGTAATTCACTCACGGTTGAATAGATTTTCCACTGTTTATTTTGCGCATAATCAGCGTTGTTACCCTCTTTCCCGATTATTTGTGAAACAAACACGAGTCCTGTCGGTTTAATTATCGCTTTTTCATAAAATTCGATCGCTTGTTTTAGCGTTACCTTATTCAGTTGGGCTAAAAACTTCTCACGACCATCATATTTTAAGTTATTACGATAGAAATCATTACGATAAAGAGAAACCTCTTCATAAAATGTTTGCGGTGGTTGTTTTACTTCATCAATAATGGCTTTTTTATATTGATTAAATTCAGCTTCACTTAGCTTTTTCAAGCGATCATAAGCTTGTTGATAAAATGCATGATAACGCTCATTGAGATAAACAGGTGGTTTAGCATTACTTTGCAGTAAAAAGCCTAAACCGGACTGCTCACCCATTGAAGCTTGGAAAGCAAAGACCGCATAACCTAATTGCTCTTCTGTTCTGAGTTGTTCAAAGAACCAAGGATGCACGATAGAGGATAATACTGATGTAATCGCTTTTCCTTGTAGACGCTCATAGCCAACAGGAATAAACAGTTCACCTAGCGCATTATCGGTGCTTTTAGATTTATTTTGGAATGTAACTTGATTTAATTTATCAAAAACTAATGTGTCGCCAATCCAATATTCTGTTCCTTTATTGCCTAATAATGCCTGTGCCGATTTAACTATCTCACGGCTCTGCTCTGGCGTTAAATTACCGATAATTAATGCTTGAAGCGCTGCATTTTCAATGACATCACGACGATTATCTTTAATATCTTGTAACGTTATCGACTCTAACGCCTTAAGTTTATCGGCTTCTTCATAATAAGGGATCGTATTTAGGCGACGGGCAGGTAACATTGCAGCATCATACGCTTTAAGGTTATGCGTCACTTCCAGTTGTTCACGATACCAAGATTTAGCTTGATCAAGCTCTTGCTGAGTAGCTTCAAACGTTATATAGCTTTTTAGTGTGGCATTCACTAGCTCTGGTAAATGTTGAGTATAACCATTGACTGAGAAATCGACTCCACGCCCAGAAGAAGAGGAGATATTCATGCCGGCAACAGAAGCTTGATAAGCCAGTTCACTAGACGTTAGATCAGCAAGGTAATTGGTCAATGTTTGTATAACTTGCTGTTTAACTGTGCGATCTGCATTTTTATTCACTAAACTTAACGTCACACTGGCTTTCGGCTCATCAGAAAAATAGTGCGATGGCATATAGAATAACCGAGCATGACTGTCTTGCCATAATAATTGAGGCTTAGTGATGTTACTATCAGCATCAATAAGTGACAGATTATCAGGAATATAAGGGTTTAGTGTCGGTAATGACAATGAGATATCGCTGGCTAATTCCTGCCATGAAGCTAATTGCTTCGCAGTAATTTTATCCACTTGATAAGGTGCATGAACAAAATAAGCTTGCTTATTTGAAGGCTCATTAGGGCTAATCACCCAAATACGCGCATTTTCTGGTGTAAGCGATTCTAGACGAGAAAGGATCGCGGAAGGTTGATAATCATCGGCAATAAAATCCGCATTAAGAATATTTTTAATCGGATAGCGCAGCATCATATCGGAGATATCTTCAATATAGTTCATATCTCTAACAATAGAGCCATAGCGGAATGAGAGGTCAAGCACATTGGCTATTTCTTTAAAATAGCGCTCACTGACCCCTTTATTTTGGATCAGTTGAATATAAGAAAATATCGCTGAAATAACTTTATCTTTCTCAGCAAGGCCTTTGTCTGTTAAAGAAACATAAATGGTAAATGAACCTTGGTTACGATCGATATAGGATTCAGATGAAGCACTAATATTCTCTGCTAATCCTTGCTCTTGTAGCCAAGTTGCTAGTGTACCCGTGCTACGATTGCTAATAAGGTAGCCAATATATTCATCTGATTTACTGCGAAAATCGGCAAGATTATTATCAATACCAAATTCGATTTGTAAGGTTTTTTGTGGCTGAGCTGGGACTAAGTGGATCATTATCCCTTTTTCTTTTTCTGTCATCGCAGGCACCGTCGTTACTGGTGCTTGGGTGTTTTTATTAGGAATACGGGAAAAAGTATCAGCCGCTAATTTAGCGAGTTCGTCCAGTGATTTATTACTATAAATCACCCCATTCATTAAGTTACCAGAATAGTATGTTTGATAGAATTTCACTAATTCATCTTGTAATTTACTCTCTGGCTTATCACTTAATGTTTCTAAGTTTCCTCCCATAAAGCGAGAGCTTGGATGAGCCGGATTCAAAGTTTCGGCTCTCACTTGCCAAAAACGCATTCCATCGCGGGAGCGAGCCATGGTTAATTCCGCATTAACCGCATTACGTTCACGATCGGCATATTTAGGATCAAGTAATGGCTCCGCTAATGCATCTGCCAAGCGATCGACTGCTTCATTAATGGCGCTATTTTCAACTTCTAAATAAAATGCGGTGCGGTAAGTGGTTGTGCTGGCGTTATGAGAGCCACCATTTTTATTTAAAAACTCTGTCAGATCCCCTGATTTTGGGTATTTGGTCGAGCCCATTAACACCATATGTTCTAAATAGTGGGCAAGACCTTGTTGGCTATCTGGATCTTCTAATGCACCGACAGGCAGAGCAACGGCTGTTAATGATTTGACCGCTTTTTTATCAGAAACCAGTAATACGGTCATATCATTAGCTAATTTAATAGCCTGATAATCACGTGGATCACTTTCACTTTTTTCAATGCTATCCGGCAATACTTGCCAAAGTGGATCTGTTGCGAAGCTGTTGATACTGACTAGCATCAATAGCAACATAATCCAAAGTTGCGATAAGTATTTTCTCATCTGATATGAGCTCCCTTATTTTTTTATAAATGGAATGATTGGCTTAAATATGGCTAACGTGGTCTGTTTTACTGCCTCAAGAAAAGGTGCATCAAGCTGATGAAATACACGTTGAATATAGATATCATTCATTTCACCTTCTCGGTTATAGCTATCGGTTAAATATTGCGTTAATACCAATTCTGCCTTGTTTTGTATCTCTTCATCATCAAATAAAAACGTCTGTGTTTTTTTATCGAAGCAAGCTTGTAACCAAGCCCAACCACTGTTGGCGAATAAGGCTAAAGGTGTATTCATACCTGTTTGATAATCTTGGATCAATCTTTCAAGGGTTGAATACGCAATATCCGCAGACACCGGTGATAGACACCATTGCGACTCTTTTCTACCATAAAAACGGCTTTCGCCAGTTCCACCACTTAAGCAGTACACGAGATGTTCTATCCATAATTGCAGTAGATCATTAGCTGTTAATGTGGCAGGTCGCCAACGGAGTAACCCATCGGCTTGTACTTCATTTAAACGACCAATTAATGGGATCGTATTAAATTGGTATTCTATTGTGACAGAATGGGTTGCTAAACGTTCACTTCTGACTTTTTCGGCTAAAGGTTGCAACGTTTCTATTTGTTGCTCCCAATAAATTTGACCAAACGCACTAGCTGGTAATTTTCCAGCAGCTTTAATGCGTTCATAAAGTGCTTCTGTTGATGTCCCTTCGATTAAGGCTTTTAATAACCATTGGTTTAATAGATAACGTTGTAATGCATTAATGACAAAAGGCTCTTCTTCCGGTAGCTCGGTCTCTTCAATAACAAAATTCGTTTTTAGACTTTGCTGGAAAAAAGCGCGTACGGGATGGCGATAAAAGCGTGATAGTTCATCTAAAGAGACTTTCTCAATTTTTTTATTTAATGGCGTTGAAAATGCTTGGTGAGCAGTCCCTTTCCCACTTGCTGCCGGTAACCATTCAGCGGCATAAGAGCGATATAGCGCATCCGTTTTAAAGTTTTCTGGCGCAAAAGGCACTCGACTATGTTGGGTTAATAAGTGGCTGATGATACGCTGCGCACTGTCATCAACATTTAATGATGCATCTTCCCTTAAACGGAAATTTTGACCAATATAATCTTGTAACTCTTTAATCAATACCGAAGGATTACATTCGCGATCGTCACGAATAGATTTACCAATATAACTGATATAAAGGTATTTTTCTGCTGAGCTTAATGCTTCTAAAAACAGGTAGCGATCATCATCACGGCGTTTTCTATCACCTCGACGACGTTTTTCTGCCATTAAATCAAATCCTAATGGCTGAATATTACGTGGGTAGACCCCATCATTCATTCCCAATAAACAGACTGCTTTAAATGGAATTGAACGCATTGGCATTAAGGTGCAAAAATTAAGGCTTCCGGCTAAAAAGCGTTGGCTAATTTTCTCATCATCAAAACGCACTGTAAGTTCATCGCGGATCAACACTAATGGAATTTCATGTTGATAGTGCGCCTCTAGACCATTTTTTATCACCTTTTGCCACTGTTGCGTGATAAGCGCCAATACCAGCTCTGTCTCTTCATCTGTGTCAAAAAAGGCATCAACAAGCTGTTGACCGATATCAAGCCACTCTTCTAAGTTGCGAGTTTCGCTTAATCGTGTTCGCCATTCACTTAAGGTATATAAAAAATCTGCTAGATGCCCTGCTAACTCAGCGACTAGGCCACTTGATTCATCGTAAGGCAGTACCCCTTGCCACGGCCCTGCCTCACTGTCCATCGCATAACCAAGAAGCATCCTTAATAACCCAAACTCCCACGTATTTTTTCCTGTCACAGGTAATAAAAAGGAGGCCACATTTTCATCATCTAATCCCCAACGTATACCTGACTCTTCAACCCAGCGCCGTAGTAGCTTCAACTCATTTTCAAAAATGGCAAAATGTGCAGCTAAGGCGGGTACTTCAAGTAATGCAAGCACTTGCTCTGCGGTAAAACGGCTTTGAGGTAATTCTAATAAAGTGATAAAAGCTTGTAAGACAGGATGTACTTGGCGAGCTTTTCGGTCTGAAATGGCAAAAGGAATATAACGCTCTGCGGGCGCATTACCAAATACGGCTTGAATATAAGGCGTATAGCTATCAATATCCGCCACCATAACAATAATATCTCGCGGTAATAAATCAGCATCTTGCTCGAGGAGATGCAGTAATTGGTCTTGTAATACCTCGACTTCCCGTTGTGGGCTATGGCTAGCATGAAAGGTCAAAGAACGATCATCATTGGCAATGATCCGCTTTTTTTCACTACGTTGGTAATCCTCAAGCGTCTGACCTATTTGTGAAAAATCCTCTAAATCGAGTATATCGGCCTGAAGTTGATGCAGTAAATTATCTCTTGGTATATCAACAAAAGCATCTAACACATCGCTATATTCAAGCTCAGAAAGAAAATAGAGATTATCTTTACCTAACTTTCCCCAAGACGCTAATAGTGGATTGCCGACATTTTGCTCCCCTTCTTCATTAAATAGTGTCGATGCATTTTGTTCATCTTTAAACCAAGGTAGTTCATGAAGTTGCTGATAATGTCGAGGCTTTCTACTATTTAGACGAGCGAGGAATTTTGGATCTTGAATATCTCCCCAGTAATAGCGGCAAGGATTAGTAAACAATAAATAGATTTCGGTATGTCTGCCGATTGCTTGCAGTGCTTGCAAATAGACTTGTGGCAATGCTGAAATACCACAAATAAAAATACGTGATGGAAAACAGTGCGCTAGCGCCCCCACAGGCGCATCATTCAAAGTAGAAATAAATTGTTGATAAAGATTAGCACGATGCCATTTGGGTTGCGCAAGATCTTCTGTATAGCGTTGCAGTGCCAACCACAGTGTTTTTTGCCAGTATTGATTGTCACTCAAGCCATCAATTAGTTGATCATTTTCCCATGCCGACAACCAATCGGGACGATAAACCAGATATTGGTCAAAGAGATCCGCCACACGCCCCGCTAGTTGATGTAATTTACGTTTGTCTTCATCATCTTTAAGATAATGTAGCAAGGGTTTAAATGCCGGATCATCAAGGTAATTAGGCAATAATGCCATTAGTTTCCATGTCATGGCATCTTTAGAAAACGCACTTTCTTTAGGTATACCTGATAATACCCGAGTAAACATTTCCCAAATAAAAGTAGCGGGTAATGGATAACGGATATTAGCAGCAATACCCAAACTTTCTGCTAATTGGATTTGTAACCACTGCGACATTCCGGGACTTTGCACTAAAATCACTTCTTGCTCAAAAGGCGATGATAGTGGCCGATTTTGCATAAAATGTACCATCAGTGATTTAAGTAGTGATAATTGATTTGAATGGTAAATATGGAACATCAGATCCTCATTTTATTAATCACATGACCAATGGTATAAGCGTGTCACATAACCTGAATGGTGGGTTATCGATCCCTCTATTTTTTGACAGCCTTCCGCTTCAATAAGTGATTGTGTCATTATTTTAAGGTTATCAACAGAGTTGAATGACATTTGCCCATAAAAAGCAAAAAGAGACGCTCCGGCTTGTTGGATAGCCACTAAGCGCTGAAAATCAACTTTTAAGGCTTGGCTATACCCTATAATAGCGACAAAGCTAATATTAAAGAATAGCAATACTGACATCATATTAATTAGCATACTATCTTCTTTTCTTTCATGATTAATTAAGTATTTATTATCAAATACAGCCTTCTTTAACTAGTGGACAGTAGTCTAGCCAACCATTATGTTGTGCTTCAATATGCAGTTTTTCCTTACCCACCAGATTAATCCATTGATAATGAGATATCTTATCTCCGCTATGACTTTTAGCCTCTCCGAGTAGTAAAGCGCTTGTCTTTCCTCTCAAAGAGAAACAGCTTTTCATATTAGGTTCAGCAGTAAAAGTACGACATTGCCATTGGTAAAGACGAGAAGGCGATAAATCCCATGTTAAGGTCATTCCCCATGACAACGCAGATCCAGCGAATAAAAAGGTCTGCTTTGCTTGTAACTCTTGCATCACCATTAATTGACATTGACGATAGTGATAAGCAAAACTTGTCAGTAACGATAAACTTATCACCATAAAACCTACTGCAGCCATCAGACCGATGACACCCTGTTGCTCCTTTATTGTTCCCTGTGTCGTTATCACGAAATATTCCTTAATAGTATTGATGTTTGATAGTGTACTTTTAGGTTAATATTTTGTTTTGCTTGGAATTTTAATGATAATGATAGATAGTTAAATGCACGTTTTTTTATTGGAGAATAGTGTGTATAGGGAGTTAAGATAAATTCTGTCACCTCAATTTCTTCTTTTTCGAAGATCTGTTGCCAACCTGTTGAATCACAATTTTGCACACCACGACGTTGTTCAAGCTGACCGTTTTTTAATCTAAAACCAAAGTAATCACTCTCTTGTTCTTCTGGACTCTCCCAACGGCCGTTATTGTTCATATCGTAAACAAACAAAACACAAGAGCCATGAGGGTGATAAGGATAATGACCTATTTTAAGTGATGCAGGTAAAGAAGCTTTTTTAACAGTGCAATCACCATTGCAGTACCCTGCTCGCCTTAATTGCGTCTCCAGTAACTGCAAACGCTGTTTTAGATAAATCTCTAAACGATATTGTTGATAAGAAGAAGTTAACTCATTGATAATATAAGGATAAGCACGTCCAATACAAACTAATAAAATACTACTTATCGTCATCACAAAGAGGCACTCCATCAACATAAAACCCGCAAAATCATGATGTTGAATAGACAAAGGACGCTTTAGCATACTGAAAATGCCTTTATTGTCTGACTGCACGCTCGAATACGCCCTAATGAAGAGATAATAATTTTGACCTCTTCATCACCATTTGACAGCACAAAATGCATCGGTCGTAATGTTTGGCGTAAGCCACAAAATGTAAAGCGTGTTGCTGTAGAGCGAATAAGCTGATTGCTTAACCCTAATTGAATACTGTCTTTGGTTGTGGATGTTGTTAACGATCTTGCCTCTAATTTATTGATAGGTGATAGCCACAATACAATTTGCACTTTGCAATTAAAGAGCAGTGAGCGTTGTTGTTGATAAGCTAAAAACGCCATCACTTCTCTTACACTTTGAACTAACTGGCGTTGGCGTAACAACTGATGATATGAGTTCAAGGATAAAGCGCTCAATATTGCTACTATAGCCATAACAATAAGCACCTCGAATAAGCTACTCCCTAAATGTTTAGAGTGGGAATAATGATTGCCTGTCATCCATGCCTCCTGCTTTTTTTCCTTGTCATTGTTACTGTTTTATCTCAATAACAATGCAGGCAAAAACCAGATAGGTAAATAAAAGCTCATCAAATTTAAGAGAGGTTACGCAATACGATATTTTTTTAAGTTAATAACAATAAAATGACGATTTTTTGATATCAAAAACCCCCAATAATCGAATTCAACTATTGGGGGTCACTTCAAAGGTTCGGGCTTAGCTGGAGTGCTACATTTCAAATTTTTTTACTGGCTTCGGATCTTTACTTCCATAAATATCTGTTTGGATAGTGACTAGCAGTTCATGAAGAGTAATTTGTAAAAATTCAAGAAAATCTGGGTGAAGGAGAGTTCTATCTACGACAGACACAGGTAAGAATCGCTTCATCTCTCCCTTAAACTTTTCACTCGCAACCAATGCAGGCAAAGACTCAATTCTTGCTTGCAACCATTCCTCAAAATGCTCATTGAGCTTATAATCGGCAACCTTTTTCATTACCAGTTCAGCGTCTGGTTTAACCCCTTTCTGGTGCAACCACACCAAATCCCACATATCTCTATACCGAATACGTGAGGTTGTTGCTGGGAATGAAACCAATTTATCAGCCATGACCTCCGTGAGCTCTTCCACTCTAATAATCAGGTCAGAATAGCCACTAGGAAGCTGCTCATAGTTTTTAACAAGCGTTCGAAGGGTGTTGGTGTATGCAGGAATGTTGGCTATTTCCACTTTGATCTTCTGCTTTGGTAGGTCTTTTTTTCCTGGATTGGTAGTCACTGATATTTGCCACTTATCGACTTTTACATCTGCATAATCAGGTTCTTTTCTTAGCTCTTTTGGCTCTTTAACCACAACCTCCAAGCCATATCGTTCACCAACATATTTCTCAATACACGCTTTAATCTCAAGCAGTTGCGCTGAACAGAAGTCACGACCACCAGCAAAGTCCAGATCTTCACTAAATCTGTTTGATCCATAGCAAAGCCTAAGCGATGTACCGCCCTGAAATGTGATGTGCTTTAAAAGCCCTGTGGCGGAAAGAGCATAAAGAATGTCATAATGTAGCAATTCTTTTTCCACGACAGGCCTGTTCGCGCCGTAATCCTTTTCGATGACAATGCTGTCAACCAGCTCATTAAAATTGACAAAATCAGACATAGTTTAATTCCTCACGTTGGATGAGGTGTGTATTCCTGCCAACCTTCATTAGATCCTTAATGGCAGTCTCCTTTGTTGCAATTCTTAATGGCCCCCTTCCTTCCACCGTAGTATTGAGTATTTCAAGAGGCTTCTTGGCAGTATGGGTAACCTCAATAACGCCCCAAGGCGTTACAAACTCTCCAGACCGGCCTGTGGACATAATCGTAAGTCTGTCGATGGGGATCTGTGAAATTACACCGTACTGAGATAGAGCGGATTCCAAACTAATATAGTTGTAGTGGCCTCGTCGAATATTTTCGGCCAGACGTTCTAAAGGGTAAGGCCCCAATGAACCTTGAGTATAGATATATACACCTTTTGATGCTCGGCGTAGCACATCATGCGCGATCAGCCGGTCAACTGATTTTTGTAATGTTTTCGGAGACTCATCAGGAAAAAGCATTTTTAAATCTTTGGTGAGGAAGATATTTCTACCTTGCTTACTGAATTTGTTAAAAACATTAATTGCTCTTATTAACTCCATATCAACCTCTACTAAATCACCCCCAACGAGGGGTTATTTTGTATATTTGAGTATAGTACATTACCTTGATATACAAATAAACCCCAATAAAGGGGGTGTTTTGTATATCAAAAACCCCCAATAATCGAATTCAACTATTGGGGGTTATTAAGTGTTAAACCAAATCAGTGAGTTAAACTACACCGTAAACGGGTATTTTATCGCCTCGTGACACTGATAACCTTCAACACTAAAGTCATCTGTCGTGACCCAAGTTTCTATATCATCTAATGTCTTAATGTTTGGATTAATATGTAGCTTAGGTAATGGCAATGGCTCTCTTTTTAGTTGAACATCACGCATCAGAGGTAATTGGTTCTCATAAATGTGAGCATTAACTATCTTATGGAATGCTTTACCTGGTTTATGTCCTGTGATTTGAGCCACCAGCGCTAATAATACAAAGCATTGAATTTGATTAAAATTCAACCCTAATGGGACATCACAGCTACGTTGATATGAGGTTAAATAAAGCCTGTCACCGAGCAATGAAAAAGTATGTGTATGCATGCATGGACGTAAACACCCTAACGCTGTTTCTCCGGGATTATAAAAAGTGACTATCTCACCACGATCGTCAATACCGTTAGTTAAGTTATCTACCACTTTACGTAATTGATCAAAGTGCGAGCCATCAGGGCGTTGCCATTGGCGTCCTTGAACACCATAGACTCGGCCCATATCATCTTCACCCTTACGATGCGGATTATTTAACCATGCGCTATTTTCATTAGCATTCGCGTTCCACGTATTACAGCCAATAGCACGAAATTGTGCTGCATTATCATAACCACGTAAGTACCCTAATAGTTCCGCAATCGCGGCTTTGTAAAAACTTTTACGTGTTGTTATGAGTGGAAATTGGTTATTGGCAACATCATATTCCAGATCGGCATTTATCACCGTTAAACAACGGGTTCCTGTCCGTTTATTATCAATCCATTCACCTTCATCGATAATGCGTTGACACAATGCCAGATACTGCTTCATGTAGTCTCTCTTTTTTGTTAGCTAATAATAGTTAGTGTGTTGTTGGCGTCTGTGGAGTGGCTTTATCGCGACGATACGCCCACACCATAAAGATAATGCCTAATATTATCATTGGAATGGAAAGAATTTGCCCCATGCTGATACCGCTAAATAAACCTAATTGCGCATCAGGTTGGCGGAAGAATTCAACAATAATACGGAAAGCACCATAACCAATTAAGAATAACCCCGATACACTGCCCATAGGACGATTTTTGCGCACAAAGATATTCAGAATAATAAATAATACCACGCCTTCTAGGAACATTTCATAGAGTTGCGATGGGTGGCGAGGCAATACACCGTATTGCTGAATGATAGGTAATAGTGTAGTGGGATCTTGCGCGACAAGCTGTAGATCTTCTGCACGGGAGCCTGGGAATAAAATCGCCCACGGGGTATCTAAGGTGACTCTCCCCCAAAGCTCTCCATTAATAAAGTTACCAATACGTCCTAAACCTAAACCAAATGGAATTAATGGAGCAACAAAGTCTGCGACTTGAAAAAAGTGACGTTTAGTGCGACGAGCAAACCAAATCATGGCGCAGATCACCCCAATTAAGCCACCGTGGAAGGACATTCCGCCATCCCAGACTTTAAATAGGTAAAGTGGATTGTCTAAAAATACCGGTAAGTTATAGAATAAAACATATCCTAGACGCCCACCAATAAACACGCCCACAAACCCTACATAAAGTAATGTTTCGACTTCACTTTTTTGCCAACCACTGTTAGGTTTTGCCGCTCTGCGGTTTGCTAGCCATAATGCAAACACAAATCCAATCAAATACATCATGCCGTACCAGTGCAAAGATACTGGCCCGATAGAAAACATAACTGGATCGATTTCTGGAAATTTAAGGTAGTTTATACTCATTCTTCCCTACTTCACTTTATTAATGATTTTCTATCTATGGGTCGATATGGATAACCCCTTAGACAAAAAGTTTATACGAAGGCCTATCAGATACCTCCGCGAATTAATCCACCTAATCCTTGTCTTTCCATAAAATCAGCAGACAATTTTTTTATCTCTATTGCCGTTTCAGCTTTCAACACCTGTTGCATAAAAGGCTGTAAGATAGCAGGATCTAGATGGCGCAATAAGTATTTTACCCTAGGTAAACTACGGCCACTCATGCTTAACTGACGAAAACCTAGCCCTATTAGTAGCAATGCCCCCATCGGCGTACCCGCCATTTCGCCACAAACACTGACTGGTAACTGATAACGTTGGCATTCTAAAGCAATAATATTAAGCGAACGCAGTAATGCAGGATGCAAATTATCATAGAGCAGTGCTACATGGGTATTATTACGATCGACTGCAAGTAAATATTGCGTTAAATCATTAGTACCAATCGAGATAAAATCTACTCGATGTGCTAATTGCGGTAACATAAAGACCAATGAGGGGACTTCAAGCATGATCCCCACAGGTGGTAGAATGCATTCGCATTTCATTTCTCGGCTAACTTCAGCACATGCTCTTAGTAACAATGCTTTCGCTTCTTCAATTTCATCAATACTTGTCACCATCGGCAACAATATTTTCAAATTTTTAAATTCAAGATTAGCTTTTAACATCGCTCGTAGTTGGATCAGAAATATTTCTGGCTGATCGAGTAATATTCTGATCCCCCGCCACCCTAAACAAGGGTTCTCCTCATTTATCGGCATATAAGGAAGCTGTTTATCTGCACCTATATCTAAAGCACGTAGTACGACGGGTTTATTGGGAAAAAATGATAAGATTTCACGATAACGGTTTTTTTGTTCATCTTCGGAAGGAAAACCGCTTTGTAACATAAAAGGGATTTCTGTGCGATAAAGACCAACACCATCTATGCCAACGCTAATACGTTGTTCATATTTAATGCTTAGCCCTGCATTTAATTGCACACTGATGGATTCACCATTTTTTAATACCGCTTGCTGTTCAAGCTGCTCTTCAGCAAGTTGACTCAATACTCTTTCTTCATCAATAATTTGCCGATATTCCTGCATGATAAAGGGTTCTGGTTCAATAAAAATCTCACCACGATAACCATCAAGAATCAGCATTCGGTTGTGAAGTAGCTCCGGTTGAATATCTGCCCCCATAATGGCAGGGATCCCCATTGCTCGAACTAAAATCGCTGAGTGTGAATGAGTCGCACCATCACGAACTATCACCCCTGCCAGTTGTTGTTCTGGCAACTCAGCCAATAAATTGGCACTAAGCTCATCCGCCACAAGAATAAAGCGATCTGGCCATGTATTTGTCGTACTGAGATCATCATCTAAATGAAATAGTAAGCGCTGACCTAATGCTTTTAAATCTGAAGCTCGTTCTCGCATATAACTATCTTTAAGACTTGAGAACTGTGCAGAAAACTTCTCTATCACCACTTTTACTGCCCACTCAGCAACATAGCCTTGTTGTATAACCCCAGTCATTTTTTGTCTTAATTGGGGATCGTTAAGTAAATGCGAATAGAGATCGAAAATAGCCGCACTCTCTTTTTGTGAATTTGCCATAAAGCGCTTACTAAAACGGCGACACTCCGATGTCGCATCTTCTAAGGCGACCATTAATCGGTTTAATTCACTTTTTATATCCAGTGCGCTGGCTTTAAAAACATGATCTAAGGTTGGCTGAGACATCTCTTGCCAACCATATGCCATCACTACCCCCGTAGAAACGGATAGGGCTTTAATACGGCTTTGACGATATTGTCCAAATAATCCTTTCGTTTGCACTTGCGACAATATCGCCCCTAATTGGGTGGCTAGTGTCACCATAAAAGACTCTTCGCTTTCATTAAATAAGCGTCGCTCTTTTTGCTGAACCACCAGCACCCCAAGTAACTGACGACGATAGACAATGGGCACGCCGAGAAAAGCGCGCAGATCATCCTCTTTTACTTGTGGCAGATAGGTAAAATTAGGATGTTCACGAATATCAGCCAGATTAATCAGCTCAGAAAGACGTCCTACTTCACCCACCACCCCCTCATCAAATGAGAGGCTGACGGCACGTCCTTTCGGCTTTTTCAATCCTTTTGTGGCCATTAAATAGAAACAGCGATGGGGAATATCGGCAAGATAAATAGAACACACATCCGTGTGCATAGCTTGACACGTTTCTTTCACTAATAGTTCAAGTGCTTCTGGCAGACTCGCTGCCATAGCCACTTTTTCTACAATTTCCCGCAAACGTGTCAGCATAGTGTTATCTAATACCTTTTACGGCGATATCCATAGGAAGGACGAGACATAGACACTTGTTCTTGTAATGGCATAACTACTGGTGCGAACTCTTTCATCACGCGACGATATACATCTCGCTTAAAAGAGACGACTTGACGAACAGGATACCAATAGCTAACCCAACGCCAACCATCAAACTCTGGCGTTTTGCTCTGCTGAACATTAATGTCCTTGTCGTTACTTGTTAACTGCAAAAGGAACCAACGCTGTTTTTGTCCAATACAAACAGGTTTTGTGTCCCAACGCACCAAACGCTTAGGTAACTTGTAACGTAACCAGTTACGCGTGGAGGCAAGGATTTTAACATCCTTACGACTTAATCCAACTTCTTCGAACAACTCACGATACATGGCTTGTTCTGGTGATTCTCCAGGATTAATTCCCCCTTGAGGAAATTGCCATGAATGTTGTCCATAGCGACGGGCCCAAAGCACTTGCCCTTGCCGATTACAAATTACAATCCCCACATTCGGGCGGTAGCCATCATCATCGATCACCAGACTACCTCAATAACCAAACTTGAAAGATAACTCATTGTTTCATACTACCCACAAACGGTAAACCACTATCAACAGACTTTGCACAACGTGAGTATTTATCTACAATGGGAATGTCTCAACGGGGTGCTTTTTTTAAGCTGAGAAAAACTCGTGGAACCTGATCCAGCTAATACTGGCGTAGGGATTTGAGTCAGGATGGCGCAATAATAACTCATTTGCCTCCTCACTCCTCAGATCCTACTTGACTTTTTACTGAGGAAAATAGCGTGTTAATAAATTCTCTTCGTTCAACTCTCTTATTCAGTGCACTAGGTTTGTTCAGTGCTTTTGCCGCAAATGCACAACAAACCAAACCCACACTTACCGTCTATACCTATGACTCTTTTACCGCGGATTGGGGGCCTGGTCCGGCAATTAAAAAAGCATTTGAACAGCAATGTGATTGTGAGCTAAAACTGGTTGCCCTTTCGGATGGGGTTTCTCTCCTTAATCGTTTACGTATGGAAGGGAGTAAAAGTAAGGCAGATATTATTTTAGGGCTAGATAACAATCTTATTCATGCGGCAAAACAGACCGGACTTTTTGCACCAAGCAATATTGATACATCAAAACTAGCATTACCTGAAAAATGGACTGATGACACTTTTGTGCCTTATGACTACGGTTATTTTGCTTTTATTTACGATAAAAATCGTATTACTCAACCCCCTAAAAGCATGGATGAGTTGTTAAATAGCCAACAGCCGTGGAAAATCCTTTATCAAGATCCACGTACCAGTACCCCCGGATTAGGCTTAATGTTATGGATGCAATCACTGTATCCAAACAATACCGCTGAGCAGTGGCAAAAATTGGCGAATAAAACACTAACAGTAACCAAAGGCTGGAGTGAGTCCTATGGCTTATTCTTGAAAGGAGAAGGGGATTTTGTGCTCAGTTACACCTCATCTCCGGGCTACCATATTTTGGCTGATAAAAAAGACAATTATGCGGCTGCTATTTTTGATGAAGGACACTATTTACAGGTAGAAGTTGCAGCCAAGCTAAAATCCAGCAAACAGCCAGAATTAGCTCAGCAATTTATGCAATTTATGCTAACCCCCGCTTTCCAAGAAACCATCCCAACCACTAATTGGATGTATCCTGTTATTGATATGCCACTACCTGAGGTCTACTCCGTTATGCCTAAACCGCAAAAGTCATTACAATTTGATGCTGATGTGGTAGCCAAAGAGCGCCAAACATGGACACGTAATTGGCAATCTGCGGTTAGCCGCTAATGGGTAAATGGCTTATCCCGGGGCTATGTGCCTCGGGATTATTACTTACCGTCGCCCTTCTCTCCTTCGGTGCTTTATGGTTTAACGCGCCAAGTGGTGATTTATCGACTATTTTTGCTGATAGTTACCTATGGCATGTGGTGCGCTTTACTTTTTGGCAAGCATTTTTATCCGCGCTATTTTCCATTTTACCGGCAATTTGGTTAGCAAAAGCGCTCTATCGACGCCAGTTTGTTGGCAGAACGCTCTTTTTACGCTTATGTGCAATGAGTTTAGTTCTACCGGTGTTAGTGGCGCTATTTGGCATTTTAACTGTGTATGGTCGCATGGGGTGGCTGGCTCAAATATGCCAATGGTTAGGGATTGATTACCATTTTACGCCTTATGGGTTACAAGGCATTTTACTCGCACATATTTTTTTCAATATGCCACTGGCTACCAGAATGTTGTTACAAGCCTTGGAAAGTATTTCTACCGAGCAACGCCAATTAGCATCACAATTGGGAATGAATGGCTGGCAACGTTTTCGTTTTCTCGAGTGGCCCTATTTATGGCGACAAATCCTGCCTACTGCATCACTGATTTTTATGCTCTGCTTTGCAAGTTTCGCGACTGTATTAGCGCTTGGAGGTGGGCCTGCGGCAACAACTGTTGAATTGGCAATTTATCAAGCATTAAGTTATGACTACGATTTACATCGTGCAGCGCTATTAGCATTAATTCAGCTATTTTGCTGCTTAGGATTAGTACTTGTTAGCCAAAAATTAAAGGGAACACTCTTTGTCGGTAGTCATCAAAAACTAAGCTGGCGTGATCCTAGCGACTCATTAATCAATAAAATAACGGATAGTTTAATTATCGTACTTGCTATGCTCTTTTTACTTCCTCCGTTATTAGCAGTGATAAGTGATGGCTTAAACAGTCAATTATTAGGTGTTCTACAACAGCCGGTACTTTGGCAAGCCTTTACAACATCATTAATTATTGCACTTGGCGCTGGGGGACTTTGTGTTATTTTAACGATGATGTTGCTCTGGAGTAGTCGAGAATTACGCTTACGCCATTTTAAAAAGGCCGGACAAGCGCTGGAAATGAGTGGGCTCATTATTCTGGCTATGCCGGGCATTGTATTAGCGACGGGCTTTTTTCTATTATTAAACAGCACAACCGGATTACCTGAATCCCCCTATCTTTTAGTGATCCTCACTAATGCGCTTATGGCTATTCCTTATGCTTTAAAAGTACTTGAAAACCCAATGAATGATATTGCAGCCCGCTATAATCTATTATGTGCTTCCCTTAATTTGCGAGGTATTAATCGTTTACGTTGGATAGAGCTACGCGCTTTGAAAAAACCACTATCACAAGCACTGGCTTTTGCTTGTGTCATTTCCATTGGTGATTTTGGTATTGTTGCCTTATTTGGAAATGAAACTTTTAGAACATTACCTTTTTACCTCTATCAGCAAATCGGTGCTTATCACACACAAGATGGCGCTGTCACCGCGATGCTCCTTTTGCTGTTATGTTTCACGCTTTTTAGCCTTATCGAACGCGTTTCAGGAAAATCCTATGATTAAGTTAGAGCAGCTTTCTTATACCTATGAGCACCAACATCTGACCTTTAATTTAACGGTAAAAGCGGGGGAGCGTATTGCTATTTTAGGTCCCAGTGGTGCAGGTAAAAGCTCATTACTCAGCTTAATAGCGGGTTTTCTGCCCTCAGAGTCAGGCTCATTATTTTTAAAAGGAAAAGATCATACCAAAACAGCCCCTGCCCAACGCCCTATCTCGATGTTATTTCAAGATAACAATCTTTTTCCTCATCTCACGGTAAGACAAAATATTGGTTTAGGGCTAGATCCGGGGCTAAAGCTCACTGTGGCACAGAAAGCACTATTAGAAAGTCGAGCCAAACAGGTTTCTTTAAGTGATTATCTAGAGCGTTTACCTTCACAACTATCTGGGGGTCAACGTCAACGAGTGGCAATTGCCCGTTGTCTGGTACGTGAACAGCCTATTTTATTGTTAGACGAACCTTTTTCCGCCCTTGATCCCGCATTACGTATCGAAATGCTGACATTATTAGAACAAATTTGTGATGAAAAAAATCTCACTTTACTCATGGTGTCTCACAGCTTAGAAGATGCTCATAAAATCGCACCAAGAGCGCTTGTTATTGATAATGGCACCATTGTCTATGATGGAAATACAGCGTCATTAATCAAAGGCGAAGTGGATCAATCACTGCTTTTAGGGATACCTTTTAATTAATCTATTGAAATATAGCTGTATAAATAACCACTAATTTAACTATAATAAACATATCTTCACTTACTTGATATGTATTATTTATGACATACCACACAGAGCAAGGCTTTATTCTTACCCGCCATTGGAGTGATACCCCACAAGGTATCGCTGTCTCCTATTGGTTGGCGACAGAAAATGGACCGCGTAAAGTCACGGTTGCAAAGCAGTATGCTATTGGTTTTGTTGCCCAACAAAATGAAAGTATATTACGCTCAGTGGTTGGTCATAATCGCGATATTGATATTCGTCCTCTGGCCTTAAAAGACTTTGAAAGACAACCTGTTTTGGGGGTTTATTGTAAACAATACCGCCAACTTACCCAGCTTGAACAGCAATTAAAACAGTATAATATTCGCCTATATGAAGCCGATATCCGCCCACATGAACGCTATATGATGGAGCGTTTTATCACCGCGCCTGTATGGTTTCGTTATCAAAATAGTCATACTGTCACGCTAAAACCTGCCAGTGATTATCGTCCTACATTACGTACCGTCTCTTTAGATATTGAAACCAGTGAGTTTGGTGAGCTTTATTCTATTGGATTAGCCGGTTGCGGTGATAACGTTGTTTTTATGCTTAGTGACACCCTCCCAGAAGTTCAAGAAAGCCAACAACCTGAAGGCTATCGTCTGTGCTATGTAAGTAGTCGATTACAACTCCTTGAAAAACTAAATGCTTGGATACAAGAGTACGATCCTGATGCGATTATTGGTTGGAATCTTATTCAATTTGATTTGCGTATCTTGCATACCCATGCTCAGCGTTACGGGATCAATTTATTATTAGGACGACAAAATACCCCATTAGAGTGGCGTGAACATGGCTTTAAAGCGGGGCACTTTTTTGCCTCAGCACAAGGGCGTTTAATTATTGATGGTATTGATGCTTTAAAAATGGCGACATGGAATTTTCCCTCTTTTAGCCTAGAGTCAGTTGCTCAAACACTGTTAGGGGAAGGGAAAGCGATTGATACACCTTATGCCAGAATGGACGAAATCAATCGCCGTTTTAAAGAGGATAAGCCCGCCTTAGCGTATTATAACTGGCAAGATTGTGTCTTGGTTAATCGTATCTTTGATACCACACACTTAATGGAATTCTTATTAGAAAGAGCCAGTGTAACAGGACTGGCAGCAGATAGAAGTGGTGGCTCTGTCGCGGCATTTACTCACCTCTATTTACCCTCAATGCATCGTCTTGGTTATGTCGCCCCCAATCAAGGCGAAAAACCCGAAGAGCATAGCCCTGGTGGTTTTGTCATGGACTCAACACCGGGTCTCTATGACTCAGTGGTGGTACTGGACTATAAAAGCCTATATCCCTCTATTATTCGTACCTTTTTAATCGATCCGGTGGGTATGATTGAAGGTATGTATCACCCTGATAGCACACATGCCGTTCCCGGTTTTCGTCAAGCGTGGTTTTCACGAGAAAAACACTGTTTACCCACCATTGTTTCACAAATCTGGCATGAACGAGATAATGCTAAACGTCATAACAACGCCCCGCTCTCTCAAGCATTGAAAATTATTATGAATGCTTTTTATGGTGTATTAGGCTCGGTAGGCTGTCGTTTTTTTGATCCTCGATTGGCTTCATCAATTACTTTACGTGGTCATGAAATAATGAAAAAGACCCGTGAATTAATTGAGTCAAAAGGCTATCAAGTGATTTATGGTGATACTGATTCTACTTTTGTTTGGCTTAAAGCCGCTCATAACGAAGTACAAGCAGAGCAAATCGGTCGTCAATTAGCGCAAGATGTTAATCAATGGTGGAAAAGCTATCTGACTGAAACTTACCAGCTTGATAGCCAATTAGAGCTTGAGTACGAAACCCATTATCGCCGATTCTTGATGCCCACTATTCGAGGCATGGAAACCGGAAGTAAAAAACGTTATGCAGGGCTAAGTCATGATAAAATGGTGTTTAAAGGATTGGAAACGGTCAGAACAGACTGGACACCACTGGCGCAAGCGTTTCAAAAAGAGCTTTATACACGCATCTTTAATCAGCAACCTTATCAACAGTTTATTCGTGATTATGTTGCTGATACGCTATTAGGAAAATATGATGATAGACTGGTTTATCGAAAAAGATTGCGACGAAAATTATCAGACTACCAGCACCATATCCCCCCTCACGTCAAAGCAGCTCGATTAGCGGATGACTATAATCAGTTACAAAATAGGCCGCAACAATATCAGCAAGGCGGTTGGATTAGTTATATAATTACTCACTTGGGGCCAGAGCCGTTAGAGCATATCACTTCGACACCTGACTATGAACACTACATTAATAAGCAATTAATGCCGATAGCAGATGCTATTTTGCCATTTCTACAAGATGATTTTTCTACCTTGTTAAATGGGCAAATGACGCTCTCTTTTTAAGATGTGTTATTTTGCAGGTGACGGCTTGCTTTGCATCTATTAACATAACGCCCCTTTGGTGATAATCACCTTTTTTCTCATCTTGAGAAAGATACTATTTTTTATCCCGTAGATTGGATGACAACACCGCAATACTGCATTCATTAATAATGATTTTATAAATTATATATTTGAGAGCTGAGTTTATATATATGCCTTTTACTCTTGGTCAACGTTGGATTAGCGATACAGAAAGCGAACTTGGACTAGGTACTGTTGTGGCAATTGATGCCCGTATGGTGACCTTACTTTTTCCTGCATGTGGCGAAAATCGTCTTTATTCCCGCCATGATGCCCCAATAACGCGGGTGATGTTTAATGTGGGGGATACTGTCACCAGTCATGAAGGCTGGAAGCTCGCCATCGACAACGTTGTGGAAGATAATGGCTTACTTATTTATCACGGCGTACGTTTAGATACCGAAGAGCCAGCACAACTGCGTGAAGTATTCTTAGATAACAAACTCACTTTTAATAAGCCACAAGATCGTCTTTTTGCTGGTCAAATAGACCGTATGGATCGTTTTGCTTTACGCTATCGTGCGCGTAAATTTATGAGCGAACAGTTTAAGCAAGCACAAAGTGGTCTACGTGGTATTCGCGCAAGTCTTATTCCTCATCAGCTCTATATTGCTAATGAAGTGGGTAAACGTCATAACCCACGTGTTTTATTAGCGGATGAAGTTGGGCTGGGTAAAACTATCGAAGCGGGTATGATAATCCACCAGCAAATCATGGATGGACGCGCTGAGCGTGTTTTAATTATCGTTCCTGAAAGCTTACAACATCAGTGGTTAGTTGAGATGTTACGTCGTTTCAACCTACGTTTTTCACTGTTTGATGATAGCCGTTATAGCGAATCTTTATTAGATAGCGATAATCCTTTCGAAACAGAGCAGATGATCATTTGCTCATTAGACTTTGTGCGTAAAAACAAACAACGCTTTGAACACCTTGTTGAAGCGACTTGGGATATGTTAGTTGTCGATGAAGCCCACCATCTGGTATGGAGTGAAAAGGCACCAAGCCGAGAATACCAAGTTATCGAAACGCTGGCTGAAGCGATCCCTTCTGTATTGTTATTAACCGCAACACCGGAGCAACTTGGTCAAGAAAGCCATTTTGCCCGCTTACGTTTGCTCGATCCTAATCGTTTCCACGATTACAACGAATTTATTAATGAACAACAAAAATATCGCCCCGTGGCCGATGCGGTAACCATTTTGCTTTCAGAAGATGATTTAAATAACGAACAGCAAAATAGCATCAGTGAGATGATCAGCGAGCAAGATATAGAGCCGTTGCTAAAAGCCTCTAATACCCAAGGTGAAGAGCGTACAAAATCTCGCCAAGCACTTATTCATATGTTGATGGATAGACACGGTACGGGTCGTCTGTTATTTCGCAATACTCGCTCCGGCGTCAAAGGCTTCCCTAACCGACTGTTGCACGCAATAAAAATGCCACTACCAACTCAGTATCAAACCGCCATTAAGGTGGCTGAGATTATGGCAGCGAAAAAGAGCCTCGAAGTACGAGCAAAAGAGATGCTCTATCCTGAACGTATCTACCAAGAGTTTGAAGGTGAAAATGCCACATGGTGGAACTTTGATCCACGCGTTGAATGGCTACTAGGCTTTTTAACCGCCAATCGTCATGAAAAAGTATTAGTCATTTGTGCTCAAGCCGCCACAGCATTGCAATTAGAACAAGTTTTACGTGAACGTGAAGGTATTCGTGCCGCAGTATTCCATGAAGGGATGTCTTTACTTGAACGAGATCGTGCAGCCGCTTATTTCGCCTCAGAAGAGGAAGGTGCACAAGTGTTACTATGTTCTGAAATCGGTTCAGAAGGGCGTAACTTCCAATTTGCTAATCAACTAGTGATGTTTGATCTCCCCTTTAATCCTGATTTATTAGAACAACGTATTGGTCGTCTTGATCGTATCGGTCAAAACCGCGACATTGATATCAGTGTGCCTTATCTTGAAGGAACCGCTCAATCTGTTCTATTACGTTGGTATCACGAAGGGTTAGATGCATTTGAACATACCTGCCCGACGGGTCGTACAATTTATGACAACGAATATGATGCGCTAGTCAATTATCTTGCTCAACCTAATGAACTAGGTGATTTTGATAAGTTTATCGTTTCTTGTCGTAAGCAACATGATGAGATGAAACTCAAACTAGAACAAGGTCGTGACCGTCTATTAGAAATGCACTCTAACGGCGGTGAAGTTGGCGTTGAGTTAGCGAATAAGATTGCAGAGCAAGATAACGATCCCGATCTGGTTAACTTCGCCTTAAACTTATTTGATATTGTGGGCATTAACCAAGAAGATCGTAGTGATAGCTTAATTGTATTAACGCCATCAGATCATATGTTAGTTCCTGACTTCCCAGGATTACCGCAAGATGGTTGCACAATTACCTTTGATAGAGAGCACGCACTCTCTCGTGAAGATACGCAATTTATCAGTTGGGAACATCCTATTATCCGTAATGGTTTAGATTTAGTCTTATCTGGTGATACAGGTAGTTGTGCGGTTTCTTTATTGAAAAACAAAGCATTACCTGTAGGTACGCTATTAGTTGAACTGATTTATGTCGTAGAAGCGCAAGCCCCTAAACATCTTCATTTAACTCGCTTCTTACCGGCGACTCCGGTACGCTTATTACTTGATTTAAAAGGTAATAATCTTGCATCACAAGTTGAATTTGAAAGTTTTAACCGCCAATTAAATGCGGTAAATCGCCACACATCCAGCAAATTGGTCAATGCGGTACAAAATGAAGTTCATCATGTATTAAAAGCATCAGAATCCTTAATGGAAGCGGAAGCGAAAACGCTAATTGAACAAGCGAAGCAAGAAGCAGACAACGCATTAACACATGAGTTATCACGCTTAGAGGCATTACGTGCCGTTAACCCAAATATACGTGATGACGAAGTTGAAGCAATTGAAAATGAGCGTACGCATATTCTTAACCACTTAGATGAAGCGACATGGCGCTTAGATGCGATCCGTTTAATTGTTGTTACCCACCAATAATCACTGTTAAAACGGGGGAAAGCTTTATCTCCCCCGTTATTTTGCTGAGATATCCACTATGATGGAAGTTTATAACCCCCCCACTGATCCTTGGTTACACGTTTTATATCAAGATGAGCATATTATTGTTGTTAATAAACCCAGTGGATTGCTATCTGTACCCGGTAAAGCGCTAGAACATCACGACAGCATTATGTCGCGTATAAAAGCCGATTTTCCTGATGCGGAATCTGTTCATCGCCTTGATATGGCCACGAGTGGTGTGATGGTTGTTGCGCTTAATAAAGCCGCCGAGCGTGAATTAAAACGCCAATTTCGTGAACGAGAGCCGAAAAAAACCTATATTGCCCGTGTCTGGGGAAAGCTTGAAAAACCACAAGGATTAGTTGATCTGCCGTTGATCTGCGATTGGCCTAATCGACCTAAGCAAAAAGTGTGTTATGAAACAGGAAAGTCTGCACAAACTTTTTATGAAGTGTTGGAATATGAAGAAAATGCAACGCGGGTAAAACTATCACCAATAACCGGACGCTCCCATCAGCTACGGGTTCATATGCTAGCATTAGGTCATCCTATTTTAGGGGATCGTTTTTATGCTCATCCGCAGGCAAGAGCACTTGCACCTCGCCTGCAGTTACATGCTCAGGAATTATTTATTACGCATCCGGCCTTTCATTCACCGATACATTTTGAATGCCTGGCAGATTTTTAACCTGTCTTACGACACTAAAACGGTCACCGAACTTAGTGAAGCAAGGAGCAGACAGAGCGCTAATCCTATTACCCCAACAAGAACACGGACGTTTGACATTGATATAGTTCCTTTTATAAGAGAATGAGAGTGAAATAATTAAATTTCACTTATATTTTACCGTGACAAATAATAATCTCAACTAAGACTGAGTTATCTTCATCACGGATTAATTCTCTCTTTTCTCATCTTTATTTACAAGATGTTAACGAAATCCTTTTTCTTTTTTAATCAAATCGTAAGCAACTTGGATAGCTTGTGCTTTTTGTTTTGCAATTTCCATCATCTCCGGTGGTAAACCTTTTGCAACCAATTTATCAGGATGATGTTCTCCCATTAATTTTCGATAAGCTCTTTTTATTGTTTTAACATCATCCCCCTCTTTAATACCTAACACTTTATAGGCGTCAGAAAGCGTTGGGCCTTGAGTTTGTGGCTGATAATTTTGCCCTTGTTGATAATGAAAACTTTGCCCCGCCTGCATCATGGCTAATATATGTTCAAAACGGGCGCGAGAAAATCCGAGCTCATCAATAATAATAAACAGCATTTTACGTTCGTTAGGATGTAACTGCCCATCAGCAAATGCGGCTTGTAATTGAATTTCCAGAAACATCTGCAGTAAATCACGGCGACCAGCACAAATTTGGCGAACACGTTGTAAGGTGGCTCTAAGTGGGAAATCAACCTCTTTACCTTCTCGAAACGCCTGTTGTGCTGCTTGACGTGCTGCCCCATGTAAATTCATTCTATCCATTAACGTACTGGCTAATGTGATATCGGTTTGTGTCACTCGTCCTTTGGATTTGGTTAAATGCCCTAAGACTTGGAATGTGGCAGCAAAGAAATAGGCTTGTCTATCACGATTATAGCGCCCACCATAGCTTAATTTACTTCTTTGTACGTCATAAAGGTGTCCTAGAAAAACCCCAATCACAATGCCCCAAAAGCCGATCCCGGCAAAACTACCGATGATAAGGCCTAATAATTTTCCCCAATAGCGCATAGACTCCTCAAATCTTCAATGCCCTGCTCACAATTTTGCATTATCATACTATTCATTTGCTTTCACACCTAACATCAAGCAAGCTCAAATAAACTTTTTCTTAAAATGATGAGGTTTTCGCTAGCTGCTTGCACAGAGATAATGCTGTTTTCGTTTAAATTGTGTTAAAGTAAAATAAGTGACCAAACGAATAACTTTAGCGTTGTTATGCAGCACGAAATACCGCACAAGCGCGGTGTTTTTTTGTTTCTAATAAAGCTATAAACCGATTTCAACATAGAAACATCGAAAAAAGGGAACTGCTCTTTTTTCGGTTACCGTTAGAACAATGTTCAGGACGTTGGGCTAGTGTTGCATAACTCCCTGCGTTAGTTTCTCGCTATTTAGCAGTAGAAGCCACTGATGACGGAAGCACATAAATACTCATGAAAAAAAGTTATCCCACACTGCTGGCCACCTTAGTTTGGGCCACAATTTATGCTCAGCCTGCATATGCTGATCTTGCCTCTCAATGTTTACTGGGAGTCCCTGTTTATAATAAGCCATTAGTCGAAGGCGATCCTAACTCATTACCTGTCACCATTACGGCTAAGGATATGCAAGGGGAATACCCACGCATGATCCAATATAGAGGCAATGTAGACATTAAACAGGGAAATCAAACATTAAGCGCAGATAATGTTGAGTTGACCCAAACAGAAGGTGAAACACCATTAAGAATGGTCACCGCGACAGGTAATGTCTCTTATGATGATCCACAAATCATCTTAAAAGGCCCACGTGCTTGGTCTAATCTAAATAACAAAGATACTGATATCGAAGAAGGTAAATACCAAATGGTGGGCCGACAAGGCCGTGGCTACGCGAATAAAATGCAAATGCGTGGCGAAAACCGCTATACCATTATGGATAAAGGGATGTTTACCTCTTGTCTACCCGGTGATGATAGTTGGAGTGTTGTCGGCTCTGAGGTTATCTTAGATCGTGAAGAGCAAGTAGCAGAAATTTGGAATGCGCGTTTTCGTGTTGCTAACGTCCCAGTTTTCTATAGTCCTTATCTGCAATTACCGATTGGCGATAAACGTCGCTCTGGTTTCTTAATTCCTAATGGTAACTATTCTCGTAGTTCTGGGTTTGACTTCCAACTGCCTTACTATTGGAATATTGCCCCTAATTATGATGCGACTATTACCACGAATTATATTAGTCGTCGTGGTTTAAAGCTCGATAATGAATTTCGTTATTTAACAAAACCGGGTCGCGGTACGATTGCGGTTGATTGGATCAACCACGACAGTCAATACAATAAAGATAAAGCAGACGAAAAAGCGGGTTATCTGGCGCGTGATTCTGCTACACGTTGGTTATTCTATTGGGGTCACAGTGGGGTGATGAACAATGTGTGGCGCTTTAATGTTGACTACACAAAAGTCAGTGATAACAAATATTTCACCGACTTTACTTCGCAATATGGTAATACCACTGATGGTTATGCGACGCAAAAATTCAGTACCGGTTATGCTCAGCAAAATTGGAATGCCACATTAACCACTAAACAGTTCCAAATTTTCTCGGATAATAAAGATGCAAGGGCTTATCGTGCTGAGCCGCAGCTTGATCTTAATTATTATAAAAATGATATTGGCCCATTTGATTTTCGTACTTATGCACAATTTGTCCGCTTTACCAGTGTCGGAGAAAACACCCCTGAAGCGAACCGTTATCATATAGAGCCAACCATTTCCTTACCTGCCTCCACTGGCTGGGCAAGCTTTAATAATGAGTTTAAATTGATGGCGACTCATTATGATCAAGATATTCCTGATGCTTATAAGAAGAAGTATCCACATCAAAAACTTGATGATAGCGTCAACCGCGTACTACCACAATTTAAGTCAGATATGAAAGTGGTATTTGAGCGCCAATATGACACTAACGATATTACGCAAACGTTAGAGCCACGAGTACAATATCTGTATGTGCCGTATAAAGATCAGTCTAATATCAATAACTTTGACTCAGCGCTATTACAATCCAACTATAGCGGACTTTTCCGTGACAGAATGTACGGTGGTCTAGATCGCATTGCTTCTGCAAACCAATTAACGGCGGGTGTTACTTCACGTTTTTATGACAGTGAACTGGTTGAACGTTTTAATATTTCTGTTGGTCAAATCTATTTCTTTGAGCGTCCGAAAACAGGTTCATCGAATGAAATTATCAATAGCAAAGATGAAACCGGATCTATGGTATGGGCAGGCGATGCATATTGGCGTATTACTGATACTTTAGGTATGCGTGGTGGTTTACAATATGACCGTCGTTTAGGCAGTGTCTCTATGGGTGATGCGATTATGGAGTATCGCCGTGATAGCGACCATCTCTTACAATTGAGCTATCGTTATGTAGACCGTGATTATATTCAAGCAACACGGGTTCGCCCTTATGATGGCGGGGTCAATCAACTACCAGAATACCAAAAAGGCATTTCTCAAATTGGTGTTGTCGGCAGTTGGCCTTTAGCAGAACGTTGGGGACTGGTCGGCGCTTATTACTTTGATACCAAAGATTCAGAGCCAGTAAGCCAAATGGTCGGCTTGCAATATAACACCTGTTGCTGGGCGGTAAACGTTGGTTATGAACGTAAAATTGTTGGCTGGAAAGAAGACCACAGCGATATTGACAACAAATGGTCAATCAATTTGGAACTCAGAGGCCTAAGTAACAATCATAGTTTAGGTAGTCAAAAAATGCTTGAGCGCGGTATCTTACCTTATCAAAGAGCGTTTTGATTAACCCAAACGACAAAATTGGCTGAATGAATATGTCATCGCGCAAAATGCGGAAAACACATAATGGGAAACTTATGAAAAATTGGAAAACGCTGGTTATCGGCTTAATGATCACGGTTGGTGCAGCCACCAGCACAACCACTTTTGCAGCACAAGAACTCAACCGCGTATCGGCTATCGTCAATAACGGTGTCGTTCTGGAAAGCGACGTCAATAGAATGTTACAAACGGTGCAAATGAATGCCAAAAATGCCGGGCAAGAAATGCCTGATGAGCAAGTTTTGCGCCAACAAATCTTAGAGCGCTTGGTGATGGATAACATCATCTTGCAAATGGCTCAACAGATGCAAATTGATATTCCTGAAGCTGCCGTTGAGTCAACCATTCAAGGGATTGCCGCAGAAAATAACCTGACACTAGAGCAGTTAAAAAAACGTCTTGCTGCCGATGGCATTGCTTATAACGATTATCGTCAAGATATTCGTAAAGAGATGATGTTAGCAGAAGTGCGTAATAACGAAGTTCGTCGTCGTATTACGATTTTGCCACAAGAAGTGGACTCATTAGCTAAACAAATTGAAAGCCAAGCAAGCCAAAGTATTGATCTTAATCTTAGCCATATCTTAATTCCATTATCAGAAAATCCATCACCTGCAGAAATTGAAAAAGCACAGCAAGTGGTGAACCGTATTAAGAACCAGCTAAAAAACGGTGCTGATTTCGGAAAATTAGCCGCCACTTATTCTGCTGATCCACAAGCACTTAATGGTGGTAATATGGGATGGGCATCAATTGATGAGTTACCGACAATCTTTGCTAAACAGCTTGCTAATGCACAAAAAGGTGAAATTGTCGGGCCACTGCAATCAGGTGTTGGTCTACATATTATTAAAGTCAATGATATACGTGGTGCTTCAAAAACCGTTTCTGTGACTGAAGTAAAAGCACGCCATATCTTACTAAAAAGCTCGCCTATCATGAATGATGAGCAGGCTTATGCCAAACTACAGAAAATTTCCGCCGATATTCGTAGCGGTAAAATCAGTTTTGCGGATGCGGCTAAAGAGTATTCTGAAGATCCCGGTTCAGCATTACGTGGCGGTGAGTTAGGATGGTCAATGCCTGATATTTATGATCCAGCTTTCCGTGACGCGTTGATGCGTTTAAACAAAAATGAATTAAGCCAACCTGTGCGCTCTAATTTTGGCTGGCACTTAATTGAACTTGAAGATACGCGTAGCGTTGATAAAACAGATGCAGCGAATAAAGAACAAGCTTACCGCTTACTGTTTAACCGCAAGTTTAATGAAGAAGTGCAAAACTGGATGCAAGAGTTGCGTGCAGGCGCTTATGTGAAAATAATGAACGAGAATAATGCAAACTAAGCTAAAAAAACCCCTCGTTATCACCCCCGGCGAACCCGCCGGGGTTGGTCCTGACCTGATTATTTCATTAGCACAGTCACAGTGGGCACTTCCTTGGGTAGTATGCGCTGATCCTCAATTATTACGAGCAAGAGCACAGCAACTCAATCTCCCACTCACTTTAGTTGAATATTCCCCAGATAATCCACCTACAGCACATATCCCTGGCCAAATTTGTGTACTTGCCGTTGAATTAACCGACCCTTCGGTTGTCGCAGGTACACTTAATACTGCCAATGGCCACTATGTGGTACAAACGCTTGCTCGCGCTTGTGATGGATGTTTAAACGGAGAGTTTTCTGCTTTAGTCACAGGGCCGGTACATAAAGGGGTTATTAATGATGCCGGTGTGCCATTTACAGGGCATACAGAGTTCTTTGCCGATCGTAGCCATTGTCAACGAGTGGTGATGATGCTGGCAACGGACACTTTAAGAGTCGCTCTCGCCACCACACACCTGCCCTTAAGAGAAGTTGCTGATGCGATTACGGGTGAGTTGCTTAATGAGATCATCACCATTTTAAACCATGATCTAAAAACCAAATTTGGCATCTCATCACCACATATTTACGTATGCGGTCTAAATCCTCATGCTGGAGAAGGCGGTCATATGGGGCGTGAGGAGATCGATATTATTGAACCCGCATTAGAGCAATTACGCCAACAAGGTATTCAACTTCATGGGCCTTACCCTGCGGATACCTTATTCCAGCCTAAATATTTAACACATGCAGATGCTGTGCTTGCGATGTATCACGATCAAGGATTACCTGTGCTAAAATATGAAGGTTTCGGTCGTGCTGTGAATATCACGCTCGGTCTACCTTTTATTCGTACATCTGTTGATCATGGGACAGCCCTTGAACTTGCAGGTACTAAAAGCGCAGATGCTGGCAGTTTTCGCACCGCATTAAATTTAGCCATTAATATGATACAAAATTGTAATGAATAATAGAGTCCATCAGGGGCACTTTGCCCGCAAACGCTTCGGGCAGAACTTTTTAACAGACAGCTATATTATTGAAAGTATTGTTGAATCTATTTATCCACAACCCGGTGAAGCCGTTATTGAAATCGGTCCTGGTTTAGGCGCGCTTACTGAGCCGGTGGGGGAAAGAATGGATAAAATGACGGTCGTCGAAATTGACCGTGATTTAGCTGCACGCTTAGAAGTTCACCCTACATTAAAAGATAAGCTAACCATTATTCAGCAAGATGCGATGACGATTGATTTTGCCCAATTAGCAAAAGAGCGTCAGCAACCTCTGCGAGTTTTTGGTAACCTACCTTATAATATTTCAACGCCATTAATGTTCCATCTATTTAGTTTTGCTGATGCCATTTCTGACATGACTTTTATGTTGCAAAAAGAGGTGGTTAATCGCCTAGTGGCAAGTCATGGTAGTAAAACTTATGGCCGCTTAAGTGTCATGGCACAATACCACTGCCAAGTCATTCCTATTATTGAAGTGCCACCAAGCTCATTTAGGCCAGCCCCGAAAGTAGATTCTGCCGTTGTGCGTCTGATCCCTTATAAGGAAAAACCCTATCCGGTGATAGATATTGCTATGTTAAGCCGTATCACATCACAAGCCTTTAATCAGCGCCGTAAAACGTTACGTAATAGCTTAGGTGGACTACTTACAGCAGAAGATATGCTGGCATTAGATATCGATCCCACTGCACGCGCAGAAAATATTTCTGTTGAGCAATACTGTAAAGTGGCAAACTGGTTATCATCACAACAGCAACACGCTGAGTGAAATAGCGCACACTAGACCTAGGAGGTATTATGTTTACTTCATCCAAAGTGGCGATACAGGTACAAAGCGTTTACATTGAGAGCCAATCTTCACCAGAAGAACAGCGCTATGTTTTTGCTTATACCATCACCATACATAACTTGAATAAACATGCTATTCGCCTCCTACGTCGCTATTGGTTGATCACCAATGCACAAGGAAATACCACTGAAGTTCAAGGTGAAGGGGTTGTTGGTGAACAACCTCTGATTGAAGCTGGCTCACGGTATCGTTATACCAGTGGCGCGGTTCTTGAAACGCCGATGGGCACCATGGAAGGTCATTATGAAATGATTGACGCACAAGGACGTCTGTTTCAAATTGACATCCCTGTTTTCCGCCTTGCTATCCCTACATTGATAAATTAATTATGGCTACTTATTTAATTGGCGATGTTCACGGCTGTTATCGTGAATTACGCCAACTTCTCAATCAAGTTAATTTCGACGCCAATCAAGATACACTTTGGTTAACGGGGGATCTGGTTGCTCGAGGACCTGATTCACTTGAAGTATTGCGTTTTGTCAAAAGCTTAGGCTCAGCGTTAAAACTCGTATTAGGGAATCACGATCTGCATCTACTGGGTGTATTTGCAAAGATTAGTCGTAATAAACCCAAAGATAAGCTTAATGAATTACTCAATGCACCAGATGCTGATGAATTAATTAATTGGTTACGACGTCAACCGCTATTACAAGTTGATGAAGAAAAGAAAATCGTTATGGCACACGCAGGTATTACCCCTCAGTGGGATTTAGCAACAGCTAAAAAATGTGCCCGAGAAGTAGAAGCCATATTAAGTAGCGATAGTTACCCCCTTTTCATTAATTCTATGTATGGTGATATGCCCAATAATTGGTCACCCGAATTAACTGGCTTACCGCGATTACGCTTTAGCACCAATGCTTTTACTCGTATGCGCTATTGTTTTCCTAACGGGCAGCTGGATATGATTTGTAAAGATAAGCCTGAAAATGCGCCTGCGCCATTAAAACCTTGGTTTGATTTACCTAATCAACTACCGAATGATTACAGTATTATCTTTGGCCACTGGGCCTCTTTAGAGGGAAAAGGCACCCCTGAAAACATCTATGCGCTAGATACTGGGTGTTGCTGGGGCGGTGTTCTAACCTGTCTACGTTGGGAAGACAAACGTTATTTTATCCAACCTAGTCTCACACATTTACCATAATTTGGTAGCGTCAAGATAGCATAGGTGTTGATTTATTTTACTATGCTATCTGGGCTATCTGGGCTATCTACTCTCTTCTGAGAGCTATTACAAAGATAACCTGATTTAAATCAATAGATTGTTTTTTCTCAAAACAAATTAAGTAGCTTTTTTATAACAACAAGCAGAATTCACCGCTATATTGCGCTATTTATTATAGATTATTCTTTATAAAGATATTTATTAAAAGATAAATAATGAATATTTAATTATAGGGTACTCTTTATAGCTAATTATATTTTAGTTATAGTATATATTCATATTTAAATATGAATATATTAATAAATTAATAAAAATAAAAAGGAGATATTTAATCTCCTTTTTTATTTAAATTTTGTTATTTTCTTCTTTTTAATATTTCAAAACAGTAGTTATGCGAATTATTTTCATCTGCCTCATGGTATTCCATAAAAGTAGAATCCCACTCATCAGGCTCATAATCGGGGAAAGTTGTATCACCAATCACTTCAGCATCAATATGAGTAAGGTATAATTTATTCGCCATTGGTAGGAATTGCTCATAAACCTTACCGCCACCAATCACCATGATTTCATCATTATTTTCAGCAGCTTGTAGTGCTTCTTCAACGGATTTCACCCAAACAACATTGTCATCATTTCCAGGCTGACTGCTTAATACAATATTGAGTCGATTAGGTAAAGGACGCCCGATAGACTCATAAGTCACCCGGCCCATAATAACGGGTTTATTTAATGTATTTTTTTTAAACCATGCGAGATCACCCGGTAATGTCCAAGGCATCGCCTTTTCCATACCAATAATACGATCCGCCGCTAATGCTGCGATTAAACTAATATTCATTTACATACCTACGGGTAAAAATGGGAAAACTATTTATACTATACGGAAAGCGAAAACTTGAGTCGATACAATTTATGCTTCACCGATAATAAATAATTGCTTTATACAGGAAGTGTTAACTTAATCATGAAAGCTTTAAACATTATAATAGTGCTATATGGCAGTTGCTATTATATTTGAAAATTCTTTAGGTGTTTTTACAATTACTTTACGCTCATTACAGGCGTGAGAACCTTACTTTTTTCTCATCGTAAAAAATGTAGCACCTTATCAATAACATGCGAAAAGAGGCACTGCTACTTCTCATTGACTGGCTTATAGCGCTTTTAACATTAAAGTATCACTTTTCGTTAAGGCAATCATACGATTGATAAAAATAGAGAGTATTAGTTGCAAATCTACGTTAAAAAGACTCTTACACCATTTTCTCTTTCATCAACACTCTCTTAAGCTCCCCCCCTTTTTTATCGCTATGTAACATCAATATGAGTCAGTTCGAGTACAGGTGAAAAATTGTGATACGCTTTTATTACTTAGGATTAATAGTCGTTTGCTTGCTTTTGTTAGTTAAAGTTTGCCAATAAAAAAATGGCTCAATAAAGTGCTAAGTGTCGTGCTGGTTGGTTTAAAAATTAAAGTAGTGTTAAAGAAACAAAGATCTCTTTAATAAAAAGAATTAAAATAGGTGTAACGGATTATTAATGAATCAAAATTCCAATCCTTATCCTCCCTTAAGTAATCAATAATATCCAGTAAAATATCTTTATATTTATCTTTAAGATCATCACACTCATTGTCTATTTGTTCTAAAATATCCTCATAATTATTTCTAATAATATTAGCAATGGTATATTTCATTTCATCACTATTTTCATTCTTAGTAAAAATATTTTGCATTCTTCTATTATGTTTAGTGATAAAACTCTCGTCTTCCATTGTCATTTTTTTAGCTTTAATAATATCTTTTTTTTCTAACACTCCTAATGTAAGCATATCATCTACAAACTTTTGAACGTCTTCATTATTTCTTAATTTATTAGTTAGAAAATTTAATATTGACTTTTTAAAAGCATCGTTAATATAGTTTACCGTATTAAATTCCATTGCTTTATCAATAAAACATTTAGTTATATTGACAATAAACGCTTTATCCATCTCCACCGAATAAACATTATACATCATAGTAACTAAATTTATTATTGAATTAATTAATTCATTATTATCTTTTCTATTAATCTCTTTACAAACATAACTTAATGCCATATCAATATGTTGTTTATAGTTAAAATCACTATAATATACCATATCATCGCACTTTGGGTGATATTTCTTCAATTGTTCAAACATTTCTTTTGGATAATGATTAATTACATTGAAAGCAATGTTCATTATAGTAATAAAGTCTCCTTTTGTTTTTGATTGTTCATAAAGATAACATTGTATTAATCTTTTAACATCATCATGACAATCATTTTTTATTGCAAAACTTAAATTTAAAAAAAATGTCTCTAAATGTTTATTCTTAAAGCTAACAAAATCTGAGTTAATTAGCTTACAGTTTTTAAAATATACTTCTCCTCCATTTCTCATCAAAATGGATAATGTATTAATTTTAGCATGTTGACTTTTGTCTAATAGAAAAACCACCCCAACATTAATATTAAAAATACTCTTTATAAAAAATGATATTTTAGATAGTAAAGTAATCTTTTCCCTTTCAATATAAAGACTTGAAAGTGTATTTAACACATTGTTGATTTTATTTTTTATTTGGTATTTCTCTTTTATATTTTCATAGTGTTTTTTTATTGAAGTAACGTTATCAGAATTATTTCTTATATGCATAAAAACTCCTTATTAATAGTAAAACTATCCTTTATTTACTTACATCTTCATACAAAAAAAAGCCCTTATTACTAAGGGCTATAAATATCAAAAAACAAATAAGATTTAGAAATTAATTTTCAATATTGCATTAATACCACTCGAATTGATATCACTATTATATTGACCTTGATAAGAGATACCGAAAGTGGTTGATTTACTTAACTGCGCATCAACACCTAGACCAACACCAAATAAATTATCTAGTTTACCACCTCGTAGTGATGCCTCACCTGAATTGGATAACCATAGACGTGATTCAGGGCGATTATCACCAAACAGATGACTTGCTGATATATCACCTTTTAATGCCATATTAATATTGCCTACCATAAATGGATATCCACCACGTAAACCAACCGTAGCAACTTGAATATCTTGTGCATCTGTTTTAGTGGTAAACTTCATATTACCCACATTTTCATTGATATTATCAGTGGATACTCTTAACCAACTAAATCCAGCATAAGGTTCAATTGAGTACTGGCTAGTATTCAATTGAGTATAAGCACCTTCTAAAAAGAATTGACTAATTTTCGCATCGTAACTAGTTGAGTTATAACCTGCAGTTTGTCCTATCCAGAGTGTTCTTTTTGCATCTCTATCTTGGTTTGTATGTGTAAATCCATAATTTAATGAGGCAACATCATAAAGATTAGAGATCCCATAAGCACCAATATGAATATCATTACTATCTATCTTTCCATATTGATTACCTTTATATTTGGTGGAGCCTGCACCGAAAAATAGACCCGCTTTAGTATTTTCAGTAACATCAATTTCAGCACCTAATAACCCAACATAGAAATCAACATCCATATCACTGTGGCCATAATCCGTCTTACCCCACTGACCCATGCCGCTGATCCAAATACGCGCATTACTATTACCTAGTTGTGCATGACGACCATCACCGATACCAATAGCCTGATCTTTCACTGTACGAGTTAAACCCAATACATTAACAATACTGGCATTATTGGCATTTAAATACATATCACTACCCAATGATTGATAAGTGGTTTTCAGATCATTTTCATTCATCGGTAATACAGCATTAAATAGCTCACCATTCCCTGTATTATCTAATGCATTAGCAATAGCACGAGCATTTTCATTATCAGCAAAGGTGGCTAAAGTCGTATTTTCTTTCTTAGTTAAACTACCACTGATGGTTTTATCTGTTATCGTGATATGTTTATCAAATAAAGCATAATCATTATTGGTGGCAGTAGTGGTTGTGGCTGGATCTGCAACCACACGGTTACTGGCTAACATTTTCGTTTTAGTGCGATTATCAACTAAACTATCTGTATTCACCTCACCGACAACAACACTATTATTAAGATAAATATCTTTTAGTTGCCCAACATTATCCGCCCCCACATCAATATCGGCTCCTTGATTAAGCACTAAGTTACCAATATTAACATTGTGTCCTGCGGTCACTAAATAACGACCTTTATCATTAATATTAATGTTTACTTTATGGTTTTGGTTTGAGGTCAATTGGCCTTTTTGAGTAAAAGTATCGTTATAACGCTCAATAATACCTAATTTCCCACCATTAACATTAACGGCTTGCGTCCCAAAAGATCCGCTAAAGCCATATAAAGTACCTTGTTCGACAGTTGTACCACCACGGTAACTATTATTTCCCGTCATGACTAACGTACCTTCGCCTCGCTTCACCAAAGCACCATCATATAAGCCAGCATCAATTTTAGCTTGAATAGCATCAGCGCGTTTTTGGTAATATTCTTGACGCCATTTTTCAGCATCTTCTTGGCTAACAATATGTGATGTAGGATCAGGATTGCCATCATTAATCACAAAATCAGTACCGAGATGATAATCACCTCCTGCCGCAATACCTTTTTCGGTATATTCTTTCAACCATGCGAGATCTTCTTGCTTACGTAGATCTAAAGCTGTTTGGGAAATATCATTAGTCCACACATCAAGCGGTGTCGCATTTAGGTTATATTCAAATTTACCTAGCAATTGACCCGGACCATACATCCCTTTATCTAAATCTGGTGTTCCCCACCCATAACGTACATCGGGAGTACCTTCTGCAGCCGTCCAGCTCTCATATAAAGAGCCATCAGGATCACGATGGTTAGCGGTAGTGAACATGACATCACGAACTTGAATGGCGTTCATGGAAGGATAACGAGACATTAATACTCCCATCGCCCCCGTCACATGAGGAGCTGCCATTGAAGTACCACTAAAGGTATCCCAACCTGGATTTCCCTCTTTATCAACCACTGTAGAATAGATATTTCGACCTGGTGCAACCACTGTCCACCATTTTGCATTACCCGCTTCATTGAAGACTTTTTCTAATACATAACCGGTGTTATCCGCATTTTGCTTCAATCCTGCCACCGCAATCCAATGCTGTTCGGCTTCGGGATTAAAATAAGGATAAAGAGGACGATAATAAGGTTGAGCAAAGTCGCGATTACCCGTTGTAAAGACCTGAACAACATTCGTTCCTTTAACTGCATCATAAGCAGCATCAACAAAGGAAGGTTTATCACCATAGACTTTTTTAAAGTAGAAATATTCGTATTCTGTCTGTGCCGTGGTGTTAACAGGCATATGTATCGTGGTATTACCACCATCAGGCCCCTCTGTTTTATCTGTATTAATAATACGCGGGTTAGTCCCCCAGCTATTATTAATCACTTGCGCACCCGCATCGACCATCGCTTTCCAGCCAGTATAGAAATAGGTATAGTCTTGATAAGGGCCATAGTTATTGCTGTCTGTTGCCCCAGTATTCCCTAAATAAATATCAGCCCCCCACGCCACACCATGCATACCATTACCATCACGGTTAGCCCCCACAGTACCAGTGACATGTGTGCCATGGGTATCATTCACCCCTTTGATCCAATTACCATCGACATCAAAGACTTGGCCTTTTTCATAATGTCCGCCCATTTCTTGTGGATAGCGCATTCCCGTAGAGCCATATTCACCTTTGGCTTTTACTGCATGAAAACGAGATCCACTCAACTCTTGATGTGAGAGCAGTGCACCAGAGTCCATCACCCCGACTTTAGCACCTTGACCATGAAAACCCAGAGCATAAGCACTAGAGGCATTCATGGCTGCAAGCCCCCAGTCTTTTTGATATTCAGGGCTTTCCCAACTTTGTTTATTACCTAATTGTCCAACTTCTGAATATGCAACAGCATAGCCAGAAAAAAGAAGTGCCGAAGTAATAAGGGAGAGTTGAAATAGAGAGTTTGTGGTATTTTTTTTCTGATTAATGGGATGGTGACTTAAAGCTATTTCTTTGTTCATTCTGTACCTTCTGTTATGTTGAAAGGGATAACATTAATTAAGGAATAAAAACAAAAGACGTAGCGATCCTCTCTTTTTTATAACAATAATTACTTGAGGGATCTCTCAAATATACGAAGCTAAACCACAAAAATAGATAGATTGCCTAACAAATCACAACTTAATAGTTTAATTAAACAATTTTAAAACATAATCTAATATTATATAAATAAATAGATTTAACGTTTTCTACGGTAATACTGACAGCTTTCAATAGCTAAATAAAGCTGATAAAAAGCAAACCAATAAAAAAACATAATAGCTAAATTAATTAACAATTTATTTTATAATCTGATTTAGCTATTTAATTCTAGTATGAAAAATTTATTTTTCTTAATTTTATAGTAATAAAAAAAACAGTATCTTTATTTTAAAAATACTGTTTTTATTTTAATTTTTGACGTGATATTACTTAATTTTTATTCTGATGGCGTGATTTCCATTTGCCCCGCAATCCCTTTATCCGCATTTTCGAGTATTTGGCTATAATAAACAAAAGGGAAATGGGAATAAGAAGGCTGTTTTAGCTCAACTAATAATTCACTCTGTTTTTCGATCCACACTGTATCTTTCCAACCAAAATCAGCAGGCGCTGGTTTTTGTCCATCATGATTAATCACTTTAAAACGTGCACCTTCAATATGAAAAGGTTGTGGTGTTTCCACTGTCACTAACCAACGTTCCCAGCCATTTTGTTTACCGACAAGATCGATCCTTGATAACTCCCAACGCGCATTATTAATACCTGGAGGACTGTTTTGTAATTGGATCGTTCTCGGTTGAATTGAGGTGGTAATTTGTGTGTCATCCACCACCAACTGTTGTGGAGCTTTATCGGTAACCAGTGACATCAGTCCAGTAGGCTTGATGGTTAGCACATTGGTATTGCGCAATAAGTTAGAAGGTTCAAAAATACCACGTAATCTATCCATAAATCCGGCACTTTGCCCAGCAGTGATAGTCACTTCTTCGCCTTCTGATAGATCAATAAGAATTTCACGTCGCTCACCCGGTGCCATAGGAATAGATTTCAATTCTACCGGTGATGTTAACAAACCTTGATCAGAGGCTATCAGATAGAGTGAGCGACCATCATTCGCCGATAACTCATAGCGTCGGGCATTCGAGGCATTAACTAAGCGTAAACGAATCCAACCTCTTGATACTTCAATATAGGGATCTTCACAGCCATTCACTAATAATGTGTCACCATAAAAGCCCTCTGTCGCGGCTTCTTTGTCGTACTGTGGAGTTCCAAAGTTATCAAGGCGTTTATCTTGAAGAATAATAGGAAAGTCATTTACCCCATAATGTTTAGGCAATGGTAACGATTTGCTCTCTTCGTCTTCAACAATCCACATGCCTACCAATCCGTTATAGACATGAGGCGCCATTTTAAAAGGCGTATTCGCATGATACCAGCAGGTGGCCGCTTTTTGACGAATAGGCAACACCGGTGACCAATAGGCTCCCGGAGACATCATCCTTGCAGCTCCACCTATTTGTGTTCCCGGAACTAATAAGCCACTTACGGTCATAGAAACGGGTTCATTAAGGCGATTGCTATAAATCAGTTTGACATCATCACCGCTTTTTACTTTGATTGTCGGACCCGGCATTGAGCCATTAATGCCCCAGACTTCTGTTTTTTGTGTGCCATCAAAGGCCCAATGCACTTTTTGTAACGTTACAAAAAGAGGCTGACCATTACGTGATTCAAGTAATGGGGGAATAGGTAGTTTTCTATCACTAACTGATCCTGCACGAACAGATGAAGATAATGAGCCCAGACATACCGCTAAGCCTGAAGCCTGTAAAAACTGGCGACGACTAAATGACATACTTTCTCCGCAACAAAATACCCATATTCCTATCCCACGAGTGAGGATCAACTGATAGGAAAAAAGCTGCTGTGATATTTAAAGACAAAAGACTTAAATCAAATTATGACAGCATAATAACGCGGATATGACATAAATCCTAAAAATAGTTGATAACTTAGTGCATTTTAATTTATTAAAGACAATATCCGTCCGAAAATCGGGATATATTCAAACGATCAATCAACCTATAACGTTTATTGTTAGCCATTATAAAGTATATAATTAAACCATTAAAATCATGATGTTATAAAAATGCCAAATCTAATCGATTTGGCATTAGGTATGATAAACAATTAAATAAATTACAGACCGTTAATTTAACTTACCTGCAAAATCGCGTTTATTCATTTCTTCCACTTCTTTATCAAGCTCTTCAATTTTAGCCTTCATGATCTGACGACAATCTTCAGCTAATTCTCTCACCTGATCTTTGTTATATTTTGATACATCAATGGGAGGCAACATTTCAACAATCACGTAGCCATTATTCCAGCGATTTAATTTTATCTTACCTTGTGTGGTAGAGACACAAACAGGCACAATAGGCACCCCCGCTTGCATCGCCGCATGAAAAGCCCCTGTTTTAAAAGGTAATAAACCACGTCCTCGGCTACGTGTTCCTTCAGGAAACATCCATACAGAGATTTTTTTCGCTTTGATTTGCTCTGCAACCTGAGTGATGGTGCTATGGGCTTTAGAGCGATTACCTCTATCAATCAAAATATTGCCAGTGATCCAATAAAGCTGTCCAAAGAAAGGAATAAACACCAAGCTTTTTTTACCCACCGTCACGGTATTAGGTTGTACCGCATTCGACATTGTCACCATATCAAAGTTATTTTGATGGTTACCAATATAAATACTGGGTCCATAACTTTTAGCTTCTTTAGGAAAACGCTCAACTAATTTGATCCCAAAGACATGTGATAATTTGCCGAATAAACGTCCATAAGTCATTACGTGTTTCGGATTTCTGGGAGAAAACATGCAATAGATCATCCCAAAAGTCACCACAATAATGGTGTACAGAATGACAATAATGCCTCGAATAATGGCTAGCATAAGCTTTTAGCGTCCTAATAATAAGTGGGTCATATGACCCACTAATCTATATTGAAAGTTAAAATTAATGAGTTTCGATATCTATATGATCGATACTTTGTGCACCACGAGGGAGCGAGGTTCCACGACGACCACGTTTGGCTTTAAATGTCTGTAATTCATTCATCGACATCGTGAGTTTACGTTTACCAAAATGCAATGTAACACTGGCATTTTCTGGTAATACCCGCAACCAAGCGACTTTATCTTCACCACTTGCAGCCTGTGAAGCAGGAATAGAAACCATTTGGTTACCTTTTCCTTTTACCATAGTTGGCAACTCAGAGGCTTCAAAAATCAGCATTCGCCCACCCTGAGTAATGATCATGATCAAATCACTCAATTCATCATTTAAGCGTTGAGGTGGTAATGGTAATGCATTTTCAGGTAATGTTAATAATGATTTACCAGCTCTATTTTTAGAGGTTAAGTCATCAATACTACAGATAAACCCATAACCAGCGTCGGATGCCATTAAGATCTTATCGCTACTTTCACCCATCACCACATGACGTAATTGAGCCCCTTTTTGGACTTTTAATCGTCCTGTTAAATCATCACCTTTACTACGGCCTGATGGTAATGCGTCAACATCAACAGTATAACTTTGACCCGTGGTATCAATCAGATGTACTGCTTGATTGCTCATTCCTTCAACTGCGTCAAAATAATCATCCCCTGTTTTAAAGCCCACTGATTTCGCATCAATGTTATGGCCTTTTTGGCAACGGATAAGCCCTTTTTCGGACATGATCACGGTAACCGCTTCAGGGTGAAGATGTTTTAATGGGATAGGCTCATCGCCAACATCACCACTAAAATAGCTAATCTCTTCTGCTTTTAATGTTTGTTGTTGACCATCAACAGTAAAAGTGAGGGCTTCATTTTTTGCTATTAATACGATTTGTTCGATAACATCACTTTGCTCTTTGCCTAATGCAACTAAGCGAGTGCCTCGACCTTTCTTATTCATCTCATTTAGATGTTCTGCAGATATCGCCAGAATACGTGTTTTATCGGTGATAATAACTAACCAATGTTGATTGTTTTTCTTTTCTGCATCGACTAAGAAAGGCGCTAGCAATTCTGTTTCATCTGAAACCGTTAACAACCCTTTACCGGTTTTATTTTTTGTCTCCATCTCTTCATAACTGAGTACGGAGCCATAACCCTCTTTTGTTGCCAGTAAATACTCCTGTTTAGCGGCTCCCGCTAACATATATTTTACGCTGGCGTCAGGGGGGAAGGTCAATTTACCGGTTAAAGGCTCACCTTGGCTACGGCCTGATGGCATGTCATTGGGACTTAAACTATAGCTTCTACCCGTTGAATCAAGGAACAATACTGGCTGGTTGCTCATACCCCGTACCGCACTATGATAACTGTCTCCGGCACGATAACTCATGGTACTAGGATCAATTTCGTGCCCTTTCGCACTACGCACCCATCCCATTTCAGAAAGCACAATAGTCACAGGCTCTGATGGCAACATATCTTGTTCATTAACCACTTTCGCCTCTTCTTGAGGTCGAATAGGAGAACGTCGTTCATCACCAAACTCTTTAGCGTCTGCCTCTATCTCTTTTTTCAATAACGTATTGAGACGGCGAGGAGAATTTAACAGTTTTTCAATACTGTCGCGCTCTTTTTCCAGTTCATCACTTTCAGCTTGCAGTTTTATCTCTTCAAGCTTAGCTAAGTGACGTAAACGTAACTCTAAAATCGCTTCTGCTTGAATATCTGATAATGCAAAACGACGCATTAATTCGGCTTTTGGCTCATCTTCATAACGGATGATCTCAATCACTTCATCAATATTGAGATAAGCGATTAATAAACCTTTTAGAATTTCTAAACGACGTAATACTTTTTCTAAGCGATGGTTTAAACGATTGGTTACGGTTTGACGGCGATAAACTAACCACTCATTTAAAATGGTTAATAGCCCTTTCACAGCAGGACGGTTATCTAACCCAATCATATTGAGGTTAACGCGATAACTTTTCTCTAAGTCTGTATTTACAAATAAGTAATACATGACTTGTTCTAAATCGACGCGATTACTACGAGGAACAATCACCAATCGAGTAGGATTTTCATGATCTGACTCATCACGTAAATCATCAACTAAAGGCAATTTTTTCGCTCGCATTAATGCAGCAATTTGTTCAAGTACCTTAGCACCAGAGACTTGATGAGGGAGAGCTGTTATCACCGCACAACCCTCTTCTTTTTGCCAAACAGCACGCATTCTAATAGAACCACGTCCTGTTTTATAAATCTTTTTGATATCCTCAGGAGCGGTGATCACTTCCGCTTCTGTTGGATAATCAGGTCCTTGTACATATTGCATAACATCAGATAACCCAGCATCAGGATTATCTAATAGCATGGTTAATGCTTGGCCGATTTCCCGCGCATTATGTGGCGGAATATCCGTTGCCATACCGACAGCAATCCCCGTTGTCCCATTTAATAAAATATTAGGTAAACGAGCAGGCAACATTTTTGGCTCTTGCAGGGTGCCATCAAAATTGGGGATCCAATCAACAGTACCATGTCCCAATTCACTTAGCAGGATCTGTGAATATTTAGATAAGCGAGACTCGGTATAACGCATAGCTGCGAAAGATTTTGGATCATCCGGAGCCCCCCAGTTACCTTGCCCATCAATTAATGGATAACGATAAGAGAAGGGTTGCGCCATCAACACCATGGCTTCATAACAGGCGCTATCTCCGTGGGGATGATATTTACCTAATACATCCCCCACTGTTCGTGCTGATTTTTTAAATTTAGCACTGCTGTTTAAACCTAATTCAGACATCGCATAGACGATACGACGCTGTACTGGCTTTAACCCATCGCCAATAAAAGGCAATGCACGATCCATAATCACGTACATTGAGTAATTGAGATAGGCATTTTCCGTAAATAAGTGGAGCGGTTGGCGCTCTACACCATCATGAGTCAGTTCACTCATTCAATATTTTCCTCAGACGCTTGGTGAGTTCCATTACACTTCGATGTCAACTTCGTCGCCTTTTTCTTGCAACCAGTTACGGCGATCTTCAGAACGTTTTTTGGCAAGTAACATATCCATCATGCCCAACGTTTCTTGATAATTTTCATCATCAATCACCAATTGCACTAAACGACGTGTATTAGGATCAAGCGTTGTCTCACGTAATTGCAGTGGATTCATCTCACCTAAGCCTTTAAAGCGTTGCACATTTGGCTTACCTTTTTTACGGCTAAGGCGTTGCAAAATAGCGTTCTTTTCTGCTTCATCAAGGGCATAACTCACTTCTTTACCTAAGTCGATACGATAAAGAGGTGGCATAGCCATATAGACATGACCTTGCTTTACTAATGCCGGGAAATGACGAACAAATAAAGCACAAAGCAAAGTGGCGATATGTAAACCATCGGAGTCCGCATCCGCAAGGATACAAATTTTTCCGTAACGTAATTGGCTTAAATCATCACTATCAGGATCCATCCCGATCGCCACAGAAATATCATGCACTTCTTGTGACGCTAATACTTCATCAGAAGAGACTTCCCAAGTATTAAGAATTTTACCACGTAGAGGCATAATCGCTTGATATTCACGATCGCGAGCTTGTTTAGCAGAGCCCCCCGCAGAGTCCCCTTCAACTAAGAAGAGTTCGGTATAACGTAAATCTTGCGAAGTACAATCTGCTAATTTACCCGGCAATGCAGGCCCCGAAGTCAGTTTTTTTCTCACCACTTTTTTAGCCGCACGCATACGTCGTTGCGCACTGCTAATAGCCATTTCTGCGAGTAATTCACCGACTTGAACGTTTTGGTTTAACCATAAACTAAATGCATTTTTTACTGCACTAGCAACAAAGGCACTGGTTTGACGTGACGATAGACGCTCTTTGGTTTGTCCTGCAAATTGAGGATCTTGCATTTTTACTGATAACACATAAGCACAACGCTCCCATGTATCATCTGCGGTTAATTTAATGCCTCTTGGCAATAAATTATGGAATTCACAAAACTCGCGCATGGCATCTAATACACCTTGGCGCAAACCATTAACGTGTGTACCACCTTGTACGGTTGGAATGAGGTTCACATAACTTTCTGTGAGTAAATCGCCTCCTTCCGGCAACCAAAGCATTGACCATTCAACGGCTTCGTTATCACCTTCAAATTTCCCTGTAAATGGCTCTTCAGGCAGGCGAACAAATTCAGCGACAGCTTCACTTAAATAGTCTGTTAAACCATCAGCGTAACACCACGTTTCTTGGGTATTATTGACTTTATCGGTAAAAGAGACATTGACGCCTGGGCACAACACCGCTTTGGCTTTTAATACATGAGATAAGCTTTTTGATGAGAAACGAGGAATATCAAAGTAAGTGCTATCCGGCCAGAAATGAACACTGGTTCCTGTATCTCGTTTAGCACACGTACCTATTTGATGTAGCTCTTCAACTTTATCACCGTTCTCAAAAGCAATTTGATATATTTTGCCTTCTCGGCGCACGGTGACTTCAATACGCTTTGATAACGCATTAACCACTGAGATCCCGACACCATGCAAGCCACCAGAGTATTGGTAGTTTTTATTGGAGAATTTTCCTCCGGCATGAAGATGGGCAAGGATCAGCTCAATAGCAGAGACTTTCAGTTCTGGATGGATATCAACCGGCATTCCTCGCCCATTGTCGATAACCTCAATAGATTGGTCTGCATATAAGATAACTTCGACCTTGGTTGCATGCCCCGCAAGCGCCTCGTCCACGCTATTATCTATCACTTCCTGTGCCAAATGGTTCGGTCTAGTGGTATCGGTATACATACCAGGACGCCGACGTACAGGCTCTAGACCATTAAGAACCTCAATATCCTTTGCATTATAACTTGATTGAGTCATTGTTTTAATCTGCGGTTCACTGTTTGAGAATACTGTTTATAATAACAGGTGTTAGCGGTAATATGATATTCATTTTTGAATTGAGACATCAACCCCAGTATTGCAGGTTAATGAGTCGAAAACGATGTTATTTTCAAAAACTGAATAATTTCCGGGAAAAAACGTTCAAAATTAACAAAAGCATGGTTTCCTCCCTGCTCTACTGTTTGCTTACAAGCGCCAAGATATGAAACCGCTTGACGATAATCAAGTATTTCATCTCCAGTTTGTTGAAGCAACCAAATAAGATCGGGGGAAGTTATCGTAGGAATACGTAAGGCAAGTAACTCATCCATATGGTGAGGTGCTAATCTATACTTTTGATGAGTATAAGGATTTTCATTATCGCCTAAAAAATCCTGTAGCAAATCAAACGGGCGAACCGCAGGATTCACCACCACTGCAGGTAAATGAAAACGTTGTGATAACCAAATAGCAAGATAGCCCCCCAGCGACGAGCCAATTAATCCTAACTTATCATTGGCATTATCTTTTACTAATTTTTCAATTAATTGAGCGGCTTGCTGAGGATAAGGGGGTAATTGGGGTACAAATAGCTCAATATCAGGATGAGTGACTGATAACCATTGTTTAAACCCTTGCGCCTTGGCTGATTGAGGCGAGCTATTAAAACCATGTAAATAGAGGATACGAGACATGACTTAATAGCCATCCGCGTCAAGATCTGGACAAAAATCTTTACCCACTAGACGATGTACTTGAGTATCAATATTCCTCTTACCCTGTGCAGATAATGATAACTCTAAATAGCGCCAACCCGGCGAAACGGTATCTAAAGAAAAATTAGTACAATGCGGGCGAAACTGAATACAGGTAGAGGGTGTTGCTAATAAGCGAATACCATTCCACATTTCATCCATTTCTTGATGAATATGACCACATAGCATCATTTTTATTTGAGGGTGATCTTTAACACGCTCAGCTAACTGGTGAGAGTTTCTTAAACTATGTTGATCTAACCAAGTACAGCCAGAAGGCATCGGATGATGATGCAATAAGATCACAGTATCTCTTTCTTTGTGGCTTTCTAGACAGCGAGTTAGCCAATCTAACTGACAGTCAGATAACTCGCCATGGGGAACACCTTGAATTTGGCTATCTAATAATAACAATTGCCAATGTTCACCAATTAACACTTGTTTTGCCGACAGAATGCCTGCCTGATTTAAAGCATCAATCATTGCTGGTTGATAATCATGATTACCGGGTAACCACACACAAGGTGAAGGTAATCTTGCAATCCCATCAGCAAAATGCTGATAAGCTGCAAAGGATTGATCTTGAACTAAATCCCCAGTAGCAACAATCAAATCAATCGATAACCCTTGCTGTTTAATCGCGTCCAATACCGCATGATAGCTACGATAGGTATTAATTCCCAACAAGGTATCATCCACATTAGCAAAAAGGTGGGTATCTGTGATTTGTAATATTCTAACGGTGTGTTGTTGATCCACCGACAATTCAAGCTGGCTTTCCAAAAGGTTTCCTTGTTTCTCTCTTACTAGCCGTTATTTTAACGTAATTTTGTATTAAAGATCTGCCACCCAATACACATTTCAAAAGATTATTGAGAAATATTCTCGCTACCAGTCACATTTTTTATCTCTTATGTTCAAGCTTAATCGATTGTATATTCATATACTTTAAAGATAATTACGTCATTTATCATATCTTTTCATAGTGACGAATAAAGTTTCTTTTGGCAATTATCACAACCAATCTTTTCTTAAGGTGACATGATGAAGTTGTAACCACTGAAGTGCGATGACAGAAGCAGCATTATCAATTATCCCTTCTTCAACCCATTGATAAGCCTGCTCTCGGCTGACGACATGAACACGAATATCTTCATTTTCACAAGCTAGCCCATGTATGCCTGTTGCTGTTGTGGCATCCACTTCCCCTACATAGACATACATCCGCTCACTGGTTCCTCCGGGGCTTGAAAGGTAACTTACAATGGGCTTACAACGACCTATTGTGATCCCAGCTTCTTCTGTGGCTTCCCGTCTTACCACCTCTTCAGGGCTTTCTCCTTCTTCCACCATGCCGGCAATCACTTCTAATAACCAAGGTGTTTGACTTGTTTCATAAGCTGGAATACGAATTTGTTCGATTAATACAACTTCGTCTCGTTTAGGATCATAAGCCAATAAAACACCCGCATGACCACGTTCGAACACTTCTCGCTTAACTTCTGCACTCCATCCTCCCTTAAATAAACGGTGTTTGAAACGATACTCGTTCATACGGAAAAAGCCTTTATAGCGTGTTTTTTTACTTATTAGCTCAACATCATTACGTGTATATAAAAATGGTGTATTTTCCTTTTTGTTCATACAATATTCCTCTGGTTATACTTAAGTCTTTTTTTATTGCATACGTTTAATACAGATTTAAAGATATTTGCCCGCAAATCCTGTAAAGTTAACCTAAAATAAAAGGATATGGCACAAATGGCTACCCCTACTTAGGGAAACAATCTGCTAGAATTGTTTCTATACAAGATTAACAGAGGCAACTCAGCGAAACTGTTGCAACAAGGAATTAAAATGAAAAAACTGCTCTCTCTTTTAGTCACGATGAGTTTGGCAGGATTCAGCACTGCAAGTCAGGCTGAGGATCTGCTACAAGTTTATCAAAAAGCAAAGGACAGTAACCCAGAATTACGTAAGTCATTAGCTGAACGCAATCAAGCTTTTGAGAAAATCAATGAGGCACGTAGCCCATTATTACCACAATTAGGATTAGGCGCTTCTATTGATTATAAAAGTGGCTATCGTGATGCTAAAAATACCGAGTCTAACTCTCTTGGTGCGAATTTAACGCTGACTCAGACTATTTTTGATATGTCTTTATGGCGTCAATTGACCATGCAAGAAAAAACGGCGGGTATGAGTGATGTTACCTATCAAACAAGCCAACAACAGCTTATTTTAGATACCGCAACAGCTTATTTTAATGTTCTGCGTGCCATTGACTCCTTATCATTTATTGAAGCACAAAAAGAGCAGGTTTATCGCCAATTAGATCAAACTACACAGCGTTTTAATGTGGGGCTTGTTGCGATTACTGACGTACAAAATGCGCGTGCAAACTACGACAGCGTGTTGGCACAAGAAGTGGCTGGACGTAATGAACTGGATAACGCATTAGAAAAACTGCGCCAAGTCAGCGGTGTGTATTATATTAATCTGGCTTCACTTAATATCGCACGTTTTTCCACCACTCCACCAGACGCCATTGATAAACTGTTAAAAGACGCAGAAGAGCGTAACTTAAGTTTACTCAGTGCTCGTTTAGGTCAAGATTTAGCACGTGAAAATATTCGTTTAGCGCAATCAGGCCATTTGCCAACCGTAAATTTAAATGCTTCAACGGGTGTCTCAAACAGTCATAATCATGGTAGTGCTTTACCACCAGAAACACCGGCTAACAGCCGTAATAGCTATAATGGTCAAAGCAGCATCGGACTCTCTTTAAGCATTCCATTATATACAGGTGGCAGAACGAGCTCACAAGTAGAACAAGCTCAATATGGCTTTACCAGTGCCAGTGAGCAGTTAGAATCGGTATACCGTTCTATCGTACAAATTGCACGTTCTTCTTATAACAATATTTCAGCCTCCATCAGTAGCATTAAGGCCTATCAACAAGTGGTTGTATCCGCGCAAAGCTCTTTAGATGCAACTGAAGCTGGCTACCAAGTGGGTACTCGTACTATTGTTGATGTCTTAAATGCGACCACAACGCTTTATGATGCTAAACAAAAATTATCAAGTGCACGTTACGACTATTTGATTAACCAATTAAATATTCAATATGCACGTGGTACCTTAAACGAAAATGACTTAATTCAGTTAAATAATGCGTTGGGTGAAGAGATTTCTACTTCCCCTGACAACATTATTCGTCCATTAACAAGTCCCGTACTGAATACGACAAATTAATCGTTAATAGACACCGTTAACCATCAAAACCGCTTACAGTGATATACGGGTAAGCGGTTTTTTTATACACTAGCGAGAAAAAACATTTTTGGTTACAAATAGATTAAAAATAAATTCACCTAATGCCCATTACTTAAATTTATAAATAACCTAATCATTATTTGTTTAATAAATAGAGGATTTAGCTGATTTCATTGCCATTATCCCTATGAAGATCACAAATTTCTGCTAATCGCTGATGATTAGGTGTTTCTTATTTATTTTCTAACCTATTTAACCTATCCTAGCTTTTATTTTGAACGTTTTACTTTTTATGGATCTTACCAATATGACAATGAAACGTACCAAATCGATTAATCGCGATGCTTTTCGTAAAGCATTTCGCCCTTATCGTCTGGCGCCTGTTGCCATCGCCATCACCGCGGTATTCGCCCTTTCAGGGTGTGAAGAGAGTGATGAGACGGTTTCACTGTATATGAATGCACAAGAATGTGCGCAAGCGAATCCATCACAAGCAGCACAATGTGAAGATTCTTACCGCACGGCATTACAAGAAGCGCAACGTACTGCACCTAAATACGCAACAATGGAAGATTGTGTTGCTGAATTTGGTGATGCGCAATGTACACAAACTGCCTCAATTGATGGTAACCCCGTTAACACCGAAAACGCCAATAACCTCAACCCTGATAGTTCACAAATGGCACAAGCTAACTCTGGTGGTAGCTTCTTTATGCCACTGATGGCAGGTTATATGATGGGGCGTTTAATGGGTGGTGGCGCACCAGCACAGCCTTTATTTAGCTCACGTAATCCAAGTAGCCCAGCTAATGGTAAGTTTGTTGATGCAACGGGTCGTAACTATGGTCCAGCTGTCGGTGGTCGTCAAATGAACGTCCCTAAAACAGCTATGACACCAAAACCATCTACAACATCAACCATTACGCGTGGTGGCTTTGGTAATACCGTTTCACGACAAGCGGCAGCTCAACGTGCAAGCGCGACAAATAACAACCGTAGCTCAACAGGCTCCTCTTCATATCGTGCAGGTGGTTAATTAAACCATGAAACGCGAACAAATTATTGAACGTCCTGATTGGCGCGAAAAAGCCACTGAATATGGTTTTAACTTCCATACCATGTATGGCGAGCCTTACTGGTGTGAAGATGCTTATTATCAATTTTCAATGGAAGAAGTGGAAACATTAGAAGAAACCACGGAAGAGCTTCATCAGATGTGCTTACAAGTCGCTGATAAAGTGGCTAATAGTGAAGAGCTATTGACTCGTTTTCAAATTCCTCGCCATTGCTGGGATTTTGTCCGTGAGTCATGGAAAACCTCGCAACCATCGCTTTATTCACGTCTTGATTTAGCTTATGACGGTAAGGGGCCGGCAAAATTACTCGAAAATAATGCCGACACACCAACTTCATTGTATGAGTCTGCTTTTTTCCAGTGGATCTGGCTTGAAGATCAAATCAATGCGGGTCGTTTGCCACAAAATGCCGATCAATTTAATAGTATCCAAGAAAAATTGATCGACAGATTCGCTCAATTGCGTGATCAATATGGTATGCGTTATCTGCACATGTCATGTTGCCAAGATACGCAAGAAGATCGCGGTACCGTACAATATTTACAAGATTGTGCAGAAGAAGCCGAAGTCACTACCGATTTCGTTTTTATTGAAGATATTGGTTTAGGTGAACGGGGTGAGCTGACCGATCTACAAGACCAGATCATCAGCAATATGTTTAAACTCTATCCTTGGGAGTTTATGTTCCGTGAAGATTTCTCGACCAAACTTGCTGATGCAGGGATCCGTTGGTTAGAGCCAGCTTGGAAAAGTATTATTTCCAACAAAGCATTACTGCCAATGCTGTGGGAAATGTTCCCTAATCATCCTAATTTATTACCCGCTTATTTTTATGACGGTAAAGCGCCAGATTCATTATCACGCTATGTCATCAAACCGCTCTTTTCACGAGAAGGGGCGAATATTCGTATCGTTGAAAATGGTAAAGATATCGCTGTTGCTGATGGCCCTTACGGTGAAGAAGGCTTTATTGTTCAGGACTTCCATCCACTGCCAAAATTTGGTGATAGCTATACATTAATTGGTAGCTGGCTAGTTAACGACCAATCTGCAGGTATTTGTATTAGAGAAGATAAAGAGCTTATCACGCAAGATCTGTCTCGTTTCTATCCACATATTATTTTAGATTAATAACGCAATTGCTGTGATAGCAAAACTTATTGTCTAGCATTGCCCCCCTCCCCGCCCTGAGCTAAAGGGCGGGGCTTTATGGCACACCTAAAAAATAAATTTAGCCTTAACATTCTATCAATTAGTTTTATTGAATATTTTACCCAATTTGAAAGGTCATCATGCTAAGTGATTTATTAATAATATCATTATTTAATAAAGTTACTTTTTCATCCGGCTGTTTTAAACCAAGTAGATATAATGCAGGTAAAAAATGTTCTGCTGTTGGGTGTGCGAGTTGCCCTTCTTGCGTTGATAAAATGGTAAAAAGCGCTTCAGGCACTTTATCACTTTGTAAACAGCGCTCTACTGTTTCACTAAAAGATAATGCCCAAGAGTAAGGCTCTGCTTGGTCATTTTGCCAATCCATCATTCTTAAATTATGAACGATATTACCACTGCCAATCACTAATACACCTTCTCTACGTAGTTCAACCAGTTTTTTTCCAAACTCATAGTGCCACTGTGGCGATTGGTTAGCATCAATACTTAACTGAACAACAGGAATATTAGCATTAGGGTACATCTTCTCTAATATTCCCCAACTACCGTGATCGAATCCCCATTGCTCCATATCCAGTTTTAATTTCATCGGATCAATCAGATCTTCAATTAATGCAACGAGACCAATGGAGCCTTTTGCAGGATATTCTATTTGGTATAACTCTGGTGGAAATCCATAAAAATCATGGATAGTTTTAGGATGAGTCATCGCTGTAATATAAGTCCCTTGCGTATACCAATGCGCTGAGATGACTAATATTGCTTTAGGCTTAGGCAGTGTCTCTCCTAACGTCGTCCAGAGGCGAGTATATTTATTATCTTCCAATACATTCATTGGACTGCCATGTCCAACAAATAGCGCTGGCATCAATTTTCTGTCCATAATCACCTCTTATCATCTTGCTATCTATGGCATTTAGCATACTGCCTTCTTACTTGAAATATAGTCAAAGAAGTGTGAAATAGTTATTCAAAAAATATGAAAAAGCCACTTAGGGAAACTTAAGTGGCTTGAATAAGTGTGTGTGTGTTTTCAGTGTCGTTTTAACTTGTTAATTTCAGCCCGCTTTCTTCTCCTCGCGAAGACGATAAGCCACTAAATCTTCAATCGTTAACACTGGCATATCATGCTGTTTAGCAAAAGTGACAACTTCTGGCGCTCTGGCCATGGTGCCATCGTCATTGGTTAATTCACATAACACGGCAACAGGTTTAAAACCCGCTAACGTTGCTAAATCAATAGAAGCTTCAGTATGTCCACCACGTGTTAATACACCACCAGGTTGCGCTCGTAATGGGAATACGTGACCTGGACGATTTAAATCACTTGGTTTTGCATTATCAGCAGCAGCTGCACGTACTGTCGTTAAACGGTCTGCTGCTGAAACTCCCGTAGTCACCCCTTGGGCTGCTTCAATAGTTACCGTAAATGCGGTATGAAAATGACTGGTGTTATTTTCTACCATCATAGGTAAATCGAGTTGTTGACGGCGCTCTTCGGTAATACAGACACACACAATACCACTGCCATGACGAATAGACATCGCCATTTGTTCTGTGGTCATGGTTTCTGCGACAAATACCATATCGCCTTCATTTTCACGGTTCTCATCATCAAGCACCATCACACCTTTACCGGCACGAAGGGCTTCAAGCGCACGCTCAACACGCTCTAATGGAGAGCCAAATTCGGAAAGTAGCGTCTGATTCATGGTAAAAAAACCTCAATAATTAATGAAAGTTACCAGAACCAGGGCAGTCTTAGGAGTGGATCTCTGCTGTATAAATAGACAAGCAGAAACAACAGGAATGGATACAAGGATCCCACTGATGCTATTTTATTCTCTCCCATCCAGACTTTAACTGTCGGCTCCAGAATTACACTGGATCTGCTGACCTTTGCATCACATTGGTAATACAAAGCGCTCGCGGGCTTTACCTGATTATTCAGGTATCTACCGCCGGTGGGGACTTTCACCCCGCCCTGAGATAAACAGGGAAACTATACGCTTTAAAATAATAAGAGGCAATCCCAATCCACAATAACCCTTGTCAAATCACACTAATCTGTTATTGATAGGCAAAGAATTTAACGATTTATCATAAAAATATAACAATAATATCGATATCAGGTTTTATTCCCACAGCCCTCATATTACACTTAGCATAGCTTTCTATTTTATTGTGAGGACTATCCATGCTGGACCCAAAAAAAATTGAACAAGTCGCTCGCCAAATCCAAAATGTACTACCACAAGGTATCAAAGATTTAGGTGATGATATTGATAAGAAAATCCGTGCAATACTTCAATCTCAATTAAACAAATTAGATTTGGTTAATCGCGAAGAATTTGATGTGCAAACACAAGTGCTGTTACGTACTCGCGAAAAATTGGCTCGTTTAGAGCAACGTTTAAATGAGTTGGAAGCAGGACAACAAGCGCCAGCGGAAGTTGCACAGATTGAAGAAGTTGATGTTATTGTTGAAACTGGGAATGACAGTAAAGCTTAGTTGATAGTGTAATAACACCCTGTGCCACATTCGGACAGGGTGTTTTCTCAAAAATAACTTTCATTTGTTAATAAATTCTCTTAGTTCGGCTATTGTTTGTTCTATTTTATCTTCAAAATCAATATCGAGGATATTAAAAAAAGCTTCGTAACCAATATCTTTAATTACTGTTTTACAGTAATATTTACTTTTACAATTATCAACCCCGATTGAAGGTAAATTAAACCTATTATTTTCTTCAGTATATTTTCTAAAAAACTCATCTTCTATATCTAAAAATGGACTATATAAGATATTATCTCCAGATACTTTACCTCGAGAGTCACCATCTAAAAAAGAAATCATATGTTTACTTTCACAAATAAAGTTTTCCCGCTTATTTCTTCTCATAAAATCTATAACATTTGAAGCACCACCTATATAAATAATCTTTACTGATTTATTTGTATCAATTTTAGAAATTAATCTTTTTAAATAAATTTCCAACATTATATCTTCTGTTAGAATATATTTATCATAATCTTTAAAACCAAAAAGCTCACCCACAATATAACTATATGAGACTTCTCTCATAATTAGCCTGGAATTAATATTCTCTAAATAAAATATAGACTCACCAACCTGTTGATATAACACTCTCATAATAGGAAGAGAATGTGTTGTAAATATTATTTTTTTCTTATATTTATCACACAAATTATTGAGGGCTTGTATTAATCTAACTTGAGCAGAGGCATCAAGAGAAATATCAATTTCATCTACAACAATTAATTTACAATCAGAAGTTACTGTCTTATATAGATTTATTACAAAGTACTCTCCAGAGCTAAAATAATCCTCTCTAATATATCTATATCCATCAAGAGGAAGAAAATAATACTTATTACCTCTTATTATTACCTCTTTGAGTGATGAGAATCTCTCTCCTATATAGATTTGGCTCAAAAAATAAATTATTTCTATATTTTTATTAAACTCTCCCTTAATATAACTCTCTCTTAATTCTTTATCAATATTACCTAAAACAGGAAAATTAGAGAAACGTTTTCCATAAGGAATAGGGAGTTCAACATTTAAAAAACTTTCATCAATAATATCTTTTGAATCAATTTCTCCGTTATTACAATAATAATGATAATTGTTTTTATTTATAGATATTGTTATATTAGTTTCTTTATTTATACTGAAAATTGAAGATGTCTTATTTAAGACACTTATATCTTTTAATAAGCATAATGATTTTACTATAGATGTTTTCCCTATTCCATTCCGGCCAGTTATACAAATTAAATTCCTATTGGAAAAATCGAAATCTAATAAAACATTATTAATGTGTTGTAATGATTTAATGTTTAGTGATATAAACATCACAAATCACCTTTATTTTTAATTAATTTATTAATTATTGAATTACCATATTTACGTCTTAGCTTATTTATATAAACTGGATCAACACCTAATGCATAAGATAATTTTCCAGCTAAAGAAAATATTGCACTCATTTCATCCATTTCTGAAAACTTGACAAATTTATCTTTATTATTAATAAGAAAAAATATTTTAACTTCTATCTCTTTTTTTAACTGACGACTTATCGAAAGAGTTCCTACAGGAGAAATGCTTATACCTAATATATTCCTTTCAAATTTTTTTGTTATTATTTTTGTTTTTTTATCATTTAAATGAAATACATTATCCTGATTATAATTCAATATATTATTAATC
>PPYE01432518.1_pt1 | contig 68615 bp, 68 predicted proteins | sample 1559881 | NCBI WGS metagenome assembly PPYE01 (sample SAMN08240022, study PRJNA423297) | Human gut metagenome, whole genome shotgun sequencing project. | reverse complement strand
GGCACGCCTTTGGTTCCTTTCGTCGTGAAACGAAAGGAACCCCGGGTGTGGGCCGGGTAGGCCCACTGGTGGGAGCAGGAGCCGAGTCTGTCGACTTGCTCCCGAGGGGGCACTGCCCCTCGCAAAGAAGCAAAAGGAGGCGGGAAAGGAATCCCTTTCCCGCCTCCCCGTCACGAGGATTTTTCCTTATTTGATGGAATTCTCGTAAGCCTCGATCATCTTCTTGACCATCTGGCCGCCGACGGAACCGGCCTCACGGGAGGTCAGGTCGCCGTTGTAGCCCTGCTTGAGGTTGACACCAACCTCGTTGGCAGCTTCCATCTTGAACTTGTTCATCGCTTCCTGCGCCTCTGGAACAACCAATCTATTGTTGCTGGTGTTGTACTTGTTGCTAGCCATAAAATCATACACTCCTTAAACTTTTCGTTTTTCTTGATTTGACGGCGGCTTTGCCTGTTTGTTCTAAACCGCTCTTTGCGTTTGCAGTAATAGTATGGCGCAGGCACTTCTCTTTTATAAGCGGTATTTTTTGTCATCAAAAATCGCTATCCCTCCGGCAGCTTCTCCCCCAGCATCAGCAGCACCGCCGCGCAGCACAGCTGCTCGCAGGGGCTCAACTGTTCGGGCAGGGCGGTGACAAAGTCCCCTGCCGCCACCTCGGTGCCGTCCAGCCGCCGAAGCTGCCGCTGCAGGGTGAGCACCGTCTGCTCCTGCGCGCTGGAGAGGGTCAGGTCGCCCCCGCTGCCGCCGCAATAGACGCTGGGCAAACCGCAGGCCCGCACAAACTCCTCCGCAGCCGGATGCCCAAACGGGACGATGCAGCTGGCGTGCAGCAGGTGTGCAGGCGCGTCGGCGCTCTCAAAGCTCTCTTTCAGCACCACCAGTCCGCCGCCGGCATCCAGATGCGCGGGGAACGGTAGGTCCAGCAGCAGCACATCCGCGTTCGCCTGCCAGAAAAATTCCCCATCAACGTGCCAGCCGCAGCGCTGCCGCAGCAGTCCCTGCAGCGCCGCACACAGCTGGCTGTCCCCGCTGTCTCCCAACAAAATCACCGGTATCACCCCGGCCCCACCTCCGTTTTTCAACGCTTTTTTATTAGAAAGTTTGCCCAGCCGCGGCGGAAAAATCCACATTTTTTTCGTTTTCCCATTTGCAGCCGCAGGCCGCTATTGTATAATGAAATCAGCAAGGCGCAAAAAACAAAAATGGAGGCAAGGCGATGAACGAGGTCAACAAAACGCTGTTTATCCCGCTTTACGGCAAGGCGCAGGTGAGCCAAAAAGGGCTCATCCTCCGCGACCAGAAGGCGGAAGAAATCTGGGGGAAGCAAGCCTTTGCGATTGCCGGAAAGGCAAAATCTCGGTGGCTGGCCTATTTTATGGCGATGCGGGCCAGAATCTTCGACGACTGGGCCGACCGGATGCTTGCACTCCACCCGGACGCCCTCGTTCTGCACATCGGCTGTGGGCTGGACAGCCGGTGCCTGCGGGTCAAGGAGCCGTACCGCGAATGGATCGATGCGGACTTCCCGGAGGTCATCCGGCAGCGGAGCCGCTACTTTGCGCCAACCGAGCGCTATCGAATGATGGGACTGGACGCCTCCAAAGTTGAGGAGCTGCAAAAACTGCCGCAGTCGCCCTGCGCCATCGTCCTGCTCGAGGGGATCAGCATGTACCTGACTGCCGGGCAGCTCCACGCCCTTCTGACCTTTTTGCATCAGCGTTACCCCGCCGTTTATCTGCTGATGGACTGCTACACCGAATGGGCAGCCAGAGCTTCAAAATATAAAAACCCCGTCAACGAGGTCGGCGTCACCACCCTGTACGGCATCGACGACCTGCCATCGCTCGCCGCCGGAACCGGCATCCGGGTCGAGGCGGAGCATTCCCTCGTCCTCGACCACTTGGTAGACGAGCTGTCGGGATGGGAGCGGGCCTTCTTCCGGGCTGTGTTCCGGGAAAAATGGGTCCGCAGGCTGTACCGGCTCTATGAGCTGGAGGGGTAAGGCAAAAAAGCGCATCAAAAAGGGACGCGGGCACAAAGCCCGCGTCCCTTTTGACGCTCCTTCAAATGGAACAGAAAAAACTAGTCCTCGAATTTGCGGTTTGGCAGAGCGATCAGCTTGTCCACTGCGCTCTCCAGATACTCGACCGGCATTTCCTCGATTCTGCCCTCGTCGCACAGCTCGGCCAGCTTCGGGTCGATCGGCATGCGGCCCAAAATGTCCAGGCCGGTCTCTTTGGCGACCTCCTCGAGCTTGCTGTGGCCGAAGATGTCGATCTTCTTGCCGCAGTCCGGGCAGATCAGGTAGCTCATGTTCTCTACAATTCCCACAACCGGGATGTTCATCAGTTTGGCCATCTTGCAGGCTTTTTTGACAATCATCGAAACCAGGTCCTGCGGGGAGGTGACGATGACGATGCCGTCTACCGGCAGCGACTGAAAGACGGTCAGCGGAACGTCGCCGGTTCCTGGCGGCATGTCGACGAACATATAATCCACAGCGCCCCAGACAACGTCGCTCCAGAACTGTTTGACGGTGCCGGCGATGACCGGGCCTCTCCAGACGACCGGGTCGTCGGTGTGCTCCAGCAGGAGGTTGACCGACATGATCTCGGTGCCCTTGGAGGTCAGGCGCGGATCAATGCCCAGCTCGGTGCCTTGCGCGCGGCCGGTGACGCCGAAGATCTTCGGGATGGACGGGCCGGTGACGTCCGCGTCCAGGATGGCGGTGGAAAAACCTCTGCGCTGCATCATGACAGCCAGGGATGAAGTGACCATCGATTTGCCGACGCCGCCCTTGCCGCTGACGACGGCGATGACCTTTTTGATATCGCTCAAGCTGTTGGCCGGTTCCAGCAGGCTTTGCGGCTTGCCGCAGTTGCCTTTGCTTGGGCAGGATGCGCAGCTGCCGGAGCAGCCGGTTGCTTCACTCATGTGATTCATCTCCTATGATAATAATGGCGCCGCTGTCCGCGGCCCCTGTTTGCCCTCTTATTATAACCTCTTTTGGCTTTATAATCAAGTCTTTGGAGAAGGCCGAGCCGCTTCCCGCGCGGCCGTTTCCCTTTTGGCCCTTTGGCAAAATCGCAGGCAGAGTAAAAATTTTGCCGTCAGGGAAAAAAGTTGCATGGCAGCGTGCAACTTTTTTCTTGTTTTGGGGTAAGGGTGAAGGGAACAAAATCCACCCGCCCCTGCAAAGCCCCGAAGGGCCCCGCAGAAAATCTGCGGGGCCCTTCGGGGGTGGTGTGGTGAACTTGTTATGTCAATTCAAAATGTCGTTGTGATCGATCTGATTCCAGGCATTGGCCGAAGGTTGGCGGCTGCCTGTTCCTGTTAGTTCTCCAAATCGGTCCAGTAAACAAAGCTGCGCTGGTCAAAGGTGGCCGGGTCGTACACCCCGATGCCGGTCATCTCGCCGAGGCCATGACAGCCTTCTGTGGCGGTCGGGTCGATTTCGCGGATGCTGTACAGGTCGATGGTGCCTTCCTCGTTGCAGTATTCGTACAAAGAGGCGCATCGTTCGTTTGTGTACTGGATGTCGTCGATGGTGTAGCTGCCGTCGTGCGGCTGCTCGGTGGCGCCGTCGATGAAGAAGCGCACCAGCTCGCCCTGATACAGCAGCCTGCCCTGGCTGTCAAAGCTCAGGCCAAAGCTGAGGTAATCGTCTACATATAAATCCTGCGGCTCGGCCCAGTAGCCGACCATAAACTGTTCCACCTCCTGCTCGGACTGGCCGACAACCGGCTCCCTTTCCTCTGTCTCGGCGGCGGTTGTCTGCTCCTGCGAGAGGCCGGGCACCGGCTCCTGTTTTGGCGAAGCGGCAAAGACGGTGAACGCTCCCGCCGCTACCACCAGGGCTGCCAATACGCTCATCATGGTCAATTTCTTTTTCATCGTGATCCCTGTCCTTTCTCTGTGAGTAATTGGTTCCTGTTTCCTGTTTTTATGACGGATGGAAGGCGGGCTATTTTGCCAGCGCCTGCTCCATCAATTGCGCGGCCTGTTCATTGGAGATTTCCTTCACGCCGGTGACGTAATGGTTCTGGTCGTAGGTCACCTGCACGCTGACCGTTCCGTCCTCCTGCAGCAGAGTCGGGAACTGCCCGTCCACGCCGTTGACAAAGTAACGAATCACCTGATCCTGATAGGTCCAGATGCCCTGCTCCTCGTCGTAAAAGATGCGGCCATCGACCTTCCACATCTCCGCGCCGCCCGGTTTGCCCTGCTCAATCTGCACCTCACCATCAGACCGTACATTCACTCTGACTGTAACCGACGCTCTTGTACTTTCTGGGGGATTCACTGAGGTGAAAGTCTGGTAGCCGAGTGTCTCATTGTCCCTATAAGTCAATTGAGTAACGGGGTAGCCGTTGTAGTACATCTGGATGCCTTCACCGATCGTTTCATAGGTGATGCCCTGCACTTCGAGCGAGTCGAGCTTTTCCAACATTTCATCCCAGCTCAGATTTTCCACTTTTCTGTTAAGCTCCTCCCGCTCCTTGATGTCGACCAGCTGGAACTGTTTGCCTTCCAGAACAGAGGGTTCGAACTCCTCAATGCTGTACAGACCTCCCAGGGAATCTTCTCTTTCTCTCGAGTGGACGGTGTACAGGTCGACCGTTCCTTCCGGATTATAGTACTCGTACAGATAAACACACTCCTCGGATTGCCGGGTTGCAAGGTCGCTGTCGAGGGTGAAGTCCCCATCGTTGAGGTCGTGGGTGACGCCATCAACAAAGTAACGAACCAGCTCGCTGTTGTAGACGAGGTTGCTCTCCATGTCCAGCGATACGCCAAACTCCAGGTAGCGATCGGCATTGAAGCGTTTAGAAGATTCGCTCCACTGCCCGACAAAGATGGTGTCCGGATTGTCTTTGTACAGATCGACGCGATTGTCATAAAGAACTGGCGAACCAAAGTATTCGTTGTACAGCTCGTCCGCCGCTAACTTTGTAATCTGCTGGATACTCAGCTTTCCATTTTCGTCATAGGTTGCCAGAAAGCTGAGACCCGGTTCGTTGTTAAACAAATGGACATCTTTTTCCGGGTCCAGAAAGGCGTGGACATCCTGACCCTGATACTGCCACTTTTCTGTTTCCTCGTTGTACGTAAATCCGTATGCCGTGTAGTCCCACAGTAGCCATCTCTGCTGATACTGCCAGCCAATTTGATTTTTCTCTTCCTCTGTAAGGTCGCTTATTGCTGACATAGTTTCACTTTCGATGGTATTCTTTTCCTCTGCTGCCGGCGCGCTCGTCTCTTCCTCCACCGGTGAGGTGGCAAGGCAGGCGGTCAGGGTGAACACCAGCACCACCGCCATGACGGCGCTGAGCAGCGAACGTTTCTTCATCTTCATAATGGCACCGATCCTTTCCTCAATTGCGTTTTTGCCAAAGGCACTGTACAGCGCGCCGAAGCCGCTGCGCTTTTCCTCCATCTCGAGCAGGGCCATCGCGTAGGCCGAGCGGTTCTCGATTCCCAGCAGCCGCAGCACCATCTCGTCACAGGAAAGCTCGAGGTCGCGGTTTGCCAGGACGTACATCACCCAGACCAGCGGGTTAAACCAGTGCAGGCAAAGCGCCGCGCTCAGCAGCAGCTTGCTCACGCAGTCGAACCGCCGGATGTGGACATACTCGTGGGTGAGGATATAGGTCAGGGTTTTGGGATGCTCCTCCAGCGTCTGGTTTGGCAGCAGAATGGTCGGCCTGCGCACGCCGTAGGTCAGCGGCGTGCCGATGCGGTCAAACTGCCGGATGCGAATCTGCCGGCGCAGCGGCATCTTCTCCTTTTGCCGCCGCAGCCACTCGCCGCAGAACGGATGCTCCACCGGCAGCGACATATCAAATTCCCGGGTGGCCTGCCAGTAGCCGACCACAAAATATAGTCCCAGCGCCGCCGCACCAATTCCCCAAATCAGGGCCGACGGCTCCACCGGCAGGGAAATTGCAGGCTTTGTTTCTTCTTCTGCCTGCGGCGGCTGCTCGGTTGGGGTGCTCTGCTGCACCGTCGGAGCGGCGCTTGGTTGCTGGGCAGGCGTTGCAGTGATTTCTTCTGCTTCACCGGCAGCCGAATCCACCGCAGGGGTTACAGGTTCCGTTGTGATGGCCGAAGGCTGTGAAACCACCGGCTCCACCTGGGGCAAAACAGTGCTCTCCTCCTGCACTGTCTGGATGGATTGCTGCTTTGGCTGCAGCAGGGAGTAAACGCTCCACGCCGACGGCACCGACACCGGCACCAACAGCCGCAGCAGCACCACAGCCCACAAAATCAGGAAGGTTGTTTTGGGCAGGCGATCAATCAACAGCGCCCGCAGGATCACGATTGCGGCGATCATCACCGCCGCCGAAATGCTCATCGTGAGAAGGTCCATCCTGGTCACCTCTTTTCATGTTGTGTAATGTTAAATAATCTCAAATTAAAGTTTTCGTCCACCTTTTTCAAAAGGTGGCGAGTGTCCAGCGGGCGGCGCCTGCTGGTCGAGCTCCGCAGAGCTCGAAATATTTTTATCGTTCAAGCGCCTTTACGGGTGAATTGCAAAAGCGCTTAAACCGCTTTTGCAAGAGGGGGTTTTTGCAAGAGAAAAACCCCCTGCAAACTTTCCATTCTTAACAATCTGCGAAAACCTTCCGGTGGACGGTTTTCGCGCCGTCAGCAAAGAAAAATTCCTTTTATATAAAAGATTTTCGTCCTTCTCTTTCAGGCTTGGCAGGTCTATCGCCGCAAAATCTCCCACCGGGAGGTTTTGCGGGGCTCTACATATCGGCAGCCCGCCGGGAACTTTTTCTCTTACAAAAAGTTCCCCAATCTTCAAGACAAAATTGTCTTGAAGATTTTCCCTTCAAAAGGCGCTTGAACTGCAAAGAGTTTCGCCCGCTGCGGCGTGCGACCAAAGGCTTTGCCTTTGGATACCACCACCTTTTGAAAAAGGTGGACGAAAACTTTATTTTTACTTTGCTTCGTAACTCTCCACCAATTCCTTCAGCCGCTGAATCTGCTCTCTACTCAGCTTCTGGCTGCCCAGCAGCGCCGCGAACAGCTGATCCGCCGAGCCGTCATAAATCTTATCAATCAGCTCCCGGGTCTCGTCCTGCTGCACCTGCTCCTTGGGGATGAGGGCGTGGCACATGAAATTGGGTTCGCTGCGCTTGATGGCTCCCTTGCCGATGCAGCGTTTGATGAGGGTGTAGGTGGTGTTCATCTTCCAGCCAGTCTCCTGGGCCAGCACATCCGAGATATGTTTTGCGGTGCAGTCGCCCTCGCGCCAGAGGACACCCATCACCTTGAGTTCCGAGTCGAACAATTTGATTGCCATGTTGTGCTCTCCTTTCACACGACTCCAGTCGTTTTCCTTACTTATACACTACCACAGTCGTGCCAAAAAGTCAATACACGACTGCGGTCGTGTGAGGAAAAATTTGATTTTCGTCGTTTTTCATAAATTCCGCCTTCTCGTCTTGACATTTCCAAAAGCGATGCTATAATGGGTGAAGATATGTGTCAAGACACATGACAACAAAAAAGATTGAGGAGGAATCCCTTTTATGAAGAGCAAAACCAACACCTTTCAGCTGGCGCTTGCCGGCATGCTGATCGCCATCGGCATTGTGATCCCGATGTTTTCGCCCATCAAGATTATCATTGAGCCGGCCTCCTTCACCCTGGCCAGCCATGTCCCGGTCTTTATCGCGATGTTCATCTCCCCCATGATGGCCGCGGCGGTGGCGCTGGGCACCACGCTGGGCTTTCTGCTGGGCGGCTTCCCGCTGACGGTGGTGCTGCGCGCGCTGACCCACGTCATCTTTGCCACCATCGGCGCCTGGTACCTGCAGAAGCACAACTGCGAGCCGGTGCGCACCATCCGCTCCTCGCTGGGCTTCTCCTTCCTGATTGGCCTGCTGCACGCGGTGTGCGAGGTGCTGATCGTGCTGCCGTTTTACATCAGCGGCTCGATGCCGCAGGCAAACTACGACAAGGGCTTCTTTGTCTCGATCTTCCTGCTGGTCGGCGTCGGCTCGGTGATTCACAGCATGGTTGACCTGTCCATCTCGATCTGGCTGTACAAGCCTATTTCGGTGGTCTATCATCGTCTCGGCGCCAGCCGGGCATAAAAAAACGGCTCCTTCTTTCCAGAAGGAGCCGTTTTGATTTTACTGATTAGCCGCGCGAGATGCTGACCCGTTCGGCTTGTCCGCTCTGCAGAGTGAGCTGAGAGCTCGCCATCAGGCGGCTGACCACCAGATGCAGCACCAGCGTCAGCGCGATGCCGCAGAGGACATCGATGACCGAATGCTGTTTTAAAAAGACGGTGGACAGGCAGATGAGCGCCGCCAGCACCCCACAGCCGCCGACCACCAGCGAACGCCGCTGCCAGATCCGGCTGCGCCGCACTGCCAGAAAAATGGCAACGGTGGTGGAGACGTGGATGGACGGACAGACGTTGGTGGAGGTGTCCACTGCCCAGACCATCTGCATCAGGCTTGCGGCGATGTTGTCCCCGGCAATCGTCTCGGGACGCAGCTGCACACCGTTGGGGAACAGCAGATACAGCAGCAGGCTGATGGCCATGCCGGAAAACATGACGGCGCACAGATAAAAATAGCTGCTGCGGTCCCGGATGAGCAGGGTAATCAGAGCCCAGGGGATGAGCGCAAACCAGGCGCCATAGGCAAAGATAAACCACTCGTTAAAGGGGATCAGGCTGTCCAGCCCGCAGTAGATAATGTACTTTGGCTGGCTGATCAGCTGCTCCAGCCCAAAAAATCCCGCAAAATAAAAAAGGAAAAAGATCAGCGCAAGCGCAACCGGATGGGCTGCGATCGTTTGCTTCAAGCGATGAAACATAAGCATCTCCCTTTCGGATATTGTCGCTTTTTTATTGTACATGATTTTGCCTGCATGTACAAATTAGAATTTGTCCCCCTGTTTATCAAACGATGCCGGCGGGCAAAATTCTTCCCCTTTATCGAGAGAAAAGGAAAAAAGGCTGGCATCTGCCAGCCTTTTTTCTGAGTGAGAAGGTCTTTATTTGTGCCCGCCGCCCTGTTGACAAGCGGAGGGCTTCTGCGAAAAAGCGGACGTTAAACCAGTGTTTAACGTCCGCCTTTCTGGTCGGAGTAGCGGGACTTGAACCCACGGCCTCTTGGTCCCGAACCAAGCACGCTACCAAACTGCGCTATACCCCGGGATAGTACAAATCCCAATCTGTAGAGATTGGGATTTGATGGCTGCCCGACTAGGATTTGAACCCAGACAAACAGAGTCAGAGTCTGTCGTGCTACCCTTACACAATCGGGCAATGTCTGCTGTCTCTCTGCTGACAACGTATATTATTATACTCGTTTTTTTGGAAATGTCAATAGGTTTTTTCTTCTTTTTTCAAAAATCTTCCTTCCGCTCTTTTCTTCTCTTTTTTCATCCGGCCTGCGGGGAATATTTCATGAAAAAATTGTAAAGATATTGCTGTACCCCCTTGCAATAATACCAAAAAGGTGTATGATTAATACAGAAGAAGATTCTTCTGATCCGATGAAGGAGGAACATTTTATGGCAGTATTACATTTGAATACAGACAACTTTAACCAGACCGTTTCCAGCGGCAAAGTGATGGTCGATTTTTGGGCGCCATGGTGCATGCCGTGCCAGTCGCTGCTCCCGGTCATCGACGAGCTGGGCGAGGAGCTTGCCGGCAAGGCGACCGTCGCCAAGGTCAACGTCGACGACAACAAAGCCATCGCCTCGCAGTTCCGCGTCATGAGCATCCCGACCGTCATCTTCTTTGTGGACGGTGTGGAGAAGGAGCGCCTGATCGGCGTACAGCCAAAGCAGAAATATATCGACACGCTGAATAACCTCTAATCCGATACAGATAAAGGGCGGCGGCACGATGTGCCGCCGCCCTTTTTTGCTCTGCACCGGTCAGAGCTTTTCCACAAAGTGCACCACGGAATTATCCCAATATTTTCGATAAACCCGCTCCTCCCGGCCGTCCAGATTCAGCTGGTACAGCCGGAAGGTAACCAGGATGTCCTTTGGCTGCCACTGCTCCTGATAGGAGTAGCAGTACCGCATGCCGATATTTTGCATCACGCCGCCGCTGCGGGGATTGTTTTGGTCGTGCGTCGCCGTGAGGTAGGACAGGCCGTCCTGTTTCAGCTTTGCCACCACCGCTTTTGCGGCTTCGGTCACAATGCCCCGATGCCAGAACTCCCTGCGCAGGCCGTAGCCCAGGTCGTGGGGCTCCTCCATTCCAACCTGGATGTAGCCGATCGGGAGGTTGTCCTGTTTCAGGCAGATCGCATAGGCACAGGCCCACGGCATGGCATACAGGGCCGCATATTTTTCCTCAAACAGCCGCCTTGCCTGCTCCCTGTTTCTCAGCGGGAACCACGGCAGGAAGCGGTTCACCTCCTCGTCGCTGTAAATCTGATAGATCGCCTCCAGATCATCCAGGGTAAATTTTCTCAGAATCAGCCTTTCGGTTTCAATTGTCGGCGTGTTCATCTTTGCTGTCCTCCCCGTTTATTCCAGGCTGCCTTAACCGATATCGATCCAAATCCCCTCGTCCCTCACCTGCGCCCTTGGCAGGGCGTGGTAAAACCGCTGGGCCTCTTCGTTTGCGGCAATCAGTCCGACCAGGGTATCGACGCCCGCCTTCTTCAGTTCTGCACGCAGGCTCTGCATCAGCTGCTGCGCCACACCGCGGTGGCGGCAGCTTTTGATGACGCAGATCCAATCGAGATACGCCTTGACAGAGCCGTCGAAATGGCTCGCAATCATGCTGGAATCAATTCTTCCCACAACCCGGCCTCCGTCATAGGCGAGCAGTGAGATGGAATTGGCGAACACGCTTTGCTCGAAGCTCTGCTCCACCTTTTTTCGATAATTTTCATCGATTTCCCAGTTCCAGAACGCTTCTTCTTTCCGCAAGGCATGTTCAAATGCTACAACATCTGGGATTTTTTCTTTTGTGTAACGAACAACCTCGATCCGCATCGCGATTCCCCTTTCCTGTCCTTCCCGCTACACTCCCTGCAGCGAAAAGTCCGGCGTATATTCCTCCTTGGCGGAGCTTAATTCCTGCACAAAGCCGTTCTCGATCCCCATGCAGTCCAGCCAGTCCAGCACCCGGTCATACTCCTGCGCCGTCAGGCGGCGGTCGATCTCGGGGTACTCCCCGCTCTTATAAAAAGGGGTGTACTGGCTCATCACGCTGACCAGAATGTCGTCGAGCGGCAGGTTTCCGGCGATCCAGGTCAGGATGTCCATGCTGTCCTCCACCCCGTTTGGCATCACCATGTGGCGGACAATCAGCCCCCTCTGAATCATCCCTCGCCCGTCAAACTGCACCGGCCCCACCTGGTCAAGCATCTCCAAAATAGCCTTGCTTGCCACCGCAAAGTAATCCGGCGCGTGGGAATAGCGCGCTCCCCGCTCGGGGGAGCGGTATTTTAAGTCGGGCAGGTAGACGTCCACATAGCCTTTGAGCATCCGCAGCGCCTCCACCGTCTCGTAGCCGCTGCTGTTGTAAACCACCGGGATATGCAGCTTGCCCCGCACCAGGTCCAGCGCCCGGACAATCTGCGGGATATAGTGCCCGCCGGTGACGAGGTTGATGTTGTTGGCCTTCTGCTCCTGCAGCTCCAGAAAGATTTCGGCCAGCCGCTCGACCGGGATGTCCCTGCCGAAATGCCCGGCGCTGATCTGGTAGTTCTGGCAGAACACGCAGCCTAAGGAACAGCCCGAGAAAAACACCGTTCCCGAGCCTTCCGCCCCGCTGACGCACGGCTCCTCCCAGAAGTGCAGCGCCGCGCGCGCCAGCCGCACCTGCTCCCCCACTCCGCAGCGCCCCACCGAGACGGTGCGGTCCGCCCCGCACCGCCGCGGGCAGAGGGTGCAGCGATTCATCCAACCTTCCATCCCGCTCTCCCTTACTGGAACAGGATGTCGTGGTTGATGGTGGTGTAGAACATCGCCTTGATGCGCTGCGGGTCCTTGGTCTGGGCCATGATCCACATCAGCTTGGTGACGGTGGCCTCCAGCGTCATATCGTAGGACTCGATCAGGCCATACCGCTCCTTGGCGACGTGGCCGACCTCATAGACCTCCATGTCGCTGCCCTCGTACATGACCTGGGTGGTCATCACCACAATCTTGCCGTCGGCAATCAGCTTGTCCACCTCGGACAAAAAGTCCCGGTGCTCGCCGCTGGGCAGGCCGCCCACGCCGTAGCTCTCGATGATCACCGCGTCATAGTGCTCGCCCACCCAGGTCAGCAGCTCGGGGTCCATGCCGGGGATCAGCTTAATCAGGCAGACCCTGGGGTTGATGTCGGTGTAGAAGGCCGGGTAGGAGCAGGGGCAGCTCTCCTTGATGTAGTGCACAATCTGATTGTTGCGGATGGTGGCCAGCGCCGGGAAATTGATGCTGTCGAAGGCATTGAAGCTCTTGGAGTGCACCTTTTTGGCGCGGGTGCCGGCGATGACCTTGCCGTTAAAGACGATGCAGACCCCATGCGCGTCCGGGCAGGCGGCAAAGCGCAGCGAGTCGAGCAGGTTTGTCTTGGCGTCGGTGACCTCCATCGAGATTGGCTTCTGCGCGCCGGTGATGATGATTGGCTTGGGCGAATTCTGAATCAGGTAGGACAGCGCCGACGAGGTGTAGGCCATGGTATCGGTGCCGTGGCAGATGACAAAGCCATCATATTTGTCGTAGTTTTCCCGCACGGTACGGGCCATCAGCAGCCAGTGCTCCGGCTGCAGGTTAGTCGAGTCGATGTTGAGGATCTGGATGGCGTCGATGGTGCAGAACTCCCGCGCCGCCGGCACATAGTCCAGCATCTCCTCGGAGGAAATCTGCGGCGCCAGACCGTTCTCGGTGCTCTTGGAGGCGATGGTGCCGCCGGTGGCGATCAGCAGAATGTGTTTCATAGTGGATCCGCTTCCCTTCTTTGTCTTTTGATGCCCCTTTTGTTTGGGGGATTTTTCTTTTCTTTTATTATAGGCAATTTTTTATTCGGAGACAAGCCCATTTTTCCCGGTTGCCTGCATTTCGTCGAGTATGTTATAATAAAGAAAACAGCCAGGGGCGTTTCCCGGCCGCTCCTGATTTTTCCTTCCTGGTTTTGCTTTTCACAAAGGAGGCTTCATCATGACCTACCAGATGCTTCTGCTCTACACCGCGCCGGACAACTTCACCGCCGAGATGCTGATGGCGGCGCTGCGCGAAAACAACATCCCTGCCGTCAAGCGCGACCTTGGTGCGGCGGGGCTGCTCAACCTCTATCAGGGCAACTCCTTTGAGGGGGAGCAAATCTTCGTCGCGCCCGAGGCGTTCGAGCGCGCAAAGGAACTGCTGCTCGTGATGGGCTTTGCGCAGGCAGAGGAATAGGGCTACTCGGAAAAGAGGATTCCTTCCTCCCGCAGGCGGCTGACCACCCGCTCAAAGTCCTCCTCGTGCTGAAACTGGATGGTGTGCAGGTGCACGCCGCCGGTCAGCGCGCACAGCGGCGGGGCGTTGGTGGTGGTGAGCTTGTGGTAAAACTGGTCGGCGTCATAGCGGGAAAACACCTGCAGCTGGCCGGAAATCTGCCCATAGATCGGGTGCTCCACCGTCACATCCAGCACCGCGCAGCCGTTATCCACCGCGATGTACAGCTCCTGCAGCAGGTGCTCGTCGTCGTGGCGGCAGGCGATGGTCCTGGTCTGCAGGTTCTGCTCCTGCTTGAGCACATAGCCGCGCGGCGTGGCGGAGATCTGTTCCCCTGCCGCCCGCAGCAGCGCCACATCCCCCACAATGATCTGCCGGCTGACGCCGAATTCCTTGGCGATGGCGGTCGCGCTCACCGGCCCGCTGTTCTGCCGCAGCAGAACCAAAAGCTGCTGCCTTCTCTGTTGTGAATTCATCTGCATTCCCCTCTCGCTTTTTTCCTTATCATAGCACACCGCCCGCCATAGTTCCAGCACAACCTGCCATTTTTCTGACATGTAAATAATTCGTGAATATTCCCGGTGAGGTGTAGCGTTTTTGCCGGGCGCGGCGTTTATAAAAATGGACGGCAATTCATCCGCACCGTCCTTCTTTTCAACCTGATGATTCCCCTTTTTATCAGGACGACACGATTCACCACCAGAAAAGCGCAGCCGCTTTGGCTGCGCTTTTTTGCCGAAAGCGGAGGTTTTTTCGGTGCACTTTTTCCATATCGGGGGCCGTTTTTTGTAGAAAAAAGCCGGGAGCTTTGTGGAAGTTGTATAAGACAGAGCCCTTTTATTCTCTATGAAAATCGTGTAAACTCTACATTTTTATATTGAAAACGGGCGGAAAAATTGTTATACTTGAATAGTGATCCCGCCGTCAGAGCGGGAACTTGAAAGGGGCGACACCGCTATGAAACAATATCTTGCAGGAAGGATTCGAAACATTGCTTTGACCGGTCACAGTGACTCGGGAAAGACTTCATTAGCAGAGGCCCTGCTGTTTAAAGCAGGCGCCAGCGATAGATTGGGAAAAATCTCGGAAGGAAATACCGCCTGCGACTTTGATCCGGAGGAGATCAAGCGCCAGGTATCCGTCTCCACCTCGATTGCTCCGTTTGCCTGGGGCAGCACCAAGATCAACCTGATCGATACTCCAGGATTATTCGACTTTGCCGGCGAGGCCGCTGAAGGCGCGCGCGCCGTGGAGAGCCTGCTCATCACCGTATCCGGCAAGTCCGGCGTCGACGTCGGCACCGAGAAGGCCTACAAGATGGCCAAGGACGCCTCCAAGGCGACCATGTTCTTTGTCAGCAAGCTGGATGTGGAGCACTCCGACTTTTACAAGGTCTTTGAAGAATTGAAAGCTACCTTCGGTCCGACAGTATGTCCGATCGTTGTTCCATATGTTGAAGATCAAAAGGTTCAATCCTACATCAACCTCATCGACATGAAGGCCTACACCTATGACGAAAAGGGCGAGCCGCACGAGGTCGACATGCCGGACTTCGGTCACCGTCTGGACGGTCTGACCGCCGCTGTCTCCGAAGCGGTCGCCGAAACCGATGAGGCGCTGTTTGAAAAATACTTCTCCGGCGAACAGTTCACCCGCGACGAGATCATCCGCGGCGTCCACACCGGCGTCACCAACGGCTCGATCTCCCCGGTACTGTGCGGCTGCAGCTCCAATCTGCAGGGCATCGACATGCTGCTGGACTGCATTGTCGACCTGCTGCCATCCCCATGGGAAAAGGGCGGCGAGGTTGCTGTCGACGCAGAGGGCGAGCCGGTTGAGATCGACTGCACCGACGAAGCTCCGCTGGCAGCCTACGTCTTTAAGACCGTAGCCGACCCGTTTGTCGGCAAGCTGTCCTATGTCAAGGTCATCTCCGGCAAGCTGTCCTCCGACGCTCCGGTCGTCAACGCGCGCACCGGCCAGCAGGAGAAGCTGGGCAAGATCATCTATGTCATCGGCAAAAAGCAGGAGGACACCGCTTACATCACCGCCGGCGATATCGGCGCGGTCACCAAGCTCACCGCCACCCAGACCGGCGACACCCTGTGCGACCCGAAGAAGGTGGTCAGCTTTGACCCGATCAACTTCCCGCGTCCCTGCCTGAGCATGGCCATCAAGCCGCAGGCCAAGGGCGACGAGGCCAAGGTTGCTTCCTCGCTGCAGCGCCTGATCGAGGAGGACCCGACCATCGCCTACGAAAACAACGCGGAAACCCACCAGCAGGTCATCACCGGCCTGGGCGAGCAGCACCTGGATGTGCTGGTTTCCAAACTGAAAAATAAATTTGGCGTATCCGTTTCGCTGGAGGTTCCGCGCGTTCCATACCGCGAGACCATCCGCAAGAAGGTCAAGGTACAGGGCAAACACAAGAAACAGTCCGGCGGTCACGGCCAGTTCGGCGACGTTTGGATTGAGTTTGAGCCGACTGTCGGCGACGACCTCGTCTTTGAGGAGAAGGTATTCGGCGGCGCGGTTCCAAAATCCTTCTTCCCGGCGGTTGAAAAGGGCCTGCAGGACTGCGTCAAACACGGTGTGCTGGCCGGATACCCGGTTGTCGGCCTGAAGGCGACGCTGGTGGACGGTTCCTACCACCCGGTAGACTCCTCGGAGATGTCCTTCAAAATGGCAGCTTCCCTGGCTTACAAGGCCGGCATGCCGCAGGCTTCCCCGGTTCTGCTGGAGCCAATCGGCAACCTGAAGGTTTACGTTCCGGATTCCAACACCGGCGACATCATCGGCGACCTGAACAAGCGCCGCGGCAGAGTGCTGGGCATGAACCCATCCACCGACGGCCTGCAGGAGATTGAGGCGGACGTACCGATGAGCGAGATGGCCGACTTTGCCACCGCAATCCGTTCGCTGACCCAGGGCCGCGGCTACTTCACCTTCGACTTTGCCCGCTACGAGCAGCTGCCTTCCAACCTGGAAGCGAAGGTCATCGAAGACGCCAAGAAATTCTCCGAAGAAGAATAGGCAGGCTGAGCCTGCACCCAATTCGCGTATTGGTTTGGTGGGGGTCTTGGCTTCTACCTCGCGGCACCCAGGCTGAGTCTGGACCCAATCCACGGCGGCGGGCTGAGCCCGCGCCCAATTCGCGTATTGGTTTGGTGGGAGCTTTGGTTTCTACCTCGCGGCACCGGGTTTGTGCAGAACAAAAATAAAGTTTTCGCCAGCCTTTTTCAAAAGCCTTTGGTTGCACGCCGCAGCGGGCGAAATCCTTTATCGTCAGGCGCCTTTGCGGGTGAATTTTGAAAGCTGAAAATCAGCTTTCAAAAGAGGGGGCTTTTGTAAGAGAAAAGCCCCCTGCAAACTGGCGATTCGTACAATCCAGCAAAACCTCCCAGTGGGAGATTTTGCTGCTGCAGAGTCAAAAGCACTGTGAACATGCGATGCACAACCTCCCAAAAGCTCCAACCGTCCTTCGCAAATTCTTCTTCAATCCCTACCCATCACTAACGGCTCAATGACAATGAACCTCATAAAGGAGCGGGGGCCATTCCGGCTGGAATGACCCCCGCTCCTTTTTTCTCACCAAATATCCCTCGCCCGCTTTTTCGGCAAATTTCACTCTGGCTTTTTTCTTGCGAAGGTGTTATAATAACCGATGGAATCCCTCAACCAAATCTATCACCGGAAGGAATGTGACTTATGAAAAAAAGCAGAGCGATTGTTTTGTGCATCTTTTGGGCTTTGCTGCTCATTGTGCTGGTGCTGCGCCTGTTCACCAGCTGGATTCCCGACACCGTCAATGCCGCCGTCAGCATGATCTCCTTTCTTGTTTTCGGCATTGTGGAATTTTTGGAGTGGCGGGAGGACCGGCGCAAAATCTCGCTGGTGCTGATCGGCCTGTGCGCCATCGTCATCCTGCTGCAGATCGCCATCCTGCTGGTTTAACCCATACCGCCCATCAAGACAGGAGGAAAACACATGAAAAAATCCACCCAGCTTGTCTGGCTCATCATCTTTGTCATCGCCCTCATTCTGGTGCTGGTGAACGCCTTCACCGGCCTGTTCCCGGAACCGGTCTCGCAGCTGTTCAGCCTTGCGGTCAACATCCTGCTGCCCGTCTGGACCTTCTTGGCATGGAGAACCACCGGCCGCAAATTCTGGCTCGGCCTGTTCTGCTTCTGTTGCCTGGGGCTGGTACTCTCCCTCATCACGCTGGGGATGACGCTTTTTGCCTAACGCTTTTGATCCAGTTCTTTCTAATTGACCAGATGGCCTTCCGCCGCGCGGGGGCCTTCTTTTTTTGTCGGAATGGTGCGAAACGGTTGGCAAACTCTGTCGGTTTCGTCGATGGTTTTGAGCTGCGGGGGGTGCTATAATAAAAGTGTCGGATATTTTGATGATGAGAAAACAAAAAAGCTCCCTGCATCAGAAAAAGTCTCTTTCCTACGCCCCAACTCCTACCTGTGTTGCCCCTGAAAGGAGGGCCTTGCTGTGTCGAAGCTGTTCAATTTTATTTCCTGGATTTTGCTGATTGGCGGGTTGGCAGGTATCCTGCTGATTGGAACCGATCACCTGTCCGAAAATTTTACCTCCCTCGTTGCTGCCGCTATGCTTTTGGCAAATTGGACGAAGGTTCTTTTCCTCTGGCGTCAAAATCCCGGTCAGCCCTTACGCAAGTTGCACATTTTTGAACTGATTGCCGAACCAATTGCTATCCTCTTTTCTCTATACGCCTTTTGGATCGTGATGTCGCGGTAAGGAAGCACATTTTAGAAGGAGTTGGTGTTTATGCTGAAAGTGCTCTACTGGATTTTCGATATTTTCACCTATCTGCTCATCATTCCCATCGTCCTTGTTGCCTTCACTGGCCACATTCCCCAACAATATAGTCCCCTGATATTTGGTGTCGCCTATGCTTTTCTCGCGGCGAGACAAATTTTAGACTGGCGCGTCCACCCAGGGCAAAAACTCTCAAAACTCGACAAATTTTTATATGCCTCCTACATCATTTTGTCTCTGCTTTACCTCTACGGATTCTGGAGACAAATGCGATGACGGTGCCGCCGTCCTACAAACGCAGAGGCACCAATAACCCCTGCCCAAAAGGGAGGAATTTCCCATGCCCCAAAAACTCGCTTCCATTCTCCCATGGATTATGGTCGGAGTCCTTTTTCTTTCGGTAAAGCTGCATTGGCTCCCCGATTATTATTCGTACCTTCTTACGAGTATGCTTTGCCTTTGGATTTTCCTGGGGGATTGTTGGGAACTCCGAAAAAATCCCGGTCAAAAATTGGGATGGCATAAGCGATTCAACCTGCTCCTTTCCCTGTTCGTTGCAGTAGTTTCTCTTTATGCTTTCTGGCTTCGGATGCCGCACTAGCAAATCCGCCCCGCGCCGGACTTTGGCGCGGGGCGGTTCTTTTTATGCAATCCCAATCTCACTCTTTTGAATCCGGCAGGCGGCCACGGTGATGTCGTCGTCGTGGTTGTCGTTGCGGCGCAGGCGGGCGGTGGAGGCGATGTCGTCGCACAGCGCCTGCAGGTCGCCGTCGGGGGCAAAGTGGTCGATCACCGCCCCTATCCACTCGCTGCCGCAGGCGGTCGCCCCGTCGGACACCATCACGATTAAATCCCCGTCCCGCAGCTGGACGCTGCTCTTTTCAAACTCCACCGCGGTCAGAATGCCTGCCGGCAGAGAGGTCGATTCGACCATCCCCGTCCGGTTTCCCCGGCGGATAAAGGTGGGGGCAGCCCCCGCCTTGTAAAAGTGGGCCTGTCCGGTGTAGAGGTTGACGGCGGCGATGTCCACCGTCGAGAGCGATTCCTCCCCGGACTTGACCAGCAGCGCCGAATTGACAATCTTGAGCGCCGCCGTATAGTCCACCCCGGCCTCGATGAGCTTGACAATCAGCGAGACGGTCATGTTGGAATCCACCGCCGCCGCCGTCCCGCTGCCCATCCCGTCCGAGAGGACGATGTGCGCCACCGAACGCTGGTCGGTGAAGCCCTGCCAGGCGTCGCCGCACAGCCTGCAGCCCTGACAGATGTGCTGGGAGCAGGCGTACTCGGCCTGATAGGCCGCCTTCTCCCGGAAGCTCAGGCGAATCAAACGCTCCTGCTCCCCGGCGGCATTGGGCTCGGTGCGCTCGGTTTTCTGCGGCAGGTCAAAGTCGCAGCCGCACACCTGAGAAAGCTCCTTGGCCATCCGCGCAAGGTCCAGCCGCGCCACCCGATAGGGCGCAAGGTCGATCCGCACAAAGATTCTTCCCTCCCGGTCGCGGTAGCAGTCGCTGTGTTTGGCCGGGCAGCGCTCCTGCTCCAGATATTCCTGCACCCGCACCGCCGTGCGCTCCTCATATCCGCCGATGCTGCACAGCTCCCGGGACAGCCCTTCCAGCAGCTCGCCCAGACCTTCAAACTGGTCGGTGACCACCGAGCGCACCCGCGCCACCTTGCGGCTCATCCCCTCCTTCCTGGTCAGCTCCTGATACCCGGCGTTCACCTGCTGGGCCAGCTGCGCGCGCCGGGTACACCGCGCCGAGAGCGGGTAGATGAAGTCCTCCTCGCACACGCTGCCGTTCTGCCGCAGCACCGGGGTCAGGTGGTTGAAGACGTTGGCGGTGTCGCTGTACTCCTGCTGCCAGCAGCGGGTTTTCAGACCACACTTTAGGCAGACCGCGTCCACCGCGTTGTCGTAGACCTGTTCTAAACTCCCAGCCCTGGCCTTGTCCAGCCGCTGCGAGACCGCCTGGGTGGTGCGGGCAATCTCCCGCAGCGCCTGGGAAGCCTCCCCCAGCCGCTCCAGTATCAGCTGGCGCACGCTCTTGCCGGACAGGTCCTCCGGCTGGCGCAGCACCTTGGCGCGCAGGGCGCCCAGCGCCCGGTCGGGCAGCAGCATCAGCCCGACGGTGCAGATCAGCGTCTCGTACAGCAGCGGCAGCACCGGGGCCGGGGCGGTGATGACGCACATCGCCCCGAAGGTCATGGCGTAGGCCCCCGCGCAGCCAAATTTGCCCAGGCTGGAAAAGACCCCCGCCGCCAGCCCCGCCAGCGCGTAGATCCCCAGCAGCTGCACCTTTGGGAACAGCGCCAGGCCGACCGCCGTACCGCAGACGATGCCCGCGATGGCACCCCAACGCTCGCCGCCCAACAGGGCGCACAGCAGCACCAATGCCGCCGCCAGCAGTCTGCCAAACGAGATGCCTCCGAGGGTGATGTTGCTCAGCGAGACCACCACGATGCAGGCGGTCAGCACCACGCTGATAAAGTCGGCACGGGTGAGGGTGAACAGCCCCTGCCCCAGCGAGAAGGCCCGCAGGCTGCGGTCCAGAAAGTAGGCGCAGGCCCCCGCCACCGTCGCCTCGGCCAATGCCAGCACCAGCTTGTAGGCCGAAAACGGCTGGGCCAGCAGCATTGCCGCGGTCGGCAGCAGCAGCCCCAAAAAAGCCAGCGCCGCCGACACCAGCGGGCGGTAATCCGACCAGCGCTGCAGCTGTTCGCGCCCCATGCGGCGCACCACCGCAATCAGAAGGATGGCCGCCGCGTACTTGATGGTGAAGTTTCCCCCCACCAGCCCGGAGAGCAGCAGACTGCCCACCGCGCTGCCCAGCGCCGCCGGGACCAGATTTTTGAGCGGAACCGCCGCGCACAGCGCCGCGCCGAAGGGGGAAATCTCCAGCATCATGTTGCCCAGCCCCACCACCAGGCCCAGCAGCGCCCACAGCACCGCGCGCGCCGCTTCCCACTGGTTGCGCACCGCCTGCACCAGCTGTTCCTTCACTCCAACGCTTACAAAATCCGTTCTGTTTTTCATTTGCACATCCTCCCTTTTCTTTTTCTTGGGTTGCGATTGCCGCACGGCGGCTTTTTGCAAGCCGCCGTGGATTTTACAAAATTGGGTTATAAAACTGTTTTTGTTCTAACCTGATCGGTTGAAGAGGCTTGTCCTTTTTGCTCTGGAGAGGGGGGCCTTGCCGCTCTATTTCCCTAACGAACCGCATGCTCACGAGGCTTTTTCTTCTACAGCAGAAAAATCTCCCACTGGGAGGTTTTTCTGGATTGTGCGAATCGGAAGCTTATCTAGGGGGGCTTTTCTCTTACAAAAGCCCCGCACAAACTAGGGAAATTGAACTTTGTTCAATTTTATGTCGTGCAAGACAAAAGTAAAATACAGCAGAACGTTTAAGCACGACTTGGCGCCTGACGATAAGGTATTTCGCCCGTTTTTCTACAAACCCGGGAAGTTGAACGTAGTTCAACTTCGGGTCACGCAACACAAAGCCAATTGTATAAACAAAGCAAAAGCGTGACATGGCGACCAAAGGCTTTGCCTTTGGAAACCACAAGCTTTTGAAAAAGCTTGACCAAAACTTTTATTTTGCGAACTGATCTCGCAAAATAAAATTGAACCGCTCCGCCTTATCCAAATCATAGCACGGTGCGCAAAAATAGATTGTCGGATGGACAACCGTAAATTGATCGAATCCTGCCCCTTCCTGAAAAGTGTTGGACAGCCTTTTCCCCTTTCCTACATCCGCCCTGACAATCCTTCCCATTTTGTTATTTCCCGCCCAATTTATCCATTTTGGAATACAGTGTTGACTTTTTGGGCGCTTTGGAGTATCATAAACTTAAATTTCACAGCGAAACCGATGAGTAAGAAAAGTAAAAACAGCACGACCTGTCCTGCAGAGAGCCGCGGCAAGGTGAAAGCGCGGCGGCAGCGGCTGTTTTGAATGGCCTTACGAGGGCGGCCCGAACCAGACCTTTCTGTTTGCAGTAGGCGCCGACGGCTGCTGCACCGTTATCCGGCAGCGGAAATTCGGAGCAATCCCGATTTCCACAAGGCGGGTTTTGCGGAAACGCAAAACCAAGATGGGTGGCACCGCAGGAGAAAAAAGCTCTTGTCCCTATTTTCCGGCAATCTTTGCCGGAAAATAGAGACAAGAGCTTTTCTTTTTTGCCGCACCCTCTGCTCACCGGCCGCACATGCGTCATCATCACTACTTAGAAAGAAGGAGCACAACATGGAAAACCAGAATCTCACCCCCAACACCGAAGTCAAACCGGAGCGCAAAAAGGTCATCTTCTCCGGCATCCAGCCGACCAGCGGCGCATTCACCCTGGGCAACTACCTGGGTGCGGTCAAAAACTGGGGCCCGCTGCAGGACGAGTACAACTGCGCCTACTGCATCGTCAACCAGCACGCCATCACTGTCCGCCAGGACCCGAAGGAGCTCAAGGCCCACACCCTCTCGGCCTACGCGCTGATGCTGGCATGTGGCATCGACCCCAAAAAGAGCATCACCTTCATCCAGAGCCACGTCAGCACCCACGCAGAGCTGGCCTGGGTACTCAACTGCTACACCCAGTTCGGCGAGCTTTCCCGCATGACCCAGTTTAAGGACAAATCCGCCAAGCACGCCGACAACATCAACGCCGGCCTGTTCACCTATCCGTCGCTGATGGCAGCCGACATCCTGCTCTACCAGACCGACCTGGTTCCGGTCGGCGCGGACCAGAAGCAGCACCTGGAACTGACCCGCGACATCGCCATCCGCTTCAACGGCCTGTACGGCAACACCTTCCGCCTGCCGGAAGCCTACATCCCTAAGACCTCTGCCCGCATCATGTCGCTGGCCGACCCGACCAAGAAAATGTCCAAGTCGGACGAGAATGTCAAGGCAACCGTCTTTCTGCTCGACCCGAAGGACAGCATCATCAAAAAGTTTAAGAGCGCTGTCACCGACTCGGAGGCGGAGGTCGTCTACCGCGAGGGCAAGGACGGCATCAACAACCTGATGAGCATCTACAGCGCCGTCACCGGCAAGAGCTTCGACGAGATTCAGCAGGAGTTTGCGGGCTGCGGCTACGGCGACTTCAAAATGGCCGTCGGCGAGGCGGTGGCCGAGGAGCTGCGCCCCATCCGCGAGGAGTACGAACGCCTGATGGCCGACAAGGGCTATCTGGAAAGCTGCTACCGCGAGGGCGCCGAGAAGGCCCGCGCCATCTCCCAGCGCACCCTGGACAAGGTTTACAAGAAAATCGGCTTTTTGCCGGCAGCCAAGTAATAGGGGAAGGAAGTGCGCCATGACCAAAAAACTGTTTGACCTGGACAGCTATGTCAAGAGCTGCACCGCCACCGTCCTCTCCTGCGAGGAGGCCAAGAAAAACGGCTTTGCCGGCTTTGCGGTGGAACTCAGCGAAACCTGCTTTTTCCCCGAGGGCGGCGGACAGCCGGCCGACGTCGGCACCCTGCGCTGCGGGGAGCAGACCGCCAACGTCCTGTACACCTATGAGCAGGGCGAGCAAATCTTTCACCTGTGCGACCGCCCGCTTCCGGTCGGGGAAACCGCTGAGGGGCAGATCGACTTTGAAAAGCGCTTTGCCAACATGCAGATTCACAGCGGGGAGCACATCCTCTCCGGCGTCATCTTCACCGAATTGGGGCTGCACAACGTCGGCTTCCACATGGGGCACGAGGTGAACACCATCGACCTGGATGGGGAGCTGAGCCCCGCCACGGCCCGCCAGATTGAGGAGAAGGTCAACCGCATCCTCTATGAAAACCGGCCGGTCTTCGTGGGCTACCCGGACGCTGAGACGCTGCAGAAGCTGCCGCTGCGCAAAAAGCCGGAGGTGGAGCACCTGCGGGTGGTCGAGGTGCAGGACTGCGACTGGTGCGGCTGCTGCGGCACCCACGTCGCCCATACCGGTGAGATTGGACTGTTCAAGATCACCGACACCCAGCGATACAAGGGCGGCACCCGCGTCAGCTTCCTGTGCGGGGCGGCGGCGCTCCGCTTTGTCGCTGACCGCTGCCAGGAGATCAAATCGGTCTGCGCCGCCCTCTCCTGCAAGCCGCAGGAGGCCTTGGGCAACGTCGAAAAGCTCAAAGCCGAGCTCAGCGAGAAAAAGCAGGCGCTCGCCGCCAAGAACCGCCAGCTCTTCTCGCTGCTGGCTAAAGACCTTGCCGCCAAGGCCGAACCGTTTGGCAGCGACAGGCTGATCTTTGTCACCGATGACACCCTCTCTGCCGACGAGCTCAAAACCTTCGCCGCACAGATTGCCGCCCATCCGCAGACGGTAGGCGCGCTGTTTAGCAGCCATAACGACGTGACCTCCTACGCGCTGTGCCGCTCGGCGGACGCCGCCTGCGACCTGCGCGCGCTGTGCCAGTCGCTCAACAAGGCCCTAAACGGCAAGGGCGGCGGCAACCAGGAGCTGTGCTGCGGCAAGCTGCCCGACTTCACCGAGGAGCAGCTGCGGCAGGCAATTCTCTCCTTTGTGCAGCAGTAAAGCAAGCCATTAATGTCAGACCTTCTGTGAGGTGGAAAAGATGAAACAACACCGGACGCTCAACATCATTCTCAACTGCATCATCGGCATTTTGATTGTGGCCTTTCTGGCGGGCAGCCTTTACCGCTACTGGGACTACCAGGCGCGCCCCGACTTTTACGCGGTGATGTCCGCGCCCTGGTATCTCAGCATCCAGCTTTCCGGAATCGCCACCGCGATTGCCGTCGCTGTCTGCCTTGTGCTGAAACGTATTTTACGAAAAAGATAAGGGGCAGGGCGCAATTCTCCTTGCCGCCCATTCCCCACAAAAATCGTTTGAGAGGTACCGCCATGAAACTGGGAACCACCTATATCTGTACCCAAAACATCGAAGAATCCCTGCATTTTTACAAGCTGCTCCTGCAGCAGGAACCCCTGTACTGCAACGGCGACCGGTGGATTGCGTTCGACTGCGGGAATCAGCTGGCGCTCTACAACAAAAAGTATGACGAAAAGCTGCTGAAAGAATCGGATGAGGTTCATTTCAACCAGGCGTATATCGATGACTTTTGGAAAGAGGACCCCCGCAAAAAGAACAATATCATCATCCTCAATTTTGAGGTGGAGGATTTAAAAAGCGAGCATCAGCGAATCCGGCAACTTGGAATCGGGAAGGTTTCGGAAATCATGTACGTCAACGTGCGCAGTCCATACTACTACTTTAATGTGACCGACCCGGACGGCAACCTTCTGGAGATCACCGGCAACTACTAAAGTTTTTCCCGCAAGGCGCGCCATCGGTTTTTCGCCCCCCTTCCCCTCGTCGGCTGACCGCCTTGTCAAAGGCCCGCAGACAAAACTTTTTGAAAAAGCTGGTGAAAGCCTTTTGCGGCGCTCCACACCCACTGCCCCAACGTAAGGAGGTAAAACGTATGCAAAGAATCCGCGCGCTGACCCCCTACCAGAAAATCGTCCTGCTTATCCTTCTGATGATGGCCCTGCTCTTCACCATCCTCTACCCCGTCACCATCTCCCGCGAGGGCCTGCTCTATGAGGACACCATCCTGCTGCCGGAGGCGACGGAGACAGGGATGGTCTACTCGGGCAGAATCGACGGTGAAGCTGCCTCCTTCACCGTCTCGGAGGGGGAAGTGACCTTTCAGCATGGGGACAAATTCTATGGCCCCTACACGGTGCGGGAGGACGAAACGGCCATCCCGCAGGACAGCCAGCTTGGCAGCGACGCGGTCGGGCTGGAGGTGTACTGCGGGGACGAGCTGCTCTTTCGCGGCGCGGCGCTCGATCAGGGTGGATTGCTGTGGCTCTACAATGAGGACGGCAGCATTGAAAACTTCGGCGTTACAGCAATCCTTTCGAGCGGAGTCATGATTGACGGATCGGGCGAGCCTGTCGACCCGTTGGAGCCCTCGGTCAGCACTGTTTTAAATCTGCTCTCCGGCCCCGCGCTCACCCACAAAGGGGACTGGACAGGGTGGTTTTGCGGGATGCTGCTCTGCATCGGGACCGCAGTCTCCATCCTCTTTGTGGACGAGCTGTTCTACCTTTCCCTTTCCTTCCAGATCCGCGACCCCGACCGCGCCGAGCCCTCCGACTGGGAAATCTTCGGCCGCTACGCCTCCTGGACCATTATCCCGCTGCTTGCACTCCTGGTGTTTGTCATCGGACTAACCTCAATCGCTTAAAGCAAAGCAGGCCGCTGCGGAATCTTCCGCAGCGGCCTGCTTTTTCTCTTTTTAGTTTGGAACCGGGCCAAGCCCCAGCGCACCGATCAGAAAAAAACCTCCCATAAACAACAGTAAAAGGAGACAGAGCCCTAACGCCGCTGCAAAGCAAAACCGGACAGATTTTCCTCGTGCCTTTCGGTAAAGGCCATACAGCAGCAGCACCGGCGCTCCAGCGGCACAAAACAACGGGAGGATAACCCCCAACCCGGTAAACAGAATCGCTTCCCACTGCCAGTCAAGAACATCCAGCACCAGAAGAAGCAGAAGGGCCGTCAGCACCCCAGCCAGCAGCAAGGCAATCTTTTTTCTTTCCTGCCGCCGCTGTTCTTGTGCTAATTGTAAAATATCGTGCACCGCCTGCTCGGTTTTGGAATTGCTGTTATCCGGCTTTTTCAACCTCTGCGCATGCATCAGCTCCAACACCTCCACCCCCAACGCCTGAGCCAGCGGCTCGATGGTGGTGATGTCTGGAAAGCCTACACCTCTCTCCCAGCGGCTGACCGCCTTGTCGGTAACCTGCAAGCGCTGAGCCAACTGCTCTTGGGTCATCTGCTTCTCTTTCCGACACTGTGCAATAAAAGCTCCCATCTTTTGCGCGTCCATTTGACCGCCTCCTTTGGGGAACAGGATAGCACATGCCCTTATATTTTGGCAACCGACGATTCGTTTACCTCAAAATACGCCATCTACCCCCGCCAAACCATGCGGATAAACTCGCCCTCGCCGATCGGCGTGCGCTGCACAAAGGGTTCGCCCTGTGCCACAAAGCCCGCTTTCTCATAGCAGCGAATGGCGCGTCTGTTCCAGCTGCGCACCTCCAGATAGAGGGGCTTGCCGGGGTAAAGGGTCTGGGAGATTGTCTGCGCCAGCTTCATCATCTGCTGGCCGTAGCCCTGCCCGCACCGGTCGGGCCGCACGCCGATGCCGATAAAGACCGCCTGCTGCTCCTCCAGGATGTTGGTGAAGCCCACCAGCTCCTGGCCGTCGCAGTAGGCGTAGAAATTTTTGTCGCGCGCGGGATTGCCAAAGCCGATGCCCTTCTCTTTCTGCTCCTGATAGGACGGCTCGTTGTAGATGGCGTACTCCCCCTCATATTGCCAGCTGGACGCCAGCTCCTTTTCCTGCTCGGTCATCAAGTGATAGGTCAGCATCAAAATTCCTCCGTTCGTCGCTCGAATCGTTTCTCCTTCACCGCGCTGCGGGCGCGGCGTTTGCTCTTTACAGGATAGCAGATTGACCACCCTCAATCAAGCGGCGCGGTCTCCTCATAGAACCCGCCGCCTGTATCGAGCAGCTGAATCTTTCCTTCTTCCAGCAGATAGGTGTCGTACTCCCTGCCGCCCGCGCCGTTTTGCCGAGAGGAGGAATAGTCATAGCCGACGTTAACGGTAAGGATGCGGTTGTCACGCAGCCAGATTTCCCTCACTTCCCAGCGGGCCGGGAGCTTCTCCCCATCGATCTCGACAAATCCCTTCGGGAAGCTGTCCTGCTGGCGCTGCTGCAGCCGCTCGGTAATCTGTTCCTGCAATCCCTCCCATGCTGCGAGCGATTCCCAATCGAGCTGCCGCGCGCTGTCCTGTACAAAACCCTCCCCATCCCAGTAAAACCAGTAGGGTTTGGCCGTCCTGCCCATCCATGTCCGGGTTCCTTCCGACAGCATGTAGCCCGCATCCAGCACACTGACACGACCAGTAAAACTGCCGGGCCCTTCCTGCTGCAAATCGGACACCCCGTCAAGAGGAATCTGCACCGGCTGTCCCGCCTCCACGGTATAAACCACACTGCTGCTCGAGGTTGCAGAACGGGCAACCTCGCAGGCGACCGCCCGTTTCTGCTGTGACAACCAAAGCAGGCGCAGGTTCTGCTGTTGCTCGGGGGCGTATTGGATCAAGCTTTCCTCCCCCAACCTTTGTTCTTTGCCTGCGCCGGCAAACCACAGCTGCAGCTCCTCTCCATCCAGCCGCAGCTCAAAGCGTTCCTCCACACCGTCCCCGTCAAAATCGGCCCGGACCGATTCCCACGCCTTCTCCGGCAGCAGACCACAGCCGCACAGGCAAAAACACAGCGCCAGTGCCAACACTCCTCTTTTCACAGCACTTCCCCCTCTCCTTTTCTCCTATTTTACAGAGGAGGGGGAGGCGGTGTCAAGGCAAAGCGGGGCCTGCAGTCCCTTTTTGACAGGAACTGCAGGCCCCGCTGATTTCTTTATTTATTCTGCTTCTCTTGCGGTGGTAAAGACCTCCACCTTGCCGTCGGTCCAGAGGGTGTGGGTCAAAAAGAGGATGACCCCGTCATAGGGCGCGTGATAGCGGGAAAGCTCCTGCCCCCAGTAGTCCTTGAGGACGCCGACCAGCTGGCCCTCCTTGACAAACTCCCCTGCCGTTACCTTGGGGTACCACAGCCCTGCCGACTTGGGCAGCTGGTAGACCAAATCCACCACCTCGCGCGGCTTCTGGTTCTGCTGCGGGGCGGACTCCACCACCCCAAGATAGCGCAGGATGCGCCGCACGTCGTCGAGGTCGGCCTGCACCTCCTCCTCGCTCCACCTGCCCTGACATCCGCGCTCGAGCAGCACCGCAGGGATATTCATTGCCCCGGCATAGTTGTACGCCCCGCCCTTTGCTTTGGAAGCCACCGTGTAGGGGAGATCGGCGCACAGCGCCATTTCCCGAGCAATTTTCTGCTCCCGTTCGTCGCCCGAAGCCGCATAGTAGATGTAGGGGGTCAGGCTCTCAAACATCTCGCCGCAGTGCAGGTCGATGTAGGCGTCGAGTTTGGGGTAAAGCTCCTGCACGAAAAAGTGCGCCAGCCGCTGGGTCGGGCTGCCGTCGGCCCTGCCGGGAAATTCCCGGTTGAGATTGCAGCCATCCCATGGGACGATCGAGGGGGTGCGCGCCTCAAAGCCCGGCCGGTTGACCGGGTGCAGGATCAGCACCGTCCCGCAGGTTTCCGCCGGAGCAAGCTCCGCCCCCAGCCGGATAGCCGCCTCGATGCCGACATACTCGCAGCTGTGCACACCGCCGCTGACAAGAACCGTTTTGCCCGGCCGCTCCCCGCAGATGAGCGTCGCGGGGATGGTGAAATCGGTGCCCGGCACGGCAAGAAAATCCTGTTTTTTCTCGCCCGCCCGGGCGCTCAGATTGCCAAATGTAACCATACAAAAAACCTCCCAAATTGCTTTCTTCCAGTGTAGCAATCGGGAGGTTTTGTTGTCAAGAATATATTGACAGAGCAGTTAGCTTTTCCTTACTTCGCGGTGACAAACAGGATGTAGCGCACCAGCGCGTAAACGCACAGCGCCACTGCGATGACCGTCTCGACGATGACCACCACATTCAGCCACGACATCGGGCTGCCCATGTTGGCAAGGCAGGCCATGGTCTGTTTCATCGCGATGGCCGAGATGACAAACGGGAAGGTGAAGGCCGTGTAGCTTGGGAAGAACGGCATCTTCAGATACTTCGGCAGTTTGACCAGCACCACCAGGTACAGCACCGTTGCCAGGATGGCCAAAAAGGCGATCATCGCAATCGACTTATTCTGCATCGACTGGATATAGCCCGCCAGACACAGGCTGGTGGGGGCGGTGTAGATGCAGAACAGCGGCTGCGCCGGGGGCGGGATCTCGCAGAATTTGGCATAGCGGTAGGTGACCAGCACCAGCAGCACCAACAGCGCCGCAAAGCCAAACCAGAAGATGCCGGTGCCAAGGCCGGTCGCGCCGAAAGCCGGAGCGGAGACGCTGGCCACCACGATGCCAACATAGACGATGAAGTAGCTGGCGAACACCTTCGGCATCTGCAGCTTCAGGATAAACTTGGCTGTGAAGTAGAGCATCAGCACCACATGCAGCACAATCGCCGCGTACCAAATTACGTCGGCCACCACGCTGATGTACGGCTTGAGGTAGCCGGCCAGCAGCATCAGCGCCATGGTGGAGGTGCAGAACACGCTGGCCATAATCGGGTTCTGCATGTCCTCCCGGAAGGAATCGGGGTAACGGATCATCTTGACAAGGTACAAAATCAGCAGCACCGCCGAGATCACACCGCAGCAAAGGCGAACCCCTTCCGAGTAGCTCTGCAGCAGATTTCCCAGCGCGGCAAAGCCGAGCGCCACACCGGTGATGGGGAGAGGAATCTTTTTGATCATCGCTTACTCCTCAACAAACCACGGCTCGCTGTCGGTGTTGGTCAGGCCCATCTCGCGGACGATGATCTCTGCCACCTTGCCGGCGCACAGACCGGTGAAGTAGATGCACTGCTCTTTGTGCTCGCCCTTGCTCATATCAAACTCGCGGGTCAGGACGCGGCAGCAGACTGAGTTTTTCTTGTTTACCTTTCTAAACCAGTTGTGCAGCTCGTTGGTGAGCTCCATACACTTGACAACCTTTGGGTCCTGCGGGCCCTTTGGAACGGTGCGGCCAAAGAACATGCCCAGCGCCAGGATGCCTCCGTTGAGCGCGCCGCACATGCAGCCGGAACGGCCCGCGCCGACCGACATGCCGGAGGACATGGCGATGACCTCTTCCGGAACATCCAGCTCAAAATTGCTGCGGATGGCGTCCATGACCGCCTCGCAGCAGAAAAAGCCATTTCTGTAGGAATCCTCCGCGTCCTTGCGGATTTTGGAAACGCTTACCTGTTGTTTTACATGCATTGTTTTTTCCTCCATTCTTTTTCTTCCTCTTGCTCAACAAAAAAGTTTGCCAGATATGCGGCAAACTTTCTTATAAATCTATTATAAAATGCGTTTCCTATAGAATCCAATTTGTATTTTCTATTCTCTCGGTCTGTTCCTATTCGCTTTTTCTATTTTCCCCTTCCGGCAACGTCACAACCCCAAACAGAATCATCCGGATCACCCTGCGCACTGTCTGCATCAGCAGGTGGGTATCCCCCATGTGAACCTGCGGGCAGTAGGCCTCCATCAATTTCCAGATCACCGTCTCGATCCCGCAGAAATAGCGCAGCACCTCCTCCTGCTCCAGCCCCTTCTGCAGCGGCAGGCGCAGCAGGGTGCGGTGCAGGAATTCGCGGTTGACCCGGATCAACGGCTGACGGATCTGCTCAATCTGTTCCGTCAGCTGGATGGGTGCGCGCAGCAGCGCGGCCTCAAAGATCTGTTTCTGCTGCGGGTTTTCCTGGAAAAAGCTCTCCCGCAGCAAAAAGTATTCCTGCATCGCCTCCACCGGGTCCTTTTGCTCCAGCTGCTCCATGCGCTCCAGCAGGTACTCTTCCAGCTGCTGGAAGGTGTGCTGCACACACAGCAAAAACAGCGCGTCCTTGCCGGAATAATAGTGGTAGAGCATTCCCTTGGAAATCTCATATTTCTGACAGATGCTGTCCACCGTTACTTCCTCATACCCGCGTTCGGCAAATTCCTTCATTGCCGCGCTCAGAATTTTCTCTCTGCTTTTCTGTTGACGTTCCTGTTGTTTCATTCTATTTTCTTCTCCACAGCTTTATTCAGTTCGCCCGCCCACTCGAAGCCTTTTTTGGCGATAAAGACGGCGATGACTTCATTGATGACAGCGGCTGCCGCGATGGTGCCCTGGATGATCTGCGCACATTCCGGAGCCGGACCCTGCAGCACCGAAACCGCAATGCCGGTAAAGACCAGTGACACGCCCGAGTGCGGCAGCAGGGTAAAGCCAAGGTATTTCTTGACGGTGTCAGGCGCATGGGTCAGCGCCGCGCCCTCTGCCCAGCCGGCCTCTTCCATAATAGACGATTTCGTCTATTTCTGATTATAGCAAAAATAGACGGCTTCGTCTATTATTGAATTGTAAATTTTTCTCCGCACAAAAAATGAATGCCGCTCGTTCCCCAAAGGCAAAGAATGCCGGACAGTCGTTCGATGAACGCCTGTCCGGCAAACCATTTTGCAAGAGATTATTCTTTTTTCTACTGCATCAGCAGCGCGGTGAGCTCCTCCACGCTCTCCACAATAAAATCCGCGCCCGCCTGCTGCAGCTCACCCGGCAGGGCGTAGCCGTAGGCCACCCCGATGCTGTCGAGCTGATGCGCCTTTGCGCCCTCGACGTCAAACCGGCGGTCGCCGATCATCGCCGCGGTGTGCGGGGCCGGGCGGGACTCCCCAAAGAGCTGCCGCAGCGCCTCCTGCACCACCTCCTCCTTTTTGGTGCGGGCGCCGCTCAGCTCGCTGCCGACCACCACCGCAAAGCAGTCGGCGATGCCAAAGTGGTTTAAAATCCGCTCGACAAAGACGGTCGGCTTGCTGGAAGCCACCGCCAGCCGGCAGCCGGCGCTTTGCAGGCCGCGCAGCAGGCTGTCCATCCCGTCATAAAGAAGATTCTCCAGCCAGCCAACCTGCTCAAACCGCTCGCGGTACTTCTTCACCGCAAGCGCCGCCTGCTCGGGCGGCATGTGGTAAAATTCCTGAAAGCTGTCGATCAGCGGCGGGCCGATGAAGGGGGTCAGCTTGTCGGCGTCCGGCTCGTGGATGCCGAAGGCCTCCAGCGCATACTGGGCGCTCTTGGTGATGCCCTCCTTGGGGTCGGTGATGGTGCCGTCCAGGTCGAACAGCAGATATTGATAGCGCATATCGTTCTCCTTTTTCCTTTGTCTGATCGTTTATTCGAATCAAGTCGATTCCAATGCTCCCTTCGGCTGCTCCCGCTGAGAGCGGGCAATCTCCTTTTCCAGCACATCCGCAAAGCGCTGCACTGCCGGTCCCAGTGTACAAAGCCAGCGTTTGACTTCTGGCTGATCCCGGTAAAGCAGCGGGCTGCGGCGCACTTGCAGCGCCCGTTCCAGCTCCTTTTCCACTGGGCAAAGCCCCTGCTGCAGCGCCCACTCCCCGGCCTTTGTCTTGGCGATGACCTCGCCGGTGCGCAGGGTATAGATGCCGCGGGCGATGTCCAGCAGCCAGCCGCAGGAGTAGAGCGTCCCGTCGGTCTGCACCGCGTAGCTTCGGATGGCCTTGTCGTGCCGGATAATCTCCTGCCGCAGCTGGCTGTAGGTGGGCGGCGTCAGCTGATCCCGGATGTCCTCCCCCGCCACCAGCCGCCCGGTGTTCAGCAGCTCGTACCGGGCAAAGGCGTCGAAGGGACAGCTGGATAAAATCCGCTGGCCGCTGGTGCCCCAGTAGACCACCCGGGTAAAATGGCCGGACAAAAATTCCGCCAGCGAAACGATGACCCCCTCAAAGCTGCGGTAATAGGGGTTTCCCGGCTCCTGCTGCAAAAGCTGCTGCCGCAGCGTCAGCAGTTTCTGCGCCTGCTCCTCGGCCAGCGCGCTGCTGGCAAAGCAGACCAGGTCGATGTCGCTCCAGCCGGGCTGAAAATCGCCCATCGTCACCGATCCGTAGAGGTAGAGCGCCTGCATGCTGCCTTCCAAAAGGTCGCAGATGCTTTGGCTCATCCGCGCAATCGCCCGCTCCATGGTTCGCCTACCTTTCCTGTGCCTTCTGCCACTCGTCCCTTGTCATCGAGTAGCTGCACTCGTCAAAAATCCTTCCGTCATAGCGGACAAAGGCCCGCCGCAGCGTGCCCTCGCTGACAAAGCCCGCCTTCTCAATTACCCGGCGGCTGCGTTGATTGTAGGCAAAGTGGTAAACGGTCACCAGCTGCAATCGAAGTTCCTCAAAGGCGTACCGCAGCGCCGCCCGCACCGCCTCGGTCATGTAGCCGTGTCCCCAGCTGGATTTTGCCAGGGCATAGCCGAGCATCCGGCAGGATGAAAAATCGAGGTCGCGGCGCTTGTCCGGGTGCAGGCCGAGCGAACCGACCACCCTGCCGCTCTCCCGCTCGCAGATGGCCCAGACCTGCCCGCCCTGGATAAAGCTGCGCAGCACTTCTCCGCTCTCCTCAAGGCTTTGGTGCGGCGGCCAGCCCGCATTGGGGCCCACGTCCGGGTTTTGGCAGTAGGCGTTAAAGTCCGCAAGGTCGTCCATCGTAAAACCGCGCAGGATAAGGCGCTCGGTCTCAAGGCGCGGCATCACAGAGAGCGGATGCTGCACCCGCTCGTACTCCTCCCGGCTCAGCGAAAAGCACAGCACATCCAAAAGCTGTCCATCAAACCGCTCGGTGCACTGGCGCAGCGTGCCCTCATAGACAAAGCCCAGCTTTTCCATCACCCGTGCGCTGCGCTCGTTGTAGGAAAAGCGGTAGACGCTGATGAGCGCAAGCCCCATCTCCTCAAAGGCGTGGCGCAGCACCTCCCGCAGCGCCTCGGTCATGTAGCCCTTGCCCCACTGCTCCTTGGCCAGCAGGTAGCTCATCGCCAGCGCGTTTTGCGGGCTGCGTTTGCGGCGCTCGTCCGGGTGCAGGCGGACAAGCCCGATGTTGCGCCCGCTCTCCCGCTCGCACACCGCCCAATATTCTCCGCTGTCCATCATCCGGCGCAGCACCTGCCCGCTCTGCTCCTTATTCTGGTGCGGCGGCCAGCCCGCGTGGATGCCCACATCCGGGTCGGCACAGTAGGTGTAAAAGTCGTCCAAGTCCTCCATCGAAAAGTCCCGCAGCAGCAGGCGCTGTGTTTGCAGCTCCTTCATTCGTTCATTCCTCCCCTGTTTTTTGTTTTGCTTTAGTATACAAAAGGAAAGGGCCGGCTGTCAAGCGGCTGTCTTGCCAAGGACGGGCGCGCGTGCTACAATGAAGACAACATCCGAAAAGGAGGGAAGTCCATGACCCTTGCACAGATTCTGACCCTCGCGCTGCTGGCAGCGGCGCTGTACTTTTTCTACGCCGGCGGCTATTTGCCTGTCAGCTCCCGGATTGCCCTGTTGTATGCGGGCGGCTTTCCCTTCCGCACCCAGCACAACCGGATTGAGGCGCGCTTTTCCGGCTGCCGTGGTTGGGAGCGCTGGCGGCTGCCGCTGCGCGCTGGGGTCTCGTATCGCCTGCAGCTGGAGATGAACCTAAGCAGCGGTGAGCTCGCCGTCGAGATTCGGGAGAGCGGGACCGGTCTGCTGCTGACACTGGACGAACATCTTTCCGCCGCCACCCTCACCGCCCAGAAGGGCAAGCGCTACACCGCTACCGTCCAGATGATGGGCGCAAGCGGCTCCTATGCGCTGTGCTGGGAGAGGGAAGCGGATTGCCAGGATTCATTTTAAAGAAAGGGGGCTGCTGCCATGCTGCTCGATCAAACCATCGCCGGGCGCCGCTGCGCCCTCTGGGTGCCCGAAGGGACGGGGCCCTTTGCGCTGTCGCTGTGCTGCTGCGGCTCGGCCTCGGAGCTGCTGCCGCAGCTGGGGGCACTTTCCCCCAACCGGCTGTTTGTCAGCCCCGAAGCCAACTGGGAGATCGACTTCACCCCCTGGCCCGCGCCCACCCTGCAGGGCGGCAGGCCCTTTGCCGACGGCAGTGTGCTGGGCGGCGCGCCCGCCTTTCTGCTCTGGGTCGAGGGGGAGCTGCTGCCCGCCCTTGCGGCGCGGTTTGCGCTGAACCCGGCGCAGAACAGCGTCCTCGGCTACTCGCTAGGCGGACTGTTTGCGCTGTGGGCCGTCTGCCGTTGCAGCAGCTTTTCCCAGTGCGCCTGTCTGTCCGGCTCGCTGTGGTACCCAGGCTGGGTGAACTTTTTAAAGGAACATGCCCCGAAGCCACCCCAGCGGGTCTATCTCTCCCTCGGTAAAAAGGAGGAGAAGAGCGGCCCCGCCGTCATGCGGGCGGTGGGGGACGCCACCCGGCAGAGCGCCGGCCTGCTCGCCCAGTCGCTGGGGTACGAAAACACCGTTCTCGAGTGGAACCCCGGCGGGCACTTTGCCACCGCCCTCCCGCGCTGGGAGAAGGCGCTGGGCTGGCTAGATTTTCCACAAAACAACCGCTGAAACCGAAAGGAGCCAATCCCCATGCCAAAACTGCGCAAGATGCTCGGCAGCGCCGACCATCCCACCGTCCAAAAGCTGATGCGCCTGATTGAAACGCAGAACAAACAAACCCTCGCCGCCTGGGCGGTGGACTATGTCGCGGCCCACGACCTGCCCATCCTCACCGCGCATGGCGGCGACAGCGCGCCCTTTTCCCGGGCAATCGAGGGGGTGCGGGCCCACCTTGCTGGCCGCCTTCCCCTTAAAGAGCTCAAGCCGCTGTTAAAGGAGGCCTCCAACGCGGCGCGTTCAGAGACAGACCCCATCGCCCAGGCGGCGGCGCGGGCGCTCTCGGTCGCCTGCGCGGTCATCCAGACCCCAACCAACGCCCTGGGCTTTAGCTTCTACAGCGCGGCGGCCAGCGCCTACCATCAGGCGGGGCTCACCGAAACCGCCCAGACCTACGACCGGCTTGCCGACGCGGAATTTGAGAACATCCTCGCCTCGCTGCAGGCAGCCGCTGTGCCGGACGAACCCAATCCGGTCAAGATCGACTGGAACTGCTGAGGGACACACTTTTTCTCAAAATTTTATTTTACTTTTCGCCGCATTTCGATTATAATAAAGGGAGAAACATTCCTTCCTGTTACACAAAGAAAACACTGATTGAGAAAATGAGGGATCTATTTATGGAAAGATTGGTAGGCACCATCTCCAGAGGCGTGCGCGCGCCCATCATCCGGCAGGGAGACGACCTTGCGCAGATCGTGGTCGACTCGGTTCTGGCCGCAAGCAAATCGGAGGGCTTTTCGCTGCACGACCGGGATGTCGTCGCGGTCACCGAAGCGGTGGTCGCGCGCGCCCAGGGCAACTATGCCCACATCGACCAAATCGCCGCCGACGTCCGCGCCAAGCTGGGCGGAGAAACGGTCGGCGTCATCTTCCCCATCCTGAGCCGCAACCGCTTTTCGGTCTGCTTAAAAGGCATCGCGCGCGGCGCAAAGAAAATCGTGCTGATGCTCAGCTTCCCCGCCGACGAGGTAGGCAACCACCTGATCGATGAGGACCTGCTCGACGAGAAGGGGGTCAACCCCTACAGCGACACCCTGACCGAAGCGCAGTACCGCGAGCTGTTCGGCAAGGTGCTGCACCCCTTCACCGGCGTGGACTATGTGGAGTTCTACTCCGAGCTCATCAGGGAAAACGGGGCCGAGGCGGAGATCGTCCTCTCCAACAACCCCAAGACCATCCTCCAGTACACCGACAAGGTGCTGTGCTGCGACATCCACACCCGCCGCCGCACCAAGCGCATCCTGCAGAACGCCGGAGCTTCGGTCGTGCTGGGGCTGGACGACATCCTGACCCAGCCGGTGGACGGCAGCGGCTGCAACCCCAGCTACGGCCTGCTCGGCTCCAACAAGGCAACCGAGGAGACGGTCAAGCTCTTCCCGAAGGACTGCGACCAGTTTGTGGCCAGGGTAGCCGCCTCTCTCAAGGAGCAGACCGGCAAAAACATCGAGGTCATGGTCTACGGCGACGGCGCCTTCAAAGACCCGGTCGGCAAGATCTGGGAGCTGGCCGACCCGGTTGTCTCCCCGGCCTACACCCCCGGCCTGGAAGGAACCCCCAACGAGGTCAAGCTCAAATATCTGGCGGACAACAACTTCGCGCACCTCAGCGGCGACGCGCTCAAGGACGCCATCTCCGCATACATCCGCAACAAGGACGCGGACCTTAAGGGCCAGATGGTCTCCCAGGGCACCACACCGCGCCGCCTGACCGACCTGATCGGCTCGCTGGCCGACCTGACCTCCGGCTCAGGCGACAAGGGCACCCCCATCGTTTTGATTCAGGGTTATTTTGACAACTATACAAAATAAGGCTAAAAAACTTTCGCCCCTGCCGGGCGAAAGTTTTTTGTCTTCTCCCAAAAACTGTGGTATAATAGCCTCATCGCAACGCGAACAAAACCGATCAATTGACAAGGATACAGGAAAGGAAGATGAAAACTATGAAATGGGGCATCATCGGCGCAATGCCGTCCGAGGCGGAACTGCTAAAAGGGCAGATGGAGGACCTGTGTGAAATTAAGATTGGCCGCCTGACCTTCTGGGAGGGCCTGCTGTGCGGGCAGGACGCGGTGATCGCGGTCTGCGGCATCGGCAAGGTCAACGCCGCCATCACCGCACAGATGATGATCGACCGCTTTGAGGTCGAGGCAATTATCAATACCGGCATCGCCGGGGCGGTCCATCCCGACCTGAAGGTGCTGGACGTGGTGGTTTCCCGCGAGCTGTGCTATCACGATTATGACGCAAGCTTTTTGCAGGACTACCCGCCGTACATCGACGGCATCTATGCAAGCGAATCGCTTACAGAGGCGGCGGTCGAAGCCTTCCAGCAGATCGATCACGGCTCCTCCTGCTGTTTTGCCGGCAAGATTGCCAGCGGCGACCAGTTCATCGAGTCCTCCGAGGTCAAAAACCGCATTGTCGAGAGCTTCCACCCCATGTGTGTCGAGATGGAGGGCGCAGCCATCGGCCACACCTGCACCGTCAATGAGATTCCATTCGTCATCATCCGCACCATGAGCGACAACGCTGACGAAGAAGCGGCCGACTCCGCCACCAATTTTGAGGAGGTCGCCGCCCGCCACTCCGCCAGCATCGTCATCCAGATGCTGGCCCAGACCAAATAAGGAGGCAGACACATGAAACGAATCGAGAGCTTTTGCGTCAACCACGACAAATTAAAGCCGGGGATGTATGTCTCCCGCATCGACGGCGACGCGGTCACCTACGACATTCGCATGGTGGTTCCAAACGCCGGCGTCTATCTGGAAAACGACGGCCTGCACACCTTCGAGCACCTGTTCGCCACCTATGTGCGCAACAGCGCGGACTCGGACAACATCATCTATGTCGGGCCGATGGGCTGCCGCACCGGATTTTACTTTATCACCCGCGACTGCGTCTCCAAGGCCCGCGCCATCGAGCTGGTACAGGAGACCTGCGAATTTATCAAAAATTTCGAGGGAGAGATTCCTGGTTCTACCCGCATCGAGTGCGGCAACTATCTGGACCACAGCCTGCCCAAGGCAAAGGATTATGCCCGGCAGCTTGCCCAGACGCTTGAGGGCTGGACCGAGGAAAAGATGGTTTATGAACAGTAGCCGCCGCTTTTCGATGTTTTTTTCACAAATTTCCAAAAGCGCATTGACAACAAAAACAAAATCAGTTATAGTATAACTGTATGGGATGCAAAGGTTAACAGAGGTTCCATGCAAATATTTCCTGACCACCCGAGCGCGGGTTAAGGCCATACGGACAGCCGGGTCAACTGCCGATTGGTGACAAGCGTCGCCGTTATTGATTGAGTTAAAAGCTCAAATTTTATAAGTTGGTTACTTTATAACCGGTGCGTCAACTCGTACATCAACTTGTGAAACGGTCAATAAGAGTAGTAAAAGTGAGTATTTGCTATATAGACTCTGATCTCTGTAGTCCCTTCGGGATGCCCGCACGCCCTAGGTGTGCCGTCATTGGTTCGACACCTTTTTTGCATCCAGTCAACCATAACAGGGATTTTTACGCAAGCAATGGTACGCGAAAAGCGCCGCTGCTTGCGTTTTTTTATTGCCGGAAAAAGACAATTTGTCCGAAATATTCGCTGTCCAAACCACAGGACAAAGCACACAAAGGAGCTGAGGAGATGGGTGAAAAATTAAAGCTGTACGGCTTTAACAACCTGACAAAGGCGCTGAGCTTCAACATCTATGATGTCTGCTACGCCAAGACCCCGCGGGAGCAGCGGGACTATATCTCTTATATCGACGAGCAATACAATTCGGAGCGCCTGACCAACATCCTCACCACCCTGACCGACATGATCGGCGCGCAGGTGCTCAACATCGCCCGCCAGGACTATGACCCGCAGGGCGCCTCGGTCACCATCCTGATCGCTGAGGGCTCGATGATCCCGGTGGGAGAAACCCAGCTGGCCCACCTGGACAAGAGCCATGTGACGGTGCACACCTACCCGGAATATCATCCGGAAACCTGCCTTGCCACCTTCCGGGTGGACATCGACGTGGCCACCTGCGGGGCCATTACCCCGCTGTCCACCCTGGACTACCTGATCGGCTCGTTTGACTCGGACATCATCACCATGGACTACCGGGTGCGCGGCTTTACCCGCGACGTCAACGGCCACAAGCTGTTTTTGGACCACCCGGTCACCTCCATCCAGGACTACATCAACCCGCAGACGCTGCGCCGCTATGACGCGGTGGACATCAACGTCTACGACGCAAACCTGTTCCACACCAAGATGATGGTCAAGGAGATCGACCTGCAAAACTATCTGTTTAAAACCGACGTCTACGAGCTGCCGCCGCAGACGCGACTGGAAATTATGAACAACCTGCGCCGCGAGATGATCGAAATCTTCAGCGGGCGCAACATCTACTAAGCGGGCGGCAGTCGCTTTTTTATGAGGGGGTAGTGATTTTCTGATGAAACTGGATCAAAGCCGGGCGCCCATCTATGAGGCGCTGGAAAACTTCCGAAAGATGCGGGTCGTCCCGTTTGACGTCCCCGGCCACAAGCGCGGCCGCGGCAACCCCGAGCTGGTGGCGCTGCTGGGCGAAAAGTGCGTGGGTATGGACGTCAACTCGATGAAGCCGCTGGACAATCTGTGCCACCCGGTCTCGGTCATCCGGGAAGCCGAGCAGCTGACCGCCGACGCCTTCGGCGCGGCGCACGCCTTTTTGATGGTGGGCGGCACCACCTCCGCCGTGCAGGCGATGGTGCTGTCGGTGGCAAAGCGCGGGGAGAAAATTATCCTGCCCCGCAACGTCCACCGCAGCGTGATGGGCGCGATGGTGCTGTGCGGCGCGGTGCCGGTCTATGTCAACCCCGAATGCGACGAGCGTCTGGGCATCCCGCTGGGGATGAAGCTTGCCGAGGTGGAAAAGGCCATCCTGCAAAACCCTGACGCCAAGGCCATCCTGGTCAACAACCCCACCTACTACGGCATCTGCTCCGACCTCAAAGGCATTGTGGAGCTGGCGCACCGCCACGGCATGCTGTGCCTGGTGGATGAGGCGCACGGCACCCACCTTTATTTTGGCGAAAACATGCCCATCAGCGCGATGGCGGCCGGCGCGGACATGTCGGCGGTCTCAATGCACAAGTCCGGCGGCAGCCTGACCCAGAGCTCGGTGTTGCTGACAGGTCCGGCCATGCACGAGGGTTATGTGCGGCAGATCATCAACCTGACCCAGACCACCAGCGCCTCCTACCTGCTGCTTTCCAGCCTGGACATCTCCCGGCGCAACCTTGCCCTGCGCGGCAAGCAGGCCTTTGCCGGCGTTGTGGAGATGGCTGAATATGCCCGCCGCGAGATCAACAACATCGGCGGCTACTACGCCTACTCGCGGGAGCTGATCAACGGCGACAGCGTCTATGACTTCGACGTAACCAAGCTGGCGGTCAACACGCTGGACATCGGCCTTGCCGGTATCGAGGTGTATGACCTGCTGCGCGACGAATACGACATCCAGATCGAGTTTGGGGATCTGGGCAACCTGCTGGCCTACCTCTCGATCGGCGACCGGCAACGGGACGTTGAGCGGCTGGTGGGCGCGCTCTCCGAGGTGCGCCGCCGCTTTGGCCGCAAGGACAAGGCCAACCTGATGAAGCAGGAATACATCGACCCCGAGGTCGCTGTCTCCCCGCAGGAGGCCTTTTACGCCGACAAGGAGTCGCTCCCGCTGCGCCAGACCGAGGGCCGCATCTGCAGCGAGTTTGTGATGTGCTACCCGCCGGGCATCCCGATTCTGGCCCCGGGCGAGCGGATCACCGGCCCCATTTTAGACTACATCGAATATGCAAAGAGCAAAGGCTGCTCGATGACCGGTCCGGAGGATGCGATGATCGAACGGCTCAACGTACTGAAAGGAGTTTAAGACAAAGATGGAATTTTGGTTTTCTGAACAGCAGACCCCCAACGTCAAGCTTTCGATCCGGGTCGACCGCCAGCTGTACAGCGGCAGAAGCGAGTTCCAGCGCATCGACGTCTTTGACTCCCCGGAATTTGGCCGCTTTCTCACCCTGGACGGCTACATGATGCTGACCGAAAAGGACGAGTTTATCTACCACGAGATGATTACCCACGTCCCGATGGCGGTGCACCCGCACGTGCGCAAGGCGCTGGTGATCGGCGCGGGCGACGGCGGCGTTGTGCGCGAGCTGACCCGCTACCCCGAGATCGAACAGATCGACTTAGTCGAGATCGACCAGCTGGTGGTGGAGGTCTGCAAAAAGTATCTCCCGCAGACCGCCTGCCGCTTCGACGACCCGCGGGTGCAAATCCACTATGAAGACGGCCTTAAGTTTGTGCGCACCTGCGAGGACGAGTACGACCTGATTATCGTCGACTCCACCGACCCGTTCGGCCCGGGCGAGGGGCTGTTCACCCGCGAGTTTTACGGCAACTGCTACAAGGCCCTCAAGGAGGACGGCATCATGGTCAACCAGCATGAGAGCCCCTTCTATGATGAGGACGCCACCGCCTGCCAGCGCGCACACAAGCGCATCGTGGAGTCCTTCCCCATCAGCCGCGTCTATCAGGCGCACATCCCGACCTACCCGTCCGGGCACTGGCTGTTCGGCTTTGCCTCCAAAAAATACCACCCGCTGCGGGACCTGCAGGAGGCCCGCTGGAACCTGCGCGGCCTTTCCTGCAAATACTACACGACCACACTGCACAAGGGCGCATTTTATCTGCCCGCTTACGTTGAGGAGCTTTTGAAAAATGTTGAATAAAAATGTTGAAGTATTCATGGGCTGCGACACCGGCTGGCACTTTGCCTCCACCGTGCTGTTTGGCGCGCCCTTTGATTCCACCACCTCCTACCGCCCCGGTACCCGCTTTGGCAGCGGGGCCATCCGCCGCGAGTCCTACGGCATCGAGAGCTACAGCCCCTACCAGGACCGCGACCTGCTGGACGGCGATGTGGTCGATATCGGTGACATCGAGCTGTGCTTCGGCGACTCTGCAGCCGCTCTGGAGAGCATCACCCAGCAGACCCGCCGGATTTTGGCCTCGCACAAGCGCCCCTTCATGCTGGGCGGCGAACATCTGGTGACCTTGGGCGCTTTCCGTGCGGTGGCGGAAAAGTTCCCGGATGTGCACATCATCCACTTTGACGCCCACGCCGACCTGCGGGACGACTATCTGGGCGTTCCTCTCTCCCACGCCTGCGTCATGCGCCGCTGCTGGGAGCTTGTGGGCAACGGCCGCATCTTCCAGTTCGGCATCCGCTCGGGCGACCGGGAGGAGTTTTCCTGGGGACGCACCCACGTCAGAACAAACCGCTTTAACTTCGATACCCTGGAGGAGGTTGTCGAGCAGCTGCAGGGCAAACCGGTCTACTTCACCCTCGACCTGGATGTGCTGGATCCGTCGGTCTTTCCCGGCACCGGCACCCCGGAACCGGGCGGCGTCAGCTTTGAGGAATTGAGAAAGGCCGCTACCCTGGTCTGCTCCAAGCTGCGGATTGTCGGCTGCGACGTCAACGAGCTGAGCCCCCACTATGACCAGAGCGGCGTTTCCACCATCGTCGCCTGCAAGATTGTCAGAGAGATGCTGCTTGCATTTCAGAAATAGAAAAAGCAATTGACCAAAGGAGGTTTTATTTTATGGGAAAAGTTTTAATCATCGGCTGCGGAGGCGTGGCCTCGGTCGCCATCCACAAATGCTGCCAGAACAGCGAGGTCTTTGAGGAGATCTGCATCGCCAGCCGCACCAAGGAAAAGTGCGATGCCTTAAAGGAGAAGCTCCAGGGCACCACCAAGACCAAAATCACCACCGCCAGGGTGGACGCCAACAACGTCGACGAGCTTGTGAACCTCATCAACGAGGTCAAGCCTGACCTGGTGCTCAACCTCGCCCTGCCTTATCAGGACCTGACCATCATGGACGCCTGCCTTGCCACCAAGACCCACTATGTGGACACCGCCAACTATGAGCCGGAGGATACCGCAAAATTCGAGTACAGCTGGCAGTGGGCCTACCGCGAACGCTTTGAAAAGGCCGGCATCGTCGGCCTGCTGGGCAGCGGCTTTGACCCGGGCGTCACCAGCGTCTTTTCCGCCTATGCTCTGAAACACGAGTTTGACGAGATCAACTACATCGACATCCTCGACTGCAACGGCGGCGACCACGGCTACCCGTTCGCCACCAACTTTAACCCCGAGATCAACATCCGCGAGGTTTCCGCCAACGGCTCCTACTGGGAGGACGGCCACTGGGTGGAGACTAAACCGATGGAGATCAAGCGCGAATATGACTTTGACGGCGTCGGCAAGAAGGACATGTACCTGCTACACCACGAGGAGATCGAGAGCCTGGCGCTCAACATCCCAGGCATCAAGCGCATCCGCTTCTTTATGACCTTCGGCCAGAGCTACCTGACCCACCTGAAATGCCTGGAGGATGTCGGCATGACCTCCATCGAGCCGATCCTGTTCGAGGGCAAGGAGATCGTTCCGCTGCAGTTTTTGAAGGCAGTTCTGCCCGACCCGTCCTCCCTCGGCCCGCGCACCGTCGGCAAGACCAACATCGGCTGCATCTTCCGCGGCAAAAAGGACGGCAAGGACAAGACATACTACCTCTACAACATCTGCGACCACCAGGAGTGCTACAAGGAGGTCGGCTCGCAGGCGGTCGCCTACACCACCGGCGTTCCGGCCATGATCGGCGCGATGATGATCCTGACCGGCAAGTGGAACAAGCCCGGCGTGCACAACATGGAGGAGTTCGATCCCGATCCGTTCATGGACGCGCTGAACAAGTGGGGCCTGCCGTGGAAGGAAAACCGCGACCCGGTTCTGGTAGACTAGATGAAAAAGATCGACCTTGCAGCCTTCCCCACCCCCTACTTTGTGGTGGATGAGGCAAGGCTGCGCCACAATCTTGCAATTTTAAAAGGGGTGTGCGACCGCACCGGCTGCAAAATCCTGCTGGCGCAGAAGGCCTTCTCGATGTTTGCCGCCTACCCCATCATCCGGGAGTACCTTGCCGGCACCACCGCCAGCGGCCTTTTTGAGGCGCGGCTGGGACACGAGCAGTTCGGCGGGGAGACGCACGTCTTTTCCCCCGCCTACCGCGAGGAGGAGTTTGTGCAGCTATTGCAGTACGCCGACGACTTTGTCTTTAACTCCCCCAACCAGCTGCGCAAGTATGGTAAGCGGGCAAAGGATGCGGGCAAATCGGTCGGCCTGCGGGTCAACCCTGAGTGCTCCACCCAGGAGGGCCACGCCATCTATGACCCCTGCGCCCCCGGCTCCCGGCTGGGCACCACCCTTGCAAACTTTGACGAGTCGCTGCTCCCGCTGCTGGATGGACTGCACTTCCATACCCTGTGCGAACAAAATTCCGACGACCTGGAAACCACCGCACGGGCCTTTGAGGAGAAGTTTGGAAAATATCTGCATGGCCTCAAATGGGTAAATTTCGGCGGCGGCCACCACATCACCCGCCCCGACTATGACATCGAGCGGCTGGTGCGGACAATCGAGCACTTCCGCGATACTTATGGCGTGCAGGTCTACCTCGAACCCGGCGAAGCGGTGGTCTACCATGCCGGATTCCTGGTCGCCAGCGTGCTGGAAACACTGCACAATGGAATGGATATTGCCATCCTCGACACCTCCGCCGCCTGCCACATGCCCGATGTGCTGGAAATGCCCTACCGCCCGCCGCTTTGGCAGAGCGGTGAGCCCGGCGAAAAGGCGCATACCTACCGTCTGGGCGGCCCGACCTGCCTGGCTGGGGATATCATCGGGGACTACTCCTTCGACCAGTCCCTGCAGGAAGGCGACCGGCTCGTCTTTGAGGATATGGCGCTGTATACGATGGTCAAGACCAATACCTTCAACGGCATGCCGCTGCCCGCTATCCTGTGGCGGGATGAGCAGGGGCAGGGATGGCTGGTGAAGGAATTCGGGTATGAGGACTTTAAAAATAGGCTGTCCTGAGAAATAAAGTTTTCGCCAGCCTTTTTCAAAAGGCTGTGGTTTCCAAAGGCAAAGCCTTTGGTCGCACGCCGCAGCGTGCGAAACTCCTTATCGTTCAAGCGCCAAGTCGCGCTTAAACTTTCTGCTGCGTTTTCCTTTTGCGTTGCGCGACATGAAATTGAACAAAGTTCAATTTCCCCAGTTTGTACAAGAGCTTTTGTAAGAGAAAAGCTCCCTCAAGAAACTGTCATATCGTACAATCCAGAAAAACCTCCCGGTGGGAGGTTTTTCTGCTGTAGAAGCATAATCCCGGTGAGCAAGAGACAGCGAAGCGCTTCTCTTGCGGTCCGCCGCGGGAACAGCGAAGCGTATTCCCGCTACGCACCACCCAAGGGAACAGCGAAGCGCATTCCCGCCGTCCTCCCCCACATCCAGAGAAACAGCGCAGTGCCTTTCCCTCTCCCCTTTCCACATACACATAAAAAAGCGAGGGAAAATTCCCTCGCTTTTTTTTGCGTGCGGTTGCACGCCCGAATGCAACTTTTCCCCAAAAACGGGGTATAGATGAAAGCCTCTGTTTTCCCTAGTTCCCCCGCTCCGCAATCCAGCCTTCCCGGTAGGCGGTCAGCAGGTCCTCCAGGTCGGCAATCTGCTCCTTGAGCTTCTCGCCGGTGTCGGTGTCGGCCACCATCACCCGCTTCTGGAAGGTGACCACCTGCTGCGAATCCGAATCGATGTCCAGGTTCTCCTTGAGCGCCGCCTCCATGCCGAAAAAGGGCTGGTGGGATTTTAAGCGCATGCCGTGGGAATTAAAGATCAGGGTGTAGCCCGCGATGCCGGTCGTCTTTTGGTAGGCCTTGCAGAAGCCGCCGTCGATGACAATCAGCCTGCCGTGCGCCTTGAGCGGATTCTCCCCCTCCTTGACGTGAATGGGGGTGTGGCCGTTGATGATGTGGGCGTTCTCCGAGTAAAGCCCAAACTCCCGCAGCAGCATCCGGCAGACCGGCTCGGAACTTTGATAGCGGTAGTAGGGGTTCTGCGGCTCGGTCCAGGTGGATTTATCCTCGATGAAGGTGCGCTCGAAGGTCTTGACCACCCGGCCGGACAGCGGCGAGTTGCTGCCGCACCATAAGTACCACATAAAGTCCAGATACTCCTGCCGCGGCTCCTCCGAGAAGAAGGCCCGGCGCGCTGTCATGTCGGCGTAGTCCATGTAGCTCTTGCCCTGATAGATGCGTCCGTCCAGCTGCACCGCCTTGAGGTTGCCGTCCTCGTCCAGCGGCACACAGCCGTGGAACAGCAGGTTGCCGTTAAACTTGCGGTACATGCTGCCGTTGTTGTACAAAAAGGTGACGTGCCGCTGCAGCTGCTCGCTCTCCAAAAACAGCTTTTCCAGCTCGTCCATGATCTCACGCTCGGCCTCCGAGAGCTTGTAGGGGTCGTCGCGGTCGACGGTGGGGAAGGCTTTCTCCTTGAGCGGGTAGACCTTGCCGCCCAGCTCGATGGTGGCGCTGTCAAAATCCACCTTGTCCAGCAGCAGGCGGTCCTCCATCCCAAAGTCGGGGTTGCGGCGGATGATCCGGCCTTCCAGCTTAAAGAGGATGATCGAAATGGCCATCTTGGCCGCCTGGGTGACGTCCTTGGCCGGGTAGGTCTTTTCCGCAAACAGCACCAGCGGGCGCAGGCTGATGCCGTAGCCCTGCTCCAGCACCGAGATGTTGTTGTAGGAGAGGCAGTTGCGCACCACGGCGGCGATGCAGGCCTGGCTGCCGCAGGCCGCGCCCATCCAGAGGATGTCGTGGTTGCCCCACTCGATGTCCAGCGAATGATGCTCCATCAGCATGTTCAGGATGGCGTCCGGCCGCTCGCCGCGGTCAAAGATGTCCCCCACGATGTGCAGGTGATCCACCGCCAGCCGCTTAATCAGGCTGGACAGGGCAATGATGAAGTCGTCTCCCTCCTCGAGCTTGAGCAGGGTGTCGATGATCTTCTGGTGGTAGAGCAGCTGGTTGTCGTCCTCGTCGCGCTGGGCATGCAGCAGCTCGTCCAGGATGTAGCTGTAGGCCGGCGGCATCGCCTTGCGCACCTTGGAGCGGGTGTATTTGGAGGAAAGCAGCTTTGCCAGGTCGATCAGGCTCTGCAGCACAAAGCGGTACCACTCCTCGCTGCTGCGCCCCTCCTCCCGGATCTTTTTGAGCTTTTCCTCCGGGTAGTAGATCAGTGTGCACAGGCTGGAACGCTCCATCGGGGTCAGCGCCTCGGCAAACAGCATGTCCACCTTTTCCCGGATGACGCCGGCGGAATTGTTGAGGATGTGCTTGAAGGCCTCATATTCCCCGTGCAGATCGCTCATAAAGTGCTCGGTGCCTTTGGGCAGATTGAGGATTGCCTGCAGGTTGATGATTTCGGTGCAGACCTGCTGCCTGGTCGGATATTTTTCCGACAGCAAGCGCAGGAATTTGATGCGGTCGCCTATCATGTTCATGGTACACCTCCGTTTGTTTTTACTCTCTTCTTTTTGGACAAAAATATATAAAGTTTTCGCCCTCTGCGGCAAGCGACTGCCTTTTGAAAAACAGTGAAACTGTTTCCGCACAAACCTGGTGCCGCGAGGTAGTCACTAGGATTCCCACCAACCCCATTCGCGAATTGGGTGCAGGCTCAGCTTGGTCAGTCTGGTAGACCAGTCTGCCCGGTTGTTTTCTTTTTAACACAGCCAAAAAGAAAACCGGAAGGAGTTCGCTGCAACAGGGCTTTCCTTCCGGTTCTTTTTATCTTGTGTTATCTGCCGCAGCAGTTTTTATACTTTTTGCCGCTTCCGCACGGGCAGGGATCGTTTCTGCCAATCTTCTTGCCCTGACGCTTTACCGTGGCGGGCGCTACGGTGCCGTCGGAGCTGGTCGAAATGGGTTTTGCGACCTGCTCGCGCTTAGGCGCTTCCTTCGGCGGCTCTGCGCCAGGCTTGCGGAACGGAGCCAGCAGCAGAATCTTGACAGTCTCCTCGCGGATGCTGGCGTTCATCTCGTCGAACATGTCGAAGCCCTCGATGCGGTACTCGACAACCGGATCCTTCTGGCCGTAGGAGCGCAGCGAGATGCCCTTCTTGAGCTCGTCCATCGCGTCGATGTGGTCCATCCACTTGGTGTCGACCTCTTTGAGCAGCACGACGCGCTCCAGCTCGCGGGTGATGTTCTCGCCCAGCTCCGCCTCGCGTTTGGCGTACAGCTCATGCACCTTCTCTTTGATCTGCTCGGTGAGCTGCTTGCGGTCCACGCTCTTGAGCTGATCCGGCTCGATGTTCAGCAGGTCGCCGGCAATCAGGCCGATGAAGTAGTTGCGGAAGCCCTCCATGTTCCAGTGCTCCGGCTCCACGCCGTCCGGCATGTACATGCCGACCGCCGACTCGACCGTTTCATCCATCATGGTCAGGATGGAATCCTTGAGGTTCTCGCCGTCCAGTACACGGTTGCGCTGGCCGTAGATGATCTCGCGCTGCTTGTTCATGACGTCGTCGAACTGCAGGACGTTTTTACGGATGCCGAAGTTGCGGCCCTCGATCTTGCGCTGGGCGCTCTCGATGGTGTTGGAGAGGATCTTGTTCTCGATCGGGGTGTCCTCGTCGATCTTGAGGGTCTCCATCAGGTTGTTGATGCGGTCGCCGCCGAACAGTCTCATCAGGTCGTCTTCCAGCGACAGGTAGAAGCGGGAGCAGCCCGGGTCGCCCTGACGGCCGGAACGGCCGCGCAGCTGGTTGTCGATACGTCTGGATTCGTGGCGCTCGGTGCCGACGATGAACAGACCGCCGGCCTCCTTGACCTTCTCAGCCTCGGGGCGCAGCTGCTCCTTGAACTGCTTGGACAGCTCGGTGAAGCGCTTGCGGGCCTCGATGACCTCCTCATCGTCGGTGTCGCCGAAGCCGGTCGCCTCAACGATCAGGTTCTCATAGTAGCCTTCCTTGCGCATCTGGTTCTTGGCCAAGAACTCGGCGTTACCGCCCAGCATGATATCGGTACCACGGCCGGCCATGTTGGTGGCGATGGTGACCGCACCGTACTGGCCCGCCTGTGCGACGATCTCCGCTTCCTTCTCGTGGTACTTGGCGTTGAGCACCTGATGCTTGATGCCGTGGCGCTTGAGCAGGGCGCTCAGCTCCTCGGAGGTCTCGATCGAGACGGTGCCGACCAGGACCGGCTGGCCCTTGGCGTGACACTCCTTAACCTGCTCGACAACGGCGTTGAATTTGCCTCTGCGGGTCTTGTAGACGACGTCCGGCAGATCGGTTCGGATAACCGGCTTGTTGGTCGGGATCTCGATGACGTCCATGCCGTAGATCTCACGGAACTCCTGCTCCTCGGTCATGGCGGTACCGGTCATACCGGACAGCTTTTCGTACATACGGAACAGGTTCTGGTAGGTGATGGTGGCCAGCGTCTTGGACTCGCGCTTAACCTCCACGCCCTCTTTTGCCTCGATAGCCTGATGCAGGCCCTCGCTGTAACGGCGGCCGTTCATGATACGGCCGGTGAACTCGTCGACGATGAGCACCTCGTTGTCCTTGACGACGTAGTTGATGTCGCGGTGCATGGTGCCGTGCGCCTTGATGGCCTGGTTGATGTGGTGCTGGATGGTGGAGTTCTCCATATCCATCAGGTTTTCCAGCCCGAAGAATTCCTCCGCCTTCTTGACGCCGGACTTGGTCAGGGTCGCGGTCTTGGCCTTCTCGTCGACGATGTAGTCGGCGTCGATGACGTCGTCGTGCTCCTCCTTGTCGTCCAGCTCCTTGACCTTGTACATCTTCAGGGTGCGGGCGAAGCGGTCGGCCACCTTGTACAGGTCGGTGGACTTGTCGCCGCGGCCGGAGATGATCAGCGGGGTTCTGGCCTCATCGATCAAAATCGAGTCGACCTCGTCGACCACCGCGAAGTAGTGGCCGCGCTGCACGCGGTTCTCTTTGTAAATCTGCATGTTGTCGCGCAGATAGTCGAAACCAAACTCGTTGTTGGTGCCGTAGGTGATGTCGGCCTGGTAGGCTTTTTTGCGGTCGGCAGGCTCGATGTCGTGGATGACAAGGCCGACGGTTAACCCTAACCAGCGGTAAACCTTGCCCATTTCCTCCGAGTCGCGCTTTGCCAGATAGTCGTTGACGGTGACGACGTGCACGCCTTTGCCGGTCAGCGCGTTCAGGTAAACCGGCAGGGTGGCCACCAGGGTCTTGCCTTCACCGGTCTTCATCTCGGCGATGCGGCCCTGATGCAGCACGATGCCACCGATGACCTGCACCGGGAAGTGCTTCATGCCCAGCACGCGCCACGCGGCCTCGCGGCAGGTGGCAAACGCTTCCGGCAGGATGTCGTCGAGCGTCTCGCCGTTTGCCAGTCGCTCCTTAAATTTTGGCGTCATCGCCTTGAGCTCCTGGTCGGACATTTTGGAATACTGCTCGTCCAGTGCCAGCACCTTGTCGCGAATCGGATAGATTCGCTTGAGCTCGCGCTCGGAGTAGGTTCCAAAGATCTTATCCATCAATCCCATAATTTTTTACACCTCATTTGTTAAAAAGGAACGCCCCTGAAATCACAATCAGACTCAATGCGGGAGCCTTCCTTTTGCCGGGGAACTGTTCTTTTATTTTTCTATTGGATGGCCCGTGCGGGACCTTTTTTCCTTCTCCCAATTATTAAGAAGAAAGCGGCCAAAGAAAATAGCCATATCTATGACATTGTACCTCTATTGACCCTGTTTTGTCAAACCTTCCGCGGGGGATTCTTTAAATAAATTGTGTCCATTTTTAAAATTCTGCCTTTCGGGGGACACAATCTCCCAGGATTCGCCTTCGGAGGGGCTGCGGGGCTTTTAATCTCCCTGTTAAGACCGGGCGGTGTGCCCTCCCTGCGGGGAGGGTACAAAAAAGCCCCCTGATGGGGGGCTTTTTTTACTTCAGTTCGATGGTATAGGCAAAGCCGTACTCCTGCTGCAGAGCCTTGACCTTGTCCTCGTTGTCCTCAATGAAGGTGGGGGTGTAGACCGATTTGCCTTCCTTTTTGTAGTCCTCCAGGATGGCTTCCAGCTTCTCCCAGCACTCCTCGCGCTTTTCTTCGGCGGTGTTTTCCAGGTCGATGACAAACTCTCTGTGTTTGGGGATTCTTGCCTTCATAATGCTCTCTTTTCCTTTCTTTGAATGGCTTCCCCTTCATTTTACTCCCAAGCGGGAAAATCGTCAAGACACTTTTGCGCGCAAAGTCCCTACAGTCCCCGCACCGCCTCGGACATCACCTGCCCGATCGGCTCGCGGATGATGAGCGAAGCGCGCCGGTCATAGGGGGTCTCGGTCTTGTTGATGAGCACCAAATCCAGCCCGTCATAGTATTGCAGCAGCCCCGCCGCCGGGTAAACCGCCAGCGAGGTGCCGCCCACAATCATCAGGTCGGCGGCCATGATGTGGCGGATGGCCTTTTCCAGCACGTCGCTGTCCAGACTCTCCTCATACAACACCACGTCCGGCTTGATGACGCCGCCGCAGGAGCAGCGCGGCACACCCTTGCCCTTCCACTGCAGCATCTCCTGCAGGGAATAATGCTTGCCGCACTGCTGGCAGGTATTGCGGTGGACGCTGCCGTGCAGCTCGTATACCCGCTTGCTGCCCGCCTGCTGATGCAGGCCGTCGATGTTCTGGGTGATGACCGCCGACAGCTTGCCCATCTCCTCGAGCTTTGCCAGCGCGATGTGCGCCGGGTTGGGCTTTGCGTCCGGGTAGACCATCTTGTCAAAATAGTACTCAAAAAACTGCTCGGTGTGGCGCACAAAGAAGGTGTGGCTGAGCATCGTCTCGGGCGGATAGGGGTACTTTTTCTGCTCCTTGCCGCTGTACAAGCCCTCGTCGCTGCGGAAATCCGGGATATTCGAAGCGGTTGAAACGCCGGCCCCGCCGAAGAAAACGATGTGGCTGCTGCGTTTGAGCAGCTCGTGCAGCTGCTGTACATTTTGATTCATCCTGCATCCTCCTTTGTGTCGGTCTTTGGTGGCTCGCTTATTTTTCCTCGGTCAGCAGCTGCAGAATCTTGACGTTGCGCTGCATAAACCGCGCCATCTCCTCAGCGCTGAGCGGCTTATGAGCGATCTGCGCCAGGTCATAGACCTGCTGGCAGACCAGCTCCTTGTTCTCGTCGGAGAGCGAACCCAGCCGCTGGATAATCGGATTGTCACGGTTGAGCACCAGGGTGGTCTCGGTTTCCGGCGCAAAGCTCTCGCCCAGGGTGCGGCTCATATCCTGGATGCGGCGGGCATACTCGGACAGCAGGATGACCGCCGGGGTATCCTGCGCCTTCAGGCTCTCCACCCGATAGCTGAGCTTCTGGTCGGGCAGATACTTTTTAAAGCACTCGGTCAGCTCCTTGTCGGATTCCTCCTGCGCCTTTTTCTCCTCCTCGGTCTGCTCGGATTTGAGCGCGCTGCCAAGGTCGGCGTCGATGCGCAGGAATTTGAGCTTGTTCGGCTCCTTATATTCTAGCATGCTGATGAAGTGCGGGTCGATCACATGGTCGAGCATCGCGGCAGTCAGGCCGTTTGCCTTGAACATTGCAATGTACTGCGCCTGCAGGTCCTTGTCGGTGACGTAGTAGATCTTGTTCTCGTCGGTCTTGGGGTATTCCTCGAGCGTCTTGTACTCGCCGTCGATGGTCTTTAAGAGCAGGATGTCCTTGATGCGGTCGTAGAATTTTTCATCCTTCAGGCAGCCAAACTTTAAGAACACCGCAATGTCGTCCCAGTATTTCTCATAGGTCTCGCGCTCGTTTTTAAAGATCTGGTGCAGCTTGTCCGAAACCTTTTTGGTGATGTGCTGGGCGATCTTCTGCACCTGTCCGTCGTTCTGCAAAAAGCTGCGGGAGACGTTGAGCGGCATGTCCGGGCAGTCGATAACGCCCTTGAGCAGCAGCAAAAATTCCGGGATGACCTCCTTGATGTTGTCGGCGACAAAGACCTGGTTGCTGTAGAGCTTGACCTGGCCGGGGATGATCTCCAGCTTGTTCTGCTGCTTCGGGAAGTAGAGGATGCCCTTGAGGTTAAACGGATAGTCGACGTTGAGGTGGATCCAGAACAGCGGCTCGTTAAAATCCATAAAGACCTTGTGGTAAAATTCCTTGTACTCCTCGTCGGTGCAGTCCTTCGGGGCCTTCAGCCACAGCGGATGGGTGTCGTTGACCGGGCGCGGCTTGACAATCTCCTTCTTCTCGGTGCCGTCCTCGTTCTTTTCGGGGTTGCCCTCCTCGTCATAGACGGTGCGCTCCTCGTCGTGCGGGTTGAGGTAGATTTCGTACGGCATGAACTGGCAGTACTTGTGCAGAATCTCGTGGATGCGCGCCTCCTGCAAAAATTCCTGCTCGTCCTCGGCGATGTTCATGATGATGGTGGTGCCGTGTTCGGTGCGGTCGCCGTCCTCAATCTCGTACTCCTCCTCGCCGGAAGAAATCCAGTGAACCGGCTTTGCGCCCTCCTGGTAGGAGAGGGTCTGAATCTCCACCGTGCCGGAAACCATGAAGGCCGAATAAAATCCCAGGCCAAAGTGGCCGATGATGCCGGCGTCGCCCTCGCTCTTCTCCTTGTATTTTTCCAAAAATTCCTCCGCGCCGGAGAAAGCGATCTGGGTGATGTACCGCTCCACCTCGTCCTCGGTCATGCCGATGCCGTTATCCGAGACGATCAGCTGCTTTTTATCCGGGTCGATGGTGACGATGACCTTTGGCTGATAGCCCTCCTCGTCCGGCGCCTGGCCGATGCCGCGCAGGCTCTCCAGCTTTTTGATGGCGTCGCAGCCGTTGGAGACAATCTCCCTTAAAAAGATGTCCTTGTCCGAATAGAGCCATTTTTTGATGATTGGAAACATGTTCTTGGAATTGACACTGATCTGTCCTTGCCGTTTCATCTGAAAAACCTCCCATAAGCATGAAAAATAATCCCGCAAACGGGGATGGAGGGGCCTCTTTCTGTCCCTCTTTGTGGATTTGCAGGCAATATGGATAAAGTCGTTTTCTATTTTCCATAGTTTTATCTGCAAATCTATATGAAAGCTACAAAATTATTTTACTCTTTTGCTTGTAAATGTCAATATCATGCTCAAAAAGTTTTCTCTTTTTTCAAATCTGACCGCTTGTTTGTTGTTTGACGATTAATTTTCCACAAAAATTCTTTCTGCCGTACCCCAGCAAAGTGTAAAACCCTGTTTTTTCAGCCATAATAAAGCTGAAAAGCCTTCCAAAATTGCACTCCGCAACAGTTTGTTCATGAATATTACCATTTGTAATTTCTATTTTTCACATTCCCCACGTGTTTAGAGGCGGCTTGAAAAGCTGTTTTTATCAGCCTTTTCCACATTTTAAACGAGGTTTTCAACTATTATCCCCTGCTGTCACCCGCTTCCTGTCGGTTTTTGTTATACAATCTGGATAATTTTTACCTTTCCCCGCTGCTTTCAACATTATCAACACAGTTTTCCACTTTCCATAATCATTTTAAACAGAAAGGTCTGATCCAAGATGGTCCGTGGCACCAACAAACGAATCATTGAAATTAACGACACCCAAAATCCTTACTTTGAGCGCGCCGTGCTCTACCTGAAAGATACCCAGGAGGCCTCCTCCAAAAAGGCGATGGAGACACAGGCCCAGCGGTTTTTAAGCTCGCTCGCCGCGCCGCTGCTGCGGGGCGGGAGAATTTCCCTCTTGCAGATGAACGGCAAGCGGTGGTTTGCCGCCCTTAAATTGCTGCTCTCCGCCGCCGCGGGCGGGCTGCTGACCTTTTTGGTGGTGCGGTGAGCTTTAAGCGACGGTCGCCGATTCCAGCAGGGTCAGTGTTTTGGCCTCGCAGTCGATCTCGGCTTGTACCCCAAGCGGCAGTACGCCGGTGGGGAAGGCGTGACCGATGTTGAGGTTGTACAAAATTGGCAGATGCCGCAGTCCCTCCTCCTGCGCCACCACCTGGAGCAGCACCTGCTTGTATTCCTCATAGTAGACCTCTCCCTGCGGCTTGCCCATCACGATGCCGCTGATTACCCGCAGTATCCCCTGCGCGGCCAGGCTGCGCAGGGCATAGGTCAAAGTCGCAGGGGAGGGCTTTTCCTCGCTGGTCTCCAGCAGGAGCAGGGCGCCCTGCCACTCCTTTGGCGCCGGCCAGATGGGCGTGCCCACCGCCATGCAAAAGACATCGACGCAGCCGCCCATCAGCTGCCCCTGTACCTTTCCGCTGCCCTGCAGCAGCTCGTAGCCGTGGGCCTCGGGGCGCAGACGCTTTGCGATGTGCACATTCTGCTCGTCCCATGGGACATAGTCGTCCGACCAGCTGGGGCTGGAGGGCACCACATAGCCCGCGCTGTCGGCAAACAGCAGGCGGCGCACCGCCTCCCTGGTGTAATCAAACATGCGGACATATTCGCCGAACTCGCACATCACCGAGGGCCCGTAGAAGGAAACAAGCCCCGCCCGCTGCATCATCAGGTGGTTGATGGTGGTGTCGGAGTAGCCCATGAAGATTTTGGGGTTGTCCCGCATCACCGCAAAGTCGATGTAGGGCAGGGTGCGAATGGTGTCGTCCCCGCCGATGGCGCAGAAAATGGCGGCAATCGACCGGTCGCAAAAGGCGTCCATCAGGTCCCGCGCCCGCAGCTCGGGGTGGCGCGCCACAAAATCGCTCCCCTTTAAAGCGTGCGGCATGGGCACCAGCTCCAACTGAAATTCCTCCTTCAGCCGCTTTTTTGCAATGTCGTATTTGTGCAAAAACTGCGGGTCCCCCAGCCCTCCCCAGGAGAGACTAACCATGGCAACCCGGTCGCCGGGATATAACCGCCTCGGTTTAAGCATCATTCTTTCCTGCCGGCCTGTTGCGCGAAGCGTGAGAGTTTTTCTTTGCATACTTTCTTTTTTTCTCAAAAAGAAAGTACGGAGCGACCGCGCGAAGCGTGAGCTTCTCCATTTCGGCTTTCATCTTGCTGCCGGCCTGTTGCGCGAAGCGTGAAAGTTTTTCTTTGCATACTTTCTTTTTTTCTCAAAAAGAAAGTATGGGAAATCCCGACAAAGTATGGTATAATGGAACGTATCGACGAGCATTTGTTCCGCGCAGCTGGCGGAACGCAATTTTTCTGACAATTTTTGGAGGTATCAGCAGTGCCCAAAGAATTTACATCCGAACCAAATGCCCAGGAAAGCGCGGTCATCGCAGGCCGCAACGCCGTCACCGAGGCGCTCAAAAAAGCCCGCCCCATCGACTGCATCTATATCCTCAAGGGCGCTGACCGCGGCAGCGTGGGCAAGATCATCGCCCTGGCCAAGGAGCGCGGCGTGCCCGTCAAAGACGCCGCAGCGCAGAAGCTGGACGCCCTGTGCGGCGGTGTAGTCCATCAGGGCGTGGCCGCCATGGCCGCCTGCCACGACTTCTCCACCATGGAGGACATCTTTGCCAAGGCCGGCGACCAGCCGCCCTTTGTCATCATCTGCGACAACATCGAGGACCCGCATAATCTGGGCGCCATCATCCGAACCGCAGAGGCCGCCGGCGCGCACGGCGTCATCATCCCCAAGCGCCGCGGCGTCGGGCTCACCGCCACCGTGGCCAAAACCTCGGCCGGCGCGGTTGAATATATGCCGGTGGTGCGGGTGGCCAACATCGTCTCCACCATCGAGGAGTTAAAGCAGAAGGGATTGTGGATCTTCTGCGCCGACATGGACGGCAAGCCCTGGTGCTCGGCCGATATGGGCGGGCCGATCGGCATCGTCGTCGGGGCCGAGGGCAGCGGCGTCAGCCGCCTGACCAAGGAGCACTGCGACTTTGTCGTCTCGCTGCCGATGAACGGCCAGGTCAACTCGCTCAACGCCTCGGTCGCTGCCGCCATCGTCATCTATGAGGCCGTCCGCCAGCGCAGCGGGCTGCCTGCCTTTACAAGCAACAAATAAATCTCCTGCCAGGGAAACAAAAAAGGAGAATGCAGCATGAACAAGCCATATAACGTTGATGATATCCTCAACGAGATCAAAGCCAAAAAAGCGCGAAGCGCCCGGCCGGCCAGACCTGCGCCCGCAAGACCGGCAGAAAATCCCGCCCCCGCAAGGCCGGAAACTTCCACCGCAACCGCTCCCCGGCCCGCTGAACCGGCCCCGCAGCCGGAAGCACAGCAACAACAGCCGCCAAGACAGCCGCGGCCATCTGAACAGCAGCAGCCCAAACAGCAGCAGCGTCCAGACCCGATGGACAGCACCGGCGTGTTCTTCTCCTCGCTGTCCAACCACCGCGAGACGGTGCGCGAGGAGCAGGAACGGCTGGAAAAGGAACGCCAGGAGCGCGAAAGGCTGGAGGCTCAGCGCCGCGAACAGCAGCGGCTGGAGCAGCAGCGAAAAGAAGCCGAACTGCGCGAACAGCAGCGCCAGGAACAGGAGCGCGCCCGCCTGCAGCAGGAGGAGCTGACCGATTCCTTCTTCCTGGAGCAGCAGCCGGCGGACCTGCCGCCCAAGGAGGCGGCCACCCCCTTCGGCGACATCGAGCCGACCACCCCACCGCCGGAACAACCCGACCCGGACCTGCAGGACAAGACGGAATACCAAAAATATTTTTCTTCCCTGGGCCGCAAAAAGAAGAATGCGCCAAAGCCGGAAAAACAGCCGGAACCGCAGCCGGAGCAGTCCATCACCTTCGACACCTCCTCCTTTGAAACCGGCAGCGAGGAACCGGAGGAGGACCTGTTCGCCTCCACCCCCACCGGCCTGACTGAGGAATTCGGCACCGGCGGCATCTTCTCCAACCAACAGCCAGCGAAAGAGCCGGCCGCTTCCGCCAAAAAAGACGGCAAGGCCTTCCACATCAACCTGCCCGAAGATTTAGACGAGGATGGCGAGCAGCCGCAGCAGGAGGGCGAGCCCACCAGGGAGGACAAAAAGTCCAACCTGTTCCGCCGCAAGGGCGCGCAGCAGGCAAAGGAGGAGCCACATTCCTCTCGCCTTGCTTCCGCCGAAATTCCCGTTCCGGAAGAATTTCCGGAGGAGAGCGAGGAGATTGAGGACTACTCCTCCCCCAAGGATAAGGAGGCCATCCTGCACGACATGCGCAGCATCAAGTCCGGCCTGCTCATCCGCATCGCGGCGATGATCGTTCTCTTTGCGCTGTCGCTCTACCTCTCGCTTGCCGCCCGCGACATCCAGATCGGCGGCGAGCTGCTGCCGCTGCCCACCTTCATCCAGCCGGAGCTGCACCTGCGCTCCTACATGGTCTGCCTGTGCGTGGTCTCGGCCATCGGCGCCGTTGTCTGCACCAATACGGTGGGCGGAGGGCTGCTGGCGCTGCTCAAGTTCCGCGCCAACACCGACACCCTGCCGATGCTGGCGCTGCTGGGCACGCTGGCGCAGGGCATCTGCTTTATCATCAAGCCTGAATATTTCAGCACCGACAAGGCTGACTTTGGCTCCAACCTCTACCTGTTCTTCCCGGTCGCCCTGCTCATCCTGCTGTTTAACCTGATCGGCAAGCTGCTGGTCATCCTGCGCATCCAGCAGAACTTCAAGCTGGTCGCTTCGGAAAAGCGCAAGCACGCCGCCGTCTTTTTAAAGGACCGCACCCTGCTGCGTGAGCTCTCCCGCGGGCTTTCGATGGAAGAATACACCATCGCCTACCCGGAGACCAGCCGCTTCCTCTCCAACTTCCTGGACAACTCCTACTCGGAGGACCACGCGGAGAACATGAGCCGCGTGCTGGCGCCGGTCTGCCTGCTGGCAGGCATCGCGCTGTCGGTTCTGTCCTACCTGTTTAACAAAAACGCGGCCGAGGCGGTCTCCACCTTCACCGCCATCATGTGCGTGAGCGCGCCGCTGACCTCCACCATCGCGGCAAACCTGCCGCTCTACCGCCTGTCCCGCCGGCTGATTCCCACCGGAGCGATGGTTTCCGGCTACTCGGCAGTGGATGCCTTCTCCCGCACCGAAGCGGTGGTGCTGGACGCCAAGGACCTGTTCCGCCCGTCCGACATCATCCTGCACGGCATCAAGCCCTTTGACAAGAGCCAGATCGACTCGGTCATCCTGGACGCCGCCAGCGTGGTCTGCAACACCGACGGCATGCTGACCGACGTCTTTAACAAGATCATCGGCTCCAACCGCTCGATGCTGCGACCGGTGGAAAACGTCACCTATGAGGACTCGATGGGCCTGTCCGCCTGGGTGGACGGCAAGCGGGTGCTGGTGGGCAACCGCGAGCTGATGGTCAACCACGGCGTCGAGGTTCCCAGCAATGACTATGAAATGCGCTACGTCAAGGACCGCAAGAACATCGTGTACCTGGCAAATTCCGGCCAGCTTTCGGCAATGTTCGTCATCAGCTACCGCCCCAACAAGCAGACAAAGGAGCAGCTGGACAAACTTTCCGAGCGCGGCATGTACCTGATCATCAACACCTCCGACCCGAACATCACCGCCGAGAAGATTCACGCAACCTATGACTTCCCGATGGAGCAGATCAAGCTGATGCCGGCCAAGTTCCACGCCGCCTATGAGAACCTCACCGCCGAGAAGGACCGCTCGCCGGCCAAGATCGGCTTTATCGGCTCCAGCCGGATGATGGTCACCGCCATCCTGGACTGCTTTACCGCCCGCACCGCCATCGACCAGGCGGTGCTCATCCAGATGATCGCGCTGGTGGCCGGCTACGCGCTGGTAGCGCTGTTCTCGCTGATGGGCAACCTGTCCTACCTGAGCATTCTGCACCTGATTTTGTTCCAGGCCGTCTGGGCCATCATCGGCACGGTGGTGCCAAACCTCAAGCGCTATTGATGCCACAGAAAAAGAGCAGCGGGGCGCGCATCGCTGATGCGCGCCCCGCTGCTCTTTGGTTGTGTGAGTTCCCAGAAAGTTTCCCTTGATGAGGTCCCCGGGGGAGGGACCTCATCAGGTTCCAGAAATTTCTGGAACCCACCTTTAGTGGTTGCTCTTCTTTTCCTCCAGCCAATGGGAAAGCTCGTCGATATCCTGTTCGGTCAGGTCGTTGTTGTCGTACAGGGTGTTGACCAGGCTCATGAAGGAGTTTTTGTGCAGCTTCTTGAGGAAGTTCTTGGTCTCGTACTCCATGTACTCTTCGCGCTCTACCTGTGGATAATAGATTCTTTCCCTACCACGTTTTTCCGAGGTGAGGAAGCCTCTGTCGATCAGACGGGACAGCAGGGTCAGCAGGGTGGAAATATTCCAGTTCTTCTCCTGGCTGACGACCTTCATTACATCGTTGGTCGACATCGGTGGTGTGTTGTCCCAGATTGCCTTCATGACTTCCAGTTCTGCATCCGGCAATCTTCTCATTTTGTCAAACATATGTTCACCCGCTTCCGTCCGCCTGGCGGCGGACTAATTTATGATTCATCCACATTTATAATTATTACCGACGTAGAACATATTGTCAATGCCCTTTTGAAAACTTGTTCTAAATTTACCAAAAAAAAATTCAAAATTTAGCAATTTTCTATCCTCATTGACCGCAAATTTTCATCCGTTTTTCATCATTGACAGCTGTATCAAATCGATGGTACACTGGTCTTACATCCCTGCTGCCGCTTGCGGCAGCACAAAGGAGGTCAACCGATTGCACCTGAAAAGCATTTCTCATCCGCACGGAACCCTTGTTCAGGGCGTGCAGGATTTTTCGCTGCCGCAGATTTTGGACTGCGGGCAGTGCTTCACCTTTTTCCAGCTGCCGGACGGCCGCTGGCAGGGCTGGGCCGGCGGACACGCTCTGACTGTCTCCCAGCCGCAGCCGGACACCCTGCTGTTTTACCGCACCGACGCCGAAACCTTCCGCCGCTTCTGGCAGCCCTACTTTGACCTGGACACCGACTACGCCGCTATCAAGGCTGTGCTGGCCCAGGACGAGACTTTGCGGCGGGCCATCCAGTTTGCGCCGGGCATCCGTATCCTGCGTCAGGACGGCTGGGAGACGCTGTGCAGCTTTATTATCAGCCAGAACAACAACATCAAGCGGATCAAGGGAATCATCGAGCGGCTGTGCCGCCTGCTTGGGCAGCCCATCGGCGACAGCGGCTTCTTCTCCTTCCCCACTCCGGAAGCATTAGCCGCCGCCACCGCCGACCAGCTGGCGCCGCTGCGCTGCGGGTTTCGTGCCCGGTACCTGATCGACGCCGCGCAGAAGGTCTGCTCCGGCCAGGTGCGGCTGGACGCCATCCCCTCGATGCCGCTGGAGGAGGCCCGACGGGAACTGATGCAGATCTGCGGCGTCGGGCCCAAGGTCGCCGACTGCGTGCTGCTGTTCGGCTTTCACCGGCTGGAATGCTGCCCGATGGACGTCTGGATGAAGCGCGTTTTTGCCGTTCTCTACCCCAACGGCCTGCCGGACTGTGCCCGGGACTTTGCCGGCATCGCCCAGCAGTACCTGTTCCACTACGCGCGCACCTGCCCGCAGGCATTTGACCCCGAGGAGGTGTCCGCATGAAGCTGCGCCGCCTCACCGGCTTGCTGCTGAGCCTTGTACTGCTTTTCTGCACCGGCTGCAGCCAAAGCGCCGCGCCCCGTTCCGCCCCTTCCCCAACCGCGGAGGAGCAAGCCCTCTCCAGCCCCCCGGAGGCTTCCGCTGAGGCCCCTTCTAATCAGCAGGCAGAGGAAACTGTCTCCGCCGAGAAAAACGCTCCTGCGCCTGCTCAGGAGGCTTCCTTCACGCTCTGTGCCTATCTTCCGGTCAGCTCGATGACCCAGGGGGCCGCGGCGGTCGCGGAGGAGTACGCCGGCAGCATCGCCGCACTGGATTATCTGGTGCTCAACACCGGCGCCTACTGGGACGAAAACGGTGCGCTCTCCCTCTCGGACGAGCTGTTGGACGCCATCGAAACGCTGCAGGGCAAAACCGCGCTGTGGTGCACCGTCAACCCGCAGGGCGCCCTCATCCGGGAGGGGACAGCGGGGCAGAGCATCGACTCTCCGCAGGAGCGGCAGGCGCTGGCGCAGGAAATCGCCGCCTTTGCCGAACAGTACGGCCTTGCCGGCATCGACATCGACTGGGAGTTCCCGCTCGACGACGAGTGGGAGGACTTTTCCACCTTTCTCATCGCCCTGAAGGACACCCTCTCCCGGAACAGCGAGCCGGTCGCCCTGTCGCTTGCGCTCTACCCGGAGGAGATTGCCCTGTCCGAGGAAGCCATTGCTGCCCTCGACCGCATCCACATGATGGCCTACGACCAGTTTGACAGCGAGGGCTTTCACAGCACCATGCAGGCCGCTGAGGATGCGGTCGCCTACTTCACCGCGCTGGGGGCCAGCCCGCAGCAGCTGGTGCTGGGCATCCCCGCCTACGGCCGCCCGCTGGACGGCTCGGCACAGTGGGTCTTTTATAAAGACATCGACCCCGAAAGTATTTCCGGGGAAAACCCGGATCTGGTGGGAGACATTTCCTTCAACAGTGCCGCCACCGCCGCGCAGAAAACCCAGTACGCACTGGAGCAAAACCTCAGCGGCGTGATGGTCTACCAGCTGCTGTGCGACCGAAACGATCAGGATGCGCTGATTTTAGCCTGCGCTAACATGGCGGAAAACGCTTGACTCCCCGCTTTCTTTTGGGTATGATGGATATAATTATCCGCGAGTCATTCAGTCATCAGCACAAAGGAGATTTTCTATATATGAGTGAGATTCACCAGCCGGATGAAGGCACAAAGGAGGCGCTTCCTTCCCCGGACGCCCCGTCGAAGGAAAACGTCTCGGTTGACCATATCCTCAGCCACCTGTTCCAAAAATCCGACCTGCTCTACAAATTTGTCATGATCTATAAGGACTACATTTTCCAGCCGCGCGACTATGGGACGGGGGAACTGGTCACCTCGATGGAGGCCCATGTCACCTCCTACATCGACGAGCACCCAGGCGCCGCCCCCTCGGAGCTGGCCGCCTACTGGTCCCGCACCAACGGCTTTATCTCCCAAATTTTAAAAAAGCTGGAAGAAAAAGGATTTATCATCCGCACCCGTTCCCCGCAAAACGCCAAGCGCGTCCTGCTGTACACCACCGAAAAAGGCAAAGCCTTCAGCTACGCGCACAAGCGTTTTGACGCACTCAATGTCAGCATCTCGATGCAGCGCCTGCTGCAGAGCTGCTCGATGGAGGAAGTGGACGCGTTTTACAAGGTCATGGACGCCTACTGCGACCTGTTCTTAAAATACGGCGTCGAGGGAATCATCCCGGAGGACTAACCAGAAAGTTCCTTTCCCTTTTTTGCCGAAAGTATCGCCATTATTTTGTATCCCCGGTTTTGTCCGGGGATTTTTTTGCCGCAAAAAGCAGAGGAGCGGGCCGTTTGGCTCGCTCCTCTGCTTTCGTCTTGTACTTTATGAGAATTTAGGGAAAATGCTTTTATGCATCCAGGATTTCTTCATCATCCGCAAGCGGGTCTGCGTAAGCAGCCGGTGCTTTCTTGCGGCTTTCCAGACGGCTGAACACGGTGCCGCCGACATAACCGGCCAGCGCACCGCCCAGGGCCGCCAGGGCCAGGGCCAGCACAACCTTGCCCGCCGGGTTAAAGCCGAACGGCGCGATCATGCCAGGGATTGGGGAAGCGGTGCCAGGCGCGTTGTTGACAATACCCAGGGCCGCCGCGGCAAGGCCGGCCAGGCCGCCGCCAAAGAAGTTGGAAACAAAGATCGGGATTGGATGCGCGGTGACGATGTGCGCCTGGGTCAGAGGCTCCAGCATAACCGCAATGATGTTGCTCTTGTTGCCGTAGTGCATCTTGTGAAAGACCATGCCGTTGGTGAAGGAACCGCCAAAGCAGGCAATCGCCGCAATACCCATCGGCAGACCGGTGAGGCCCAGCATGGCGGTCAGCGCCATCGAGCTCAGCGGAGAGGTGCAGATCATCTTCATGATGCCGCCCAGCAGGAAGCCCATAACCAGCGGGGACTGCTCTGCAGCTGCGGTGATGGTGCCGCCGATGACACCCAGTACCGAGTTGACCGCCGGGTCTACCGCGAAGGCAATCAGGCGGGAAACAGGTGCGATGATCAGCGCGCCGGCAATCAGGTCAAGGCCGGTCGGCAGGTATTTTTCAATGTAAGGAGCGATCAGGCCAACGATGTAGCCGGCGATGAAGCCCGGCAGGATGCCGTAGCCGCCGCAGGCCAGACCCGCTACAACCGCAAAGACAGGGTTTGCGCCCATGCAGATCGGAACCATGACGCCCGCTGCTACGCCGCCCAGGCTGCCTGCGGTGGAACCGACCTCTGCCAGGAAAGCGATACCCAGCAGGTCACCGGTGATATATTTATGAACAGCTTCTATCAGGAAGGAAGCAACCGCGGCGTTGGCCATACCGGACATCGCCTCGCTGCCCTTCGGGAATTTCAAGCTGAACAGGGAGAAGACCGCCAGTGTGAGGAGCAGGAAGCCCACTCCGGAAAGGATTGTCATCATAGTGCAAAAACCTCCATCTAAAATCTTACCTTTAGCGTCCCCATCTGCTCGCTTTTTAACCGGGACGCCTGTGCGATTGACGATACCTAGATTATAGGGGAAAGGTTTGCAAAGCTACAAAAAGTTACAGGAATTTTTTTGTCAAAAAATCGCAGAAAAGCAACTTTGTTGATGTTGTTTAGTTGTATCGCACATTATTCAGCGCATCCCACAACAAAATTCCCCCTTTTCTTGTCCTCGCCAAACATCGTCTTTGGCGATATGTATAAATTTATTGCACATTTCTATACATTTCAAAATTCTATTTTACCTGTACTTTATGGAACAGCCACCATTTCCTTACAAAATCCCACCCTCTCTGCGCCCGTTGCGCACCCGCTTTTGTCCCTGAGGGACAAAACGAGCGGGGAGACCTCCCGGTCTCCCCGCTCGTTTTGATTGGATGAAAACGCCGCTCCTTAATTGGCGCAGTAAAAAATCAGCGAATTCAAAAAGCTCTTGAGCGACACCTTGCCGTGCACCTCCGATTTGCCGCGGATAAAGTCCATCTCCCGGCGGATCTGCTCAAAGCTGTACAGCGACCCGGCCAGATCCTGGAAGGTGTCGTTGGAGTAGTCCTCCAGGCCCATATTGGCAAGGTTGGTCAATCCTGCATTGACCGCGCGGCGGATGCGCTGCTCCATCGACTTGGCGTTGTTGGGGCTGAAGCGGCTGCACAGCTCCGAGACGGTGAACTTGCCCGTCTCCGGCCCCTGTCCAATCATATAGTCGACCAGAGTGATGATGTCCGACGCGCCGTTTTCGCCGATGATACCCAGCTTCTGCAGCACGGCGCGCACCCGCTTGATGTGCGGTTTTTCCTCCTGCTGCTCGCTGGGCAGGTTCAGCTGAGGCAGCACCACCCCTTCGCCCTCGGCGGGAGAGCCCTTCATAAACAGCGACTGCATCTGCTGGAAGGTGCGCTTCATCTGGATGGAGTCAGCCACATTGCCCAGCACCCGCACCACCTCCACGCCGTTGACCGGCTTCTGCAGAAAGAAGGTGACCCCGCACTCGTACGCCTGCGCCACCATCTCCTTGCTGCTGACCTGGGAGAGCATGACGTAGGTGATGTCGGGATAGAGCTCCTTTGCCTTGCGCACAAAGTGGATGCCATCCATCACCGGCATCAGCAAATCGACTATCACAATATCCGGCTGGATGAACTTGAGGTCCTCCAGCGCGTCCATCCCGTTCCCGGCCATGCCGCACACCTCGCCCAGTTTTTTCTGCTGGATGATAATTTTCAGGATATTGCAGACATTCGCGTCGTCGTCAATCAGATAAAATTTCATCGTTCCACCTCCAAATTTTCCCGTGGGATGCGGATGGTAAAGTCGGTACAGCCGTTTTGGGACTTCACCGAGATCACACCGCCCAGCTCCTCCTCCACAATGTCCTTGACAAGGCTCAGGCCCAAACCGCGGCTGACCTTGCCGGTCTCAAAGTTAATCTTGGTCGAAAAGCCCGGCTCAAAGATGGTGGGCAGATACTCCGGGGCGATGCCGCCGCAGTTGTCGTGCACCTGCAGCACACAGTCGCCGTTCTCCTCCTTCTGCTCCACCAGCACGTCTGCCCGCTCCTCCCCGGCGGCTTCGGCCGCGTTGTTGACGAGGTTGCGCAGCACCGACATCAAATAGTAATGCTTGTCCGTATAAAAATTTTTCTGCAGCGCGATGTCGATCCGCACCTTCTTTCCGTCCTTCTCAAAGGCGCGGCGCATGCTGTCCTGCACAATCTGCAGGATATTTTTCAGCCACATGCCGTTTTCCTCCTGGTCGGTTTCCAGCGCGGAGGAGATGCCGCTCATAATCAGGTAGTATTCCTTCTTGATTTCATGGATGTCCTTTGCTACCGTCAGCGCCTTCTGGGCAAGCTGCTGTGCCTGCTCCCCCTCCAGCGCGCTGAGCTGATTATACAGGCCGTAAGACACCGACATCGTCTCCTCGATGCGGGTGGTGTTTTTGTTCATCCAGATCACCTCGCTTTTCAGCTGCGAGGTCAGCAGCAGCAATTTGCGGTAGCGCAATCGGTCGTCCCGGTGCAGGATAAACACCCCGTAAGCGTCCAGCGCCGCCAGGCAGATGGCCGCCACCGCCGTGCGGCCCAGCGCCACAATCAAAAGGCGCAGCAGCACCGTCGGAGACAGCGCGTCGTGGCCCAGACGGATGCAGATTTCAAAGAGGTTGGAAATCATGTCGATGCCGATCAGCGGGATCAGCCGCACCACCGAAAACCTCTGCATTGGCACCAGCCACGCATAAAAGGCAAACAGCGCGCCGTAGGAGAGATAGAACATCATCTCCGGCGAGTAAGACCAAAAGGCCTGCAAAAAGTCCCCCCCGTGCAGCCACTCAACGATGCAGCGCACCAGCAAAATGCCGGGCGCGGCGATGGCGGTGACCGAAAAGACGGGGAAGCCTTTGGACAAAAAAGCGAACACCGGCAGAAAGATGATCGCCAGCGAGATGCGAAATCCGTTGATGATGAGGTTGATGTCCAGCTGCGCCACAAAGATCATCAGCGCCGCGGACAGCAGCCGCAGCTTCAGCCGGTGGTCAGTTTCTTCCCGTATCTGTTCCATCGAAGTTTCCTCCTTCTTTTACCCTTACACACTTCTTCTTTTTTAGCTTGACACAAAATTCCCAATCTGTCAACCTACCTTTTCTTTACCAAAAAGAAAAGGTAGGACCAAAAGAAAGGATTTTGGGGCTGACAGGTTGTTTCTTTCCTAACGTCAAAGAAAAGGTGGGACCAAAAGAAAGGATTTTTTTGCTGACGGGCAGTTTCTGCTCCCCTCGAGAGCAGGCGCTCCGCCCTGCACCCGGGTGACTTTCTCCCCGATGAGAAAGTCACCAAAGAATCTCCCAGAGGGGGATACCCCCTCTGGGTACTCCCCT